>Ga0233423_10000035_pt1 | contig 86312 bp, 90 predicted proteins | sample Watercolumn_Mata_FD_180713 | JGI IMG/M metagenome (GOLD analysis project Ga0233423, IMG submission 180713) | Freshwater microbial communities from Lake Matano, South Sulawesi, Indonesia - Watercolumn_Matano_2014_112_MG | ecosystem: Environmental > Aquatic > Freshwater > Lake | place: Indonesia... | reverse complement strand
TCGGGGGTACAGCGGGCGGAGGGGCCGGCTTCGGGGGCGGCGGCTTCGGAGGCGGAGGCCCCGGCTTGGCCGGCATCCCGGGGGCCTTGACCTGGGCCCCCTTCTCCACGTCCACCGTACAGCGGCAAGACCCGTGGTATGGAGGCAGGCAGATCCGCTGCGCCGCCAGGTAGGGTCCGAGGTCGGGCTTGGCCTTGCCGGCCGCCTTGGCGTCCGCTTCGGCCTTGGCCTCGGCCTGCTCGTAGCGGTGCCGGAACTCCGACTCGTCGAACCAGGGGGCGACCGCCCCCTTGATTGCGCTCGGGTGCTTCACCGCCAGGAGCTTCGCCTTCTGGGCCGAGGCGACGGACAGGTCGAAGACCTGTCCATCGAGCAGGCGACAGCGCTCGCAGGTCACCTCGTCCCGGGGGTTGACCACCACCAGCCGGGTGACGCCCAGGTCCTCGAACGCCTTTACCGCGCCCATCACCCGGCCGACGGTGGCGGCGTTGCTCGCCACCACGCGGAAGTACTGGTCCGGCTGCCAGCCGTGCGGGGTGCCGACCGTGTCCCCGATGGCCGCGGCCAGCTCCTTCCCGGCCTCGGCGCCCGAGAGCCCCTGCTCGACCATGATGTCCCGGGCCACGAAAGCGATGCCCTCGTTGACCACCGCCTCGTAGTGCCCGCCGGCCCAAAAGAGCTGGTGGCCGAGCAGGGCACTGACCGCGTCGTCGTCGACCAGATCAAAGCTCGCCTTCAGCTCGGCCCGGGAACCGCCCGCGGCCTTCTCCAGGGGCGCGGCCGGCGGCATGCGCAGGACCGCCGAGGTGTAGCCCAGGGCCTTGCGCCAGGCGGAGACCTTGCCGAGCCGGTAGAACCGCTCCACCTTGCCCGGGGCCAGAGCCTTGACCTCCCGCTCGAAGGCCGGGGCGTAGTGCTCGCCGACCGCCTCGACGAAGCGCTTGACGCCGGCCTCGCCGCCCGGCGACCGGGGGCCGGGAAGGGCCGCCTCCCAGGCGGCGCGGAGGCTGCGCTGGTAGGCCAGGCGCAGGCCCCGGGCGTAGGCGACTTCCTCCCGGGCCAGCTCGGCCAGCTCGGGGACCCCCAGGGCCTTCAGGACTGCCAACCGGGATGCGGCCAGGACCCCGGCGCAGCAGGTGGCCCCGGCCTCGTGCATGCTACTCGTCGCGGCGGAGCAGGCGGCGCAGCTCGGTGGCGGCCCGGTCGCCGGTGGCGAGCAGGTCGGCGATGAGGTCGTCCCGGATCGCCTTCACCACTCCGCTCGCCTGGACGGGCGCGACCTGTTGGTTGACCTCGGTGGTCTGCGCCTGGTTCTTGACCGCCTCCGCCATTGTCAGCGAGAAGGGCAGGTCGGGGTTGACCCGGGGGTCCAAGGGCGGGGCCTCGGAGGCTCCCGGGAAGACATCCTCGACGATGGCCCGGGCCAGGCGCGGAGTGATGGCCCCGGTCCGCTCGGCGGCGGTCAGCATGGACACCAGCTCGGCGTTGTCGGTGACGTTCGGGGTCCGGGTCTCGAAGCGGTAGTAGCGGGCGCCCAGGTCGGCGAGGACCAGGGCGTTGATGGCCCAGTCCACCTCGGCCCGCTCCGGGGCGAAAACCTGCTCATCCGCCAGGCGTCGGGCCACCTCGGCAGTCGCCCGGTTGTAGCCGTCGTCCTTGCCGACGAAGAGGCCCGGCAGCCGAAACGCCTGGCGCAGGTTGCCGTGGCACATGCCAATGTAGTTCGTGAAAAGGGCGTCGGTGTGCTGCGCCTGGGTGAGCGGCTTGGCGTCGATCTTGACGTGCCCGCTGTCCTCGCCCTCGTAGGCCCCTTCGCCCTCCAGGAGCAGGAAGCGGCTGTAGTTGTCGCCGCCCTTCAGGTGGCTCTCGACGAAGGTCTCGATGCGCTTGATCGTGGCCTCGGTGAGCTGGCCGTTGGAGACCAGGAGAAGCATGGACGGCACGCACTGGTTGCGGAAGGTGCCGTAGTTGATCTCCTCGGCCGAGCGGGCGCCCAGGGCGCCGAGCAGGTTGCCGAGCCACCGGGGCAGGCCATAGGGGGTCCGGGGCGAGCCGATCCGCCAGTGGATCACCTCGTTGGCCCGCCGGGCCTCGGGCATGGACCCGCCCTCCCGGTCCCACCGCTCCACCCTCTCGGCCGGCACCACTTCGCCGGTCTGGTTGTCCACCACCCGGGGGTCCCGGAAGCTCTTGAAGTAGCGATACTGCGCCGTGGCCCGCTGTCCCATCGCCACCAGGGCGCCCTGCACGAAACGCCGGAAGCGGCGGTAGACCCGCCGCTTCTCCAGGATGTAGGTGCCGTCCGGCTGCACTTCCAGGACCGGGGCCTCGGCGGCGGTGTAGTCCCGGTCCTCGTAGCAGAGCCGGACCTGGTAGGAGGGGAGCAGCTTGAGCCCGACGATCTCGCCCCGCAGGCTGCGGACCACCTCCCAGTACGCGTTCCCGGTCACCTCCAGGTCGCGGCGCGTGCGCCGGCGCAGGCTGGTGAAGCTCTCCTCGGTGGTGGCGTAGCGGAAGAAGTTGTCCAGGCGGCGGCGCTCGGCGGCCGCCTCCTCCTTGCGGGCCGGCGTGGCATCGTAGCCAAGCAGAGGCACCAGGCGCCACCCGAAGCCCTCGATGTTCGCCTCCATTGCCTCGACCAGGGGGCCGAGGGCGGCGCTCTGCTCGACCAGGGAGGCCAGGCCCAGGGGGTCAAGGGGCGGATCGACGATCTGGTCGGCAATGCCCGAGCCCCAGAGGTCGGGCTCGGACAGGCTCTTGCTTGCCTCGGGCGGGGCCGCGCCGTCGCCGGCCTTGTGCAGCCGGCCCCCCTCGCCGAAGACCAGGGCCCGCACCTGTTGCCGCCGGCGGCGCTCGGTTCCACCGACCTCGTCACGCAGGTCCACGGGCCGACTCTACCGCCCGCCCTGGCCCTAGAGCAAGCCGACTTCCCGGCGGGCCTTCCGCTGCCGGTAGCGGGTCGCCCGGTGGGCCAGGTCCAGGGCGTCGAACCCGTCGTCGTGAGCGCCGGTCGGGAAGAGCACCATTTCCTCGACGAGCCAGTCCAGCCCCTCGGCGTAGAAGACCCGCAGGTCCTCGTGGGCCGCGGCCAGGGCGAGCATCCGCGCCTCCTTGGCGGCGCCGGTGTGGGAGGGGACCAGGACCAGGTCGGGCTGTTCCCGGCGCAGGTCGGAGATGAGCGCCGCCTGGTAGGCGTTGCTCTCGATGCACCCCCGCACGCAGCGGTGCCGCCGGTAGTGGTCGGCGATGATCCGCCGCTGCTCGTGCGGCGGCCGGCGGCCGGCGTAGCCGTCGACCACCCAGCGCCGGTCGGAGGTCGAGTCCCATGCTTCGACGACAACGGCGAAGCGGTCGGCCCCGGGCGCCATGCTGATCGCCAGGTCGGCGCCCAGGAAGCGGGGCGCGTCGGCGGGCACCTCGGTGGCCGCGACCCGCTGGCACCACTCGAAGTCGACGAAGCCGCCGCCGGCCATCTTGCGAGTCGAGCAGAGGTACTGCGAGTCCCAGAGGATGCTCCCCATGCTTCTGCGCAGGGCGAGCAGGTGCTCCACCGAGAAGCGCTCCGGCCAGACCGCCTCCCAGCCCTGCTCGTCGCTCCCCCGCAGGCCGGGGACCACCAGGGTCCGGGGGCCCGCCATCTCGTTCTCGGCCAGGTGGCCGTAGAGGTCGAGGTGGTGGTAGCGGGTCCCGCAGAGGGACAGCTCACCGCCCGGTACCAGGGTCGGGAGCAGGGCCTTGTAGAAGAGCGTCTGGAGCCGGTTGCGCAGGGTCGGGGTGCGGGCGTTCTCCTCGTCCACCAGGTCGTCCACCAGCAGGGCGTCCCAGTGCAGGGAGACGATGCTGGACTCGGCGCCCACCACTCCGACGCTCGGTTCCTTGGCGCCGGAGGTCCGGGGCCGGACCTGGATGGCGATGTCGTCCCACTTCGGCCCCTGCCAGACCCCGAAGACCTCCTCGAAGGCCGGCGAGGTCAGGCGGCCCTTGATCTCGGCCAGCATGGCCGCGGCGTTCAGGCTCGACTTGGAAGCCAGGAGGATGCGGGCGTTCGGGTTCTTGAGCAGGAGGAAGATCGCCCGGCAGACGGTGCGGACGGTGGTCTTGCCGGCTCCCCGCCAGGCCAGGGCGAGGTTGCGGTCCGGGAAGCGGTGCTGATGCTGGAGCAGGTCCAGGTGGTGCGGGCGGACCTCGTAGCCGAGGACTTCGCTGGCGAGCAGGTCGATTCGGTCCCGCTCCAGAATCTGCCGGCGCAGCCACTCTCGGCGCAGGGCCTTCGCCTCCTCCAGGCGGCGGAGCAGGTCGGCCCGAGCGGCCGGGGACGGGCGGGGGCGGGGGGACAACCGCCGGCCGCGGGCAGGGGCGCCCAGGGCCGGCGGCAGTCGAGGGCTAGGGGCGGGGTGGCGGGCGAGGACGAGGGCCAGGGACTACCCCCAGCACTCGAAGTGGATCTCGTCGCCCGCGCCGTTGAGGTTGGCGTCGGCGCCCAGGGTGAAGCCGCCGCAGAGCTGGGTGACCCCGTTCGCGGTGACGAACGAGACATCGGTCGTGCCGGCGCCGGAGTCGACCACCTTCTGCATGGACGCGGCCGGCATCCGGTCGGTCCAGATCGCGAAGCTGTTGCGGGTCCGGTTGTGGACGCGGACGACGCTCGGGCGGAAGCCCACCTTGTCGCCCTGCACGTTCATCGCCGCCCCGGTCCCGATCACGACGCCGGTGACGAAGCTCTGGGCCATCAGGCACCTCCTGCCGGCAGGGAGCGCACCTTGCGGCGCACCACCGGCGACGAGGGGGATTCTGCCAGTCGGGGCGGCACCGGGTCAAGCCCCCGGGAGGCGGCGGCCATCGCCGCCGGGGACAGCTCCAGGAGCGGGGTGTCCCCGGCCCGGTCCATGAGCCGGGTAAGGCCAGTCAGCTCGCGGGCGAGCAGCTCCCGCAGGCCGGCGTCGTCCAGGCGGGCCACCACCACCGAGTGCTGGGTGGGCTCCCGGCGGACGAACCCGAGGTCCTGGCCGAGCTTGATGATCCGGTCGAGGATGTCCTGCTTGGCCTTCACCGCCCCGACCGCGGCCGCCCCTTGCTTGGTGCTGCGCAGCCACTCCTTCAGCTCGTCCAGCTCCCGCAGGTGGTGGCCGGAGCGCAGGACGTAGTCGACGTAGACCGCCTCCGGGCGGCGGCCGACCAGGCGCACTTCCTCTCCGGCCCGGGCCTCGGCCACCAGCTCGTCCGCCCGCTCGGGGGCGACGCCCAGAAGGGCCGCGGTCTCGTCCGGGTCCAGGCCGCCAGCCAGAGCCGCCCGGGCCCGGGCTAGCAGCTCGGCGGAGGCAGGTCGGGGGGCCGGCTTGGAGGGGGTAGGACCGCGGGCAATCAGGGGCATTCCCAGAACCCTAGCACAGTCAAGGCGTTGCAGGAAAAGTGAACGAGGCGCCCCTCGGCTTCTCTTTTTTCGTTGATTTCCCGCTTCGCCACGCCTATGCTTGTTGATGTAAGGAGGAAGAGCGATGGCAAACAAGACGAGCGAGCTGGTCCGGTGTGAGCGATGTGGCGAGATCCTGGGGCGGGTCGCCTACCGCCCGGGGGAGGCGCGGCGCTGCCGGGTCGTCTGCGAGGCGTGCGAAGTGGAGCTGGACGAGCTGTCGTTCGCCTGCGCCCCGGCGGCCGTCCGGGACGAGGCCCGGTGGGTCCTGCCCCTGGAGGACCTGGCCCTGCTCGCGGCGGAGGCGGGGCTGTAGTGGCGAGCGGGTGCCGGTCGTGCGGCCCGGGCGAGGGCCCGGGCACCACCGTCGAGTCGGTGGCCCTGCCGGATAGGCCGGCAGGTGGGCGCGGCAAGGAGGGCGAGATGAGGATCACCTACACCGTTCGGGCACCCGGGCACACGGCCTGGGAAGAGGGGCTCAGGACCAAGACGGCCGCGGCCCGCAGCTTGCGGCAAGCCCGGGCCCAGGGCCTCCAGGCCCGGGCCTACCGGGAGACGCCCGACGGCCCGGAGGACGTGACGGACGAGGTGGACCACGGGCAGGCGGGCGCGGCAAGGAGGACCCGATGAGCGACTACCTGATCCACGTCGGGGGCTCGCACTACACCCCCGAGAGCTTCGCCGCGGAGGCCCGGGAGCAGGGCGTGAGCCGGCGGGTCCGGCTGCCCCTGCCGAAGGGCCTGGAGCCCGGCAAGAGCCGGGTCTGGTGCGTCTTCGGCGCGGCGGCGGCCGGCGGGGCCTACCACCCGGGCATCATCGCCGGGTACTTCGACCCCCTGTACGTCGAGTTCATCGCCGGCGAGAGCGGCGCCGCCACCCTGGAGGCCCCGGTGATCGAGGGCCTGAAGCTCCAGGTGATCGTCGACGCCGCCCTGGAGCTGCCCCGGGGGTGCGGCAAGCGCCGGCTCGGCGGGGCCTACCTGGCGACCCGCCGGAAGCCGGGCGAGTCGCCCTACGTCGAGCTGCCGGTCCCCTGGACCTTCGAGGGGGCGCACAGCCGGGGCCTGATCGGCCTGGACGAGGACACCGCCCGGGGCATGCGGGAGGCGGCCGAGAGCGGGGAGGTCTGCACCCTGGATATGCGGACCCCCGAGATGATCGAGCGCTGGAGCAGCCGGGCCTAGAGCCCGAGGAAGGAGAACGACGATGGCACTGAAGATCAACCGGAAGCCGGAGCAGGGCGGGAAGGGGGCCGAGAAGGCCCGCAAGACGTTCGCGGCCAAGGAGCCCGAGGCGGCGCCGGAGGCGGCGCCCGCGGCCGAGCCGGCGGCGCCGGCCCCGGCCGAGAAGGCCAAGGCGGTGAAGGCGGCCCGCAAGGCGCTCGCGGCGCCCGCCGCCCCGGCGCCCGCGGCCGAGCCCCCGGCCCCGGCCACCGAGCCGGAGGCCAAGCCGAGCGAGCCGCTGGCGGAGGCCCGGGCGGCCCTGGCGGCCGGGGCGACCGAGCCCGAGTCGGCGCCGGCCCCGAAGGCCACCCTGGTCCGCAAGCCGGCGGACCCGGCGGCGGCCCTCAAGGCGAAGCTGGAGTCGATCAACCGGCTCAAGACCGAGGCGTCGCGGCTGGCGGCCCGGGCGGAGGGCGTCGAGCAGCCCAAGGGGAGCGACTGCCGCCGGGCCCTCTGCAAGCTGGCCCGGGAGCGGGCCGGGGGCGAGGCGTCCGCCCAGGTCGGGCAGGTCTGGTGCGAGAGCCCGCACGCCCGCACCGCCCAGCCGTGGCCCGACTGGCACACCATCACCCTGCGCCTCGGCAAGGGGACCGGCCCGAAGGCCCTCCGGCGGAAGGTGAGCGAGAAGCGGACGATCACCGCGGCCCGGGAGATCACCGCCAGCGACGCGGTCCAGCCGGTGATCAGCGAGGGCACGATCCGCACCCCGGGCGGGAAGCGGACGGTGGTCGAGGTCGGGGCGACCGGGTCGGTGCCGGCCGGGTGGTACCTGCTCGCCGGGCAGGGGAGCTTGGAGGCGGCGGCGGAGGCGGCGGCGGCGGCGTAGCCGCAGGCCCACCGGGCCGGCAGGCGAAGGCCAGGCGCTCTGCCTGGCCTTCGCCGCGTCGGGGACCTAGTAGGATCTCCCAGACCCCACCCGAGCGCCATTCCCGCATAGGCTTCGCCCGGGCAAGGTCTCGCTCGCGACGGCAGCCCCCCTCCCTCCGCAGCCACGGCGGGAGGGGGAGAGCCACCGGAAGGGGCAACCCCGCAAGGGTCACCGCTCCACGCAGGGCCGATCCTATTGCCCCCTCCCCCCGGCGTCAAGCGGACGACAGCGCCAGCGGCAGCCGCGCCCCTCGCTGCGCAGGAGAGGCGAAGTAGTGCCGCGGCCGGAAACCCCAGGCACTTGCGCTAGTTGAGCCCGCTGCGCCCCGCCCGCTGGCGAGCCGCCAGCACCGCCGGCAGGGCCTCCCGGCAGCGGCGGCAGGCCCGCAGGTGCCGCCGCAGCCGGTAGGAGGCGGCATCCAGGTCGAGGAACAGGTGCCCCAGGTGGGCGTCGGGGGCAGGGAGCAGCGCCGCGGCTCCCGCCCGGCGGGCAGCTCGTCGGGCCGCTTGGTGGCCCGCCACCCATCCTGCCAGGTAGCCGAGGGTGGCGCCGACCAGGAGGGCCGCCAGGGCCACCGCCGTCCACCCGGTCACTGCGCTTCCTCCCCAGGCAGGAGACAGGGTTCCGCGTCGCAGGCGCCCGGGCAGGCGGCCGAGTGCCGCAGGCCATCGGCGTCCACCCAGGTCCGGCCCCGCAGGTCCGACCAGCGCCAGTAGAGCCTGCTCGCCAGGCGCCGCACCGCCTCGGCCACCCACCGCCAGGTGAGGGCGGCCCAGGCCCGCGGCCTGGAGCCGGCGACCAGGACGAGGATCAGGCGGGCCTCCCCCTCCCACAGCGCGGCGAAGGCCACAACCGAGGGGTCGTCCAGCCGGCCGGCCATCCGGGCGATCCGGCGGATGCTCTTGACCAGGTACTCGTCCGTCCGGTTCATGGGGGGGCCTCCCAGGGGGCACCAGGGGCTCGACAGGGAAGGGGGGCCGGCCTCCGGGCCGCCCCGGGGGCTTGCCGAGCCCCTGGTGGCGTCCAGGGGCCGGGACGGCCGGCCTTGGCACACCCGGCCCGGGTCCGCTCCCGCATCCGCAGGAAGCGGGCGAGCAGGTGGCGGCCGACCGGGCCCGCCGCCAGGTCCCGGGCTTCTCCCAGGTCTCGCCGGTCGAGGGCGGCGAAGAGGGCACAGAGCGCGGCCACCTCGTCGGGGTTGAAGGTGTTGCTCACCCAGCCCTTCGGGTTCGCCATGTCACCACTCCAGCCAGAGGCGTCCGAGAGCCGCACCGTCCCGATTCGGCCACTGCCAGCACCGCCACCCGCCCCAGGTCACTCGCAGCTCCCGGGAGCCAAAGAGGACGATGAAGCCGCCAAGGACCTCGTAGCGGGCCAGGGCAACGAACCTGGCGCCGTGGCGGTCCCGGCCGGCGTACAGGAGCCGCCGCCAGGGGAGGCGCAGGGAGAAGCCCTCTCGGGTCCGCTCCCACCAGAGCAACCGGCTCACCGCGCCTCCGGGGCAGCCGCCTCGGCCAGGTCGTCGTAGGCCCGCTCCCACTTGGCCTCGCAGCGCCGGCAGTCGTCGGGAGTGGGTGAGGGCTCCGGGCACCGGGAGCAGGGGTGCTCTCCCTCCCGCTGCGGGTCCGCCGGCCAGGGGTCGGCCGGGAAGAGGCGAGGGCGGCCGTCTACGACTTGCACCGCTCGTCCCATTCCGCAGTCGGGAGCAGCACCCCGGGCGCCGGGTCGAGCAGGCAAGTCGCTTCTCCGAGCAGCCGCCCCTCGGAATCGCGAACCGCCCATTGCCGCGGCTGGTTCCAGGCGGCCGGGCCGGGGGTAGGGAGGACGATTTCGACCCACCCCCCGGGCGGGCAGGGCGGCAGCCCGGGAACCGGCACCCCGCGCTTGCCCCGCACCACCGCCGGCTCGGTCAGCCGCGGGTCGGGCAAGCGCAGCACCGGGACATCGACCAGGGCCGACTCGACGATGGCGTAGGCTCTCCTGGCCATCAGGAGGTCTTCGGCGGCCCCGCAATCGCACTCTTCTTCGGGGGCACTCCGGCCATCGCGGGAGCAGGGGCAGGGAGCGCCCCGGGAGTCCTCCCGGCAGTCGTGGCCGGAGGCCCGGAGCCGCGGGCTCTCCCACAACTCGCCGGCGACCCGGCGCAGCGCCTCGAAAGCCTGGGCCGCCAGGACCCGGATCTCGTTCGCGGACACCGGGGGCAGGCTCCGGGGTTCGGCCGGCGAGGACTCGCCGCCGGGCCAGGGCTCCGCCCCGGGACGCCCGAGCGCCCAGGCAATCCCGCAGCGCGGGGTGTGCCCCACCCCCCGGCTCTCCAGGCAGTCGGGGCAGTAGCCCCGCCCCCAGGGGCCACCCCACTCGACCCGCTCCAGGACCCGGGCCGCCCCGCGATCCAGGGCGGTGCGCTCCCGGGCCGCCTCGGCCGCGGCTGCCTCCACCCCGTCGAGCCGGGCCAGGAACTCCCGGGCCCGCTCCTCCCACCACAGCTTCTCCCAGGTCAGTCGCAGGATGGCGACCAGGTCGCTACTGGTGGACCAGACCAGCCTTGCCTCCGGGGAGAGCGCGTCGTGCCGCTCCCGCAGGTAGCGGGAGAGCTGGGCCGACAGGTCACCCGGCATGGGGGCGGACATCGCTTCCTCCGAGGGCTTGCTTCACCAGGTCTGCCAGGTCGGCGGTCGTGCCGGCCGCCTCGGCCCCGCCGGCCAGCTCGTCGACCCGCAGCCGAACGCAGCCAGGGAACAGCGCCAGAACTCCGGCCCGGCGCGCCTCCCAGGCCCGCAGCGTCTCCGGCCGGCAGACGCACCGGGGAGGCAGGCCGCAGGGGCAGAGGGGGGAGGCGAGCACCGGCCAGAAGACGGCCGGCATCCGGGCGCCCCGCGGGTGCTGCACGCTTCCGAGTCGGAAGGCGGCCGCGACCACCTCCAGGGTCGCCCGGGACCACTCGCCGAGGTCGTCGAGCAGGAGGACGCCGCGGTGGGCCAGAGCGGCCTCTCCTGGCCGGGCCCGCGCCCCGGCCGGCCCGGCGCCGCCGAAGGCGGCCGTCGAGCAGGTGTGGTGCGGAGCCCGGAAGGGGCGGTACCCCAGGTAGGCGAGATCGTTCACGTCGAGCAGGCCCGCGGCCGAGCGGGCCGCGACCACCTCCTCGCGTTCGCACAGGGAGGGCGGCGGCAGGGCTGCCGGCAGCCGGCGGGCGAGGGCGGTCTTCCCGCACCCCGGCGGCCCCTCCAGGAGCAGAGGGCGCCGAGAGGCCAGGGCGGAGGACAGAAGCCCCAGAGCTTCCCGGGAGAGCGGCAGGGGCGGCAGGGGCCTCGGCTCCGGCAGAAGGTCCACCGGCACTCCCGGCAACCCTTCGCCTCGCCGGGCCTCGGCCAGGTCGCCCGCGGCCACCACCTCGTTGCCAGGCCGGGAGGCCAGGACCGCCTCGGTCCGGTTCGCTGCCGGCACGATCACCCGGCGCAGGGTGGGGGAGGCGACCATCCGCGCCACCCCCCGCACCAACCGCAGGCGCCCGTCGAGGGTCAGCTCCCCGACCGCCAACAGCTCGGCCAGGTCGAAGTGGTCCGCCTCGCCGCCGGCCAGCCCGGCGACCGCCAGGGCCGCGGGCAGATCCAGCTCGGAAGCCGGGAAGGGCGGCGCCGGATGGAACCGGACCTCGGCGTCGACCGGAAGGCCGGCCGCGGCCAGGGCGCCCCCCACCCGGACCGCCTGTTCCCGGTCGTCCCGGTCGACGAACCGGAGCGGGCCGGCCGTCCGGGTCGCGGTCACCTGGCAGGCCACCGCCTCCACCCCGTCGAGCCATGCCGAGCGGATTGTCCGCTCGGCCACTCGCATCCTTGGCTTCATCCCTCGCTCCTTCTCCCCGTCGGCCGCCAGTAGAAGGTCGCCCCGGGCACCCGACAGCACCGAGCGAGATCCCGCCGCTCCAGCCCCACCAGCGCTACGTAGGCCCGGCCGGCGTCGAGCACCAGGTCCCGCGGGTCGGCCGGCGGGCCCGGCCGCCGCCACCACCCCAGGTGCCGGGCTAGGGCTTCGGGCGCCACGCCCGGCCCCGGCCAGGCCCGGCCCCAGAGCAGGGCCAGGGCCGCGGCCACCTCGTCAGCTTCGCTCACGACCCGGCTCCCGGGGCCGGTCCCGGCCCTCGTAGCCGCGCTCGTAGCCGAGGTCCTCGGCCACAGTCAGGCAGCCCTTGCAGGGCTCGACCAGGAACGTGTAGCCCCCTCCCTGGTGGACCTCGGCCCGAGCCGGGAGGGGGGCCTTGCACGCGTTGCAGACCACGAGGCAGGCGAGGTTCAGGTTGGGCATCGTCCTCCTCCGCGGCGAGTTCGACCGGCTTCTGGAACTGGCGCCAGGCGCCGGCCCTTACTCCCCCCCCCCTACGCCAGCCCAGAGCGTCCCCTTGGCCCCGCCTCCCGGGTCTGCTACCCTGCCGCCCCAGGGAGGCGCCATGCCTAGCGAGCTTCACCAGGTCGCGGAGTACGAGTGGGGCCGGGTCCTCGCCGACGACCGGGACCCGAACGCCGGCGGGGCCAGCCACTACTACGAGGTCCAGGACCCCGACAACCTGGTCCTGGCTCTGGTCGAGTTTCAGCATGGCCCGCGCCGGGAGCCGGGCTCCCGCCAGGGAGCGCTCGACGAGCACCTGTTCGCCATCCTCGCCGACCGGCTCGAAGCCTTCCAGGCCGGCCCCTTCCCCTGCGAGGCGAACGCCCAGGCCCTCTCCCACCTCCAGGCGGCGCGGGCCCTCCTGCGCTCCCGCCACGACGAGCGCCGGGAGCGGGACGTGATCGGGTTGAACCTGCCCTAGCCCCCCGGGCACTGCGCCTTCAGCGCGGCACAGAAAGGGCACTCGGTCTGCCGTTCGTCCCACCACTGGACCGTCGCCCGGAAGTGCGCGGCGCAGGTTCGGGGCAGTTCCGGCGATGCTGGCAGAAGCGCATCGCCCGGCTCCAGGGCCTTCGCCGCCACCGCCGCGGCCTGTCCCGCCTCCCGGAGCAGGGTCGAGCAGGACTCCCGCCCCCGCCCCCCGACGTTCAGGGAAGACACCTCTTGCGTGAGCCGGCACAGGGCGTCGCGCAGCCGCTTGGCTTCCTGCCAGGCCCGATCCCCGTCCGCAGTCAGCATGTCGATTCGGTCGGCCGCGTAGCGAAGGAGCTTGGCCGCTTCCGCGTCCGGCCAGCTCTGGCCCTTCGCCTCGCCATACATCGCTTGGTTGAGCCGGTCCAGGCCCGCCCGCAGCTCGTCGATCACGGGTGCCTCCGTCGTCCGTCTACTCCCCCCGCCCGCAGCAGGGCGGCGAGCACGTCGGAGCGCAGCAGGCCCTCCAGCCCCCGATGGCCGCGGCCATCGCACTCCGAGCACTCCGCCCCGTACTCGTCCGAGCGGGTGCCGTGGCACAACGAACATGGCCCCGCGAAGTCCGGCATCGCCTCGACCGCGGCGAGGCAGCGGGCCAGGAGGGCGCCGCGCTCGCTTTCCGCCTCCAGCGCTCGCGCCCGCCAGTCCACGGGCTCGCCGTGGCACCCGTGGCGCTCCGAGTCGTCGAGGACGCGGGGGTCGTCCTCGGCATCTCCCGCCGGCGCCCACCCGTCGGCGAGCGCCGCGACCTCCCGCCAGGTGACTGCGGCCGCCGGGCAGTCCTCGCAGTCGCAACGGGGACAGCGGGGCGCATCCCCACTCACGGCTTCACGTCCCTCGCCTTGGCCAGCGCGGCGACGTACGCCTCGATCCGCTCCAGCCGCGCCCGCACCCGCAGGTCCAGCACACCCACGTCTGTCCGCAGGCCGGTCAGCGCGGCGGCGAGGTCGTCGGCCGCCCCCGGCTCGGCCCGGGCAATCCGGGCCGCCAGCGCCTCCAGGGTGTCTGGTACCGCGACGACGCGTGGCGGCGCCTTGCGCGACCACTGCGCGTCATCGCCGGGAGGCACGAAGGACCCGCACCAGCCGTCCCGCCGGCCGCATTCGCAGTCCGGTTGCCTCGCCGCGGGACCGAGGGCCGCGGGATCGAGCGTGTATCGTCCGCAGAACGAGCAGCGGGCTACGGCTCCCTCGTCGTGGGTCAGCGTCGCCGGCGGGCGCTTGCGGCCCTCGGCCGGAGAGGCAGAAGCGGTCATGGGGGCGCCTCCTTCGTCCGCGGCGTCGGCCGCGCCTCCCGCGTCCCCGCGGGCGACCACCGCGGCGACTCCCCTGGATCTGCGGTCAAGGGCCTCGACCCATGCTGCCGCAACGGCCGCGACCTGGACCAGCTCACGGCGCAGCTTCGCCGGCTCGGCTTCGGCCAAGGCTTCGGCGACTTCCTCGGCGAGGACGTGGCGCCAGGTCACCCGGCCGGCATCCGCAGCCCGTTGGCACGCCGCCTTGGCCACGCAAGCTTGCGCCCGGGCAGCCTCGTCCCCGGTGCCGTCCGGGAGATGGCTCTGGTCTTCCCACCGGAAGTCCTGGAGGTAGCGTTCCTCCAGCACGTCGTAGAGCACGGCGATCCGCTCGCGCTCGCGGCGCAGCAGATGCTCGGTGCGGGCGCACCGCGCCAGCAGCTCGGCCACTCGCTCTGCGTCGGTCACGGGGCCTCCGCGGCCGCCCGCCCTGCGTCCGGCCCGGGGAGCGGTCGCCCGCCCCCGCAGGCGGCGGACAGGAGCGGTGCGGCCCAGGTCACGGCGCCGCTTCCAGCGCCGCAACGAGGGCGTCGGTTTCGGTGCCTCCGTCGGGGCCGAGCGTCCGCACCTCGCCGGTGCGGTCGTCGTAGCAGACGGCGACCCACCCGTACTCCGGGTCCGAGGGCTCCCCGCCCCACTCGACGGTGACGCGCCACCCCGGCCACGCCTCCCGCACGAGGGCAAGGAGGCAACCCATCGTGGCCGCGTCCGCGAGGTCGGGCAGGCACCGCTCTTGTGCAGGGCCAGCCCCCAGGTGGTGCCACCCGTAGCGGAGTCCGCGCTCGTCCGCGCACGCGATCCCGTCCAGGCGGGCGCTCACGATGCGGGCGCTGGCTGTAGCTTCGGCATAGGAGATCACGACCCGCATGCCGGCCCGCCACTTCCAGTGCTCGCAGGCGGCAGCGCGGCGAGCGAGAGCGCGGTCAGCGTCGGTCACCTCGACCCCTCCGCCGGAGCCCCGGCCGGCGGCCACGGGGCCCGACACCGGAGCGCCTGGTGGTGGGCGGCGTCCGCCGGGGCGACGTGGTAGGACCCGCACGCCTGGCACCACGGCGCCGCGTCCGGGCCAAGCTGGAAGTGGGCCTCCAGCTCCACCGTCCCGCTTGCCTCCGGCTCGGCCGGCTCGCCGGGCGGGGCAGGGGCCTCGGCCGGCGCCTCGGCCGGCGCAGGTAGCGCCTTCACCAGCCGGGCGAGCAGCACGGGCGCCTCGGGCGCTCCCAGGACCTCCCGCAGCCGCGCCCGGAGCAGGTCCAGCCGGGCCTTGATGTCCCGCAGCCCGAGCATCGTCGCCTCGCTCCAGGGCAAGACGAAGACCCCGTCCTCGGGCCGGCTCTCGGTCGGCCCCGAGTAGGAGCTGATGGTCGCCTCGACGCGGTCGCGCACCGGACGGACCCTCCGCTCCACCCAGGGGCGGCAAGGGTCGCCCCCGGCCGGACGGCGGGCAATCTCGCGCTCGCCGAACTCCACGATCAACCCGCGGTCCCCGAAGCTCCCCTGGGTGTGGACCACGACAATCCGCTCCCACTCGTAGGTCACGCCCTCCCGGAGCCGGGCCAGGACCAGGCGCTTGACCTCGACCTCGGTGGCCGCCGCCAGCCGCTCCCCGAAGACCTCCCCGAAGAACACCTTGGGCGAGGCGTTCCGGTCGAGGAACAGCGGGACCCTGACCCCGCTCTCCGAGTCCACGACCTCCCCGACCGAGTATGGCTTGAGCTGACGAGGCATCACTTCTCCCGGGGAAGCTCGGCGCCCCAGCCCCAGGCCAGCTCGGCCACGAGGACCGGGTCGAGAGGACGAGCTACCAGTTGCCTCTCCCAGTGCCGCCACCATGCCCGGAAGAGCCGCCCCTCCACCCCCTCCTGCCAGCGCTCGGGCTGCGTCTCCCAGTGGGCCTCCATCCGGGCAATGATGGCCCGGAGCTGGGCGGCCAGGGCTTCCTCGGTTCGCTCGTAGTTGAGCAGAGCTTGCTCCTTGGCCCGCTTGGCCTTCCAAAGGGCGAGCCGCTTCCGAGTCAGGGCCAGGGCTTCCCGGTCGGTGATCCGGTGCATGCCCCTCCCTACCCCGGGCGCCGGGGGAGGCTTGGCGCGCCGTCGGCGCCGCCCCCGGCCACCCCGACCAGACCCCTCCCCCTTCTTTGCGAACGCAGAGCGGGCACCCCTGGCGGACCAGACCCCTCCCCCTCCCCCTCCCTCGCGAACGCAGAGAGGCGTGGCCCTGGAGACCAGACCCCTCCGCCGGCCTCGCGAACGCAGAGAGGGTCTGGCAGCCTCCGCGATCACCCGATCCGCCCCCGATCCGCAAGCCAGTCCGGGGGGGGTACGACATGGAGGACATCGCCCTCCCGTCGCCCTCGTCTCCTTCCCTGTCCGCGTCCCCCTCGCCGCCGGCCGCCGGGGGAGGTGGCAGGGGGGCAGGCAGGGGTGCGCAGAGGTGCGACCAGGGAGGACATTGCCCGACCTCCAGCGCGGGCGCGCATATGGCAGGAGCCCGCCGGCCAGGTCTGCTCGGTTGTCCAGTGCCAGTTTTGGCCGCAGGCCCGCGAATCGGTCAATCCGGTTCCCGGCCGCACGGGTGGCCGCGGGGAAGGTCCTCCGGGACCGACCCCCGCGCCGGGAGCACGAGCATTCGGGAGATAGGCTGCTCGCCCGTGCAGGGGAGGGCTGCTAGGGCCTGGGGCCGGGGGAGGGCGGGGAGGGGGCGCAGGCGGGCCTGTAGAGCGGGGGCGAGCCGCATCCGGGGCAGCGGGCAGGGAGCAGGCGGAAAGGGGGCAGGAAGGGCCGCCAGGGGCATTTTGAGCGAAGCGTATCAGGCGCGGGGCGCTCGCCGGCCCTGGCCAGCCGCGAACCCTGTTCTGCAAGCCGCTGATCTTCCCTTGTTCTTCGTCTTTTTTGACCTTGCAGGGGGACCCTTTCGGGGCGTCCGGCCGGTCTCGCTGATACGCTTCGCTCAAAAAGCGGCCCGCCGGGCCTCCGGGCGGGTCCTCCGCCTGATACGCTTCGCTCAAAACCGAACGGGCGTTCGGCCGGCTCCCCGGGACCGGGGAGAGGGGGACTATAGGGGGAGAGGGGTGCCCTCGGTAGAGGGAGGGGTGCAGGGGAGGGGGAAGGCGCGGCGGGGGCGCGAACCTTGGTGTGGGTAATGGAGGACAAGGTAGGGGGTTCGCCCCTGTTTGCTCACCCCCGAACCGGGGCCGCCGAGCCGCCTGAAAACCGAGGAAGATCCGAGGCTTGCCGGCCAAAGAGAGGGGATGGCGAGAAAAAGGGTTCCGCGGCCCATCCTCGCATCTCGGCCAATGGTGCGGGTCTGCGCCCCTTCCCGGGGTTCGGGCCAGCGGTTTGGATGGCAGGGCGCGGGCCGCAGGTCGGCCTGTCAGGCCAGTTTGCGGAGCATCAGGAGGTTCCAGTGATCGACGGTCGGGTGGTGGGCCCAGGGAAGGGCTGCTCGGCGCCGCTCCCAGGAAGCGGGGGTCATCTCCCGCCAGTGGCCCTCGACGGCGAAGCGCCGGGCCAGGAAGAGGTCGTACCAGGTGGCCACCATCGGCACCGGGACACCCTGGTCGATGAAGTCCTTGACCACCAGCACCAGGCGGCCGTGCGAGCTTCCTTTGCCCGCGGCCAGCACCCGGCGTACTTCGTCGGCGAGGTACGCCGCCAGGCGCCAGTACGTCGGTCCCGGGGGGTAGGCCGCCAGGTCGAGGGGATGAGGGTCGGAGGCCGGGGCCCGGGCCAGCTCGGAGGGCGGCAGGGCCTCGTCGTAGTCGTTCCTCCCGGGCCGGGGGCTTCGGGGCGGGAAGAGGATGGCCTGGCGGAAGGCAGCGGCGCGGAAGGGGAGGCGATGCGGGAGGGCCCGCAGGCCGGGGTGCGGGAAGGCGTCCGGGGAGACCCTGATCAGCGGGACCGGGCGAGGGTTGGTGGGGAGGGGGCCCAGGACCAGGGTGGTGACGGCCGGGACGAGCAGGGCCTCCAGGCCCGGGATGGGCGAGCGGGCATTCATGCCAGGCCCTCCTCCCGGTCGAGCAGGTACTTCCAGGGGCTCTCGTCGGGGTCGAGGTCGGGGTCGGGGGGCCGGAAGGGAAGCTCGGGTTGGGCCCCAGCCTTCCGCCACCAGGTTGCGAACTCGGCCAGGGAGAGCGCCTGGCGCCGGGCCCGGGCCCGGGCCGGGGTCCAGCCAAGGAAGCGCTGGCGGAACTCGACCGCGGGGAGGGCGAAGGCCAGCTCCAGGGCTTCCTCGGTGGTGCGCGGGAGGGCCTCGCCGCGCCGGGGGCAGGCCGCCAGGGCCCGTTCCCAGGCATCGAGCTTGGCCCGGCGCAGGGCCCCCAGGATGGTGCGGCGCGTGGCGCCCTTCCCTCGGCCCTCGGCTATGGCTTCGGTGAGCCGAAGCTGCTGGGCCCGGCCCTCGTCCGCAAAGAGCGGCCAGGGCGGGAGGGGGCGTCGGCCATCTCGGGGGCCTCCGGGGACCGGGACGCGGCCCCGGAAGCGGGCGTAGGAGCAGGCCCGCCAGCAGCCGTCGCAGCGAAGCCGGCCCCGGCAGGCGCGGCTCACGGGCCCCGCAGGGCGGCCGCCAGCTCTTCCAGCCGGAGGCGCACGCTGGCACTGCGGGCTTGCTCCGCGTCCAGGAGCACGAGCAGGACGCCCACGTCCTCCACCCAGCGGGTCCACCAGTCGCCCGGCGGGGGGCCATGCAGGGTGGCCGTGGTGAGGTCCCAGTGGCGCTTGCGGATCGCGTCCGCCTGGGCCACCCAGTACAGGTTCATCCCTTCCTCCGAGCCACGATCAGCTCCTCGTCCTCGACCACCTCCCGGCCCTGGGCCCGGGCCCGAGCGAGGTTCTGGTCGCCCCGGGCGGGGAGGCGGCGCCGTTCCACGACCTCGAAGCCGGCCGCGGCAATGGCCTTCGCCCACCAGGCGCAGACCTTCCGGCGGCGCCCTGCCCGGACGTGGTCCTTCACGTTGACCACCAGCAGGCCGCCCGGGCGCAGGACCCGGCAGAACTCGTGCAGGGCTTCCCAGTGGAGCTGCCGGTAGGGCTCGCCCCAGGGGAGGCCGGCGCCGGAGCCAAGGGTGAGCGGCCGGCCCAGGGCCAGGGAGTAGGTCCGCCGGGACGCGTGGGAGCGGCGCTCGTCGCCCCGGCCGTAGTCGGGCGGCAGATAGGCGTCGGCGAGCCGGTTGCCGAAGGCGGGGGAGGTGGCGATGCAGGGGAGAGAGGCGTCGGCGAAGGGGAGGGCTCGGGCGTCCCAGACGAAGCCGCGAGCCCCGTGGCGCGGCGCCTGCGCTGCCCACTCCGGCTCCAGGTCGCCAGCCAGGACCCGCCAGGCGGCGCCAAGCAAGCCCAGGCGGCCCACGCCACCGAAGGGGTCCACCACCAGGCCCCGCGGCAGGAGCAGGCGCAGCTCGGGGATCAGGCGCGGGCTCCAGGGCGAGGGATGAGGGCGAGGACTGCCGTTGCCAGGCCGGGACGACCCGCCAGGGCTCGGGGGCCCCAGAGGAGGGGCGGGAGGGCCGGCCGCGGCCTTCCCTCGGTCCTGGGGCAGCCTGGGGCCGGCGGCGGGCACGTCAGGCGCCGGCCTTCGGGACCAGGACCTCGGGCCGGTAGCGGACCACCCGATGCGGCCCCCGGCAGCCGGGGCAGACGCCCGGCCCGTTCCGGCGGTCCGCCTCGGCCAGGGCCGGCCCGGCCTCCAGGTAGGCATAGGGGCTCGTCACCCCGTCCGGGCAGGCCACCACGTACAGGGACGAGGGCGGGTTGATGCCGCCGAGGGTCACTGGCCGGCCTCCCGAGCCTGCTCCCGCCGGTGGGCCTGTCGGGCGCGGTTGATGGGGCGCAGGCGGGCGCGGCAGGCTTCGCAGCGCAGGTTCCCCGCCTGGCACTCGGCCGCCGCCCGGCCGCAGTCGTAGCAGACCCCGCGAGCCCGCCGGTCGGCCCTGATCCGGCGGGCCGAAACGGCCGAGCGCCGGGAGGCGTCGGCCAGGCAGCGGGCGCACTGGCGCCGGCCAGGCACCGGCTCGGCGCCACACCGGGGGCAGAGCCCGGCCGCGATGCGCCGGCGGCGCAGATCGGCAGAACGGTCGTTAGGGCTGCGAGGCATCTCCCAGTCCTACCGGCTTGTCCGGGTCTGCCTTGGCGGTAGCCTCCAGGAGCCGCGCCAGGGCATCGGGCAAGGACACCACCAGGCCCCCGCCCGGCCAGGGCACCGGGGACCCGCCGTCAGCCTGGCCGCGCATCATCCGGGCCAGATCCTCGACCGGGACCCCCGCTTGGAGGGCGCAGGAGAGCACCCGGCAGAGGGCGTTGACGGTACCGCAGGCGGCCGGCGAAGCACCTTCGACGAAGGTCTCTTGCAGGGTCCCGTTCAGGCCGCGGTTGATGGTGACGTTCACCCGGGCCGGCCGGCTTGGCGTCTCGAAGGCGTGCCGGCAGGCCGGGCAGGTAGCCGAAGCTGTAGGCGCGCCGGGGATCGTGATCGTGAACGTCTGCCCCGGGAGGTCGCCCAGGGGCCGGCTCGGCACGCTAGACCCGCTGAATCCGGGCCACCCGGTCGAGCGGCACCGCGTCCGACTCCTCCTGCCCCAGGACCAGGCCCACCGGCCACTCGCAGTCGGCGCCGGCGATGCTGATCGGCCGGACCAGGATGCGGGTCAGCACGCCCCGCCGAACGACGCCGTCGAGCGTCTCCAGGTGGACCTTGCAGCGGCGCAGCTCGGCCAGGCGGCGGAAGGGGTCGCGTTGCTCGGACATGGGGATCTCCTAGTCGAAGTCGAGGATGGGCGCGTCGTCCAGGGGGGCGGCGAAGGCCGCCACCACTTCGGGGGTTGGCTCTCCGTACCAGCCCCAGCCCGGGTAGCCCCGGGAGTGCATCCAGCGCCGGTAGCGGCGGATCAGGGCCGGCCGGGGCTCATCCCAGACCGGCGCTATCCGCCAGCACCGGAGCTTCGTCGCGGTAGTCCACTCGGCAACGGCCCGGCCGGTCGACGCCTCCGGGGCGATGGGGTAGAGCCCGGGGACGAGAGGCAGGACCGCCTCGCAGCCCGCCCAGGCCGGCCACGCTTGGCGAGCCGCCACGGAGAATCGGCGGCGGGAGGCCAGAGCCAGCGGCGCCCAGGGCAGCGAGATCCGGGCCGCCAGGGCCGCGGCGAAGTCCCGGAGCAGATCGGGCTCGGCGACCAGCCGGGACCACGCCTCGGGAGGCGTTCGCAGGACCAGCCCCCGAGCGTTCGCCAGCCGGTCAGCCAGCCGCCGGGCTTCCTCCCAGGGCCGCTCCAGCGGCAGGGAGCCCAGGAGCAGGGGGGTTGGGCCCGGTGGCAGCGCCGCGGGGTCGGGCAGGGCGACCGCCTCCGGCGCCAGGGCCTCCAGGGCCGCGGCCAGCCGGTCGCCGGCGGGCGGGCGCGGCAGGCAGAGCAGGCGCCCCCGGAAGGGGGCGAGACGGGCGATCTCCGCCTGGGTAGGCGCGGGCCGAGGCGTGCCCAGGTGGGCGCGGGCCCAATATATCGGCCGGTCGGCGGAGGCCATCCGGCCCCCCTCGGCCAGCTCCTCCAGCGCCCGGACGGTGGCCCGGTCCATACGGCCGGAGGGCAGAAGGAAGTGCTGCCGCTGGAAGCGGCGCAGGTCTTCGGCCGAGCCGAAGGGCCGCTCGGGCTCGGCCCGGCTCATGCGACTCGCACGCTCCCGTCCTCGTCCACCCGGACCAGGGCGTCGGCCAGGCCGGCCACCCGCTCGTCGTGGGTCACGAACAGGACTTGATGGTAGCCGCCCCGCTCTCGGGCTCGCCGGAGCATCGCCACGTAGGCCGCCGCGTAATCGGCGTCCAGGGCGCCCACCGTCTCGTCCCGGAACAGGGTCTCGCAGGGCACTCGGGTTCGCTCGGCGGCGAGCAGGCCCAGGGCCAGCCGGACCGCCTCGTCGACCAGGACTTGCTCGCCGCCGGAGAGGGCGGCGGTCGGGCGGCAGCCGCCCCGCACCGTGTCGTAGGCGACCACCTCGAAGTCCTCGGCCAGCCCCTCACGCGAGCGCAGCTCCCGGGTGGTGCGGACCTCCACGGCGAAGCGGTCGCCGGTGCAGACCGAGAGCAGGTCGGTGGCGGTGGCGGAGAGGCAAGGGCCAGCCGCGGCCACTTCGAGCGCCTGCACCCCGCCGGGGCCGAGCGCTTGCTCCAGGAGCTTCAGGGCCGGCCAGTCCCGCGAGGTAGAGCGGGCCGCCCGCAGCTTGCGCTTCAGGTCGGCCAAGCGGTCCTCCAGAGCCCGCCAGTGGCCGGCCGCCTCGGCCACCTCCCGGGTCGTCCGTTCCACGGCCGCCCGGGCCGCCTTCTCGGCCTCGGCGGCATGGCGGGCGTCCTCCCCGGTCGGGAGGTCTTCCGGCAGCTTCGCCGGCAGCCGGGCCCGCAGCTCCCGGGCTCGGGCCGCGGCCTCTGCGGCCCGGGTCCGGGCGTGCCCCAGGGCCGCCTTGGACAGGTCGGCCCGGCTCACTGCCTTACTCCACTCGGCGGCAGCCGCCTCGACCGCCCGCAGGGCCGCTTGCGCGGCGGCGACCCGGTCGTCCGGGCAGGCTTCGGCCGCGGCCCCCTGGGCCGCCCGGGCGCGGCGCAGGGCTTCCCCCGCCGCCGCGGCCTCCTCCCGGAAGCCCGGCAGAGCGGCGGCCGAGGTCCGGGCGTTGCCGAGCAGCCGGCAGTCGGCCCCGACCCCCTCGCCCTCGCAGGGAACTTCCCCCAGGAGCTTCGCTACCTCCCTGGCTGCGGCGACCATGTCGGCGGTGTGGCGGGCCCGGATGCGCGCCTCGTTCGCGGCCGCGTTCGCCGCGGCCAGCCGCTCGGCCGCAGCCCGGGCCTCGTCTAGCGCTCGGCGGGCCGCGCCCACGTCCGGGCACGGTTCCTCCGGGTACGGAGCGAGCGGGGCTTCCTCCAGCTCGGCCAGCCGGTCCGCGGCCGCGGCCGCCTCGTTCAGGGCTCGCTCGTAGGCCCCGGCCAGCTCCCGCAGGGCGACCAGCTCTCGTACTCGGTCGTGGCGGGCAGAGGCCGCGGCCAGGGCCGGGCGGGCCGCCTCCGCCGCGGCCTCGGCCGCTCGGAGGGCATCGTGAGCGGCCGGCCGCTCCCGGCGCCAGGTGTCGACCAGGGCCTCCCGCAGATCCGCCGCCTCCTTCCCCGCCCGGTCGCACTCGGCCGCTCGCCCCCGCACCCGGGCGAGCAGACCGTCGAGCCGGCCCAGGTCCAGGTAGTAGCGGAAGAGGCTCTTGCGGTCGGCCACCGAGAGCGCGGCGAAGCGCCCGCGGCCGCCCTGGGCAGCGAAGGACGAGGCCAGGAAGGCCGGGAGCGGCCCCAGCCGCTCCCGCACGTAGGCGTCGTACTCCTTGGCCTTGCTGGCCACGGTCCGGCCCGCGACCTCCAGGGCCGCAGTCGGCGAGGCTCCGGGCCGGTCGACCAGGACCTCGGCCTTCCAGATCGCCCCTCCGACCAGAGCCTCGACCTCCAGGCGGGCCCCGCCGGGGCCCGCCCAGTGCTGGAGCAGGGGCGGGTCCCGGGTGGGAAGCTCCCGGTACAGCCACCCCGGACCACAGCACTCCAGGAGGGTGGTCTTGCCGGCCCCGTTCGGGCCGGCAAAAGCGACCAGGCCCGGGCCGAGGGAGCCCAGGTCCAGCTCCACCGGCTTCCGGTACCGGGTCAGGCCCGCCAGCCGCAAGCGTTCGAGGCGCATCAGAAGGGGATGTCCTCGTCGTCCTTGCCGCCCTTGTCGGCCCCGTCCTTCTCGGTCGCCTTCTCCTTCCCGCCGCCCCGGGCCGCCTCGACTTCCTCGGCCAGCTTGCCGTCGACCCACTCCTGGGCGAAGGCGTAGGCCGCCTCGATGGCGTCGATGCCGGGGCGGCAGGGGACCGCCAGCTCCACGTCGATGCGCTGCGACTCGTAGTTCCCCAGGTTCAGGGTCACGCCCTGGGCGTACCGGACCCGGGCCAGGGCGGCCGTGGTCGGCCCCGGCGCCGCGGCGGCGGGCGTCGCCACCGGCACCGACTCGGAGGGCTTCTCCGAGTAGTCGGCCCGGCCCCTCTTCCCGGCCTTGGTGATGGTTCCGCTTGCGGTCGTGCTCATGCCTCTGCCTCCTTCGCCAGCTCGGCGAGCAGGTCGGTCGCCCGCTCGCGGTTCTTGCGGGACGGCGGGGGGTCCAGTCCGTCCCAGAAGCGGCTCATCTTCTCGCCCAGGGAGGGCGCCGCGGCCACCGCCTCCGCCCCTGCCCGTACCGTCGCCGCCCGGGGCACCTTGGCGACGACCTGGACCGTGCGGGCCACCTCGGCCAGGGCCGGGCGCCAGAGGGCGGCCGCCCGCTCGGCGGCCGCCTCGTCCTCGGCTTCCACCACCAGTCGCACGTGGCCCAGCCCCGGGGGCAGGCGGCCAGGGTCGTCGCCGATCAGGTCAAGCCCGGCCGGCGTCCCCGCCGACGCCACCACCTTGCCGCCCCGCACCCGGAGCAGCACCCGGGGCACCCACAGGTCCACTGGGGCGCCCATCATCGCGCCGGTCCACTCCCCGTCGGCCCGCCGGTGCAGGAGCAGCCATCCCCGGCCGGTGCAGGGCTCGCCGTAGTGCCAGACGAAGGGGCTCCCGACGTAAAACGCCTGGGAGCCGGACCGCGAGGCCGGAAGCCGCTGCGGCAGGTGGTAGTGCCCGAAGGCGGCGATGCAGGTCGGGAGCAGGCCCACGGGGATCATTGGGTCGGCGGTCGGCCCCGACCAGGACGCGGAGACCTTCGCCCCGACCAGGGCCGCGTGGCCCAGGACCAGGGGGCGGGCCTTCCAAGCCGAGACCGCCAGCGCCTCGTCGAGCGCCGCGGTGTAGCGATGCTGCACCAGGTCGGCGTGGTCCTCGCCCCGAACCCGGTCCACCCAGGGCAGGGCGACGGTCGAGGCGAAGGGGAGGTAGACCGGCGACTCGGCGTAGTAGCAATCGGGGAGCCGGTTCAGGAACTCCCAGTCGCCAGGGGTGTCGTGGTTGCCCCGGACCACTATCCGCGGAACCGCCGGCAGCCCGACCAGGAAGCTCACCAGGGCGTTGCGCTCGGCGGGAGTCGCCCGGTGCGGGACGGTGCGTCCCGACAGGTCGCCGGCCACGAAGATCAGGTCCGGCCGGGCCGCCTCGATGCCCTTGGCGATCCAGGCCAGGACTGGCGCTTGCTCGGCGAGCCGGTCCTCGCACAGGTGCAGGTCGCCCAGGGCCGCCACGGTCATCTCGCGCATGCCGCCTCCAACAGGCCGCACTCGGCACAGAGCCGCAGCGGCCGTCGACCTCGCTCGCCTACCCAGGCTCCCGCCTCGACGTAGCGATGCCGACAGGCGGCGGCGTCGGAGGGGGGCGGGACCTCCGGGGCCCCCGCCTGCGCCAGGAGGCGCCGCAGACGCCCAACCTGGAGGCGCCAGGTCGCCTCGGTGGCCTTCCCGGGGTAGCCCTTGCGCAGAAGCCAGGCCGGGTGGACCACCGCGGCCACCGGCCGAGCACCCAGGGCCAGGGCCTCCCGCTGGCCCTCGGCTACTCGGCCGACCAGGAGCACACCGGCCGGAGCCAGGGCCTCGATCAGGGCGAGCAGCCGGGGGCGGCAGGCTTCAATCTCGTCGGCCCGGGGGTCCCGGTTGCCCGGCGGCCGGCAGGCGAGCAGGTTGGTGATGAAGGCGAACCGGCAGCCGGCTTCCCGGAGCAACCCCCGCAAGACCTCGCCGGCCGGGCCGACGAAGGGGCGCCCGGACTGGTCCTCCCGCTCGCCGGGGGCCTCGCCGATCACCAGGACCAGCGGGTCGCCCTCTCCCGGCGCCGCCTGGTAGGGCTCGCCGTAGACCACCGAGCGCCGGCCCTCGGCCAGCCGGCAGCGGGTGCAGGCGGACCAGTCGGCCCGCAGGGCGGCGAGGCTCACCGCGGGTCCTCCGCGGAGGGGCAGAGCAGGGGCGTCGACAGGAGGTTCAGGGGCCGGGCCCGAGTGGTGCGCAGGAAGACCCGCCGCTCCCCGGCGGAGAGCGCATCGAGCCCAACCAGGCCCCGAGCGACAAGCTGCTCGGCCAGGGCCAGGCGGGCGAGCACGTAGGCGTCGGCCAGGTCGGCCGCCGCCTGCTCCCCATACCGGGCGAAGTCCACGCCCCAGGTCGCCGCCACCCCGGCCACCACCTCGACCTTCTCGGCCACCGCCCCGGCCGCCGCCCCGCTGGCTAGCTTGAGCGCCATCGGGTCGATGGCCCGGAACGGCACCGCCCGCTCCCAGAGCAGACGGCGGAGCAGTCCCGCGACCTCGCCGATCTGGTGGGCGTAGAGCCCCTGGCGGTAGGCGTAGTCCTCCACAGCGACGAAGACCGGGCCGCCCGCGGGAGGGTCAGCCAGGTCCGCCAGCCGGCCGTCGATCCAGTCCCGCCACCAGGCTAGCCGCCGGGCCTCCCGCAGGGGGGCGTACCGGCAGCCGCGGACCGCCAGGGGCAGCGCCTCGGCGCCGGCCAGGCCAGCGGCCTTGGCGTGGCGGACCTCCGAGCAGGCGGCATACAGGGCCGCCAGGCGGCCCTCGTGGGTCAGGCACACCACCCCGGCATGGGTCGGGCTCTGGTCCCACCCGACGGCCCGAAACGGCCCCTGGACGCCACCAGGGGGCACGGGAGGGCAGAGGCCGCCCCCGGGGGAGGGGGGGCCTCCTTCCGTGCGTCCTGGGGCAGCCTGGGGCCGGCGGGCAGGGTCAGCCATCGGCGCCGCCCGCGTCGTCGGCGTCGCCCTCTCCCCCGGCGGGGGAGGGCTCGGCGGGAGCCGGCAGCGTCGGCCCCAAGCTGGCGGCCCGGATCGCCGCCCGCAGCCGGGCGTAGGACTCGGGCTCCCGCTCGGCCATCCGGCCCACGCCGCCGGCGCCCTGGACCCTGACCGACTCACCGTCGAAGGCCAGGTCCCACCAGCCGGCCGCCTTGGCCGGCACGGCCAGCCCGGTCAGACGAGCCGCCTCCAGGACCGCGCCGGGGCCGTCGACGCCCCGGCCGTAGACCATCGGGAAGTTCACCACCCGGTAGGGCGGCGCGACCTGGTTCTTGACCACCACCGCCTCGACCAGCTCGCCCTCCCGGCGCACCGTGCCCCGGGCCCGCTTGGCCCGCAGCTTCACGATCACCGAAGCGTAGAACAGGGGCGCCCGGCCGACCCCGACCTTCTCGGCCGGCATGTAGCCGTCGAGCTTCATGCGGACCTGGGAGATGGCGAGCAGAACTGCCCGAGTCCGGGAAAGGGTGGGGACGAAGCGGGCCAGGCCCAGGGAGTAGGCCCGGGCCTCCGGGGAGAAGTGCTCCTTCTCCCAGTCCGCCTCGAAGGTCCGGCGGCCCACGGCCGCGTGGAGCGAGTCCCAGACCAGGAGCACCGGCGTTGGCTCGCCGTCGCCCTCCGCCAGCTTGGCGCACGCCTGCTCCAGGAGAGCGAAGGCCCGCTCGATATGGGGCGGCGTCGCGACCACCAGGGCCCCCAGGTCAACGCCCAGGGCGGCCGCGTAGGGCTCGTCGAGCTTGTGCTCGAAGTCGAGGTAGAGGACCACCCCGCCGGCCCGCTGGCACTCGGCCGCCGCGTGCAGGGCGAGGGTGGACTTGCCGCAGGCTTCCGGGCCATGCAGGACCGTCAGGCGGCCCTCCGGGTAGCCCCCGACTCCCAGCGCCGCGTCGAGCGCGTCGCAGCCGGAGGGGAGGACGCCCCGGGCCCGGGGAGCAGCCGCCGCGATATGGGCATCGCAGCCGGCTACCCCCCGGGCCAGGGCGGCACCCAGGCGCCGGGCCCGAGCGTGCGAGGGAACGCTCACTTGGCGCGGGCCTTGCGGCGGGCCAACAGCTCCCGCTCGAACTCGTCCAGCTCGCTGGCCGAGTCGCCGGCGCCGTCGGCGGGCGCGGGGGCCGAGGCGGCCGCCTCCGGCGGGGCCTCGTCCTCCGGCTCCGGCTCATCCTCCGGCTCGTCCTCCGGCTCGTCCTCGTCGGGCTCGGGCGGCGGGGGCGGCGGCGGGGCCGCCGGCTTCGGCTTGGCCGCGACCGGGGGCTTCGGGGCGGCGGCCGGCTTGGCCGGGGCGGCGGGGGCGGCGGGGGCGGCGGGCTTGGCGGCCGGCTTCGGGGCGCTGGCGGTCGGCTTCGGGGCGGCGGCGGGCGCCGAGGCGCCGGTCGCGGCCGCGCACTCGGTCACCGAGCCGCACGCCTTGCACTCGCCGTCGTCGGCGTCGTAGTCCAGCCCGAAGCAGTAGGGCTTGTCGGGCGGGGCCGCCTCCCGCCGCTCCACCGCGTCGCCCCGCAGCAGGGCCACGACCGCCTCCCGGTCCTTCACCAGGTTGGCGACCAGCCGGTGGAGGTCGCAGTCCCCGCCGGCGTCCTGCGCCTTGCGCAGGAGGGCCCGCTGCGCCTTGGGGAGGCGCAGCGGCTCCCGGACGGTGTCGGAGTCGGCCGCCACCCGGTACTCGGTCGCCAGGCCGGCGCCGGTGCGGGACACCCGGAGCAGGGTCGCCTTGGCCGGGTCGGTGATGTCGCCCTCGGTCTCGATCACGGCGCAGATGCCGTCCCAGATCGAGTAGCCGGCGAGCAGGAGGCGGGGCACCCGCTCCCCCTCCGGGAGGTCGCGGCGCTCCCGCCGCTCCAGGGTCGCCCACGGAACGACGACGAAGGCGTACTGCGTCTTGATCGCCATCCGGTCGACGCGCTTGGAGTCGCCGCCGCCGGGGAGCGGGTCGATCCCGTCCACCACCGCGCAGACCGGGCAGCCGCCCTCGACGCTGACCTTGCGGGCGGCGAGCGCCTTGACCACCGCCGGGTGGCGCAGGACCTCGTTGGAGGCGTCGAGGCAGACCGCCATCTTGTTCGCCGGCCCGACTCCGTAGTGGACGGCCAGCTCGACGAATGGCACCCCGTCCATTGCCTCGGTCGGGGGCGCCAGGTAGACCAGGGTGTGCCCCTCGGGGAAGCGGAAGAAGCCCTCGCCCCGGCGCTTGCCGGCGTCCCGGCGGGCCTGGAAGCGGTCCATGTCCATCGCCATCAGGGAGCCTCCTTTCCTCGCAGCATTGCGGCCCGCACCCGGGCCGCTCGGGATTCCCGCGCCTCGGCCGGAGGGGCCGGGGGCGCAGCGTGGTAGCGGGTCGGCGGGTCCAGGGCGTCGCCCTCGGCCGCGGCCAGACCAGCCGTTGCCAAGGTGACCCGGTCCCGGATGAGGTTGACCTGGGCCCGGAGGGCATCATGCAGGGCCCGGGCCCGGGCCAAGGCCGCCTCGGCTTCGGCCAGCCGGCGCTTGTGGACCAGGAAGGCAGGAAGCGCCTCCACCTGGGCCTTGACCTTCCACTCGGCGCTTGCCCCGTCGGCAAGCTGCTCGACGGTCGCGGTTGCCCGCCAGGCCCGGTATTGGGCATCCGCCTGCTCGATCTCCAGCGTCGCCTCGCCCAGGCCGCGGACCGAGCTGGCCAGGCCGCGGAGGGCCTCGGCCGAATCCGTGGCCAGGTCCCCGGTCAGCACCAGGCCCGGGCTCGGGTCGGCCCTCACAGCTTCTCCCGGCTCGTCGGCGCCCGCCGGAAGCGGACACACCAGCTCCCGGGGACTTCGGCGATGCCCCCCGGCACGACCGGGGTGCGGAGCTTCCGGGGCGGGGACCAGTGCCGCCGGAAGAACCCGAACCCGGCGATCCGCACCTCCCGGCCCAGGTGCAGCTCGGCCAGGATGGCCAAGAAGACCTCCTGGACCACCGCCAGGTCGACCCCGGCCCGGCGGGCGATGTCGCTCGCCGTCGCCCGCCGCTCCCTATCGCTCGTACGCGCCATCGTGGCCTCCTACTGCCCTACCCTTGAAGGCCCCGGGCCCTTTGCGGGCCGGAGCATCGGTCAACGCGGCCGCCCCGCCGTCAAGCCGGCGCAGCCGCAGGCTCACCAGGTCGCCCGCCCGCAGGGCGCGAACGTCCGCACCCATCCGGGAAGCGAAGGCCAGAACCCGCAGGTAGCCCCGGGCACCGGCGATGCCCAGGGTGCGCATTGCGGCCCCGGAGCGGTCGGTGTGCTGGCGCACCCGGACCAGTACCCCCTCGACCCCGAAGGCTTGGCCCTCGCCAGCTCGCCGCAGAGCGGCAGCCGGGTCGAGCGGGCGGGTCCGCCAGGGCTCGCGGAAGAACCGGAAGAGCAGGTCGCTCTTGCAGGCCGCCTCCGCCCACAGTGCCTCGGCCGACAGGGCACCTCGCTCGGTCCGGTGGACCAGGGCCAGGACCACCCCGCCGACCTTGTCCAGGGCACCGCCAGCCCGCTCGGCCACGTCGGCGTCGGCCCGCAGGGACAGCTCTTCGCCGGTAGTCGCCGCCAGCGCCAGCCGGGCCGAGCCGTCGGCATCGAAGCGCTTACAGGCCGCCAGGTAGCCCGCGACCAGGTAGGTGCCCGCCTCGACGAGCGCCGGGTCGGCCGGGTCGTGCGTCGGCCCCCAGAGGCAGCGCAGGCGAGCAGCCGCGCCCTCCAAGGCGCCTTGACCGGCGAGGTCGACGAACAGCGGCCAGACCGCGGACACCGTCGCCGCCTGCTCGCCCTCCCGCCAGGCCGGCGCCGCCTCGGGCCGCAGCTCGGGTTGCTCGCCAGCTCGCAGCCGCGCCCACACCGCCGCCGCGTTCGCCGCCAGGAAAGGGCCGCCAGTCGGGCAGAGGGAACGCAGGGCCGTCGCCTGGGCGAGCACCCCGAAGGTCCGGGCCGTCACCGCCCGGCAGCCGGCTCCGGCCGTGCGCCGGTAGAAGTCGAGCAGGTCCCGGAAGGGGGCCGCGGCCACCACGGCTGCGGCAGCCGCCGGGCCGATCCCCTTGAGGGCCGAGAGGGCACCGACGATCTCGCCCTCGCCACCGCCGAAGCCCCGCTCCCGGGAGCGGTTCACGTCGGGAGGCGACACCCGGGTCCCGGCCGCCCGGGCCTCGCCGGCAAGTCGCATCTGCACCCGGTCGTCGGGCTCGGCCGCCAGGGCCGCAGCGTAGAAGGCGACCGGGTGGTGGGCCTTGAGGAAGGCAAGCTGGACCGCGAGGTAGGCGTAGGCAGCGGCATGGGAGCGGTTGAAGGCGTAGCGCCCGAACCCCACCAGTCGCCGGAACAGGTCGGCCGCCTCGTCCTCGGCCAGACCCGCGGCCGTCGCCCCGGCCACGAACCGCGGGGCCTCGGCCGCCAGACCCGGGAGCTTCTTCGCGATCATCTTGCGCAGCCCGTCGGCGTCCTCCGGGGAGTAGCCGGCCAGGTCCCGGGCCAGGGCCACTACCTGCTCCTGGTAGACCGGCACGCCCAGGGTCGCCGCCATGATCCGGTCGTAGACAGGATGCAGGGCCGGTGGGGCATCGCCCTCGACCAGCCGGCGGACGTACGCGTCGGCCAGGCCCGCGGCCAGGGGGCCGGGCCGGTTGAGGGCGTTCAGGGCCACCAGGACCTCGAAGCTGATCCGGCTCGCCGCGGCCCGGCAGAGACGCCGGGCGGTCGGGGTGTCGAACTGGAAGATGCCCGCCAGCCGGCCCCCGGCGAAGATTCCCAGGGCCGCAGGGTCGTCGCAGTCGATCCGGTCCGGGTCTACGCCCGCCGCCCGGGCCGCCTCGGCGAGGACCACCAGGGTCCGCAGCCCGAGCACGTCGATCTTGACCAGGCCCGCGGCCTCGGCCGCCCGCATGTCGTAGGCCACCGCCGGCACTCGGGCTCCGCCTCGGCGGGGCCGGGACTCCAGGGGCACCACTTCGGCGACCGGGACCGAGGACAGGACCACCCCGGCGGCGTGCAGGCCCACGTCCCGGATCTGCCCCTCCAGGCGGCCGGCCACCTCGGCCACCTCCGGGTGCGCGGCCACGAAGGCCGCGCCCACTGCCGACTCGCCCAGGACCTCCGCCAAGGTGCGCTCGTCGCCGGGGTCGGGCACCAGGGGGAGCAGAGAGGCGGCAGGGGTCAGCTCCCGGTCCGGCACGGCGAAGACCCGGCCCAGGTCCCGCAGGGCCCGCCGCCCGCCGAAGGTGATCTGCGTGCTGATCGCCGCGACCCGGTCCTCGCCGTAGCGCCGGCGCAGGTACTCCAGCACTTCCTCCCGGCGGTCGGCTTGGAAGTCGAGGTCGATGTCGGGCAGGTCCCGCCTCCCGGGAGCGATGAACCGCTCGAACATCAGGTCGTGCCGCAGCGGGTCAAGCTGGGTGATCCCGAGCAGGTAGGCGACCAGGGAGCCGGCCGCGGACCCCCGGCCAGGGCCAACCCGTATGTCCTGCTCCCGGGCCCACCGCACCACGTCCCAGACCGCCAGGAAGTAGGGGGCGAAGCGGTGCTCCCACAGGACCTCCAGCTCGTGCGCCAGCCGGTCGAGGTAGGCCGCCCCGGCGCCGGTCAGGCCCCGGACCCGCATCCCCTCGTGGCAGAGCCGGAGCAGCCAGGCATCGTAGGTCGGAATCCCCGCCGGCAGCTCGGGCGCGATCAGGTAGCGCCCGGCCTCCGCCGTCTGCACCCGGGCCGCGCAGCGGTCGGCCAAGGCCAGGGTCTCGTCGAGCGCCCGCTCGACGGCAGGTCCCGGCAGCCCCCGGGCCCGGAAGGCCGCCGCCATCTCTTCCCGGGAGCGGAGCCAGTACTCCCGCCCGTCGAACCGGAAGCGGTCGGGGTCGGCCATCTTGCCCCGGGTCTGGATGCACAGCAGGACCTCGTGGGCGTAGGCGTCGGCCGCCTCGGGATAGTGGGCGTCCTGGGTGGCGAGCAGGGGCAGGTCGAACCGCTCGGCCAGCCGGAGCAGGGCCGGCAGCACCGCCTCCCGGCCGGCCGGGACGTGCGGCATCACCTCGACGTAGAGGCGCCCGGGGAACAGGGCGAGCAGGTCCTCCAGCCGGTCGAGCGCCTCCCGGTAGTCGCCTCGGGCCAGGGGGACGACCACGTGGCCGTCGCCCGCGCAGCCGGTAGAGGCCGCCAGCCCGGCGCCGTAGAGCCGGAGCCGGGCCAGGTCCACCCGCGGCTTGTAGTAGAAGCCCTGGGCCCATGACCAGGTGGTGAGCCGGTAGAGGTTGCGCAGGCCCTCGTCGTCGAGCGCCCAGAGGGTCAGGTGGCTTCGCTCCCGCCGCTCCTGCTCGGCCCGCTTCAGGGCCTCGGGTCGGTCCTTCAGCGCCGCCCTCTCCGCTTCGGCGAGCCCCCGGCGCTCGGCGTCCTCGACCAGGTACGCCTCGACGCCGGGGACCAGGCGCAGGCCCACCTCGGCGCAGGCCAGGTGCGCCTCGTAGAGCCCTCGTACCGACCCGTGCTCGGTGAAGGCGATGGCCGGCTGCCCCAGGGCCGCCGCCCGCCGGGCGAACTCGACGTGGCGGCCCAAGCCATCGAAGGCGGAAGCATGGCTGTGGGTGTGCAGGTGGGCGAAGCTCACAGCCGGACCCACCCGCCAGAAACCACTCGGGCGCCGGCGAGTAGGCCCCTCTCCAGGAGCCGAGCCGCCAGTCGGCCGGCGTCTCCGATGCGCTCCGGCCGCAGTCCGAGCACCGCCGCGCCCAGCCCTCCCCGGCCCTCGGGCCCCTGCCGTTGCCACCGTTCCCCGAGGCGAGCCGCCTCGGGAAACGCGGCGAGCAGGTCCCGCAGGGGGCAGGCGTACTCGATGGTCGGTTGCACGACCCGACGCCGGGTCGGCCAGTAGCGCCAGAGGGCCCCGGGAGCGAGGGTCCCGTCGGCGAGGACGACCTTGGCGGCCCGGGCCCGGAACAAGGCACTCGGCGACCGCCACTCGTGGTAGACGACCTCTCCCGGCTCGGCCGCCCCTACCTGCGCCACCCGAACCCCGCTCGCCTGGCGGAACGCCTCGGCGAACATCTCCCAGGCCGCAAGCTGCCGCTGGTGCCGGTGCCCGCCCTTCCCCCTGGGCGGGCGGCAGAGGGCGGTGTCGACCAGCTCGGCGAGCAGCTTCGGGGGCAGCTCGGCCCGCTCCTTCGCCGGGTCCACCCCCCGCCGGGCGCACGAGTCCCGGTAGGCCCGGCAGTAGACCGCCCAGGTGCAGGGCGGCGGTCGGTCGCACTCGGGGTCCCCGGCCGCGTAGTGGCCGAGGCACCCGGGGAGCGAGCCTAGCCGCTCAACAAGGCACTCGCCGTGCCGGAAGCGGCGTCCCATCCTCTCTCCTGTTCGACGGCCCGGACCACGGCCCGGGCACGGTGGGCGTGCCACCAGAAGGTCCCGGGCCGCAGCTCGGCCCGGAGGGACTGCGGGAGGGGCTCGGCGCCCAGGTGAGCGAGCGCTACCGCCCGGGTGTGAGGCCCCATGCGGGCCAGGGCTTCGGTCAGCACCTCCGCCAGGGCCAGCCCGACCTCCCGGGCGATCAGCAGGTCCTCCGGGTTCGCCAGGTCGTCGACCTCGACCGCCCCGCAGGGGACCTCGGCGAGGGCCCGGCCCCGGGCCGACAGGGCGTCGTAGATCCCCGACCGGGCGCACACCCCCAGGTAGGCCCGCTGCTCCCGCTCGGTGCGGTCTGGCGAGAGCCGGCCCCAGGCCCGCAGGGCCCGCTCCGCTCCCGCCTGCACCAGGTCCTCCCGGTCCGCGGGAGGCACCCGGCAGAGGCGCAGGGAGGCCACCTCCTGCCGGGCGATGTCCAGCACGTCCTCGGGCTTCAGAGGCATCGTCGCACCACCGCCTTCAGGTCCTCGGGGAACCCCTGCTCCAGGAGCCACAACAAGTAGTGGCGTCCGTCGCCCCGGGCCGCGAGGGCCGACACCTTGCTCCCCGCATGCTTGCCGAAGCGCAGCAAGGCGTCGGTCCCGCCGTCCAGGAGCTCGTAGTGCCGGCTCGTCAGGCGCGGTGCGCCACCGGGCGCGAACGGCGCCGGGGCCGGACTGCGGTGCAGGGCCGCGGCCGTCCGGTTGCGCCGGGCCCGCACCTTGCTCTGGTCCACCCCGGACGCTCCGTCCGGGGCGTCAACCGGGGCCGGCTCGGGAGGCGCCGATGCCGCCGAGAAGCGGCGTCGAACTTCGTCCAAGGTCGGCATCAGGCGGCCCTCCTACAGGGGACCAGGAGCTTCTGGAGCAGCCGGACCGCGGCCCCGGGCAGGTCGGCCAGGGAGGCAACCGTCTCCCACCGCCCGTACAAGTCCTGCCCGTGGGGGGAGGCGATGCCGATGCCCGCGGTCTCGATTCCGGCCCGCTCGACCAGGCCCAGGGCGCCCTTGAGGTCCTCCCGGGCCTCCGGCGTGCTGCGGCCGGCGTGGCAGGGGGCGCCGTCGGAGACGACGAAGAGCACCTTGCGCCGCTCCGGCCGGGCCGCCAGCCGGCGGGCAACGTAGAGGGTCGCCCCGGCGTCGTCGTTGTTGCCGTAGCCGCCCGAGTGACCAAGCCGCCCCCGCACCCTCGGCCAGGACTCGCCATAGGTCTTGAACTCGTGGACCACCCGAGCCTCGATGCGGGTGTAGAGGCCACCCTCGCTCCCCGCCCCCCGGGCAGGTTCCTCCCACCAGCCGAGCACCTCGAAGGGAACGGCAGCCCGGTGCAGCGCTTCGCCCAGGGCCAGGACCAGCTCCCGGGCCGCGCCCGCCCGCCCGCCGCTCATGGAGCCCGACTCGTCGAGCAGGATGGCGACCGCCGTGTCCAGCCCCGGCAGCCGGAGGTCCTGCTCGAAAACGTCGGTCCGGCCAGCCCGGACCCGGTGCAGGGCGGTCGGGTCCACCCGGCCGGTGCGCCGGTCGGCAAGCCGCTGCTCCCGGGTCGTCCGCAGCAGCGCGGCCAGCCGGGCCGAGAGGCCGCCGATCACCTTCTGCGCGGCCGCCCAGGCCGCCGAGTAGGTCGCTTGGGACCGGGCAGACGGGCAGGTGTTGGCGAAGCGGTCCCTGGCCGCGGCAGCCGGATGGGGAAGGTCCCGCCAGGGAGCCTCCCGGGCCGCCGCTTCCGCTTCCCGCACCAGCTCATTCAGAGCGCCCTCGCGGAAGGAGGCGGTCGGGTCCAGGTCCTCCAAGCCCGTCAGGACCGCCAGCGCCTCGCCGGCGACTTCGCCCTTGTCGGCCGGGTCCGGGTCCTCGTCGGGAGGCCCCGACCCGGCGCCGGCCGCCCCGCCCTCCCCGGCGCCCTCGCCGCTCCTGTCGTCGGTGCCCTCGCCGGCCGCCCCGTCCTGCTCGTCCCCGCCCTCGTCCTCGCCAGACTCCTGCCCCTCGGCACCCTCGGCGTCGCCAGGCCCCTCGTCATCGCCCTCGCTTCCGCAGCCGTCGCCCTCCGCCCTCTCGTCGCCGTCCTCGTCGCTCCCGCGGCCGCCGTCGTCCTCCCCATCCTCGCCCTCGTCCTCGCCCTCGTCCTCGCTTCCACAGCCGTCGCCTTCGGCCCCCTCGCCGCCCTCGCCGCCCTCGCCGTCGTCCTCGCCGGGCTCCGAGTCGTCCGCCTCGTCCAGCTCGGGCGGAGGCAGAGCCTCGCCTTCCCCTCCCAGCCCGTCCTCCCCCTCGGGGCCCAGCTCGCCCTCGCCGCCGCCGTCCTCGTCCTCGTCCTCGTCGTCCCCGCCATCCCCCTCGTCCTCGTCGTCCCCGCCCTCGCTGGCGCCGGCGCTCTCGGGGTCCTCGGGGGTCTGGGGGGTCTCGTCCTCGTCCTCGCCGCTCCCGGCAGGGGCGGCGGCGGGGGAGGGCGGCGGGGGCGGCGGGGGAGCCGCCAGCCGCTCCAGGCCCGCCTGGAGCGCCAGGGCCGCCTCGTAGGCGTCCTCCGGCGTGACGGCGGAGCGGACCCGCTCGACCTCGGGCCCCAGGCGGTCCACCAGCGCGTGCGCCTCGGGTGGGAGCCACGCGTAGTGGTCAGCGTAGCCCCGGGCTCGGGCGAGCACCAGGAGCAACGCCTGCTCGACCGCTGGCAGGGGGTCCGTCTCGTGAGTGCGCCGCAGGCGGCCGGCCATGAAGCGATGAGCGGCGAGCAGGTTTGCGGCGATCCCCGGCCAGCGGGCCGCCGCCGCCCGCTCCACCCGCACGTCCTCGGCGACGTTGAGCAGCCGCTTCACGCGGGCCGCGTCGGGCCGCTCCAGCACTCGCATCAGCACGTCCGACGGGCGCTGGCCCTCGGGCCACTCCTTCTCCTGGAGCAGGTGGCCGGCCGCCTCGTGGTCGAGCAGCCCCTCCAGGGCCGCCCGGCCCTCGCCCTCCAGGAACTCGACCGCGCCCGGCAGCTCGACGACGCCTCGCGTCAGGAGCGCCCGGGCGCAGGACCCGACCCGAACCTGCACCCCCCAGTCCCGAGCGAAGGTGCGGGCGATACGGGCGAAGTAGCCGCCGTGCAGGCCCAGGCCGGCAGAGGTGGGAGCGGGGCGGGTCACAGGTCGAACCCCACCCGCTTCGCCACCCCGTCGACGTAGGCCGCGTCCTCCGCCCCGAGCTTCGACCGGACCGCGACCCGGTAGGCCCGGGCCGCGGGGGCGGTGTAGGCGTGGCCGTTCGCGTAGGCCGCGGCGAAGCTGGCCCAGGCCAGGAGCCGCCGGGTCCCGAGGGTGCAGAAGGTCTCCGACTTCTGCATGCCGGACCGCACCAGGGTCGCAACCTCCACCATCATCCTCGCCACCTTGGCGGGGATGCCCGTCTTGCGGACCAGGATCGCCGCCTCTTCGGCCGGGGGCGGGTAGTCGCAGGCGAAGACCACGAAGCGGTCCAGGTTGGCGTCGTTCTGCGCCTGGGTCCCCTGATAGAGGCCGGTGTCGTCGCCCCGGCCAGTGGTGTTGTCGGTGGCGAACAGGCGGAAGCTCGGGTGGGGCTCGACTACCTCGCCCCCGTTCTCCGCCAGCACCAGCGAGCCCCCGACCTCCAGGAGCCCCTGGAGCCGCAGGGTCACGCTCGGCGGCATGGCGGTGTACTCGTCCAGGATCAACCACCAGCCCCGGCGGACGGCCTCGGTGACCGGGCCGTCCCGCCACTCGGTGACCGCCTGCCCGGAGGCCGGCTCGACGGTCAGGGCCTTCTCGCCGAGCAGGTCCGCCACGTGGGGCTGTCCGCCCAGGTTGACCCGGACCGCGGGCTGGTTGAGCAGGGCCGCGAGCTGGAGGACCACGCTGGTCTTGCCGGAGCCGGGCGGCCCGCAGAGGAAGGCGGGGATGCGGACCTGCACCGCAGCCGCCAGGTCCTCCAGGCGGACGGGGTCGAGGTAGTACTGCTCGTCGAAGGCCGGCACCCGGAACTCGTCCGCCGGGGTCAGGTCCTCCCGGACCGCCAGCTCCAACCGCCCGAACCGCAACCGCTCTGCCATCGCGACCTCCTATCCATCAGCAAGCATAGCAGCGGGGTTGCGGGAAGTCAACAGGAAAAGAGAGGGCAACTCACTTTCCCTACAAGGCCAAGGGTTTTGCCGACCCGCGGCCCCGAAGGCTCGGGGGTCGGGCCGCGGCCAGAGCGGCCCGGATTGCCTCCGGCGGCGCGCCGCCAGGGTCGCCCGCGGCCAGGGTCGCCACCCGCACCGGCAGCAGCTCGCCCAGGACCAGGGCCGCCTCCTGCGCCGCGGCCGGGGCGTCGGCGTCGAGCAGGATCGTGGCCCGGACGAAACCGGCTCGGGCCAGGCGGAGCGCCTGCGCCGGCGAAGCCACCTTGCCGAGCAGGGCCACCGCGGCCAGGCCCAGGCGGGCCACCCCCAGGGCGTCGAAGGTTCCCTCGACCACTACCGCCTCGGCCGCCCCGGCCGCTTCGTCGAGCCCGAACAGCAGGCCCTTCTTCGCCAGGGGCGGCCCCAGGTACTTCGGCTCGCCCGGGCCCATGAGGCGGGCCTGGTAGGTCAGGACCCGGCCCCGCTCCCGGACCGGGAGGATCAAGCGCCCGGCGTAGCGGCAGCCGCCAGGCCGGCCGGCGCACTCGGGGTCCGCGCAGGCCGGGTCCAGCACCACCCCCAGCCCATAGCGGGCCGCCAGCCGCAGAGGCACGCCCCGGCGCCGCAGGTACTCGGGCACGGTCCAGCGCCCGGAGGCCGGGTCGTAGACCGGGACGTAGCCGGAGGGGAGACCCCCGGGGGCCGGGCGGTCGTCCGGTTCGGTCGACCGGCGCCGGGCCAGCTCGTCGGCGGCCGGCAGGGCCGGCGCCGCCAGACGGCCCAGGCCCCGCAGGGTGCGCCGGGCCTCGGCCGGGGAGAGCCCGTCCAGCCAACCCACCAGGCGGAGCAGGCCGCCCCCCTGCCCGCAGAAGTAGCAGACCCACCGGCCGCTGGCAGCGTTCACCCAGAGCTTGCCGACCCGCCCGCACCGCGGGCAGTCGCAGACCAGCTCGGGGCCGTGCTCCCCGGCCGCCTCGTGGTGCACGGTGGTCCGAGCGCCCAGGTAGCCGGGCAGGTCCAGCCTCATCCGGCCGATCTCCCGAGCAGCCGCAGAGCGGCAATCAGCTTCGCCAGCGGGGCGACGAGGGGGGCCTTGGGCTCTCGGCCGCCGCCAGGGGCGACCAGCCACTCGCACGCGGCCAGGCCCTCCAGGACCCGCCGTCGCTCCCGCTCGACTACCCGGCCCAGGGCCACCCGGTCCAGGGTCGCCAGCTCGGCCGCGGCCAGGGGGACCAGCGCATCAACCGCCGGCCCCAGAGGGGCAGGCAACCGGGCGAGCAGGTCGTCGCCGGGGCAGTAGCCGCTCATGCCCCTTCCTCCGCCGGCGCCGGTCGACGGGCGGCGACTTCCCGGAACGAGCAGGTCCCCAGGTTGGCCACGCAGTAGACGGTGAGCCGCTTGATTCCGCCCAGGCGGTTCTTGACGAGCACGAGCTGGAGGTTGCGCTCGGCCGCCTCGGTTTCCTCCCCCTCGTCGCCTTCGCTCTCCATGAGCCCGGCCATCGCGTCCGCGACCCGGGCCTTGTCGTAGGACTCGGAGACCGCCTCCGAGGTCAACCGCTTCCCGGCGAACTTCGCCGGCGCCTGGACGGTCGCCCAGACCGCCGCCGGCCCCAGGGTCGGGTCGAGCGCCAGCCCCTTGAGGGCCCAGTAGACCGCCGAGGCGCCCAGGCGGTAGTTCTCCGCCTTGCGGTCGGGCTCCAGGTGGTCGGGGCTGTCGACCACCACCACCAGCAGGTCGTCCGGGAACTCGGCCCGGACCGACTCGACGAAGGCCGCCACCGCCGACACCGGGCTCCGGGGAGGGATCTCCTGGACCTGAAGCCGCCGGCCCCAGCGAGCCGCCTTGCGGAACTTCGCTTCGATCAGCTCGCCCTCGCCGGGGAGCAGGCGGGAGGCCATGAGCCGGTCCCGGGGGATGCCGGTGTAGCGGGCGTCGTAGCGGGCCAGGGCCTCGGCCTTGGTCTCTTCGGTGGTGACGTGCGCCACCGCCGCCTTGGCCCGGGTCAGGGCGGTGAAGCCCAGGTCCACGGCGAGCGCTGACTTGCCGATGTTGGTGGTCGCCACCACCAGCCCCAGGCAACCGGGCCGCAGGCCGCCACCCAGAGCGCGGTCGAGCGCCAGGAACGGGGTCGCGACTCGCAGCCCCACCGGAGCGGCCCGGTAGCCGGCCAGGCGGGCCTCCCCCGAGGTCGCCCAGGACTCGGGCTCGTCCAGGGCACCGGCCGTCCGGGCCGCCTTGGCCCCCTCGGCGATCATCCGGGCCGCCTCGTCGACTTCGCCGTCGTCGATGGCACCCAGGGCCTCGGCCGCCGAAGCCCTCACCGCCGCCATCTGGACGAAGCGGCGGACCTCTTCAAGCGCCGCCCGGGGCGAGGTCGAGCGGCGCCGCCAGAGCCCGAGCAGGACTTCCTCGTGGTAGGCCCGCTGCTCGTCCTCGGCGAAGTCCCGGTCGAGCCGCAGTCCCCAGACGTGCGGGGAGGGCAGCTCCCGGGTGGTCGAGTATACGTCGGCCAGGACCCCCCACAGCCAGCGCAGGGCCGGGGAGGCGAAGTCGTGCCGCCGCAGGACCGGCACCGCCCGCCGCAGGTAGGCCGCGTCCCGGAGGCACTGGGCGAGCACGTCCCGCTCCAGCTCCACGTCGAAGCTGCCGCTACTCATCGGCGTACCCCACCTCGTCCAGCCGCTCCCGCAGCCAGGCTGCCGCCTCGGCGAAGCGGCGGTCCTCGATGCCGGCCAGGGCCCCGGGGGAGGCCGCCTCGCTCCGGGCCATGTCGGCCACCACCCAGGCCGGCAGGTCGCCGTAACCGGCGGCGGCCAGCATGGCCGCCGCCCGGCGGAGGTCGAGCTTCCGCCGACCCAGGGAAGCCAGGTAGGAGTCGAGCAGCGCTTCGCCGGCCACGGCCCTCGCCGGAGGGAAGGCCAGGGGCGCGAACCGGGGGAACGCCTTGAAGCAGAAGTCCAGGTAGAGGGGCCAGTGCTTCCGCCCCAGGCGGACCCGCGTCAGGCCGGCCAGGAGCTTTGCCAGGTCTCGCCGCAGGCCGGGGGGAGGATTGTACTCCGGCTCCAACCGGCGCCGCCGGGAGGTGTACAGCTCCCCCAGGTAGTCCAGGTCTCCGGCCTGCCTCCGGTTCTGCCGGGGAGAGACGTGGCAGTTCGACCGGGCGGCGAGCTTCTTGAGGGCTCCCACCAGCTCGCCCGGGGAGGCGGCGTAGCAGGCCGCCTCCCGGACCTCCGCGGGAGCCCGGAAGGGAAGAGGGCAGGAGGGCCCGGATCGCGCACTAAGCTCTCCCTCCGGGAGAGCTAAGCTAGTGAGTTGAAAATCGCTAGGTAAATCAAGGGGTGCCGACAAAAGTGGCGTGCACGCCACTTTTGTAAGGACATCTCCTACAATGTCCGACGTTTGCGCACCCCTGCTTCCCGGTCCCGTCCGGGCTACCAGACCCCGGCGAACCAGGCCGGAGAGCAGCCAGGAGGCTTGTCGGCAACTGACTCCCAGGGCCCCGGCCAGGCTCCCTACCGGGTGGAGCCGGAGGTCTGCGGGATCAAGCGCGGCCAGGACCGCGAGGGCATCAAGCTGGCGCCGCGTCAGGCGGAACGGTCGGGGCATGGCCATCTCCGGTTCGGTTCGCCGGGTCGGGCGGCCACCCAGGGGCGACCCCGGGGGAGAAGGAGGGCATGGCGCCCCGACAGCGACCCGGGACCCCAGCCGCCCGACCCGGCGAACCGACGGCGCCTGCCCTGGGTGGAGGCAGACGCCGCTGTCGATGCCAGCCTACCCTCCCTCGGCTGGCGGTTCAACTCCGGCCCTCCACCCGGAGGCAGAAGGCCGGCTCGCTCCGGTAGATGCGCAGGCGCTCCAGGGTCCAGGCCCGGAGCTGCGCCTGATGGTCGTCGACCAGCTCGACCACTACGGCCCCGCGTTTCCCCGGGGCAACGGTCAGGTTGCGGAGCCGCTGGATGGTGCTCGTCCGGGCCTTGCCGCCCTCGGCGTTGACCACGACCTCCAACGCGGGCACGTCGACGCCCTCGCCCAGGATCGTGCCCACCACGATCCCAATGCGGCCGGCGGCCCAGGCCCGCAGGACCCGGGCCCGTTCCTCGGCCGGGGAGGCGCCCAGGAGCAGCGCCACGGTCCCCTCGTAGCCTCGCTGCAAGAGGGACAGCAGCCGGCGGGCGTGCCCCACCCGGCTCACGTCGACCAGGACCCGCCGCCCCTCCCGGGCGTAGGCGACCGCCTCGGCGACGATGCGGGCGTTGCGCTCGGCGCAGTCGGTGATCCCGTCCCGGTAGACCGCCGGCGACCAGCGCCGGGCGGCCAGGGGAGGGGCGCCGTGACGGACGAAGCGGATGGTCGGCCGGACCAGGTAGCCGGCCTCGATCATCTCCGACAGGGTCCGGGAGTAGACCACCGGGCCGCAGAGCCCGCGCAGCCAGATTGCCCCCGTCTCGTTCTGCCGCTTGCGCCCGACCTCGACGGTGGCGGAGAGCCCCACTTTGTAGCGGGCGTCCAGGGCCAGGGCCACGTTGCGCCAGGCGTCGCCCTCGCTCTGGAGGTGGTGGACCTCGTCGAGCACCACCAGGGGCCAGCGCCGGGCGAAGGCCCGGAAGTCCCGGGTGCGCAGCCGGGGGCAGAGGCTCTGGAGGGTGGCGACGCACAGGTCCCCGTCCGCCTCCCAGGCGCCCTCGCCCACCGCCCCGACCCGGGCTCCCGGCAGCGCTTCCCGCAGGACCGCGATGGTCTGCCGCCGGAGCAGGTCGGACGACACCAGGACCAGCGCCCGGACGCCCAGGCGCCGGATCAGCTCGGCGGCGAGGGCGGTCTTGCCAGTGCGCACCGGGAGCCGGACCAGGCCGCCGCCGTAGGCCACGACCGCGTCGACCGCCTCAACCTGGTAGGGCCGCAGCTCGGGGCCAGCCCAGGCCCAGGGCCCGACCGGCTCGGCCGGCGGGAAGTCCTCGACGACCTCGGGGGCCAGGCCCTGTGCGGCGAGCAGCCGCAGGACCTCCGGGTGCAGGCCGGCCGGATAGGCCAGCCCCCCGCCCCGCAGCCGGCGCACCAGCCGCGCCCGGCCATCCCAGGTCCCGGCCCGGTAGGCCGGGGCGAAGACGTGGCCCTCGACGGGATAGGAGAAGCGCCGGTCGAGCAGCCGGGCGACCGCTTCCCGGTCGCCCAGGTCGGTGAGCTGGCACCAGGTCCCGGTGCGGACAAGCCTCAATAGGGGGCCGCGGCTGCCGCGTTGTGCTCGACGTTCCGGGTGGGGCAGACCTCCCCGGGGGCGGAGCCGGCGCAGTCCTCGTAGTACGGGGCGCCGCGGGCGCCGCAGCTCCCGCAGTCGAGCCGGTGTGGCCCCTGCGCTCGCCGCCCTTCGGCCACGTCCGCCTCGGTCCGCTGCGGGAGAACCGCCAGGTCGCCGGCCGCGGTGAGGAACCAGAGCATCCACAGCCGCCGCCGGCCGATGGTCTCGAAGAGGGCGGAGTCGATCAGCGCCTCGGGATCGTCGGCCGACAGGTCCAGGGCGTCGGCCAGGAAGCCCGCATCGAGCTGGGCCTCTCCCTGCCCCCGGACGCTTCCGGCCACCAGGCCCTCGCCTCCCTCCCAGGTGGCCGTCAGGCCCCCGGGCCCGAAGCGCAGGACGATGAACTTCGCCGGCCCCCACTCGCCCCCCTGGGCCCGAGCGGCCGCGACCAGCTCCCGCAGGCGGGGCCCCTTGACCTTCGCTCGGGGCCGGTCGTCGGGGGCCGCCAGGCTGTAGACGAAGGCGAGGTCGGGGAAGCCCGATGGGGGGCAGTACGTCAGCCTGGCCGGCCCGACCCGGAGGCTGGTCTGGTGGCCGTCGGTGGCCAGCCCGACCGGGGCGTCGCGGAAGGCCGCGACCGCCGCCGCGACGAGCCGGGCAGCGCTCCAGTGGAGGTAGAAGGGCAGCTCGGGCGCGGCCTCCAGGTGGGGGATCTCCGGGGAGCGGTAGAGCCGGCGGCCGTCGGTGGCCTCGGCCCACAGGTGATCCTCGTGCTCCCGAATCCGCACGGCCGCCAGCGCAGAACGATCCAGGTTGGCAGCGCTGGCGTAGCGGGCCGCGTGCCGCAGGGTCGCAGCCAGCGTGGAGGCCCGCGGGCCGGCGGCGACCCAGGTGAGAGGCGGGTCGGCGAGGCGAGGCTTCACCATCGCCGTCGGCAGCACCGCCAGGTCGGCTCCGTCGGGGCCGATGGCGACCCAGTGCTCGCCGATCACCTTGGCTCCCCCCTGCCACCCCAGAGCCTTGAGCTTGGCGTAGTCCGCCCGGTAGAGCACGGCCTGGCCCTCGGGCCAGGGGCCGACCTCCAGGTCGACCATCCAGTCGACGACGTTGCAGGTGAAGGCGCGGCCGCCTTCGGCCGTGGCCTCCAGGACTACGCCCCCGCCTCGGGGTGCGCCCAGGAGTGCCAGCTCCAGGCGCTTCTGGAACCCCTGTCTGCACTGGCCCACGCTCGGCACCTCCGCCGAGCCCTACCCGCGCCGCGAGCTAGCCCTTGGCCCACAAGAGCCAGTTGAGCAGGATGGCGGCAACCAGAACGGCGCCGGCGATCAGCCCCGTCCAGCCGGCCTTCAAGTCGGGCACTTGCCGGTCGGCCTCGGCGGCCGCGAGGACCAGGTCGGCAACCGACTCGGGCAGGCAGACCTCGCCCGGCGGCGGGGAGGCATTGCACTCGTGCCGCCGGTCCACGGTCAGGCCCAGGCGCGCCTCCAGGCGGCCGACCGCCTCGGCTGCGGCGCAGACGCACTCCCCGACGTAGGTGGCCGATTGGGGGCCGCCAGCGCCTTCAGGGGCATAGGGAGAGGGGGCGGAGGGGTCCAGGCAGGGGGGCGAGGCTTCCGTGCGTCCTGGGGCATCCTGGGGCCGGCAACGGCAACCTGGCGGGGGGACCCCGCAGCCGGGCTCCGCGGGCCAGCCCAGCCGGGCCGCCGCCCCCTCCGAGATGCAGAGGCAGGCGTCGGTGCTGGCCCGGTGGCAGTCGGCCGGCTCGGCCGCCGCTGGGGCAGGCCCGAGCAGGGCGCCGAGCAGGATCAGGCGGCGAGCCGCTCCAGCCACGCCGCCTTCTCCTCCGGGCTCATGTCTTCCAGGGTCCGCAGGGTCTCGACCCGGACCGCGGCCCGGGCCGCCTCGTGGGCCTTCTTGGCCACCGTCCGGGCCGCCACGTAGCCGAACAGGCCGGCGACGTGGAGCAGGGCCCCGGCCGCCAGGGCCAGGCGGCCCTCGCCGAGCACGCCCGAGTCGAGCAGCACGGCGACCACCTGGACGGCCAGGGTGATCCACAGCTCGGTGGTCTTCCAGCCGGGCTTCGGGGGCGGAAGGCCGGTCCCCGGCGCGAGGTCCGGGGAGGGCGGGGGCAACGCGGACTTGCTCATGGGGTTCTCCTTCCCCGCCGGCGCCGGTCGGCATCTCGGCGGAGCTTGGCGCCGACGCGCTTGGCCAAGGCCCGCACGTCGTCCAGTGGCTCGCTCCCGCCGCCATCGTCCCACTCGCACTTGACCTCGAAGGCCAGGTCCGGCACGCCGCCCGCTTGGGCACAGAGCCCGACCCCCTGGGCGAGCCGGGTGTCCCGGGCCAGGTCCAGGGCGGTGCTCGCCGCGCCCTTGGCTTCGACCGCCACCGTCTTCGCCTCGGCCGCCTGGAGCCGCACCGGGGCCACGGCCGACTCGGCGACTCGGACGGCGACCGCCTCGGCCGAGTCGGCAGTCAGGGCGCCCAGGACCCGCCGGGAGTAGCCGAGCAGATCGGTGGTGGCGTCGAGCAGGGTGACCAGAGCCGCAGCCCCGACCGACAGGGCGATGATCCTCGCCCAGGGGCGCCGGCGGAAGCGGGGCTCTACCTCGGTGCGGATGCGGTCCTCGGACGCGCTCATCGTCGTGGCTCCAGGCGGTAGAAGCGGTGGTACCACTCCGGGGGCACCTCGGCCTCGCCCGCGGCCAAGTCGGGCCAGGGAGACGGAGCAAGGCGCCGAGCATGAAAGAACACCGCCCCCCTCGCCGGTCCTTGGTATCGCCCCTCCAGGAGCAGCCGGGCCTCGCAGCGCAGGGTTTCCCGGGTCTGGTCGGGCAGGGTCGCGCAGTCCGGGTGAGGCGCGGCGAACTGCCCCGGCGCGGCCAGGACTTCGGCCAGGTTCCGACCCCACCACCCCGGCCGAGAGGCCCGGGTCAGAGCAACCTGTCCAACCGCCAGCCGCTCGGCCGGCGAGCAGACCAGGCACTCGTTGCAGATCATGCCGGCCAGGGCGTCGATGGCCGGCTCCGGCCGGGGCAGGGCCGGCGCCCGGGCAGGCGGCCGCCGGGGCAGCAGCGGGCGCGGCGGGGCGCAGGCCGCTTCGACCAGTCGCGGGCCGCCCTGGTCGACCACGGCGTAGGCCAGGAGCAGGCCCAGCGGCAGCACCCGGCTCCGGCGCCGCTCTACCATGCCGCGAATCCGAGCAGGTCACAGAGCCGGACGAAGGCGGCCCGGGGCGGGTCCCATCCGCCGGCCGCGGTCGAGCGGACCAAAGGGTCGAGGTCGGAGTGCCGAAGCACCGTCCGCTTCGTCGGGGGCTCGTGGCGGTGTCGGAGGAGCAGGTCGAAGGCCAGGTCGGCGGCCGCCCGGAGCTGCGCCTCGGGGTGCGCTTCGCCGGGCACCGGGGCGAGCAGGTCGAGGGAGAGGGTGCGGGCGTTGACCCCCAGGTCGTAGCCGTCGAGCAGGGCCCGGGGGGAGGTCAGGCCCGGCCAGCGGGCCACCCAGTCCCGGTACCGTCCCTCGTGCTTCGGGTCCTCGCTCCAGGCGCCGTCGGCCCCGCCGGCGAGCCGGGTCCAGTGAGCCTGGCCCCGGGCGTAGAGCGCCGCCCGGCCCTGCCCCACCCCGGCGTGGCAGGCGATGAGGTTGTCGGGCACCAGCCCCACCACTTCCCCCTCGTGGCCCACCAGGTAGCCCGAGGTGAAGCTGTCGGGCCGAGCGTAGTAGGCCGCGGCGTAGGCCAGCGGGTCCCGCCCTTCCTTGAGGGCGGCGACCAGGATGCCGGAGCCGGTGGTGTGGACCACCACCGCCTGCGGCATCGTTCCCCGGGCGCCGAGCTTCCGCAGACTCCGGGAGAAGCTGGTGGCCTTCGGACTCCAGAGGTCGGGCGGAGGGCTAGGCATTGAGCGGGTCCCCGTCGGTGGCGGTCTGCCAGAGGTTGCCGGCGCCGCCGTCGGAGACGGGCACCGAAGGCGCAGCATCGGTGGTGTTGCCCAGGGCGGTGCAACCTACCGAGTTGACCTCGAAGCGCACCCCGACCTTGATGGCGGCCCCGGCGTTCGGCTGGAGGACGTTGCCCAGGACCACGCAGCGCTGCCCATCCACGGTGATGCAGGGGACCGTCCCCGCGGCCGGGCCAACCTGCCCGGCGACGTTGCCGATGAAGCGATGGCGCAGGGTCGCGGTCGTGGCCTCGTAGGCCGGCGTGCCGGTCTCGCTGCTGTAGCAGCCCTGGACACAGCACGCCTGGGAAGCACCCTCCAGGGAGACGGCGTGCTCGGCGAAGAGGGTCAGGCGGCAGCCCTCGATCTGGCAGTACCCCCCGCCCTTGATGAGTACGCCATCCAGCTCGCCCGCCGCCCGCAACGGCGTGCTGGCGGCCGCGAAGTAGCAGCCCCGCAGGGTGCAGCGGGAGGCTTCGGCGACCACCACCCCGAAGTCCCGGACGACGCTGCTCCGCACCCCGTCGAGGAGGCAGTCCCGCAGGCCGCCGGAGTCGCTCCAGAGGACGCCGTTCCAGTAGTCGCCTCCCCCGTCCTGCACCAGGTCCACGTTCTCGATGCAGACCCGGTCGCAGTAGGTGCCGGCCCCGGTGTGGTAGAAGCCTACCTTGGGAGGGTCCGCCGCGCCGGGGGCGCCTCCGTCCGCCACCAGCGTCAGATCCCGGAAGGCCAGGTCGTCCTTGCCGTTGAGGTTGAAGAGGCCGCCGTTGAGGGCGGTGAAGGTGATCCGGGCCCGCTCCTTGGACAGGCCCCGGATGGTGATGCCGGAGCAGGGCAGGACCACCGGGCTTGTGCCCTCGTCGGTCGGCCCCACCACCAGCACCTCGAAGCCCCGGGTGTCGCCGGTCCCCGCCAGGGGGGAGCGCAGCTCGCCGATGCAGGCGACCGCCTTGCCGATGGTGCGGAACATGGTCGGGGTGCCGGAGGGACCGACGGTCAAGGTCACCCGCTTCCCGTCCCGGTAGAGCGGCCGGCGCAGGTCCACCAGGTTGATCGGGTTTCCGGCGCCGTCGGTCTGGAAGCGCCAGAGCAGCACGTCCTCGGCCTGGAAGCTGGAGATGTTGGCGCCGATGGCGTAGGCGACCCCGCTCACGTCCAGCCCGACGTAGCGGGTGGCCCCGGCCGGGATGCCGGTGAACTGGTACTCCTCCATCCAGCGGTAGCAGCCGTCGATCACGAACCCGCCCTGGGAGACGGTGAACTTCCCGGCGCCGGAGCCGGCCCCGCTGGCGCCCTCGACCAGGACCGACCCCTGGGCGTTCTCGACTCCGGTAGGCACGCAGTTGAGGGCGCCGAGCAGGTTGCCCGGGCTCGCCCCCTTGAGCTGGCTCTCGTTGGCCGGGGCCCCGGAGAGGGGCACCAGGAGCGGCGTGTGGGTGTCGCCGAGCAGCATCTCGGCATCGGGCGAGGACACCACGGTCTCCTCGTAGCCGCCGAGCAGGACCAGGCCCCGGAAGCCGGCGCTCTCCTGTTTCTGGGTGGTGAGCTGGATGCCACCCCCGACGATGGCGTTGCGGAGGATCAGGACGTTGGCGTCGGTCCCAAGGGTGCCCTCGCCGTGCTGTTCGACCAGGCGGAGCTTCGGGCTCGCGGCCAGGCCGGCGTGTCCCGCCCGCAGGTCGCCGTCGGCCTCGACCCGGAAGAGGACATTGCCGGCCTCGTCGATCACGCTGATCTGCCGGGCGTCGCCGGCCTCGCCCGCCCACCGCTTCACCCGGACCTTGACGTGCCCGGCGCCGTCGAACTCCAGGACCTCATTGAGCCCGGCCGCGCCCAGGAAGTAGACGAACTGCCCGGTGAGGTCCTGGCCCGCCGGCGGGTTGCCGGGGCCGCCGCCGACGACCTTGCCGACGTAGGCGACGTTGGGGAGCAGGGTCAGGTCCTCGTTGCGGCGGACGGTGAGCCCGAGCAGGAGGACCGTGTAGTGGGCGGGGTTGACCGACGGCGACCCGCTCTGCCCCAGCTTGCCGGTGACCACCAGCCGGTTCTCGCCGCCGGCCCAGGTGACCAGGCCGGAGACGATGGCCGTGGCGGCGACCGGGGAGGCCGGGGTGTTCAGCCACACCACCGCGGTCCGGCCGGCGTGGCTTACGCCGGCCTCGCAGACCGAGTTCAGCCCGAAGGTCAGCTTGCCGAGCCCCGGGTCCCATGCCACCGACGAGGGCGCCCCGTCCCGGCCCAGGCTGTCCTCCCAGGCGGTGTAGAGGGCAGCGCCGGTCCGGGGGTTGGTCTCCGCCTCGTAGGGGCGCCGGGCGTACTCGACGCCGACCTGGTAGTTGATCGTGGCCGCGTTCTCGAAGGGCACGGCCTGCACCAGGGCGTTCGGCGGGGCGACCACGTTGCCGGCGTTGTCGAAGGCGGAGAGCCCGAGCGGGGCCAGGGAGAAAACGTCGGCGGCGCCCAGCCCGAAGGAGACCGCCCGGTCGAGTCCGCTGGTCGGGTAGAGCCGCTGCAACGCCTCGGCCACCCGGGCGGTCAGGTAGTCGAGGAAGTGGTCCTTGAGCTGCGGGACCCCGAGGAGGCGCTTGGCGACGAAGTTGGCGTAGCGGGAGCCGGTCGGCACGGGGACCTCCTACGGGGCCAGGGTCACGGTCGCAAGCGGCCGCTGGTACAGCTCGGTGCGCATCAGGCGCAGGGCGTCGGTGCCCGCGTTGGCTACCGCCACCCCGCCCTGCGAGTAGTTCGCGTCGCCGGCGTGCTCCAGGACGAGCACGCCGTCCCACCAGACCCGGAGCAGGTTGCCGCCGCCACCCAGCGGGGCAACGTCGATGCGGGCGGCGTAAACGCCCGGGTACGTGGCGACCGCCGCCGAGTCGAGCAGCGCCGGCCCCGGCCCCGGGCCGGAGCGCCAGAGGCGCAGGATACCCAGGGCAACCTCGACGAAGTAGTGGTTGAACGGGTTGGCCTGCACGTAGAAGCGCAGCTCCCCGACCGCCGCGTTCCCCTCCAGCCGGACGAGGGCCTGCCAGATGTAGTCGGTCCAGCCGGCGGACAGGGGCGTGACCGCGGCCTCCAGGCAGCCGGGCCCCAGGAGCAGGCCCGGGTAGAGCGCGGGGTCGCCGGGTTCGCCTGGCGCCCAGGGCGCCGGGTCGCCGGCGCCGGTGGCCCAGTGCCCCAGCCGGCCGTCGTAGAAGGAGTCGAGGAAGTCCACGAAGGCCAGCTCGTAGCGGTCGCAGAGGGGCCGGGCCAGCTCGGCGAGGTCCTGCACCAGGGCGCGGTCGAGGGTCCCGGCCGGGTCGGGCACCCGGAGAAGGACTTGGACCTCGCCGTCGGCGTCGCCGGGGCCGACCTCGGCCACGTGGTCGTGGACCATCCAGAGGTCGGCCGGGCCGCCTTCTTCGCCCAGCACCGCCTCGTCGAGAAGGTTGCGCAGCTCGTGCCAGGGGACCACCAGGGGCCGCACCCCGGTCAGGGTGCGGATACTGTCCTCCAGGGCATCTCGTCGGCCTCGCCGGGCCCAGTAGGGGACCGCCAGCTTGCAGAGCTTGCGCAGGGTCGCCGCGTCCAGCCGGGAGGCGATCCGGTCGGGCAGGCCGGAACCGCGCCCGAAGCCCACCAGCGCCCGCAGGTGATCAAGAACCTCGGGCGGGACGTTGGCCGGCCGCTGGAGCAGCGGCAGCCGCCAGGTCTTCCGCTGCCAGCGGGACCACAGGACGCCGGCTCGGAGCAGGTAGCGGCGCAGGAAGCCGTTGCCCTGCGAGTCGTCCAGCTCCCGCAGAGCCCCCGGCAGGAAGGGCCAGAGGGTGCCGGGCGCCACGTCGGTCGGTTCGGGCACCCCGAGGAACCGCTCGCTCGGCGCGGTCGCGTCGGGGGGCTCCCGGGCCGCCAGCTCGAAGGCGTCCACGCTAGGCCACCACGACCGTCAGGGTCCCGACCGCCGGCAGCTCTTCGGCGCCAAGCACTACGTCGGCGGCCGGCAGGGTCAGGACCACGTTGCGGACCAGGGGGTCGGCGGCGAACAGCTCGGCGACCAGCCGCTCCCGGTAGACCGTGCCCCCGAAGGCGTGGACGTAGTTCCCGTCGGCGTCGACCGCCAGAGCGTTGAGGAACGCCTGGAGGGCGGCGACCGCCTTGGCCACGCTGCCCCCGGTCAGGGTGGCGGTCACGTCGACGGGGTGCGGGGTGTAGTTCGCGCAGGTGGCCTCGGTGCCGAGCACCAGCAGCCCCGGCTCGCCGGAGGCCCGGTCGCCGTTGAAGTAGAGGTCCATCTCGGCGAGCAACTCGTCGGGCACCGCGTCGCCCCCGGTGCCGACCGCCAGGACCTTGACCGTCTTCGGCCCCAGGGCCTCCTCGATGCCGTAGGCCCGGGAACAGGGCCGGGTCCCGTCGGCCGCGGCGAACTCGACCGCCAGGGCGTCCACGTCCTCAACCGTCAGGGCCCGGCCCAGGTTGCGCAGGGAGGCCGGCCCGGCCACCTTGACCCGGGCCAGGTCGGCGGCATCGGCCCCGTCGGCCGCCTGCCACCCCTCGCCCGGCCGGGGATTGGAGACGAGGGTGACGTAGGCCGCGCCGGTCCGGTTGACCGTCACCTCGCCCGCGCCAACGTTGCCGTCGGGGCTCGCTCCGTGGCGGTAGTCGAGCCGGATCACGCTGCCCGCCGGCGGGATGCGCCCGCTGGTGCCGTCCCCGAAGGTGACGGTCGCTCGGCCGTCGGCGTCGAACGCGACGGCCACGTGCCGGTCCTCCGAGTCGGAGGCCAGGAAGTCGTCGACCACCGCGTAGGCCACGTCGCCGGCGCCCTCGTCGGCGTAGGCTGCGAGGGTGCCCTCGATCACGTCGTCTTCGACGGTGGTGAAGGTCTGGTCGGCCAGGCCGGAAGAGGTCCCGGCCGGATCATCGCTGGCGCTCTCCCCCTGCGTACCCAGCATCTTGAGCCACTGACCCCGGCCCTCGATCCGCGCCCGGGAAGGCTGCGGCGAGTCCAGAGCGGCGCAGCCCCCCACCACCCGCAGCCGCAGCCAGTAGGCGGTGGTCCCGTTGACCGCGGCGGTCTGCCAGCGCCGGAGCAGACCCTCGGGCAGGTCGTAGCGCAGGGTGCGGGCCAGCCCGTCGACCGTCTCGGCGACCGCGGCCGGCTCCCGCCAGGCCGCCCCCACCAGGTAGTCGGCGGCGAGCAGGGAGGGGGCGCCCTGGCCGAGGTAGGTGGTGGTGGCGGTGTTCTTGCCGCCCACCCAGGCAGAGGCGACGGTCGCGGCCTTGCCGGTGACCCGGCAGCGGACCTGGACCTGGGCTCCGGCTCGGGTGACGGCGCCGAGCAGGCCAGTCAGGTCGAAGCGGAGCTGCCCTCCGCCCAGGTCGGCTACCCCGGTCGGGTAGGCCCGGTCAAGCTGGCCGTCGTAGTACTCCCAGACGTACCAGCCAGGCACAGTGAACAGGTCGCCCAGGGCGGCAAGGGTCAGGACCACCTCGTCCCAGAGCGCCCCGCTGTGCCCCAGGTAGAGGCAGTCGCCGGCGGCCGGCACTCCGCCCCAGGGATCGAAGGGCCCGGCCAGCCCGTTGAGGGCGGCGGTGCGGTCGGTCCAGGTCGGCCCGCTGGCGTCGTACTCCCACGCCTGCGTGAGCCGGTCGGTGCGGGCCACGGTCAGGGCCGCGGCCCCGCTCTCGAAGACCACCGCCGCGGCATCGCCGGCCGGCTGCGTACCGAAGCGCATCCGGGCCGGGAAGGAAGTAGCCGCGGTCAGGGGTGCGGCCAGCTTGAGCAGCAGGTCGAGGCTGGACGGAGACGGCTGCCGCAGGCGGTAGCCGATGAGCGCGAGCAGCCCCCGGACGCTCTCCCGCAGACGGGCAGTCGGGAGCAGGCACTCCTGGGCTACATGGTCGATCAGGACGTTGCTGTAGTGGCCCGTCAGGGCGAAGGCCCGGAGAAGCTGGATCAGCGGCTCGTTCGGGTCCTCGTCGTCCAGCTCGGGGAGGTTGGCCCGGCGCCAGACGAGGAGATCCTGGAGCAGCTCGGGGTAGTAGAGGCCGCTGTAGCGCAGCCCGGGCGGCGAGACGGTCGGCATCAGGCCCTCCGAATCGTCTGGACGACCTCGCCTTCCCGGTCGGTCTCCAGGTTCACGTAGCGTACCGCCACCCGCAGCTCGCCCGCGGCCGCCCCGGGGAAGTCGAGGGAGAGCAGCCGGGCCCGATGGCCCGCCTCCAGCCGGGCAAAGTGGCCCTCGACGCGGTGGCGGTAGAGGGCCTCCAGCGCCGGGGTGCGCAGCCCGAAGACCGGGCTGTCGGTGCCGGCGTCGTCGCCGTAGGGGTGGTCGCTGTCGCCGTCGAGCAGGGCGAGGGAGATGATCTTCGCAAGCTGCCGCTCGCCGGACTCCAGCACCACCCGGCCCTGGGCCGCCCGGACGGGAATGGCCAGGCCGGTCACGACAGGCCCCCGGTGATGGTTGCCGGCGCCGCGGGTCCCGCGGTCGGGGAGCCCGGCGGGGTGCTGGTCTGGAGCCCCAGGTCGAGCGGGAGCACCGTCACCACGGCCGGCCGCACGAAGGCATCCACGGCGGCGGCCAGGGCGGTTGCCAGGGTGCCGACGTGGCCTGCGGCCGCCACGTCGGCGGTGAAGCTGGCGGCGATGCGCTCGGCCACCTCCTCGCGGGCCTGGGCCCCGGAGCCGGGGTCGGTGAACGTCATGCCGTGCTCGAACGCCTCCAGCACCTTGAGCTTGGCCACCGCCTCGGCGTTGGTCAAGAACGCCAGGAGCGCCGCCTCCAGGGCCGCCTCCAGGCTGGCGGGGTTGAGCATCAGGGGCCTCCCTTGCGGGCGAAGCTCTCGTCCGACACCAGCGCTCGGCCGGTCACGTCGGATGCCTTGAGCGCCTGCATGCCGGCGACCGTCGCCGGGTCGGGAGGGCCGGAGGGACCGCCCGACGTGGCATGGAAGTGCCCCAGGAAGTAGTCGATGAAGCTTCCCATGAAGGCCAGGAAGACCTCGCCCAGCACCAGGGGCTCGGCCGCATTGTCGGCGCCCAGGCGCAGGGTGCCGGCCTTGAGGATGAGCCGGGAGCCAGCGTCGTCGAGCACCACCGTCGCCCCGCCCGGCGAGCGCAGGCCCAGCCGGCGGGGGTAGTCCCGCAGGAAGTCCTCGGGCACATCGGCGGTGCTGCGCCAGAGCCCCGCCCGCCAGCGGTACTGCGGGTTGAGCAGGGGAGCAGTCCCGGGCACGTCGTCGTCGGCGGCCCCGACCACGTGCTCCAGCTCGACGGCCGCTCCTACCGGGGGCACCAGGAACAGGCCGCAGCCCGGGCCGGCGAAGGGGAAGGTCGGCTCGATCCAGTCGGGCAGCTCCAGGCCATCCCCGAGCAGGGCCGGCGCCGTCGCCCGGATGCGGCCCCGCCGCTCCGGGTCGGCGATGTCGGTGACCGTGCCCTCGGTCACGTCCCGGTAGTCGAGCCTCACTCGGTCAGCACCTTGTGGCCATCGAAGCTCACCAGGTAGCCGGAGCCGGGCTCCCAGCGGTGCTCGACTCGGGTCAGGTAGTAGTCCCCGTCGTGGCGCACCCCCAGGCCCTCCAGCCGGTGCGTCTGACCAGCTCGCAGGGTCTCGACCCCGGGGAGTAGGCCCCGGGCCGACACGAAGGCGTCCCGGTGCTGCGCCCACCAGTCCAGGGCGAAGCGCTGCGCCTGGGCCGCGTTCTGGAACGGTCGGGTCAGCACCTCGACGCTCTGTCCCCGGACCGCCAGGAGCAGCCGGGTGGCCGAGGTGATCGGGTCCACGGTGGACCCGGCTCGGGCATGCCGCCCCAGGGCCGGGCTCTCGGCCACGCTCCCAGGCTCGGCCTTCTCCGAGCGGCCGGCGGTGTACTTGGCCTCCCGGAGCGCTCGCCACTCGCCCGCCGCCCGGTCCCAGACGTAGGCTTCGAGGTCGGTCGCCCCTTCCGGCGTGCCGAACTCCAGCTCCACCGCGAGCAGGGTGGTGCGGTCGCCGTCGCCCCAGCGGAAGGTGTAGCGCTCGGTCTGCGGCCGCCGGCCGGGCTTGAGGAAGTAGCCCACCCAGCTCGTCGAGTCCGGCTCCCACTCGACCGCCAGCTCGGCTCCCCAGAGCCGGGCCAGTGCCCGGAGGAACTGGAGGTCGGTGGTGCCCTTCTTCTGCACGTAGGTCACCCGCTCGCCGACCAGCTCGGGGTCGACCAGCGGGGTGATGCCGTGGGCGTCCAGCAACTCGCCCACCACCCGGCCCAGCTCTCCCTTGTGGACCCGGCCCGCCTGCGCTCCGGGCTTGCGCTTCGGCCGGTCGCTCCGGCCGCCGGTCACCTCGGTCTGGGCCAGGCCCAGCCGGAAGCCCCGGTCATAGGCCCGGACCCGCAGGGTCGGGGCCCCGTCCCGGGGGTAGGTCGGCAGGTGGCGCATGATCTCGCCCCGGCCGACGAAGGTCAGCTCGGTGCCGTAGCCCAGGTACAGCTCCAGCTCGTTGCCGGGGGCGAACCACTTGCCATCGGAGAGGGTGTGCCCGGTGTCGTCGAGCGCGACCTCCAGGCACGCGGCCAGGTCCAGGGTGTGCTCCCAGCGCACACCCAGCACTCGGCGGGTCACGTCTTCGCCCAGGCGGCCGCCCTCGACCCGCAGGGCGAAGGCCGGGGCCATCAGGTCGGTCACAGGTAGGCGACCTCGACCGCCCCGCCCCGGGCGTCGAGCAGGGCGTTCCGGGCCGCCACCGCCGGCTCGGCGTCGGACAGGGCGTAGGCGACCGGCCGCAGGGCCTTCCCGGTGAAGTGGTCAGCGGCCGGGCAGCGGACGATGGTGCCGGCCGGCGGGAAGGCCAGGTCGTTCTCCTGGCGGAGCAGCACGCCCAGCGAGGGGTTGTCCCACTCCTTCAGGGCCATCGTCTCGTAGGTCCCGCCCTCCAGCATGGGCCGGTAGCGGGACAGGTGCTCGGGGGCCGCCAGGTCGGTCGGCTCCAGGGCCGGCGGGTCGGCGTAGCGGATCAGCTCTACCCGGCAGGTCACGGCCTTCGGCGAGCCGTCCGACCACAGCTCCTCGTAGCGCAGGTCCCCCACCCCGGCGACCACGCAGTCGTAGCCCAGGCTGCCCCAGGTGAAGCGCATCCGGGGCGGCCGGCCGAGGGTCGGGTCGGAGCGCACCGCTTCTCGCAGGGCGGCCACCCGGTCGAGGATGCGCTGCCGCTCGATCAGGGTCGCGTTCGGTGCCCAGAAGCGGGCGATGAAGGTTGCCCCCTCGGCCTCGGCCCGGGTCCACTGCCAGGCCGGCGCCCGCTGCGGCAGAGGAACCTCGGCCCAGGCCGCGCCCAGCCGCTCGGTGTAGCCCTCGCAGGCATACTGCCCGTCGACGATGCTCCCCCGGCGCAAGCCGTCCAAGTGGACCAGGGTCCAGACCGCCATCCTGTGCGAGCCGCCCCGGAGGACGCTCATGGCCTACCTCGCCGCCGCCAGGGTCAGGCCCCCGGCGACGATCTGCCGCCGTTGCCAGGGCGTGAGCCGGGCCCCGGCTCGCTCGGTGATCTCAAGCTGCGCCCGGGAAGTCGCCGCGGCCACTTCCCTTCCGTCGAGGCTCACCCGGTTCTCGACCGTGACCTGGGCCGGAGGCGGGGCGACCGCGGCCATGCCCGCCGCCACCGCGGCCGCCTTGACCTCGGACCCCTTGGCTTCGGCCACCGCGGTCGCCGCGGCCGGGGCCAGGGCCGGCGATGGTGCCGGCATGCCGGGGCGGGCCCCGCCGATGGTCACCTGGCTCAACGCCAGGAGCCCCTTGCTCTGGCCGAGCAGGCCGCCCAGGCGGAGGACCTCGTTGATCGCCCCGATGATCCCCATGAGCTTGTCGAAGACCCACCCCAGGCAGAAGCGGAGCGCCTCGAAGGCCGGGATGATGGTGGCGTCAAGGACTACGCCCAGCCCCTTGAAGGCGACCACCAACACGGTCCCGACCAGGGCGCTCACGGGCTGAAGGAAGGTCAGCAGCGCTCCCAGCGCCCGCGCCCAGCGGGCAACGGTGTCGACCAGGAAGCTAACGATGGGGGTCAGAAGCTGGACCACCGGGGTCAGGGCAGACCCGAGCACGGCGACCAGGATCTCCAGGTGCGGCCGGAGCGCGGTCCAGACCCCGAGCAGAGCCTCCCAAGCCGGCTTGGCGGCCTCCAGCACTGCCCCGACCAGGTCCATCACGGCGTCTCGCAGGCCGCCAGCGTTCAGGGCGAAGGCGGCGATGGCCCCCGCCACCGCGGCGATCCCGATCAGCACCGGCCCCGAGAGCAGGCCGGCGGCGCCACCCAGCACCCCGACCAGCCCGGAGATCATGGTGGAGAGGCCGCTCCCGACGGTGACCAGGCTGGAGAGCCCCATACCCAGGGGGAGCAGGGCCAGGGCCGCGGGCGCGGCCACCGCGGCCAGGGTCCCCAGGGCGGCGGCGATGGCCGCGGCTCGCCCTGCGGCCTCGCTCCCGAACGCTTCGTCGATGGCCGCGCCCAGCCGCTCGAAGCCTTCCCGGGCCGCCTTCAGCTTCTCGGGCAGCCCCAGCTCGGCGAAGCCGCGCTTGACCAGGGCCACGAAGCCCTCGACCTTCTCCCCCAGCCGGCCGAAGAGAGCGACCAGGCGGTCGCCCGCCTCCTGGGGCTTGATCGCCAGCCCCCGGAAGATCGCCTCGCCCACGTCCACCGCCGCCACCTCGCCAGCCCGGAGGACCCGCTGGAACTGGAAGGTGATCCCCTGCGCCACGTCGGCGAACTTCTGGGTGGTGATGCCGCTCTCCTCCCGGGTAAGGCGCAGGATGTTGGCGAAGTCGGCCGCCCCCTCGCCGGCCAGGACCAGGGCGCCGCGCAGTGCCCGGACCTCGGGGAAGAACTGCGCCATCGCCTCGATGCTTCCGCCGATCTTGCTCTTGACCAGGGCGAGCGCCCCCTGGAGCCCCCGGCTTGCCAGGGTGGCCGCGGACAGGTCCACCCCGAAGCGGGCCGCCGCTTCCTTGGCCTGTTTGCTCGGGGAGACGAAGGCGAGGATGGCCTGGTTGATGGACGTGACCGACATCGCGGTGTTGAGGCCGGTCTTGGTCAGGGCGGCGATGGCCGCGGTCAGCTCCTCGAAGGGGATCTTCGCCTGCGCCGTGGTGGAGACGACCTGGCCCAGGTAGCGGGACAGCTCGTCGACGGTGGTCTTGCCCTCCCGGTTGGCGGTGAACATCGCGTCCGCGATGCGGGTCGCCTTCTCCGCCGCGGTGGCGTTCGTGCCCAGGGCGGCGCCGTAGGCGTTGATGACGTTCGTCAGGGCATCCACCGAGGTCTTGATGTCGGTGAAGCCGGCGGCCGCGGTCTGGGCCGCGACGTGCATGAAGGCGGTGGACTCCTCCGCCTTGACCGAAGCGGAGATCGCTTGGAAGACCCCCTCGCCGATCACCGCCAGCCCTTGTCCGTAGGTGATCGCCAGGGCCTTCATGGCGTCGGCGTACTCGGTGGCCTGCCGGGTCCCGCCCGGGAGCAGGGTCCCGATCTTCGCCAGGCCCTCCTCGAACAGGGCGAACTTGACCACCGCCCCGGCTGCGGCCGCCTTGACCGCGAGCAGGGCCGGAGCAACCATCATGAGCCCCTGCATCAGGCCGCCGAAAACCTGGGCGGTGCCCGCTCCCAGGGAGCGGAACCCGGTCTTCAGGGCCTCGACGTGGCGCCCGGCGGCGAGCATCTCGGCGACTGCCGTGCCCGCCGAGAACTCCAGGATGGCGCCGATGCCGAGCCGGTCCATCGCCCCACCCTACCGCTTGCCGCTGGCCTTCCGCAAGGCGCTCTCCTCTCGCTCCTTCTGGGCTACGAGCAGCCGGAGGTAGTGCCGTCGGTCCTCGGGGGTGCAGGCATCGAGGTCGAGTCGGGCTCCGGGAACCGCGTAGGCGAGGACGAACAGCTCTTCCCGGACGGCGTCGGCCGCGGGCCAGTCCCAGAGGCCCGGGCCGAGAAGAAAGGGTCGTAGACCCAGGAGAGCGCCTGCCGGATGGGCGTTCCGCAGCTCGGGCAGGCCAGGTCGAGGGCCAGGTTGGGGCCGGGCTCCTCGTCGTCGATGGCCCGGACCAGCGCCTCCAGGTCCCGCTTGGTGAGGTCGATCTGCTCGGGGACCAGGCGGACCGGGTTCCGGTCCGCTCCCTCGATCCCCCAGATGGCCCCGGCCAGGACGCCCAGCTTGAGGCGAGCCACGTCGAAGGTCGCCGCCATGCCCTCGTAGGTGGCCCAGGCCACCGGCCGCAGGGTCAGAACTCGCCGCTCCTGCCCCTGGTAGAGCAGCCCGTCCCGGAGCAGCGCCGGCCGGGAGACCTCCTCGTCCGAGTCCAGTGCCCGGACCTCCAGGGAGCCCAGGTCCACCGCGTAGACGAAGGCGTGCCGGCAAAAGCCGCAGGTGACCCGCTGCTCGTACTCGTTGCCAAGGACCTGTCGGCGGAGCTGCACCCAGGCCACGTATACGTCGGCGGCGTAGGCCCGGGCCAAGGCCAGGCGCCGCTCGCCCTCGGTGAGCCGGTCGAAGTCCAGGCCGCCCCAGGTCCGCAGGAGGTGGGCCAGGACCACCGAGACGGTCTGCGCCGGGGTGAGGGTCCGCTCCCGGTCCCGCACCTTGCTGACCGCCAGCTCGGTCGAGGTCCGCCAGGGGCGGAAGGAGTAGTCGAGCAGCCGGTCGCCGGCAGGCCCCTCGATGCCTACCGGCAGCGAAGGTCCCAGGTCGTCGAGGGTCTTGAGGTGGGGCATGCGGCGCCTCCCAGATGCCCGGTGGCCGGGCTTGTGGAGCGCTGGCCGCCGGCGGCTAGACCGGCAGCACGTCGTCGGCCGAGAGGGTCCAGACCACGGTTGCCAGCTCGCCCTCGTTGGCCATGTCCAGCTCGGGGAGCGCCCGCTTGTGGACGAAGACCCCGAGCAGGGAGAAGGAGCGGAAGACCGCCCCCGAGATGCTCTGGAGGACCAGGGTGCCGACCTTCTTCGCGGTCGGCCAGGTCGGGTCCTGCGCCTCCTTGTACCACGCCTCCCAGGCTGCCTGCTCGACGACATGGTGCAGGGGCGTGGTCACGTCGAAGGTCGACGGCTTCGTGTTCCCGCCGGAGGCCCGGGTGCGGTCGGGCAGGTCGACGGTCTCCAGCTCCTCCTCGATGCCGGCCACCTTGAGGATGGTCAGGGGCGGGAGCCCGGCGACGAGCAGCATGAACTTGTTGACCGGGATGTGGTCCGGCTTGATGGTGCCCTTCGCTGGCATGCTTCTTCCTCCCCTCCGAGCTAGGCGGAGACGCCCTCGTAGACGCCCCGCTTGCCGACGGTGACGACGAACCGCTCCACCACGTCGGGCAGCCGCAGCCCGATCTCGGCGTTCAGGTCCCCGGCCGCCATGCTGGCGGGCGGGTTGTTCTCGGCGTCGATCTTGACCGTCACCGCGTCGTCCAGGTCGACGCCGTAGACCGCGCCCTTGGCGAACTCGCTGGCGAAGTAGCCCTTGAAGGCGGAGACGAGCTGCGCCCAGAGGGCGGCGGTGTTGAGCAGGAAGATCACCCAGTCGAAGGCCCCGCGGAAGACCCACTCGTAGTGGGAGAGCTGGAGCCGGTGCGCCCGGAAGCGGAAGGCGGAGGTCTTCGCCAGGCCCCGGGCGCCCCAGAGCACGAAGTTGCCCCGGAGCTTCTTGACCACATTGAGACCCTGGGGGTTCAGGATCTCCTCGTTGAGCACCGTGTCCCCGGTGGGGAGCTTGACCACCCGGGGCAGGGTGGCGTCGATCCCGGCCGCCGGCCGGTGGTAGCCCCCGTAGCGGCGGGCGTAGAGGGCGTCCCGCCCCAGGACCATGCCGACCAGGGGGATCAGCTTGAGCACCCCGTCCCGGTCGGGGTCGTTGACGTAGCCGTAGCTCGGGAAGTAGGTGGCGGCGAAGTCGCTCCGCCCGATGGTGGTGTTGATCAGGTCGACCGCCGCCTGCTCGGTGGTCGTGGCGGCCGGGAGCAGCAGGTGGGCGTAGTAGTTCATCCCCTCGGCCAGGGCGATCATCTGCTTCTGCACGGCGGTCGCGGTGGTCCCGGGGCAGGCGAACTGGATCACGCCCTTGCCCTGGTCCGCGAGCTGGCGGAGCGGGGTGTCGGCGAGGGACAGGGCGTCGAGGTACTTCTGGTCGGCGGGCGTCCCGCCGTCGAAGCCGTTCGCCGGCTCGTCCAGCCACCCCACGTCGGCCTCCGACCCGGCCGTGCCCCGGACCAGCCCCACCGCCATGCCGAGGGTGGCGTAGGCGTTCTGGGGCGCGTCGACCAGCTCCACGGTCGACGCCGGGCCGCCGGCGGAGAAGCCGCCGGGCGAGGTCAGGACCACCCGGCCGGCGACCGCCGTGGCCGGGTGCAGGGTCCCGGCCGGGAAGATGGCGTCGAAGGCGGCGTTGATGTCGAGGGCGACCGCGGCGGCCGTCTTCGCCGCGTCGGGCGCCAGGATCACGGCGACGGTCTTGCGGCCGTCCACCGCGATGCGCATCGCGTCGTTGACCCCGACCACGATGGCGTAGGGCTCGGCGATGGTGCCGGTGACCGCGCCCGCCGTGGAGCCGGTCCCGAGCACCGAGGGGTCCCCGGACTCGACGGTCAGGACCCGGTGGGTGGCGGACCGGACGCGCAGCTTGCGGTAGGGGTTCGCCGCGTTGGGGACCAGCTCGCCGCCGGCGATGGCCGCGGCGTCCAGGGGCAGCGCGTCGAGGATGATCTTCGTGCCGTTGACCGGAGAGGCGGCGTGGTCCAGGCGCAGCCCCACGGTGAAGGGGTAGCCCGGGTCGTAGTCCTTGCCGAGCTGTTCGCCGGCCCCCACGGTGAAGTCGGGGAGGTCGGTCAGGATCACGCCCGGCCGGGCCAGGGCGGCCGCCGCCACCGTGTACTTCGTGTCCGCCAGGACCCAGGTGAAGGTGAGCCGGTGCGGGACCAGGGCCGGGGCGGCCGGGTAGCGCACGGCGACCAGGCGAACGTTGGCCGAGTCGACCTGGATGGCCTGCACGCACTCGACCGTGGCCGTGGTGGCGTCCACCGCGGTCAGGCGGCCGTGGAAGTTCGCCGGCCGGGTGTCCGGCTCGACCGGCTCCCCGGTCAGCTTCCAGAGGTCGTTGACGGCGATCAGGGCGTCGTCGTCGGCCGCCAGCACCTTCTCGACGTAGTACTGGCTCGCCGGGTCCATCGAGAGGGTCGGGTAGCGGTCGGTCAGGACCCCGTCGAGGTAGACCTCCAGCCCGAAGTTGAGGGTGGGCTCGACCTCCGCGCCGACCACCTTGACCCCCAGGGCCTTGCGCCCCCCGGCCACGGCGATGCCGTTGTCCAGGGTGATGCGCCACTCCTTGTCGGCCGACAGCCCGAGGTCGGTTACCATGGTCGCGCCGGCCTTGACCGTGGCCACGCCGGCGGCGGTATTGGACAGGACCTCGTAGGTGCGGAAGGCGACGCCACCCAGGGCCAGGGTGGCGCCGGCCAGCTCGTTCACCTTGAGGGTCTGGCCGGTCGCCAGGGTGGTCTCGGTCAGCTCGCCGCCCCCGAACTCGCCGCAGAGCGTCCGCCGCTTGCCGCCCCAGGCCCCGGCGTTGCGGGCGGTCACCTTCAGGACCGCCCGCTTGAGCTGGGCCTCGTTGCCCTTGGCAGAGGCCGGGGCATGCCAGTCGGTGCCCCACTTCCGGTTGAAGAGGGTCAGCTCGGCGGTCAGCTCGCTCCCGTCGGTCAGGCGCACGCAGACCAGCTCGCCTGCTCCCTCGCCGTGGGCCCAGTAGTCCTGCGCCACGTCGGGGGCGACCGAAGCGGCGATGCGGCCGCCCAGCATGCGGGTGAAGCCGGCCAGCCCGGAGACCCGGTTCAGCTTCGGGGAGGCCACCGTCGAAACGTCCCCCCGCTCGAACTGGCCGAACAGGGCCGCCACGCCCAGGGCGGACGCCTGGATTCCCTCCTCGGGCTCCCGCTCCACCACTGCCACGCCTGCGCCCTGAACCGGACCGAACCGCCGTGTGACACCCATCGCGGCCTCCTACTCGATGGCGCCGGCGAGGTCTCCGCCGAGCACCAGGCGCTTGACCCCGGCGCCGGCCACCGGGGTCCGGTACCACAGCTCGACGCCGCGCAGCGCCAGGGCCAACCCCCCTTCATGGACCAGGGCCTCGCCGGTGCGGGGCGCCAGGGAGAGGGGTTCGGAGACGGTGACTGCGTACTGCACGTCGAGCGCCGCAGAGCGTACCAGAGGACTTGCCCGGAGGGAAGCCTCCAGGGCTTCGCCCAGCCGGAGCAGGTCGAGCAGCCGGGAGGCGACCACCCGCAACCCGACCTCGTAGCGGACCTGGCGGGGGGCGCCCAGGGACCAGGCGCTGTGGTCGGAGCGCCGGATCGCGGCCTCCGGGCCAATGCCCTCCCCCACCAGGACCTCGGCTACCCGCTCGCCCAGGATCGCCGGCAGCCCCGCCACCTCGTCGAAGTCCGGCGAGGTCGCCAGAGCGACGTGGGGGGTGTAGGCCACCCGCAGGAGGACATTGTGCCCGGCGCCGGGGTCGGCGGTCAGGGTCAGGATGCCTCCGACGTAGCTGGCGAACAGGTTGGTGGTGAGCCCGGGATCGGCGGTCAGGTCGTAGGCCGCCACCGGGGCGCGGTCCTTGCCCGGGGGTTCCTCCAGGTCGAGGGAGCCGAAGTTGTACTGCACGCCCCCGGGCCAGCGGACGGTCACGTCCGCCTCTGGCCGCAGCCGTTCCCGTAGGGCCCGGAGCAGGGTGCGCAGGACGGCATCCTCGACTCCGCTCCCCAGCTCCACGTCGTAGAGCAGAGCAGCCCGGGCGACCCTCGGGGTCAGGGTCGGGTTGGTAGTCGCCAGCCCCAGGGTCAGGGCCAGCCGGCGGTTGGTCAGGGGGAAGGTGGCAAAGTGGTCCTGGGCCTCGGCCAGGGTGTTCCAGTTGCCCGCCCCGGCCGCCGCCCAGGCCGCCCCGTTCCAGTAGCGGTCGACCGCCCCGTCGTAGAGCCGCAGGCGCACCGAGGTCGCCGCCTGCCCGGCCGGGCCGACCGGCGTGGCGTACTCCAGGTCGAGTCCCCGCCAGGCCCGCACCGCCTCCGGGTTGAGCGTCGGGGTCCGACCCCAGAGGTTCGCGGTCAGGGGGTAGGTCCCGTCTGCCGCCGGGCGCAGCTCCAGCCCGTGCCGGGCCGGGTCGAGGTGGACCTTGGCCGCGTCGGAGAAGGCGTAGCCGGCCTCCCCGAAGGCGAAGTCGAAGGCCCGGGCGACCGTGCGGATCATGGGGCCGCCGGCGCTGCCGCGCCACCCTCAAGCGCTCGCTGTACGGCCTCGGTCCAGTTCTTCTTGATCTCGGCCTTGAGCTTGGGGTCCTGCAACGCGTAGCGCACGAAGGGCCGCCCGGGGATCTTCAGGTGGGTCGTGGTCGGCTTCAGGGGCCGCCAGCGCAGGTTCGGGTTGCGCTTCCACAGGGCCAGGGCGCGGCCGGTCAGGCCGGCGCCGGACTTCGCCCGGGAGGCCCCGGCCAGCCGGCGGAACATCGCCCGCATCCGGGGCGTCACGGGGATGGTCTCGCCCTGGTGCTGGAGGTAGGCGAGGTTGAAGACGGACTTCCCGTCCTTGCCCTTGGCAGTCCGCAGGATGCCGGCATAGGCCAAGCGCCAGGAGAAGACCGTCCCGGTGACGGCGTGCCAGAGGTCCCCGCGGTCGACCAGGGGCTTCGTCCGCCGCTTGATGCGCCGGGTCAGGGGGGCCAGCGCCGGCGGGATGCCGGCCTTGATCTCCCGCCGGATGCCCGCGGCGGCGACGTGGGCGTTGAGCCGGGTAGCCTTCCCGACCTCGGCCTCGATAGCCGGGCCCGACTTGGATAGGGCGTGCGACAGGGCCGCCCACTTGCCAGTGAGCTTGATGCCCGCCTTGCCCTTGCCGGCCACTACTGCGCCGGCCGGTCGGCGCTCGGGCGCCGGTCGGCAAAGTGGGCGATCAGGAGGGAGGCTCCCTCGGTGTCGGCGTAGTGCCCGGCGTCCTCGACCTGGGTGATGAACAGGCTGGTGTCCCGCCAGCCGAGCTTGACCAGGCGGTCGCCCCGGCGAGGGGTCCAGCCAGCCGCCTCCACGTCGATCCGCCGCAGGACGAGGTAGCCCTCCACGTCCTCGGCCGCTCCGCCGATGTCGTAGCTCGGCTCCCGGCGGCCCGCGTACTCGACCTGGGCCGGGACCGAGAAGGGGGTCCGGCGGACCGTGCGCAGGGGCTCCCGAGCGTCGTCGTCGTAGGGGGTGCTGCCCCGGTCGGCCGCCTGCACGACCGCTGTGACCGGGTGGAGCAGGGCCGGGAGGGGCACCTAGCGGCTGTCCCCGCCCGGGGCCCCCAGGGCCAGGGGCGCTCGGTAGAGGCGGCAGGCCGCCTGGATCGCCGGGTCCCGGAGCAGGGCGAGCAGCCCCGGCCGGGCCGGGGCGTGGTCGAGCGCCCAGGTCACCGAGTGCTTGTCAGTGGTCTCGGCCTTGCGCACCCCGCTCGCCGACACCGGAGCGTCGGTGAAGCCCAGGTAGACGCCCCGCAGGGCCGCCTCCCGGATCTCCAGCGGCGGCTCGAAGTCGGGATCGACGAAGCCCCAGACGCCCGCGATGGCCTGGGGCAGGCCCCAGGTGAACTCGGATGAGGCGGCCGCGGTGAAGATGCTGGCGTCCTCCCGGGCCACCTCCAGGTAGGGGTTGTGCCGGTCGGCGCCCGAGTGGCCGTAGACCTGAAGGGCCGAGAGGGAGCAGGTGGTGCCGCCGTTCGACCAGGAGGCGAGCCCGACCAGGGGCTCGCCGAGCTGGAGCAGGGCGCCGCCCTTGCCCCGCAGGGTCCGGGTCTCCCGCACGGGCCGGAAGCGCTGCCGGCAGGTGCGCTCGATCAGGTCCCGCCAGCGGAGCAGGGCGGCGAATACCTGGGCGTCGGTGCGGGCCGCCGGGACGCCGGCATCCCGGGCGTCCTGCACCAGGGCCAGCCCCGACGAGGGGGTCCGCACGGTGGCCGCGGGGAAGACCTCGAAGGCTCGCTCCAGGACCTCCTCGGCCGCGGTCGCCGTCCGGCGGAAGTACCAGACCACCCGGCCCCGCTTGATGGTCGCGGCCGGCGCCCAGAAGGCCAGCGTCGTCGGGTTGTAGACCCCGTACACCCCGGTCGCCACGTGCCCGGCGCCGGTTGTGACCTCGGTGCGGCCGGCGACGGGGAGGACTTGGTTGCCAGGGTAGCCGGCGGAGGCGTCGAAGACGGCGTACTCGACCTTGGTCGCGTCGGCCAGCACCCCGTCGGTGTGCAGGTAGAGGGCGAGCAGGTCGGCCGGGTGGGCCTGGCTCTGGACCAGGGTAGACGCCACGAGGGGCATCCTACCAGAGCGGCGCCGGCGAGGGGAAGCTAGGCCCCGGTGCCAGTGAGGGCCCGCAGCCGGTTGGCGACTTCCTCAACCTCCAGCACGCCGGACCGCCCCTGTTGCGAGACCACCCGGGCCAAGGGGAAGACCCGGGCCAGGTACTCCCGAGGGACCTCGGGGGTCGGCACCCGGGCCGCCAGGGCGGTCGCCTTGATCCCGGACCGGGGCCCAAGGAAGAGGTACCACTCGACCCGGCCATCTTCGCCCTGGGGCGCCACCGCCAGGAGGTCGGCCCGGACCTCGCCCCGCTCCAGGCGGACGACCGCCTCTCCGTTCGACGCCAGGTCGTCGGGCACCGCCTCCCGGGGATTGCTCCCGACCAGGGCCCCGTGGGCCACCAGCCAGACTCGGAGGGGCGCCAGCGCCACCACCGGGCAGAGGGAGATCGTCGGGACCCCGCCCTCCCCGATCTCGACTTGCCAGAGCCGGCCGCCGGTCACGGTCAACTCCCGGTGGCCCTCGCTCCATGCGACCCGGAGCCCCTCCTCGATGGCGCCGTGGACGGTCTGCCGGAGGAAGGTCCCCAGGCTTGCCAGGCCAGAGGACAGGGCCAGGGTGCGCTCGGCCAGGCCGGCAAGGGCCTGCTCGACGGTGACATAGACGGGCTCGCCCTCGGCCGGCGCCTCCCCGTGGGCCAGCTCGGGCCCGCCCCGGTAGGGCGCTGCCCCGGTGAAGAGCTGGACCAGCTCGGGCCGGTCGAGCAGCACCCGTCGGGCCGGGCGCAGGGGGAGCTGGGCGTCCTGCGGGACCCGGCCCGGCGGGCGGTAGGGGGAGAGGACGGCGCGGGCTTCTGCCACGGCTACGTCGTGCAGTAGTCGAGGTCGATGATGTCGGTGATCGCCAGGTCGAAGCCGGCGATGACCCCGTTCCAGTAGAGCGAGTCGGCAGCGGCGATGTCGTCGATGGCCCGGGCGGTGTTGCCGCCGTCGGCGGAGAAGTAGCAGTCCTTCGTCCGCACGCCGTCGCCCAGCTCGTAGGCCAGGCCATTCACCAGCACCCGGACGTAGCCGTCCCCGGCCGGCGTGGCGGCGATGTCGACCCCGGTGTCCTGGTAGTTCCCCGAGGTCACGGCGGAGGCGGCCGCCTTGTTGGCCTTGGTCGGGCGGGCCGCCTTGACACCACCGACGCCGACCACGACCGAGGTGTTCTCGGCCAGGACCGCCAGGAGCGACCCGGCGCCGCCGGTGAGCCCGTTGCCGTGGGCGGAGACCCGGAGCTTGCTCTCGCTGATCTCCAGTCCGGGGTTGGCCGCGGCCAGGTCCACGGCGACCGAGTCCGCCCCCACCGCGATCCCGTTGCCGGCGCCGACGTTGAGCGTGTTGCCGGTCTTGGTCAGGCCGGCGCCCGCCTCGATCTGCCCGGCCCCGGAGAACTGGGTGAAGGTCAGGGCGTCGGTCCCGACCACGTCGCCGGTCGTGCAGACGAAGCCGGCGTCGCCGTTGGTCGTGCCCTCCTCGACGAAGGAGAAGGCCCCGGCCGCGGACGCGCCGTGCTTGAGCTCGTCGACGCGGGTGAGCACCCAGGGGGTGCCGGCGTCGCCCACGGTGGTCAGCGAGTAGAGCCCGTTCTGGAGCCCCGTCGCCTGGTTCTTGACCAGGTACTTCTGGTTCAGGGCCGGGGCCACCCCGTCGACGGTGGGGAAGGCGCCGTTGGCGTCGGCGGTCAGGGTGCCGTTGCCCGCCCCCGAGTAGGTGCAGTCCGGCAGGACCGCGGTCGTCGCCGCCTTGGACGAGGGCTTGATGTCGAGCCCCTGGACCACCCCGTCGACGTAGCCCTTCGTGGCCGCGTCGGCCGTGGCGGAGGGCGTGCCCAGGTTGGTGATCTTCTTGGTGCCGGCGGACAGGTCGCCGGTCAGGGCCCGGGTGCCGTCGGCCTTGAGGTAGGGGGTCGCCAGCTTCGCGTCCGAGATGTCCCCGGCGAGCTTCCCGTCGGAGACGGCCAGGGCGCCGATCTTCGTCTCGGTGACCGCGCCCGTGCCGATCTTGCCCTCGGTGACCGCGCCCGTGCCGATCTTGTCGACCGTGACCGCGCCCGTGCCGATCTTGCCCTCGACAATCGCTCCCGTGCCGATCTTGCCGACCGTGACCGCGCCCGACCCGATCTTGGCCTCGGTGATTGCGCTGTCGGCGATCTGCTTCCCCTTGATGAGCGGCATGAGCAACCTCCTTGAGCAGGCGGGTTACGCCTGCACGTACCAGACATCCAGGACCTCGCCGGCCTCCAAGAGGATGCCGCAGGTCCACGTGATCGTCTTGTCGGCCAGGGTGAAGTCGTCCCCGATGCCGTAGCTGACGCCCCCGTACTCGATGCGGATGAGGGGCGTGCCGTCGGCGTCCAGGGCCACGGCCATCGCCACCGTGTACTGGGTCTCGCCGGGGACGGCGACCGTCCACTGCTCGACCTCCCATTGCCCCGGGTTGGCCCCGCCGCCGGAGGGCGGGGAGAACATCCCGCCCTGGCCGTAGCGCCGGGGATGGAGCTTGAGGGACAGGGCGCTACTCCTCGGGCCGGCGGCTGCGGGTTCCCCCGGTCACGCGGATCTCCACCGCGGTCGGGGCGCCCGCCACCGCGTTGATGCGCAGGAAGACCCGGCCCGAGACCACCAGGCACTCGAAGGCGTCGCCGGTGGCCAGGGCGCCGGTGAGGGTGTGCTTGGCGAAGCTGTCGGTGTCCTGGTCGTAGAGCAGCGGCTCCAGGTCCACCGTCGGCCCCACGCCGCCGGTCAGCTCCACCCGGCCGATGATGGTGTCCCACCCCCGGCAGTTGAGCAGGGCCCGCCGGTTCGGGAAGCTCCCGTCCGGGGCCGCATCGGCCGCCACCGGAGCGCCGGTCTTGAGGCGGTGCCGGGAGAAGACGCCGCCGCCGGTCAGGGTGTTCTCGACCTGGGCCACGGCCCTACTCCAGCGTCGCCTTGATGTAGGCCCCGCCGCGGTGGGGGTTGACCCCGTCGGCGTTGCTGAACTCGAAGCGGACGAACTTCCCCGCGCCCCCGCCGGCCAGGGTCGCGAGCGGCGTCTCGCCGTCCGACTCGACCACCGCCCGGGGGCCGACGACGGCGAGCACGTTGGCCCCGTCGGTGATGTTCCGCAGGCGGCAGGTGACGTTCGAGTCGTCGAGCAGCAGCCCGTGGTCCCAGACCCGCAGGGTCGAGCCCCCGGAGACGAAGAACACGGCCCCGGCCGCGTTCGCCGCCCCCGCCGCCCACTCGGCGTAGGGGGACTCGATCTGCACGCAGCGGGCCTGCCGGCCGCAGAGGGTGTTGCGCAGGGCGTCCCAGAAGGGGATCGCGTGGTCGGTGCCGATTCCGGTGCCGTCGGAGCGGCGCCGGAGCAGGTTCCAGAACGCGGCGGTCAGGTTCACAGTGGCCTCCCGTCGAGTGCCGGCAGGTAGCGGGGGTGGCCGGTGCGGACCAGGCCCACCCGGACCATACCGGAGGCGTAGCGTATCACGGTCAGGAGCACTTCGCCAGCCTGCACGTCGAGCCGTTCGGCACCGGCGTCGTCGGCCTCGGCCGAGTAGGCGACCCGCCCGAAGCGCCGGGGCGCCTGCACCGCCACCCGCTGCTCGCCGTTGCCAAGGCTGGCCCCCCGCAGGCCCGGATCAAGGGTCAGGGGCAACGGGCCCAGGGTCAACCGGGCGGTACTACCATCCGCCCGGTTGACCCAGAGCACCGCTACCCGGGGCGGCTAGATGCCGGTGCCGAGGTTGCGGGCCTTCACGATGGCCGCCGCCTCCTCGACCCCGACCCCGACCTTGATGGTGATGGCGTACTGGTTGACCCGCCGGAAGATGTCCCGGTCCTTCTCGATGCGGATGTCCCGCCCGATGGCCAGGAGCAGGTTCTCGAAGTGGGTCAGGATGGCGATGGGGGGCGAGTCGTAGGTGACCTTGACCGTCGCCCCGTCGGCGATGCCGCCGCCGCCGATGCGGACGATGGTCCCCGCCGCCGCGTCGAGGGTGTAGTCGACGCCGGCGGTGTAGGGGGCGGTCGGGACGTTCCCCAGGGTCGCCAGGTGGACGACGGCGTTCGCGAGGTTCTGGTACCGCAGGGTGGCGGCGACCAGACCGTTCAGGACCACGTGCTCGACCACCCGGGGCCGGAAGGGGAGCAGCGGCAGGGGCACCATCTCGACCCCGAACGCCTTGATCCGGGAGTCGCCCTGCACCGCCTGGTCGCCCAGGGCGGTGCCGCGGGTGCTGACCCGCTCCCGCCAGAGCTGCTCCAGGTCGGGGCTCACCAGGTAGCGCAGGCGCCGGGGGTCCTTGCGGAACTTGGTCGGCATGGCCCGGAGCATGCCGCCGAAGATCGAGAGCCCGATGTTGGCCCCGGCGGCGTTGAAGATGCTGCCGCCGTCGGCGAGCCGGGCGTACCCGTCGAAGAGGGCGAGGTAGGAGTCCCGGACGTGCCGGACCGCGTCGCCGCCCTCGATGAGGTCGGACTCCAGGGCCGCCACGCCCAGGGCGTCGCCCAGGATTCCCAGCTCCTCCAGCTCGTTCGCCGCCTTCGTCGCCATGAGGCGGACGATGTGCTCGGCGCTCGGCTCGCCCTCGATGTTCTCCTCCAGGAAGGAGTCCCCGATCTCGAACGGGACGATCACCTCCTTGGCGTTGAGCGTCACCTTGGAGGTGGTGATGCCGCGCCGGAGGCCGGGGTCCTTGGCCTCGGCCGCGGGCATCGCGACCCGGGCGCCGACCCCGATCTTGTTGATCTCCCAGTCGGTCTTGACCCTGATGGTCCTGACCGAACCCTTGAGGGCGGTCTCGTCCAGGACGAAGTCGATGAACTTGTCCGCCTGCTCGGGGTTCAGCTTGCCGGCCGCCGCCAGGGCGTCCGTGGTGATGACGGCCTTGCGAAGCAGCTCTTCGTTGGTCACGGTGCAGCCCTCCACGGGCGCCGCTCGGCGGCGCTAGACGATCCCCTTCCAGAGGTCCGGCTTCACGGCCTTGGCGACCGCGTCGCCGCCCAGGCCCTTCGCCAGGCCCGCCGTCTCCAGGCGGTCGAGCCGCTTCTGGAGGTCGGCGAGCTTGCCGTCGGCCTCGGCGGCCCGGGCCGCCTCGGCGTCGACGCCCACCGCGGACAGGGCCTTGGCGATCACCTCGCCCTCCGCCGTGCCGTCGCTCTTCGCCACGTTGAGCAGGGCGGGGAGGTTGGTGACGCCCAGGTCCTTGAGCACGTCGAGCAGCGAGCCGAGCGCCGAGGTCAGCTTGCCGACCCGCTCGGCGGTGAACCGCTTGCCGGCCCCGGGGAGGTCCTTCGGCTTCGCGGCCTTCGCCTTCGCCTCGTCCTCCGGCTCCTCGTCCTCGACCTTCGCGGCCTTCCCGACCGCGTAGTCGATGGCGGCCCGGACGCCGGCGACCGCCGCGGCCGCCTGCTCCCGGGACCCGCCGAGGATGGCCTGGGCCGCGGTGTGCAGCACCCCGTCGAAGGTCCGACCCTCGGCGATCAGGTCGGCCTCCGCCTTCGCCACGCCGGCCTTCGGCGAGGGGTACTTGTCGGCGAGCCCGGTGAGCAGGCCCGAGACCGCCTTCAGCTCCCGGAGCATCGCCGCGTCGGGGGCCTTGCCCTTGGCCTGGTTGGCCAGGGAGAGCAGCCGCTCGGCCGCCTCCCGGGCACCGGCCTCCAGCCGGCCGCCGGCCTTCTCGGCGTCCTCGGGCTTCGGAGCCTTCGCCTTCGCCGCCTCGTCCTCGGGCGGAACCTTGGCCTTCGCCGCCTCGTCCTCCGGCTTGGCCGGGTCGGCCTTGGCGACCGTGAGCTTCCCGTCCGCGCCTTCGCGGACCTCGGGGCCTGCGCTCATGGGGTCCTCCCCGTCTCGCTTGACGATGAGCCACTCGATGCGGTTGGCCGGGCGGTCGACGATGCTGACCTCCTCCACCTTGAGGTCCCGCAGGCGGTAGAGGTCGTCGTCGTCCTTCGCAGGTCCACTCAAGCGGCCTCCCGGCGCGCCGTGCCGCCGACCGACAGGCCGGCGAACTTCCGCGACCTTACAGCCTGCCAGAGGTCGGCGTCAAGGACCCGGAGGGCGAGCAGCCAGGTTCCCTCCCGGATGCGCCGCACTCCGCCGCCGGGAAGGGGCAGCTCGAAGGTGACCGGAGCGAGGTAGGTCTCCAGCACCCGGGCCTTGTCCCCGATGATCTCCCGGTGCATGAAGCCGATCCGGCCGCCGGCCTCCATGAAGTAGTGGGCCGCCCGCTGGACTTCCTCGGCCGAGTACACGTCATGCTGGGCGTCGGGCTTGAGCCCGGCCGCCTCGTCGGTCGGCTCCAGCACCACCCCCAGCGCGTAGTGCTCGCCGTCGCCGGCCTTGGCGATCACCTCCAGGTCCTTCGCCACTGCGGCCTCGGCCAGGAGCTTCTTGACCTCGCCGGGGAGGAGAAGGGCCTCGGCCTCGGCGGGGGTCATGGGCCGCCGCTCGACCGGGCCCTCCACCACCGTCGGGGTGAACCAGGTGAGGGACCGCTTGGCCTCCGGCCGCTGGTCGGACAGCAGCTCGGTGACCTCCACCCGAACCACGCTGCCGACCTCAACGTCCGCCTTCGTGTTGAAGGTCCGGCCGATGGGCGTGGCCAGCTTCCCGGCGACTTCGACCACCTCCCGCCAGCGGTCCCGCTCGTCGGGGGGGATGGGGCCGACGGCGCAGTAGAGGGTGTGGACGCCAGGAGAGCCCTCGACCGGCTCCAGCCGGTAGACGATGGCCAGGACCTCCCGCACCAGCTTCAACTTCGCCCAGCCGTCGTTCTCGCCGCCCAGGCTGTAGGTGGAGCCGGCGAGCTTGAGCATGGCCCCCTCGGAGCCGGGGAGATGGGAGGCCCAGCGCAGGGCCTCCCGCAGGGCCGCCTCCCGGTGGACCAGCCGGGCCGGGGAGAGGCGCAGGTGCTTCGCCCGAGCGGGCAGGTACGCCTCCAGGGCCGCCCGCCGCTCGGCGTTGGTCTTCGCCGTCAGGTTCCCCGGCCCGGGGAGGTAAAGGGCGTCGTGGACGCAGAGCGCGGCCTGGGCGTCGTCGGTCGGCCGCTCGCCCCGGAAGCGGGCCAGCTCCCGGCGGGGAACGGGGCTCTCGCCGTCGAAGGCCATCAGCTCGGCGTCGAGCACGTAGTCGCCCCGCAGCCCGGCCAGCTCCCGGGTGACCCCGGGCAGGGCCGGGGAGATGTCCCGCTGGGTGTCCTCGGTGAAGATCAGGACTCGGCCGCCGGCCTTCTCGGCCACTACCCGGAAGCCGTTCCACTTGGGTTCGACCAGGATGCCGTCCCGCAGGGCCGCGGGCGTGGCGAAGGCCAGGGCATCCTCCGGGTCGCGGAACTCGTTGGTCGGCCGGGGCGCCGGCTTCTGCGGGCGGAACAGGGCCAGGGGCCGGAGCTGGGTACGGTCGGCTTCGGGGTCCCGCCGGTCGGGGTCCCAGACCTGGACGCCATCTCGGAGGGGGATGGCCTTGGCCAGCGGGGGCGCCCCGTAGCGGGGGCCGACCCGGCCCCCCTCGACCTCCCGCTCCCGGATGATCTCCCGGTCGCCAGGCGGGTCGCCGTCGGGCTCCCCCCGGTCCCGCCAGCGGGCGAGGTGCTCCTTGCAGAACCAGGCCCGGCCGCGGCCGTCGGCCCAGACCACTTCGACCTCGGGGGCCTTGGAGCAGCGGGGGAACATGCACTCGTCGTGCGGGTAGGGGCCTCGGCTGCCGGTGCGCTTCTCCAGGTCGCCGCGGCCGCGGCCGTCCTCTGCCCCCTCGCCGGCCTCCTTCTCGGCCTGGCGGCGACCGGGCAGCTCGCCCCGGCCCAGGGTCCAGACCGGCGAGCGCTCCTCTTCCTGAACCAGGGTCCAGGCGCCGTGCAGCTTGCGACCGGCGAAGCGGACCCGCAGCCGGCCGGGCACGTCGTCGAGGATGGTGGCCTTGCCCCGGTCGAGCAGGGCCACGTCGGAGGGCGTCGCCCGGGTGGGGTTCAGGACCTCGCCCCCGATTCGGGCACCCGGCTTGACCTCGCCCTCGAAGTGCAGCAGCTCCTTCTCCGGGTGGTCGTGGGCCAGGGCCGCGACTCGCTCCCCTTCCTCCAGCGGGTCGGCTTGCAGCTCCCAGCCCCGCAGCCCCTCGCCCGGCCCATCGAGGACCAGGTGCCAGACGGTGCGGGAGGGCACCCCCCGGATCACGGTCTGCCCCTGCCAGGTCTGGCGGGAGAGGGCGAAGTCGACCACCGGCGGCCCCTTGGCCAGGTCGGCCGCCTGGGGCGTGTAGACGTAGAGCTTCTGCACCACTCGGCGGAACTCGCCGTCGACCAGCCGGATGCCGGCCTCGGTGAAGAACCGCTCGCCGACCAGGGCGTCCCGCACCTCCCGCCGCTCCCGGGGCGTCGCCGCCTCCCAGTAGCGGAAGGAGGACGGCACCACTTCGGCCAGGGTCGCCGGCAGGCCGGAGTAGTGCTGGGGCGGCACGTCGCCGGTCTCCACCGCCCGCGGCTTGAGCACCCCGGGGAGCAGGCTGCGGGTCAGGGTGCAGGTCCAGAAGGCTTCGCCCTCCGGGGTCCGAGCCGGCGTCTCGTCCCCCTCGCCTTCGCCGACGAGCAGGCGGAAGAAGAGGATGCCGACGAGCGGCCCCTTGCCGGTCAGGAAGTACTCGTGGCTGTAGGGCTTCTGGAGCCCCCATTCGACCCGGGGCCGGTCGACCAGGACGATGGTGCCTTCCTCGAAGCGGGTCGCCCCGACCGAGCCGGGGGCGAAGGTCTCCGCCTCGATGTTCAGCCACGCCACCGGCTGCCGGGCCTTGGGGGTAGCCCAGAGTCGGGCCGGGGCGAGGAAGGGCTTGGAGTAGCGGCTCCCCTCCGGGGAGAAGGTGGCCGCGATCTGCTTGGCCTCGGCGACCGAGTTCACGTCGGGGGTCCGGCCCTCCCGCTGGAGGGCCAGAGTCCAGCCCACCAGGTAGTCGTCGGCCACCTTGAAGCGGAGGTCGGCGTGCAGGGAGCGGCCCCGGAAGTGGTACTGCAACGCGGAGGACCGCTTCTGGCTCCCTCGGGGCGGCAGGTCGAGCAGGGGGTCGTCGGCCTTCTCCAGCCGCATCCGCTTGACCCCCAGGTCCTCCCGCCGGCGCAGCACCAGGTCGTACAGCTCGACGTGGTCGGTGAAGGGGCCGCCCAGCTCGTCGTCGAGGAACTGCACCCGCTGGGAGAGGTCGGGCGGCAGCATCCGGCCCAGGCGGAACTCGACCACCCGCCGGGTGGCCTCGTCGAGCGGCCCCCGCACCAGGAGGTCGAGGTCGCCCCGGGTGCGGCCGTGGACCGCCAGGCCGCCCACCACGTAGACGGCCGGCGCCCGGAGCACGATGTCCTGGGCGTAGGGGAGCACTTCGGAGAGGGCGATCTCGCTCCCGAAGTCCTCCTGCCCGCCGGGGTAGACTGCGGCGGTGGTACGGTCTGACGCGGGTCCGGCAGCCTTCGCCGTCCCCCGATAGGCGTCGGGCGCCAGGGCCAGAGTCGCCGCGTCCAGGGGGTCGCCCTGGTCCCCCTCGTGGGCCAGGCGCCGCCGGCGCAGCTCGGCGAGCACGAACAGGTGGGCGTTGACCAGGACCTCCCGGTTCTCGCCGCCCTTCCCGCCCTCGCCGAAGGCCCGGTCGTAGAGCCCGTGGAGGGAAGCGTCGGCCTCCCGGAGCTGGCCATCGGAGAGGTCCCGCAGCCTCTCGGCGTCGAGCCGTTCGGGAGGCACGGAGCCCACCCCGGCGATCAGCACCTTCACCACCCGGCAGGTAGCCTCCGGGGCAGGGGCAGCGAGGCACGCGGGGCAAAGCCTGGCGCTACCACCGTCGCCAGTGCCGGAGAACCCGCCCAGGCGGGCGAGCAGGGCGGCCGCCTCATGCCCACCCTCCAGGGCCTTGTGCAGCTCGTCCGCCCCCTCCAGGGCCGGGAACAGCCGGGGAAGGAGGGCGGCCAGACGGGCGGCCGGGTCGCCCGGGCCGGGGGAGGGCTCGGGGGTCACCAGCTCCACCGCGGCCAGCGCCTCGGCCGCGGCTTGCAGGCGGCCCGGAGCGGCCCGCAGGGCCGCGAGATCGTCCGGGCCGGGCTCCCCCAGCCGGCAGACCGCTTCCGTGCGTCCTGGGGCGTCCTGGGCCAGCTTGCGGAGGAGTCCGCGGCACTCCGCCGCCAGCTCCCCGGGCGTGGGCTCGGCCGCGGCCTTGCCCACCCGGTCCGGGGCGTTCGTGACCTCCAGAAGCCCATCGGCCTCCCGCAGCCCCCACCCCTCCCGGCGGAAGGCGTCGGCGTGGGCCGGGTCGTAGTGCAGAAGGAAGGTGCCCTTGAGGGTCGCCAGAGCGGCCGCCAGAGTGGCCGGCTCCAGGCCCTCGGGCGCTGCCCCCTTGCGGGAGGGCCAGGGCGGGTCGAGGTAGAAGAACGAGTCGGGGGCGTCGAACTCCCGCAGGGTCTCCCGCCAGTCCTGGCGCCGCAGCACCACCCCGGCGAGGCGCCGCTGGACCTCTTCCAGGCGGCCGGGCAAGGTCGAGACCCGCCCTTGCCGGGCGGGGTTGTAGCCGCCGCTCGCCGCTCGCCAGCCCGAGTACCGGCGCATCGCGAGCCGCCAGAAGCGCTCGGCGTCGGAGCGGGGTTGCAGGGCCACCGCCTGCCGGAGCTGTTCGGGGGTCGAGCGCCAGTCCCGTGCCCGCAGATCGTCCAGGTCCCGGGAGGTCGCCCGCTGGAGAAAGGAGAAGGCGCCGACGACCTCGGGGTCCAGGTCCGCCAGGACCTCCCGCACCGACGACGAAGGGGCCTTGGCGAACAGGACCGCGGCCCCGCCGGCGAAGGGCTCCACGTAGGTCCGGTGGCGGGGGAGCCCCGCGGCCACCCGGCCGGCCACCGCCGACTTGCCGGCTGGCGCTCCGAACGGCTGGCGGACCCGCTTGCCAACCTCACCTTCGCCCTCGTCGTCTGCCTCGGCCTCGGGCGGGTCGTCGCCGGCGGGGGGCAGGGAAGGGACCGCGGCCTTTGCCACGTCCCGCTCCAGGTCCACCTCGGCCCCGAAGCGCCGGCCCGCCGGCGGGCGCTTGAGGGGCAGGGGCGCCTCGTAGCGCTCGACCAGCTCCAGGGGCAGGTAGAAGAAGTCCCGCTCCCCGGCGAACTCCTGGCGGGCGAGAGCGTCTACCCCGGCCCGGCGCAGCGGGTCCAGCGCGGACAGGTCGGCGACCGCCTCGGCCGCTCCGTGCTTTACCACCGCCCAGACGAAGGCCCGGTCGAAGCCGAGCGGCGCGACCTCGTTGACCAGGAACTCGGGCTCGCCCACCCGCTCCGCCTGCGCCCGGCGGGAGAGGATGCCCGCCGACTCGCCCGCCTCCAGGCGGTCGAGCAGAAAGGCCGGGTCCGGCATCTTGAGCGCCGGCAGCACTCCGGTCGGGGGCGCCGCCTTCTCCTCTTCCTCCTGCCGGCGCCGGCGGCGCCGGGGCGGAGGACCGCCCTGCTCGGGGGCCTTGCGGCCGCCAGTTGCCAGGGCGTCGGTGGTGATGGCGTCCTTCGCCGTCGCCTCGGCCGAGTCCTCGCCCTGGTCCTCGGCCTCGTCGTCGGCCGCCCACTCGTCCCCCGGGTCCTCGGCTCCCTCCCGCTCTCCGTCATGCTCGTCCTCGGTCTTGCCGAGGTCGGCCAGCTCCCCCGGGGAGAAGCCGAAGTCGTAGGCCACCGAGGAAGGAGGCGCCACCGCCCCCTCCGCCCAGGGGGTCAGGCCCGGGGTGTCGAGCAGGAGCCCGGCATCGGCCTTCTCCACGTCGCCCCGGGCCAGGGCCGCCTCCAGCAGCTTGTAGGCCCGGATGTTCCAACAGTAGCGGTCGTCCTCCACGTCGAGGTCGAGCCCCAGCTTGCGGGCCGAGGCGTAGCTGGCCTCCTGGAGCCTACGCATGGCCGGCGAGAGCCGGCCCTCAACGTTCTTCGCCTGGTGGTGGGGAATGCCCGAGACCCGCAGGCCCCGCTCGTCCCGGAGGTAGGTGCAGAAGCGGCCGTAGCGGTTGGCCAGGAAGTGCGAGGAGATGTCGGCCGAGGTGAAGGGGAAGCGGGACAGCACCGGGATGCGGAAGGAACCGAGCAGGTGGGTCCGGGGACGGGGGCCCTTGCCCAGGACCTTCTCCACCGCCCCCCACCACCGCTCCAGGCCCCGGAAGACCTCATTCATCCCGATCTTGCGGGCGATCAGGTAGCCGGTGGTGATGCCGGCGAAGCACGCTGCGCCGGCGGCCGTCAGGGAGCGCTTGAGGGCCGCCTCCACCGCCGGCGTCACCCGGGCGTCGGAGTAGTAGACGAAGGCGCAGGAGTGCCCCTTGGCCAGGTGCCGGTCGAAGCGGCGGCAGGTCGCCGGCTGGTCCCCGATCTTGTCCATCATGACGCGGAAGACCACGCTCCGCTCGGCCGGCGACTCGTCGAGGTAGCGGGCGTACCCCTTGCCGCTCCGGTCCTCCTTCTCCCGGCCCTTCCCCTCACCTTCGCCCTTGCGCAGCTTGGCGTCCGAGTAGGCCCCCGAGTCGACGATGAGCCGGGGGAACTCTGGCAGCTTCCGCCCGAAGTGGCGGAAGCTGACCATGACGTTCTCGATGCGCATCCGCTTCAGGAGCGGCGTGCCCCAGGGGAGGGTGACGTAGAAGAGGGTGGTGCGGACCTTGGGCACGTCAGGCCCCTGCCGCAGGGTCGGGCCGACCGGCCTCGGCGAAGCCCCGGGCCCGCAGCCGGCAGGACGGGCAGACGCCGCAGCCCGGCCGCAGGCCCCGGTAGCAGGTCACGGTCAGGGCCAGCGCCTCCCAGCACCCGGGAAGGGCCCAGGCCAGGCGCACCGTGTCGGCCTTCGTGCAGTTCATCAAGGGAGCGTGGACGCGGAGGGGGCCGCAGGTGGTCGGGAGGGCCAGGGTCAGGGCCGCTTCCATCGCATCCATGAACGGGCGCCGGCAGTCGGGGTAGCCCGAGTAGTCCGCCTGGCTCGCCCCACACACCAGGTCCCGGACTCCCAGACTGGCCGCGTAGGCCCCGGCAAGCCCGAGCAGGAGCAGGTTGCGGCCGGGGACGTAGGAGGTTGGGAGCCCGGCCGGGGCCTCGGCGTCGACCAGGCCGCCCGCTTCCCGCAGCTCGCCGCCACCCGGGAGCAGAGCCGAGCCCCCGAGTTGCGTCAGGGCCTCCAGGGTCAGGAGGCGGAAGGAGGCGCCGGCCAGCTCGGCCACCGCCCGGGCCGCCAACAGCTCGGCCACGTGCCGCTGGCCGTAGTTGACCGCCAGAGCCGCGACCGGGGAGAAGCGCTCCCGGGCCCAGTACAGGCAGGTGGTCGAGTCCTGCCCGCCGGAGAGCAGCACCACTGCCGGCATCGGGGTCACGCTGCCCTCCGCCGGCGCAGGGCCACTACCAGGGGCGACCAGAGGGCGCCGCCCGCCACCTTGGCGACGAACTGCCCGAGGATCACCCAGGGGAGCAGGGCACCGAAGGCCACCGTGGGGAAGACCAGGGAGTCCGCGAGAGCCGAAGCCAGGTTGGACCCGTTGACCCGCACCAGAGGAATGTGCTGGCGCAGAGCGCCGTAGGCGAGCGAGTCCACCGTGGCCGAGACGGCGAAGGCCAGGAGAGAGGCCAGGGCCACCCGGCCCGCAGCCGGGGAGGCGAGGTAGGTCAGCGCAGACCCCGCGGCAATCAGGGCGCCCAGGCGCCCGACCAGGCCCGGCCCTTCCCAGCGCTCGTGCAGGGCATCCCGGGCGGTGAGGTCGCACCCGATGCAGAGGGCTGCCGCCGGGAGGGTGGCGGCCGGGCCCCAGGCCGCCACCGCCAGGTTCGCGGCCACCGCCGCAGCCAGGTAGAGGCCGGCCCAGAACCAGGTCACGGGGCCGCCCCGCAGAGGGCGAGCAGCTCGGCCCGGGCAGACGGGTCCTGGCGGAAGACCCCCATCATGGCCGAGGTCACCGCGTTGGCCCCGTTCGCCCGCACTCCCCGGCACTCCATGCACCCGTGCGCCGCCCGGATCACCACCCCGACGCCCAGCGGGCGCAGGTGCTCCCAGAGGGCGGCCGCGATCTGGCGGGTCATGCGCTCTTGGAGCTGAAGCCGGGCGGAGTAGCAGCGGACCAGGCGGACCAGCTTCGACAGCCCGAGCACCCGGCCCTGGGGCATCTGGGAGGGGACGTACCCGACCGCCGCCGTGCCGCGGAACGGGAGCAGGTGGTGCTCGCAGGTCGAGTCGAAGGCGATGTCCCGCACCAGCACCAGCTCGTCGTAGCCCTCGGTCTCCTCGAAGGACCGGGCCAGGATGGCGGCAGGGTCGACGGCGTAGCCCGATAGGGCCTCCTGCCAGTAGCGGACCACCCGGGCGGGGGTGTCCCGCAGGCCCTCCCGCCCCGGGTCCTCCCCCATCAGCGCGAGCTGGAGGGCTACTGCCTCCTGCCACAGAGCCACCCGCGCCTGCTCGGGGTCGCCGGGGACGGCCAGAGCCGCGGTGGCCCGCTCCAGGTGGGAGCGGACTCGGTCGAGGTCGAAGGGGGTCACGGCAAGCCGAGGACCTTGTGCGCCTGCACCCCGAGCCGCCAGCCGGGGTGCTCCCGGACGTACAGGATGCACGCCCCGACGGCCGCCGGCAAGTCGGGTCCCGCCCGCGGCTGCACGAGCAGGGCATCCCGGGCCAGGACCCGGAGCGCCTGGGCATAGGCCACCGGGGGAACCGGCGAGGGGTAGACCACCTTCAGCTCGTCGCAGACCCGCAGGGCCAGCCGGTCCGGCGGCGTCTTCGGCGAGAGGGCGATCCAGTCCGGGTTCGCCCCCGGGGGCAGGGGCAGGGTCCCATTGGTCTCGACGTGGACGGGGAGCGCCAGCCGCCGGCGCAGGGCCCCGATCAGCTCGGCGTCCGCCTGGAGCAGCGGCTCGCCGCCGGTCAGGACCACGAAGGCGACACCGTCGGCCTCCTGCTCGCAGGCCCGGAGCAGGGCGGCCAGAGAGAGCTGGCCACCGTGGCGGCCAGGCGGCCCCCGGAAGGTGGTGTCGCACCAGGCTGGGCAGGCCGCCTCATGGCGCTCGGCATCCCGGGCCCGGTCCTGCTCCCGGCCGGACCACAGGTTGCAGCCGGCGAAGCGGACGAACAGGGCGGGGCGGCCGGTGTGCAGACCTTCGCCCTGGAGCGAGGCGAAGACCTCGTGGACGGCGTAGCCCCGGCTCATGCCGCGGTGGCAGAGCTGGTCGGGGTCTCCCAGACCGTCACCGCGGCGACGGCCAGGTCCGGCGGCAGGGAGCGGGCAAGGCTCCCGTGGACAGCCTCGGCCATCCGCTCCGCAGTCGGGGGCCAGGGGCAGGCGACCACCCGGCAGGTTGGGTCAGCTCGCAGGACCGGGAGCAGGGGGTCGCCCTCCTGGAGCAGGGTGGCATGGTCCCAAGGGTCGAGCAGGCCACGCAGCCGGCCCTTGAGGTCGGAGAAGTCGAGCACCAGGCCATCCTCGCCGGGTCCGCCCGCCACCCGGACCTCGACCCGGTAGCGGTGCCCGTGCAGGGAAGCGCACCGACCCGGGTGGCCGAGCAGTCGATGAGCCGCGTCGAACTCCAGTTCGCAGGCGACGACGATGGTGCTCATAGGGGCGGGACCTCCATCTCGGGGCGGAGGGACAGGAGAAGCCGGTCGGCTGCCGCCTCGACGGTCGGCGCCTGGACGCTCTCCGGGGTTTCCCAGGAGCGGAAGTAGCGGTTGCCCTGGGAGGCCAGGTAGTCGAGCAGGTCGGTCAGGGATCGGCCGGCTCTCCGGGCATCCATGACTCGGGTCTCGATGTTGGCCCGGACCACGTCCGCCCCCAGCTCGGTTGCCACCGCGTGCTCCCCGTTGCGGGGGTCCACCGCCAGCACTGCGACCACTCGGAAGGGAGGGCCGCCCCCCGGCATCTCGGACAGGGCCAGGCTACTCGCCACGAATACGGGCATCGAGCAACTCCTGTACGCAACGCCGGGCCCAGTCGCCCGGCCTCCGCTGTTCCCAGGCCGCCAAATCGGCCCGCTGCTCGGGAAGCCAGATCGGGGAGAGGCAGAGCCGGCGGACTTCACCGCTAGGGAAGGGCACCCCATCCAGGTACAGGTCGTCGACCTGCCGGAGGGCCTTCCGCACTCGCAACGCGTGCTCTCCGTCGGAGCCCAGCGACCACCAGACGAACCAGTCTTCCCGCGCCGCGAAGGCGGCGCAGGGATGCTCGCCGCTCCGCCAGAGCAGCAGCCCCTCCGCCGAACGGTCCAGCACTTCGACCAGAGCTTGGCCTCGCATCTCTTGCAGGTAGGCGACGATGGTTGGCTCCCAGTTCATGCCTAGCCCCCGACCTTCACCAGCGCTTCTATCGGCCGGCCCCGGACCCTCTTGATGCCGAGCTTTCGGAAGAGGTCCAGCACCGCTTCCCGGCTCTCTTTGGAGCGGACATGAACAGCCCGCAGCCAGGCCAGCATTCCGACCCGGCTCTTGAAGTCCAGCTCGTTATCTGGCGAACTCCTGGCGGCCCCCGCGCTCCCCTCCCAGTTCCCATTTATCCGCCGCGAAGTGGCCCCCCTTACGGTCTGACCAAACATATCGCCGGAGTAGTGGATTGCGTCGCAGTCCCTCCAGAGCCGCAGGTCGAACTCCAGGTCGAAGGGCGGGGCTCCGCGGCCTTGCCACCTTCGCAGCCGGGTGAAAACGTAGGCCGCGCCGCCGGAGGGGACATCGCGGTCCACCGATTCGCCCTGCCGCGAGACAGCATTGTAGATGCCGACTCGCATTCGCTCGCAGGAAGACAGCAGCGAGTCGCTTCTCAGTATGGCTTCCAGGTGCCCCTGTCCGATCTTGTTGTCCAAATGGCCGCCGCCAGAGAGGGCGTTGATGCTCTGCGCGATGGTGTAGCCCTCCTCCTGGTAGGCGGCGATGTCTTCGTCGGATACGTCAAACCGCAGCCACCGGGGCCGGCCGTCGAACTCCTCGTGGTCCCAGGTCGGCGCTTCCTGGTAGCCCGGCATCTGCTCGGGCGGCCGCCCCAGCCGCCGGCTCCAGGCGGTGTGGAGTTCCTTGATCTGCTCGTCTACCGGCCGGTCCTCCTTGGGGCTGAAGCCTACGTAGCCCTCCAGCTTCGCGGCCCGGGTGGTCTTGCGCAGGTACAGGAGCCGGAGGTCCTTCTTGTCCGCCAGGCGGCACTCGACGCCCAGCTCCCGCAGCTTGACCAGGGCCGCCTCGATCCCTGCGGGGGTCGCTTCCGCCTTGTCCAGCACCAGCTCGATGCGGCCGGCGAACGCCCCCGGGGAGGACCAGGGGACGTAGCGGAGCTGGACCCCGGGGGCCAGGTGCCCCTCGTACATCTTGCCGCCCCACTCCAGGGGCGGCTCGTCGGTCGCCTGCGGCGGCCCGTCTGGCCGGAACCGGCGGCTGGGGGTGTTGACCGGCCGCTCGCGGAAGGTCGTGGGTGGGCCCTTCAGCCCGTGCCGCTGGGGCGCGTCGGCCCAGGACACCAGCTTGTGTCCGGCGCTCGCCAGCTTGGGCTTCTCCTTCCAAGTCGGGTTGCCCTCGGCATCCCAGTGCAACAGGCCGCCGAGATAGTCGGCGTAGTGCTTGGCGGCCGCCCGCTCGTCGGGGTTGGACGACTTCGCCATCTGCCTGATGAGGCGCCAAGCCTCTGTGGCGTTGGCCTTGTGGTTCAGGTTGATCTTCTGGTCGTAGCCGAGGCTGGCCGGGTCGAAGTGGTGGTTCGTGTGCTTCGCGATTGCAAACGCAAGCGCCTGGAGTCGGAACTCGGAGGGGGTCAGGGCTCCGCCAGATTCGGACGTGGAGGCGGCTATCCCGCGGGAGAGGATTGCGTCAACGAGCCTTCTGTTGCCATCCTCTCGCAGCTTGCCCTCCAGGATGAAGGTGCCGTCCTCCAAGGTGTAGCCCACCGCCTGCATGTCTTCCCAGTCCTGGCCTCCCAGGAACATGGTACGGCCGCGCCAGCCCGAGGCTTTGGCCTTCCGCACCCACTCGGCGTTGAGCGGCGTGACCACCCCTGGTTCGGCGACGGTGGCCGCGGCCTGCCGAGCCCGCCGGGTTGCGGCTGCCGGGACCTGGACCCCCAGGGCCTTGTTGCGCTCCTTCTGTGCCCGCTCCAGGTAGCCGAGGAAGTCCCGGCGCAGGCCCTTCTTCCGGCGCAGGGCCTCTTCGAGGAACTGGTCGACCGACCACCCGACCTTCTGCCCGAAGACCCCGGGCAAGGGCTTGCCGGCCGAGGCGGCGTGCAGCCCGACCGCCATCGGCCGCAGGATGGCCAGGAACTCCTCGTCCGGCAGAGCTTCGACCCGGTCCAGGAAGGCGGCAAGCTGGGGAAGCCGGGCCGGATCAATGCTGGCCGGCCCCTGGCCCTGGGCGTAGGCCCGAAGGAGCAGGTGGTCGTACTGCCCGCCGTGGAAGCCAGTGTTCGGGTGGTAGTCCCAGTCCAGCTTGTCGGCGTTGTAGAACTTGAACGCCTGCCCCTTGTCGATCCCGACCAGGCGGCCGTCCGCGAGCCGCAGCCAGTTTCCGGCGTGGCCGTCGTTCTCGCCGATGAGCCAGTTGTAGGCCGCCTCCCGAAGAATGGTGTCCGTGTCGCTCTCGGTGAGCTGCTCGAAGGGCATCCCTTCGAGGTCGCCCTTCACCCCGGGGAACAACCGCTGCACGACCCCCGGCTTGCCCCGGAGGCGGACGGCATAGGCGTCGGGGCCAGGGAGCCCAAGGCGGACCGCGAGGTCGTGGCAAGCCACCCGCTCCGAGACCGCCAGTTGCTCGGGCACCGGCTTGAACAGCCACTCGCTCCCGTCGGGGGCGCGGTAGAAGTACCCCTCGTGCGCCCCCTTCGTCTTCGGGGGGCCGGCCGTCAGCTCGCTCTCCGCCCAGGGGAAGGCCCCGGGAGGGGGGGTTGGCTTCGGAGGCGGAGGGGCCGGCTTCGGCGCTGGCGGAGGCTTGGCCGCGGCCGGGGGCTTCGGGGGTACAGCGGGCGGAGGGGCCGGCTTCGGGGGCGGCGGCTTCGGAGGCGGAGGCCCCGGCTTGGCCGGCATCCCGGGGGCCTTGACCTGGGCCCCCTTCTCCACGTCCACCGTACAGCGGCAGTTTGACGCGATAATGCCGCCGGCGACGTACCAGCCGCCTACCGTCTGGAGGTCGTAGACGTGACCGCTCCATTCATACCGCCGGACCCGGACCACCTCGTCCGCCGCTACCTGGCCGGGGAAGCGCCGCAGAAGCTCGCCGACGAACTCGGCGTCAGCCGCACTCCGGTCCTGCGCCTCGTAGTCGCGGCGGGCGTCCAGCTCCGCGGCCGGTCCGAGGCGGAGCACCTGAAGTGGCAACGTCTCCGGGCCGCTGGCCGGGAAGCGGTCGAGCGCCAGTGTCGCGCCGCCTGGGCCACTGCTCGGGGGCGCCAGGCGAACCCTGGCGAGAGGGAGCGTGCTGCCCAGACCCGGATGGAGAGGGGCGCTTGCCGCGGCCGGTGGGAAGGAGCCTTCGCCGCCGCCTTCCGGGCCGCGGGGCTCTCCGTGGTCGAGCAACAGGCGGAAGGACCCTACAACCTCGACCTCGCCCTCAACCCGCTCGGCGTCGCCGTGGAGGTCTTCGGGTCGCATCCGCACCCGACCCGGGACGCCCGAGAGCGCTTGGCCCGCAAGGTCGAACGCCTGCTCGATAGAGGGTGGGGCGTAGTGCTGATCCGGTGCTGGTACGCCCGCGGGTGGGAAGTCCGGCCAGGGGCCGTAGCCGAGAAGCTGCCTCCCCTCCTGGAGCGAGCCAGCCGGGACGAAGCCCTCCGGGGTCGCTACGGGGTGATTCGGGGTGACGGCGAAGCGGCGGCCTTCCCGCGTCTCGACTTCGATCATCGGCCCACGATACCGGGCCTGGAGTGCGCCAACCACGGCCCCTGACACCGGCACCCAACCGGCGAAACACGACCCGTGGTATGGAGGCAGGCAGATCCGCTGCGCCGCCAGGTAGGGTCCGAGGTCGGGCTTGGCCTTGCCGGCCGCCTTGGCGTCCGCTTCGGCCTTGGCCTCGGCCTG
>Ga0233423_10000033_pt1 | contig 87167 bp, 80 predicted proteins | sample Watercolumn_Mata_FD_180713 | JGI IMG/M metagenome (GOLD analysis project Ga0233423, IMG submission 180713) | Freshwater microbial communities from Lake Matano, South Sulawesi, Indonesia - Watercolumn_Matano_2014_112_MG | ecosystem: Environmental > Aquatic > Freshwater > Lake | place: Indonesia... | reverse complement strand
CCTCCCCCAAACCCCCTCCCCCAACCCCTTAAATTAGGCGGGGAAGTCGAAAAAGCCCGACTTCCCCGCCTTCACTTTCTCGTTCCCAAGCTCCAGCTTGGGAACGCAATTTTCTGCCGAAGCTCCTGCTTCGGCTATCTGGCAACAACCTTCTTTAATCGGGCTAAATTACATCCGCCTCCGGTCTGGCAGCAAAAACCTTCACCTCCCTTGCAATCCTCTCCGCCAGCCTATCAGAAGCCGTATCCAGGTCATAGTCGGCCTGGAGGCCCAGCCAGAATTCCGCCGACGTGCCAAAATAGCGGCTCAACCTCAGGGCCGTGTCCGCGGTGACGCTCCTTTTGCCATGCACGATTTCATTGATGCGCCGGGGGGAGACGCCCAGGTCCCGGCCCAGCCTGGTCTGGCTGAGCCCCAAAGGCTTCATGAATTCTTCCAGCAATATCTCCCCTGGGTGCACCGGGGCTAACTTTCTTTGAGTTTCCATACCCCTAACCTCTAATGATAATCGACTATCTCCACTTCATGGACGTCGCCTTGTTCCCAAATAAAGCAGATGCGCCACCTATCATTGATTCTGATACTATATTGTCCCGAACGGTTTCCCTTGAGAGCTTCCAGGCGGTTTCCTGGAGGAACTCGCAGGTCTTCAAAGGTCTTCGCCCGGTGCAGCATCCTTAGCTTACGCAAGCCGCTTCTCTGAATCTCCGGCGCTAATTTCCTTGAAGGTTCGCGGTTAAAAAGTTTTTCGGCCTCCCTATCCTTGAACCCTTTTATCATGCTATGAATATATAACGCATAACGTTATATGGCAAGAAGTTTTTAAACAACAACCCTCATCCCATCCTCAGCCTTAATAATCTCTCCCTTAAACTCTTCCCCCGCTAAGGCTACCACGTCCACCTCATCGCACGGCGGATAAAAATGGCTCAGGACCAGCCGGGGCACCCCGGCCTTGGCCGCCAGACGGCCCGCCTCCGGCGGCGTAAGGTGGCCGGGCACTTTGAAGGGGTTGGCGCATTCCAGCACCAGCAAATCCGCTCCTTGCGCCAGTTCCATCAGGGAGTCGCTCTCATCCGTATCCCCGGAATAGACCAAGGCTTTCCCCTCCGCCTCCACGCGGTAGGCCAGGCTGTGATCCGTGTGATTGGTGGGCGCGCTCCTAATCACCACCTCACCTAACACCACTTCTTCGTTCCCTGCGGGGTTCAATTCCTTAAGCTGCATCAACCCTGGAGGCGGCTCCACCCACTCCCCGAAGGCTTTTTGCAGGTGCCCATAAAACTCGGTGAAACCTCGGGCCGCGAGAAGATGGAAAGGCTCGGTGCGCGTATATCCCAGGGAATAACGAGTGGCAAAAAGAAAGGGGACCAGGTCCCCCACGTGGTCCGGATGCAGATGGGTCAGGGCCAGGACGTCGATCTCCGAAAAGCCCAGTCCATACCGCAGCATGGCCCGGAGCACCCCCGGCCCCAGGTCCAGAAACACCAGCTTGCCCCCGGCCCGCAAGCCATACCCCGGCGAGCCCCGCGTTAGCGACGGCACCCCGGTGCCTGAGCCCACCACTATTAATTCCATGTCATCTCCTAAATAAAAAGGGATCAGGGGCCAGGTTCAGTGATCAGTAATCAGTGATCAGTAATCAGTTTATTCTCTGACCACTGATCACTGATCACTGATTACTCCTCCCTAACCCCTGATCCCTAACCCCTAACCCCTGCTTTTACTGTCCGTCCACGTGGCCCATCTGCTTGACGTAGAACCAGTCCGCGGGGTCGGACAGGTAATTGTGCATGTCCTGGAGGGCCAGCAAGTGGCCCCGTTCTTCGTGGGCGATGCTCATGAAGAAGCGCCGGGCCAGGGGGTTGGCGATCTCCTTGGCCAGCTTGGTGTAATAGTCGATGGAGCACTCTTCCATCTTGATACCGGTGCGCAGGGCCTGAAGGTCGTCCTTGCCCCCGGCCCCTTGGTTCTCTTTGGCCATGGCCATGACGCAGACGTAGGGTTCGTGTTTGGGGGGAGCGAACGTGGCCATGGACTCGGTCCAGGCCGGGTCTTTCTGCAGGCTTTGGTAAATCTCATTAAACTTCTTAATATGATAAACCTCTGATTCAGCCAGGTATTCCAGGATTTCCCGAACACCCTCGCTCTTTACCTTCTTGGCCGCCTCCAGGTAAAACTGGCGTCCCTCCATTTCCATCTGCACCGCGTCTTTCAAGGCTTGCAGCAGATATTCATGAACTTTGGTCATCTTCGTTTCTCCTAACCGGGATTGAAAATGGAACCATATCCAGGACCCAGGTCTTGTTCCCTGAGATTATGATTTACCCCAAAATAAGGCTCTTCCCGGGTCTTGTCAATTTTTCTTCCAGGTGAAACCGGACATCCAGGCCACCCACCCCGCCTTGCCAAGGGCCCGGTTCCATGCTACAAAAGGACATGTCCCGTTTCACCCCGGCGTTTCTCAAGTCCCGGCTCCCGCTCAACCCGCCTGCTCCGAAGCCGCCCGCTGGTTTGCAGCCCGCCGGGGTCTTGGCTCCACTATTTTACATTGATGACGCAGCCCACCTGCTCTTCACCAAGCGGACCTTGACCGTCCGGGACCACCGGGGCCAGATTTCCTTTCCCGGCGGGGTTAAATCGCCCCGGGACCCTGATCTTTTGGCCACCGCGCTCCGGGAGACCCAGGAGGAAATCGGCCTGGACCCGGCGCAGGTGATAATTATGGGGTCCTTAAAACCCCTGGCCACCATCACCGGCTATTGGATCACCGCGTTCGTGGGGCTGATTCCCTACCCTTATAATTTTCATTTGAACACCCGGGAAGTGGAACGCCTCATCCTCCTGCCCCTGGAAGGATTTTGCCACCCGCAACGCTGGAGCGCGGGAGACTATACCTATAATGACCAGACTATTCCCGTCTGCTACTGGAAGTATCGCCGCACCGTGATTTGGGGGGCCACTGCCCGCCTGCTCCTGGATTTTTTGCACCGCCTGGGGGAAAACGTTTTCCCCGGTGATGAAGAGGCACCCTGCGTGGATTGATGCCGCCCTGGATAAAAAGATTCACCACAAAGGCACAAAGACACAAAGAAGCACCAAGAATGAAGAAGAAAATTAAAAAGGTGGGGTAAGCCCACCTTTTTAATTTTTTTTATTTTTCTGTGTATCTTTGTGCCTTCGTGTCTTTGTGGTTAAATCATTTCGACCCGTTCACCCCTCCGTTGATTAGCCGCACCACCGCCAGGTCGGGAAAATAGTCAATGATATTCAGGCAGCCGTAGTTCTGGTCTATCCGAAAAAGGTTTTGCAGGTTTAGGCCCAGGGCCTCGCTTAAGATCACCCGGTTGATGCCCGCGTGGGCCACCAGGAGGAAGGCTTGTTCATGATGCCGCTCAATCAAACCTTTAAGCGCGGGTAGGGCGCGGGCCTTGAGGTCCAAGAGGCTTTCGCCGCCGGGGATGCGGAAATTGGGCAGGTCCTTAAACCGGGCCTGGAGGTCGTCCGGGTATTGCTCTGCGATTTCCTGGAAACTCAAACCCTCCCAGACCCCGAAGTGAATCTCCCGGAACTCGGGGAAGGTTTTATGCTCAAGATCGCGGCCCCGGCAGATGATGGCCGCGCCCTGTTCAGCCCGGCTCAGGTCCGAAGCATAGACTCCGGCCAACTCCACTTCCTTAAGCTGGGCTGCGGCCTGCTCCAGTTGCCTCACCCCCTGGGGGCTCAATTCAATATCATTATTTCCATGATAAAGATGGGTATGCCCGTCGGCCACCTGGCCGTGACGGAGCAGATACAGGCGGGTGGGGGTCAAAGAACCCTTGGCGCGTAAGGCTTGCAGACGCATACCAGGAATGTATCAAAAAATAATAATTTTTTGTAGGCCAGGAGCGATATACCAGAAGTCATTTCAAAACCTATTTTAAGGCATCAGAATCAGTCGCTCGAGGGGGAATTCGGAGATAGCCATCTCCCCCTTTTCTAAAGGGGGGTAGGGGGGATTTTATAAGCGCCTGAAAATCCCCCTAAATCCCCCTGTAAGAAAGGGGGACTTAAATCCCACTTGCCGAACTCTTTGCTGATTAAGAACATATCTGATTCTGAGATCAGATTTTGAAATAGGCTCTAGTTTGCTTGCGTCTTACTTTGCGCCTTGGCGTCTTGGCGTGAGGTTATCTTTTCAGGACAGGATGGCCACCGGGAAGACTCCCCAACACCTCCGGGGAGTTCTGCTGCGGCGGCGCTTGCTGATAAAAATACCAGGGACGCTCCTGGTAAGGGGAAGGCTCATAACCGGAATAGCCCCCCGCGGCGCACCCGGCCAGAAAAAGAAGAAGAATTAGTGGCGGCCAGATTCTTGGTTTCATTGTTCTCTAATCCTTATTTGTCTAATTTGGCCTTTTCTCCTGCCCGGAAAAGGGAGGGCAAGTGAAAGATAAAAGAGCCCAAACTCTATTAATTTTAAAAAATAATCACTCTTGGATAATTTTCAAATTCTACTTTCATGTCATTCTTAACAGAGCGCGGCGGAGTAAAGAATCTCGTGTTTTGGGATTCTCCGCTTCTCTCAATTCACAATAATAAATATTGTTCAAATTGACACTGATAGCGGGATGGGCAGGCTTGTCTGGCAGTATACCTACTCCTCCAAAATCACATTATTCGGCACCACCACGATGCCGCCTTCGGTGACCGGGAAGCGGCGGGCGTCGGCTTCGGGGTCCAGGCCGATGGTGAAGCCCGCAGGGACCTTGACGCCGTCTTCGATGATGGCCTGCTGCACCTGCGCGCCCGCGCCGATCTCCACGTTGTCCCAGAGCACGGCCGCGTCCACCCGCGCGCCCTGGCCGATGCGTACGCCTGGTGAGAGCACCGACTCCCGCACCGTGCCTTCAATGGCGCACCCCGCGGCGATGAGGCAGTCTTCCACAATAATGGCTTTGCCGGAGTAAAGATATTTACTGGGGGGATAAAGGCAGGGACGGGCCCGGATGGGCCAGTCGTGATCATAGAGGTCAAAAACCGGCTCGGTGCCCAGCAGGTCCCGGTGGGCCTGGAAATAGGCGTCCAGCAGGCCGATGTCCCGCCAGTATTGGGGCATGCCGGTGGCGGGATTGTGGAAGTTGAAGGCATAGACCTTTTTCCTGCCCACCATCTGGGGGATGATGTTGGCCCCGAAATCGTGCTTGCTCTCCGGCTTTTTGGCGTCCCGGATGACTTCCTCCACCAGGACTTCCGCCTTGAAGAGATAGACCCCCATGGAAGCCAGGGAGAAATCCGGGTTGCCCGGAATGCCCGGGGGGTCCGGGGGTTTTTCCAGAAAATTGACGATCTGGGAAGTCCCGTCCACGTGCAGGATGCCGAAGGAACTGGCCTCGCTCCTGGGCACCATGACCGCGGCCACGGTAAGGTCCGCGTCCCGGGAGAGGTGGAAATCCAGCATCTCCATATATTTCATCTTATAGACGTGGTCCCCGGAGAGGATCAGCACCTGGCGGGGCCGCTCCGCTTGCAGCAGCCCGAGGTTCTGGAAGATGGAGTCCGCGGTGCCCCGGTACCAGCGGTTCACCATGATCTGCTGGGGGGGCATGGAATAGATGTATTCCCCCAAATCCGGGCGCATGATGTCCCAGGTCAGGCGCAGGTGCTGGTCCAGGGAAAAACCGCCGTATTGGGTGAGCACGTAGATGCGGCGGATGCCGGAGTTGAGGCAGTTGGACAGGGTAAAATCAATAATCTTGTAGATGCCGCCGAAGGTGATGGCCGGCTTGGCTTTGTCCCGGGTCAGGGGATAGAGCCGCTCGCCTTTGCCCCCGGCCATGATGATGGTGGTGAGACCTTTTAAGCGTTCCATTTCTCAGTTTTCAGTTCCCAGTTGCCAGTTCCCGGTTCTCGCTTTTCGCTTTTCGCTTTTCGCTTTTCGCTAAAAATTATTCAAACTCCTTGCTTCGCCCAGGTGAATTTTATCTTTTCCTGAAAACTGGCAACTATACTTAGATCAATTCTTTGATTTTCTGCTTCAATTCCGCCAGGTCCGAGGACTTCACCACGTACGCGTCCGCGGCCCAGCTCATGAAGCTTTCTTTGTATTGGGAATAAGCGGTATGCAAAATGACCGGCAGGCCCTCTTTCATCCCCAGGATGCGGGGCAGGGCCTCCAGACCGTCCATGCCGGGCATGCGGATGTCCAGAACCACCAGGTCCAGGGGCTCAGTTTCCACCACCTTCAAGGCGTCCCGGGCGTTGCTCACCGCGATGACCCGGTAGCCTTCCTCCTTCAGTTCTTCCTCAATGAGGGTGCGGATGGCTTCCTCATCGTCCGCTACCAGGATGGTTTTCATCAGCACTCTCCGCCATGAATTGAACTTTTTTCTTAATATATGTCAGCCGCGAGCGATGGGCAACCGGCTGGAAATCAGTTTTCAGTTTTCTGTTTTCGGTTTTCGATTTTTTTCCCGTTCTCCAACTGGTTTTGGAACCGGTTACTTTCTCCTTCTCCCAAGTCACTGCTTACTGCTAACTGCTTACTGCTCACATCGTCACCGGCGGCTGCCACTTCTCTCCCATGAACAGAGGCAGTTCCCCGGCGCAGATGGGACCTGCTTCCATCTCCCAGCCGGGGAGATAGGCAGCCAGTTCCTCCCGCATGGGCGCCAGGACTCCAGGGATGATAAGAAGGCGATGGTTCACCTTCTCCGCCAGTTTGTTAACCTCCAGGCTCTGGTCCAGGCGTTGGGGGGTGAAGCTCCGGTAGATCATGGCCATGTCCGCGGTGTCCCCCCGGCAGTCCACCAGGAGCAGGTAAAAAGGGCTGATGGTCAGGGCCAGCAAGCCGGTGAGCACGGTCAGGGTAAATTCGCTGTTGCCGGTGACCAACACCGGGGCCTCTGGGTCCGGGTCATTGATTTCATAGAGATCCGGCGGTAACGGCCGAGGCAGCTCCAAGGACTGCACCGGGGGCAGGATTTCTTTGGCGCGCAATGCCAAAGACAGGGCATAGCGCTTGGCCGGGTTGATGTCAGGGCAGTCCTCGGGCCGGACCCTGCCTTCTTGCAGCGCGGCAATGAACTCCCGGCAATCCGTAAAACCTGCGGCCTTACACTCTTCCGGCGAGAAGTATCGGCCCAAATCGATTTTATCCACATACAGATCAGCCAGGAGCATAAGCGCCACTCGCTCGGGATTTTGCTGCCACCCTACCATGAAAAAGCAGAAGCGGTCAATGCCCTCCCGTTCCCCAGACCTTGCAAAAACCCTTGCCTTTCTCCAAATTATGCGGTATACATAATCGTCATTGCTGGGTGCGGGCGAGCGGCAGTCAAGTCTAACTGGTTGGCTTCACTAAAATAAATATATAACAGGAAAGCCGCTCCCGCCGTGGGTCGAGCCACGGGGAAGGGAGTAGCGTTTTGGCTTTTTGACGAAATCACCTTTTAATCCAACAACCGTCAACACTTCCTTTCCTTTTCCGGAATCCGTTTCCGGCCCTGAGAAATCCGCTGCGGGAATCCCCATGAGTCCTCCCGGGATTGAAGCCCCGGTCCAGCCTCATCTCGCCCAGATCACGCCGTATCAGGCCGGCAAACCCCTGGAAGAATTGGCCCGGGAAATGGGGCTCACCGACGCCATCAAGCTGGCGTCCAACGAAAATCCCCTGGGCCCGTCGCCCCTGGCCCTGGCCGCGATTCAGGACAACCTGAACACCCTACACCGTTATCCTGACAGCCACGCCTATTACCTCAAAGAAGATTTGAGCCGCCATCTGGGGCTGAAACCAGAGCAGCTGATCCTGGGGAACGGCTCCGACGAAGTGCTGGACTTTCTGGTCCGGACCCTGGTCCCCCTGGGGGGCGAGGTGCTGAGCACCAACCATACTTTTTTGATGTACGGCCTGCTGACCCAGGCCGTGGGGGGAGTTTTTCGGGAAGTGCCCCTCAAGGAGATGCGGGTGGACCTGCCCGGGGTGGCCCGGGCCGTCAACGACCAAACCCGACTCATTCTTCTCAATAATCCCAACAATCCCACCGGCACCGCTTTTTCCCGGCCCGAATGGGAGGATTTTTTATACAGCCTCCCAGAGCACGTCACCGTGGTTCTGGATGAGGCGTATATCGACTTTGTGGACGACCCCCTGGTTCCCGACAGCCTGGCTTATATCGCCGAAGACCGGCTGTTGGTGGGCCTGCGCACCTTTTCCAAGGCCTACGGCCTGGCCGGGCTGCGCATCGGCTACGGCTTCGGCCCCAGCATGCTGATGGATTATTTGAACCGCGTGCGTCTCCCCTTCAACGTCAACCGCCTGGCCCAGGTGGCGGCCCGGGCGGCCTTAACGGACCAGTTGTTTCTGGAGCGCACCAAATCGCTGGTGCTCGCGGGCCGGGCCTGGATCTGCGGGGAACTGGAGCGCCTCGGTTTAAAATATACGCCGTCTCAGGCCAATTATATCCTCATCCGGGTGGACCGTCCGGCTAAGGAAGTTTATCAAGCCATGCTGCGGCAAGGGGTCATCATCCGGGCCATGGACGAATACGGTTTTCCGGAACATATCCGGGTGAACGTGGGATTGCCCGAAGAGAATCAGCGTTTTATCAACACCCTGGCCCAGGTTATGGGGTTGCATGACTGAGCCCCGGGGCATTATCACCATCGACGGCCCCGCGGGCGCGGGCAAGAGCACGGTGGCCAAACTCCTGGCCGAAGCTCTGGGTTATCTTTACGTAGACAGCGGCGCACTCTACCGGCTGGTGGGCTGGCAGGCAGAAGAACAGGGCCTGGATTTAGGCGATGCCGCGGCGGTACAGGCCTTTCTGGCAGGTCTGCATCCCGAAGTGGCCGCGGACGCCCAGGGATTCCGCGTGTTTCTCAACGGCCGGGAGGTTTCCCAGGCCTTGCGGAGCCCCGAGGTGAGCCGGGCGGCCTCGAAGGTGGCGGTGCTGCCTCCGGTGCGGGAATGGGTCACCGCCAAATTGCGGCAGTTGGCCCAAAACCGCGGGGTGGTGGCCGAAGGCCGGGACCTGGGGACCGTGGTCTTTCCCCAGGCCGAGGTAAAATTTTACCTGGACGCGTCCCTGGAAGCCAGGGCCTTGAGACGACGCCAGGATTGGGAAAATCAGGACGTATCGCCGCCTCCGGAGAAGGTGGCCAGGGAACTGGCCGAACGGGACCGGCGGGACTCCACCCGAGCTACGGCACCCATGCGGGCGGCCGCGGACGCGCAGGTGATAGATACAACTAATCTGAATCCACTAGAAGTGGTGAGGCAATGCCTGGCCAAAATCAGGGAAATTCTGCCTGAAGCCGCCGGGCTGAAAATGAAAATTGGTTAACGGGGGTTACCTAACATGGACGGTATGGAAAAGACAGAACTGACTATCAACCACACCCAGCCGGAAGAAGAAGAGATCCGGCCCCAGGCCGAAGAGGCCCCGGCCGAAGAAGCGACGGCCACGACCGCGTCCGCCGAGTCCCTGGCGGAGCCTGCATCCGAGGAGTCGGAAATGGAAACCATGTCCGAACTCTACGAGGAGAGCCTGCGCCGCGTCCAGGAAGGCGAAGTGGTGAAAGGCCGCATCGTCTCCATCACCAAGGACTTTGTCATGGTGGACATCGGCTACAAATCCGAAGGCCAGATTCCCATCCACGAATTCACCAACGCGGAAGGGGAAATAACGGCCCAGGTGGGGGACACGGTGGAAGCCTTGCTGGAAAGCCGGGAGGACGAAGAAGGCGCGCTCATGCTTTCCAAAAACAAAGCCTCCAAGATCAAGGTGTGGGAAGAAATCAGTTACGCCTACCACCATGAAGGCATGGTGGAAGGCACGGTGGTAGCCAAGGTCAAGGGCGGCCTCTCCGTGGACCTGGGAGGGATCATCGGTTTCCTGCCCGGTTCCCAGGTGGACCTCAACCCCATGCGCCATACCGACCATCTCATCGGCCAGAAATTCACCTTCCAGGTGCTAAAATTCAACCGCAAGCGCCGCAACGTGGTCCTCTCCCGCCGCCATCTTTTGGAAAAGGCCAAATCCGAAGCCAAGGCCACCCTGCTGGCCACCCTGGAAGACGATAAGGTGCTGGAAGGGGTGGTGAAAAACATCACCGACTACGGCATCTTCGTGGACCTGGGCGGTTTGGACGGCCTCTTGCACATCACCGACCTCTCCTATGGCCGGGTGCGCCATCCCGCGGATCTCTTTAAGGTGGGAGACCCCATCAGCGTCAAGGTCCTCAGCTTCGACCGGGAAAAGGAACGCATCTCCCTGGGCCTGAAGCAGCTCACCGCCGACCCCTGGTCCACGGTGGGGGAAAAGTATCCCCTGGGTTCCAAGGTCACCGGCAAGGTGGTAAGCCTCACTGATTATGGCGCATTTGTGGAACTGGAACCCGGTGTGGAAGGCCTCATCCACATCTCCGAAATGTCCTGGACCCGCAAAATCCGCCACCCCTCCCAGATTCTCACCGTGGGGGACGTGGTGGAGTCCACCGTCCTGGAACTGGAACCCCAACGCAAGCGCATTTCCTTGAGCCTGAAGCAGGTGGAGCCCAACCCCTGGGAAGTGATCGGCGAAAAATACCCGGTGGGTTCGGTGATCGAAGGCAAAATCAAGAATATCACCGATTTCGGCATCTTCATCGGCATCGACGAAGGCATCGACGGTTTGGTGCACATCTCCGACATTTCCTGGACCAAGCGCTTCAAACACCCTTCGGAGCTCTATAAAAAAGGCCAGGTGGTGCAGGCCAAGGTGCTGTTCATCGACAAAGACAACGAGCGCTTCTCCCTGAGCATCAAGGACCTGAACCCCAACCCCTGGCAGAGCATCGACGAGAAATTCCCGGTGGGCGCCACGGTCACCGGTCCCATCACCAATATCACCGACTTCGGCCTCTTTGTGGAAGTGGAGGAAGGCATCGAGGGCCTGGTGCACATCTCCGAGATGGGCCGGGATAAGCAGAAAATGGCTGGTCTGAAAGTGGGAGACCAGATCAAGGCCAAAGTGATCCACAGCTCCCCCACGGAACGGCGCATCGGGCTAAGCATCCGCCGCCTGGAAACCGATGAGGAACAGTCCCATTACCGGGATTACCTCCATAACCGCCAGGAAGCCACCTCCAACCTGGGAGAGATTCTCCGGGAGACCCTGGAGGAAAGCGAACTTAAAAAACTCAAAAATAACGGTTAAGCCCTGTGAAAAGTCATCCTCTGCTCAACGCCCTTCTGGTGACCGTCCTGTTGGTGGCCTTCTTTCTGGGCCTCTCTCTGCTCACCCTACCCTGGCTGCGCAAAGGCGAGTTCTGGACCGGCGGGGAAAAGGTGGGGGTAGTGGAGATCAAGGGTTTGATCGCTGATTCCCGCACCTATCTGAAGCAACTGGACCGCTTCAAAGAAGACCGGAACATCAAAGCCGTGGTGCTCCGGGTCAATTCCCCCGGCGGTGCGGTGGGTCCCTCCCAGGAGATTATGCGGGAGGTGGATAAGCTCCGGAAGACTAAGAAGGTGGTGGCCTCCCTGGGCACCGTGGCTGCGTCCGGGGGCTATTACGTGGCTTCCGGCGCGGACCTGATCATGGCCAGCCCCGGTACCACCACCGGCAGCATCGGCGTGGTCATGCAATTCGCCAACGCGGAACAACTGGTCAAGAAGCTGGGCCTGGATTTCTTTACCCTCAAGGCCGGGCGCTATAAAGACGTGGGGTCTCCCTTCCGGCCCATGACCCCCGAAGACCGGACCTACCTCCAGGGCCTGCTGGATAACGTTTACCAGCAGTTCCTCCGGGACGTGGCCAAAAACCGTAAGATTCCCCTGGAAAAGATGAAGGGATTGGCGGAAGGCCGCGTTTATACCGGCGAAGAAGCCAAACAGGCGGGACTGGTGGACGAATTCGGCAACCTCCAGGACGCCATCGAGAAGGCCGGACGCTTGGCCGGCATCAAGGGCAAGGTTGAGGCAGTATATCCGGAAAAGGAGGGCTTCTCCTTCCTGCGTTTCCTCCTGGGGCAGGACACGGAAGAGAGTCTGACGAATCTCTCCCTGCCCTACCCCGAACCCGCGTTCCTGCCGCCGTGGATGAAATAAAAGACTTCACCACAAAGACACGAAGACACAAAGGGTCACGAAGAAAATAATTATAAGAGGGTGGGCCAAAAGGCCCACCCTCTTTTTTTATTCTTTGTGTTTCTTTGTGTCCTTTGTGTCTTTGTGGTAATAATTTTAACATGAAAACCAGTATACCGATCCCAGCGGAACTCAACAGTCTTGCCAGAAAGGCGGTTGACGCTACTTTTGCAGTCCACTCGGCTTTGGGGCCAGGATTGTTGGAAGGAATTTATGAGACTTGTCTGTTCCACGAATTGACAAAACGGGGATTGAGAGTGGAGAGACAAGTAAGCCTGCCAGTGATTTATGACAACCTCATTTTGGAGGAAGGGCTAAGGCTTGATATGCTGGTGGAAGATAATCTGGTTTTGGAACTAAAGGCCATAGAGGTGATTTTGCCTGTTCATCTAGCGCAGGTCCTGACTTACCTCAAGCTTTCCGGGCGGCGCTTGGGCCTGCTCGTCAACTTCAATGTGGCCCGGATAAAAGACGGCATTAAGCGGGTAGTACTTTAGCTACAAAGACACAAAGACACAGAGTTACACTAAAGAAAAATAAAATAGGGTGGGCCCAAGGGCACACCCTATTTTTTATCCTTGGTGATTCTTTGTGTCTTAGTGTCTTTGTGGTGAATCTTTTTCATTCACCGCCCAGGCTGTCCATGATGATCTGTCCCCGGGGGTCATTCGGGTTCAGCTCCCGGGCCCTCCTCATAATCTCCACGGCCTCTTGAACCTTCCCCTGTTCGGCATAGGTTAAGGCCAGGTTGTAATAAGTATCCAGGTATTTGGGGTCGATCTCCAGCGCCCTCTCGAACGCGGCTTGAGCGGCTTCGGTCTTGCCCATCCGGGCATAAACCGTACCCAGGTTATTGCGAGCTTCCACAGATTTGGGGGCAGCTCGCAACGCCTGCTCCAAGATGGCCGCTGCTTCCACCAATTTCCCTTGCAGCGCCAAATTTATTCCCAGGTTGCAATAAGAGAGCGCATAATCCGGGCGGACTTCCATGGCTTTCCGGTACACGGCCATGGCGCCGCTGGGGTCACCTTGAATCTCATAGGCTTTCCCCAAATCATTATAAGCCTCCGCCAAATAAGGCTTAAGCTCAATGGCTTTTTGAAACATGGACACGGCCTCCGGGATTTTACCCTGACCGCCGTAAACCAGCCCCAGACTGTTATAGACCTCGGCAAAATTGGGCTTAAGGCGCAAGGCCTGGAGGAACAAGGACTCGGCTTCCTCCTGGCGCCCCAGGTACGCCGCCAGAAACCCATAGGTACTGTAGGCAAAAACGTAATCGGGGTTCACGGCCACGGCCCGGTGAAACATGGCCCGGGCCTCCTCGTATTTCCCCTGCCGGCCGTATTCTTCTATCAAACCCGCGTAAACGGTATAGTTATCCGCAGTCACCGCCTTGGCGCGCTCAAATACCGTCAGGTTATCTTTCCAGTAGCCCACTTGGATGCTGGTCAGCACCAGGCAGGCCGCGAGAGCCGCCCCTGCCAGCAGACCCAGCGCCATTTTTCGGTGGCGCCAGCCCGCAGTCAGGTCTTTAAGCCCCCAGGAAATGATAATAAAGATGCCGATGAGGGGAATATAGGTGTAGCGGTCGGCCATGGACTGCATGCCCACCTGCACCACGCCGATGACCGGAATCAGGGTAATCAGGTACCATAGCCAACCCACCACCAGGTATGGCCGCCGCGGCCCTGCCCGGTACACCAGGTAAGAGATAACGGCCAAGAGCAAGCCTGCGCCCGCGGCTTGCCACAGAGGCAAGGCCGTGCCGGGATGGGGATACAAGACCGTCAGGCCGCTGGGCCAGAGCATCTTGAGCAGATATTGCACATAAGCCACCAGAGCGTTGGCCACGCGGCTTCCCAGGGGAACCATCTGCAGGATCTCCATCGCGCCTTTTTGGGCCTGCAGGGTTATCAGACAGGAGGCTGCGGATAAAGCGAATAAGGGGATTTTTTCCGCCACCAGCCGGGACCAGGGCTGGGTCCGGGCCCGGCCCAAGGGCCACCAATCCAACAACAGCAGGACCAGAGGGAGGGACACCAGCATCGGCTTGGCCATTAAACCCAAGGCCAGAAACAGCGCCACCCATACATATCTTCCCAGGGTCTCCCGTTGGGCATATCGCTGATAGGCCCATAAAGTCGTTATCCAGAACAGGGCGCTCAGGACATCTTTCCGTTCCGACACCCAGGCCACCGATTCCACATGGAGCGGGTGCAGCGCAAAAAGAGCGGCCACCGCGGCGCTGCGCCACAGCTCACCCGTAAGGCGTGACAATATTAAAAACAATAATATGGTATTAGCTAGATGAAAAAGCAGGTTGACCAGGTGGTGGGGCCCGGGGTTCAGGCCGAAAAGCTGGCAATCCAGCATGTGCGACAGCCAGGTGAGAGGATGCCAATTGTCTGAATGAAAGGCAAAAAAAGCCCAAGAGAGATTGGCAAAGCTAATCCCCTGGCGCACCCAGTGATTACCGGTGAGATAATCGGCGTCATCCAAGCGGAGGAAGTCATAATGGGCCACCGGCCAGAACGCGGCAATGGTGGCCATCGCCAGGAAGAGGCAGATTAGTAATTTGCTGGAAACGCGAGGCATCAGGCAGATCGACTTTAACCCTCGTTCGTCCTCCCCCTCAGGGATTAGCTTTTCAGGCGAAGCTGGAAACGTCCCCCTTCCCTTCCCGGATGACTTCCGGCGCGTCGTCGATCAGAGAGATGACGCTGGAAGGCGCAGGCAAAATAATGCCCGCGTCGATGACCAGGTCCAGGTGGGGTTTGAACTTCTCGGTGATCTCCTCCGGGTCGCTGAATACCGGGCCTTCCGGCAGGCTGGCGCTGGTGGAAATGATGGGGTGCCCCAGCATCTCCAGCAACCCGTGGCAGATGGGGTGGTTCGGCACCCGGATGCCCACGGTGTGCCGTTTGGTTTGCAGGATTTTGGGCACCAGCCGGGAGGCCTCCAGGATGAAGGTATAAGGCCCGGGCAACAGGCGCTTCATGGTTTTATACGCGTAATTGCCCACCAGGGCGTATTCGCTGATATTCTTCAAGTCCGCACAGATGAAGCTGAAGGGTTTGCCCAAAGGACGGCGCTTCAGTTGGTAAATCTTAGCGATCCCCTTGGTGTTGTACAGGTCGCAGCCGATGGCGTAGCAGGTGTCGGTGGGGTAGGCGATGATGCCGCCCCCGGTGAGCACTTCCACGGCCTTGCGCAGCAAGCGCTCCTGGGGATTTTGGGGGTTGATTTTGACGATCATGGTTATCCTTCTTTCTTAAAACAGAAATTTACTGAAATCTGCTAGGCGATAAATATAATCGCTAAAACATCCGAGGATAGAGGTGCTTACTGGGGAGGCCGCACTCTCTTGACGGGCCGGGGTTTGGCCTTCTTGCCTGTACCGGCCTTGGCCGGCGCGGCCGCAGTCTTAGGCGTCGCTTCTGGAGTCCCGGCCTTCTTCCACTGCCCCTCCAACTGATCCTTCAGCCAATGGGGGTCCCACCACTCCAGGGGATCCACGAACTCCCCTTGGAGCAGCATGGAAAAATGCAAATGGTCGCCTCCGGCCAGGCCGGTGGTGCCGGTTTTGCCCACCACCGCGCCTTTCTTCACTTCCTCCCCTGCCTTCACGTCTATTTGGCTCAGATGGCTATATTGGGAGAAAACTCCCATACCGTGGTCCAGCACCACCGTCTCCCCATAGATGCCCATAGGTTCGGCCAGAACCACTAGGCCGTTATTGGCCGCTGGCACCGGGCTGTGCACCAGGGAGGCCAGATCTTCCCCCAGGTGCTCCTGGCTGTCCACCTGCTTTCCCTGATAGATATATGCCCTGCGGTCGCCGAAACGGGCCATGGGTTTCCCCAGAAAGCGCTGAAAACCGCCGCTCCACAGAGGCTGGGGCTTGGTCTGGGCACAGACCTGGCGCAACTTTTCGTGGTTGGCCTTGCGCAACTCCCGATTCACTTCCAGATAGGCGCTTAAGGGATCGCCGGGGTTGGCCGTCTTAAAATCCGCAGCCACCCGGCGCAGAAAATTATCCGGCAGATTCAGTTTGTCCTGCCGCCAGCGCCAGGGTTTGATCTTCAAAGTCACTCGCTGCACCACCGGCGGACCGGTCCCGGGCTTGGCCACCACCTCTGCCATAACTGTCCCTGGAGCCTCCCGGGGCAGGGCAAACAGGGCCACATATTCCCCCTGGGGCCCCCCCGGCTGCGGGAAGCCCGCAAAGAAACGGCCATCGATGGTGACCCCGCTTTCCTTGGCCGGTTTGTTAAGCTTATAGCGGATTACTCCCGTGCCGCCCGCGTGCAATAGATGGTTTACCGAGAGAAACGCCAGGTTCAGCGGCACCAGGTCGATGGTCACTTCCCGGCTTAAAGTGGCGGTGCGGCCCTGGAACCATTCCCGCCAGGAGCGGTCCCGGACCGTGGCGCTGATCCGGGCCTTGCCTTCTTTAAAGCCCAGAGCCTGGGGCTCCAGGGTAAAGGGTAATTCCAGCTTGGAACCGCGGTCTCCTCCCGGAGGGAATTGCCGGTTTAACACCACTTTTTCCAGATTTCCCTGGGTGATGGTGACCCGCACTTCTTTCAAGCCGCTGTCCGGGTCTCCGGCTTCCAGGGTAAACGCGGTTTTACTGCCCACCACTTCCCCCGGAGGTTGAAGATTGACCCAGGGGGGCTCACGGTCCAGGCGCCTGCCCCCCCAAAAGATGAGAAACACCACCAGCCCCAAGGCCAGCAAGGCAAAAAAAATGAGACTTCCCGTCCCTCCCCGAAACACCTTACGCAGATCAGTCATGGTTAATTATACTATCAATTATCCGCTGGAGGAGCAAGTCAGAGTGGGAGTGGACGTGATGCCGAAAAATTAAAGAAAATCGCTCTAGATGCCGAAAAGAAAATCGAACCCCTAATAGAGAGGCGATCATTATGAATATGTGGCATAGGTTGATCAGCGGGTTTCTGGCAGATGAAGAAGGCGCCAACGCGGTGGAGTACTCATTGTTAGTCGCTCTTATCGCCTTAGTGGTTTTCGCAGGCATCCAGATATTCGGAAACACGGTAAACAATGCCCTCTTTATAGCCAGTAACGCCCTGCTCTGGGGGAGTTAATCAGGATATATTTCGGGGGGCATTCAGGTCCCTCTTTTTTTCTCTCTTTCCATCTTCATCTTCCGCTACACCTTTCCTTGCGTTATAGTGTCTTTTATCATTGCCTAATTCTCCTTTGAGGCAGAGATATGGCCATACGTTTGGAAATCGGCTGGCGCCCGGAGTTGGTGGATGCCGAAGGCGAAGCGGTGCGTCGTCAGGCCCGTGAATATTTCGGTTTACAGATCGACCGCATCAGGGTCCTGAAGTTGCTTATGCTGGATCTGGACCTCACCGACGGAGAAGCGGCAAAGATCCGCACGGAAGTTTTCACCCATCCCATTACCCAGGTCTCCAGCTTCCGGCCCTTGGCCCAGGACTTTGACGGCGCCATCTGGGTGGGCTATCGCCCGGGGGTAAGGGACAGCGAGGGAGCTACCGCGTTGGAGGCCATTGCCGCGTATTTGGGCCGTCCTCTGCCCCGGGAGGCTGCGGTCTATACGTCCAGGCTTTTTCTGTTTTCCGGCCGCGGCCTTACTCCCAAAAAGCTCAGCCGGGTCGCCCGGGAACTCTTGGCCAACGACCTGATCCAGGAATTCCGGGTTTATTCTGCAGAAAAATGGAACCCAGGAGAAGGCGTGGGCCTTATCCTTCCCCGGGTGGAACTGGCCCACCAACCCACCGTAAGCACCTTTCCCCTGGACTCCCTGGAGACCCTCCGGGAACTCAGCCGCCAGCGCCACCTGGCCCTGCGGGAAGCGGACCTGCCCATCATCCGGGATTATTTTTCCCGGCCCGAGGTCCTGGCCCGCCGGGCCGCCGCGGGATTGGGCCCGCCCACCGATGTGGAGCTGGAATATCTGGCCCAGGCTCGGAGCGACCATTGCAACCACAACACCTTCCGGGGCCGTTTCCACTATCGTGATCTGGCCAGTATCCAAGAAGAAGTCTTGGATAACCCCTTTAAAACCTGCATCGAGGCCCCTACAAGGGAAATCGCCCGGCACAAACCCTGGGTGGTGTCCGTCCTCTGGGACAATGCCGGGGTGGGGCAGTTCGATGACGAATTCTCTTACGTCATCAAAGGGGAGACCCACAACTCCCCCTCCAACCTGGAGGCCTACGGCGGTTCCCTCACCGGCATCGTCGGGGTCTATCGGGACCCCCTGGGCACCGGCCAGGGGGCCAAGCTCATCGGCGGCATCTACGGTTTTTGCGTGGGCCACCGGGACTACGCCGGGCCCTTGCAGCCCCGCCTCCACCCCCGGCGCCTGCTGGACGGCGTCGTTACAGGGGTCAAAGACGGGGGCAATAAAAGCGGGGTGCCCACCCTCACCGGCGCCCTTTACTTTGATGAGTCATATCTCGGCAAATGCCTGGTCTTTGTGGGCGCGTTGGGCCTGCTGCCCAAGGAGATCAACGGCAAGCCTGGAGAGTCGAAGAAGGCCAGTCCCGGAGACCTGGTCCTCATGTGCGGGGGCCGGGTGGGCCGGGACGGCATCCACGGGGTCACCGCGTCCTCGGAGGTGGCCAGCTCCGGCACTCCCGCGGGCCACGTGCAGATCGGCGATCCCTATACCCAGAAAAAGATGCACGACTTTCTCCTGGAGGCCCGGGACCGGGGGCTCATCACCTTTATCACCGATTGCGGCGGCGGCGGGCTGTCCTCCGCGGTGGGCGAATCCGCGCGCATGGCCGGGGGCGTGGAGGTTTGGCTGGAGAAAATCCCTCTGAAATATGCGGGTCTGGACCCCTGGGAGATCTGGATCTCCGAATCCCAGGAGCGCATGATCGCGGCGGTGAAGCCAACAAACGAGCGCAAGTTTCTGGACCTCGCGGCCAAACACACGGTGGAGGCCACGGCCATCGGCCGCTACACCGATTCCGGGGTGCTCCAGGTGACCCACCAGGGTCACACCTGCGCGGCCATCGACCTTTCTTTTTTAGAGGAGGACTTCCCGCCCTGGGAGTTTGCCGCGGAATGGCTGCCGCCGGAGCGCCGTTTGCGCGAGCCGGTGCTGGGAGAATTGGAGGACCATCAGGCCGCGCTTTTGACCATGTTGGATCGTCCCAATATCTGCGCCCGGGAGTGGATCACCCGCCAATACGACCACGAAGTCCAGGGGGCCAGCGTTATTAAACCCCTGGTGGGCAGGAATCTGCCGGTCCCGGCGGACGCGGTCATGGTCCGCCCCCGGCTGGATTCACACCGGGGCCTGGGCTTAAGCCTGGCTCTCAACCCCGCATACTCCGCCATCGACACCTACCATATGGTGGCCGTGACCATTGATGAGGCGGTGCGGCGCTTGCTGGCCGTAGGCGCTTCCCTGAACCACATCGGCGGGGTGGACAACTTCTGCTGGCCCAGCGTGGAGTACCACCCGGAGCATAACCCGGACGGTAAGTACAAGGCGGCCCAACTCGTTCGGGCCTGTTGGGCCTTGCGCGACCTGTGCCGGGAATACCAAATCCCCTTGCTCTCCGGCAAGGACAGCATGTACGTGGACGGGCTGCTCCCGGGGGCCTTCGGGGAAATGCACCGGGTGAGCGGCCTGCCCACCCTCTTCTTCACCGCGGTGAGCATGCTCCCCGACCTGCGCCGGGCCTTGACCCTGGATTGGAAAAATCCCGGCGATCGCGTCTATCTCCTCGGAGAGACCCGGGCCGAACTGGGTGGCTCGGAGTTTTACGAGATGCTGGGATACGTGGGTTTGAACGTTCCAGAGGTCCGGGTCCAGGAATTTTTGCCTTACTATCGCCTCCTGGAGCAGGCTATCCGGGAAGAGCTATTGGCCTCCTGCCACGGCCTTTACCGGGGCGGTCTGGGCGTGCATCTGGCCCTGGCCGGTCTGGCTTCGGGCTTAGGGTTGGAGATGGATTTGAACCGGGTGGCTCCGGCGTCCCCAGCTTATTCGGCCCTTTATTCCGAATCCGCCGGTCGCTTCCTAATCAGCGTCGCGCCTGAGCACCAGGGCCGGGTGGAGAAACTCTTTGCAGGGCAGCCTCTCTCTTTCCTGGGCACCATCCGCAAAGACAACTCTTTCAAAATCACCTGTGGTGGCAGGCCCCTGATAAAGACTTCCCTGGACCAGCTCCAGGCCGCGTGGCAGCGTCGCTTCGGCAATTTGGTTTGAGACGTCTGATTTTTCTGATAAAATTGTTAGGTAAAGCTATTTTCTAGTTTCTAAGCAATGATTGGAAACCCGCGGGCACAAAGCTTTGCTTTGTTTTGCCGACCCCAAGATTGTGCATAATACTTCTTCAGAACCTAGTTCTCCACCGCTCGCTTGCCAGATTTGCCGCTCCTCCTGTGAGCCTGCCGCCGAAGTTTACGACCTGGGGGAAATTATGGCCTGGTGGCAGGAAAACGGCCACCGCTTTTCCCCCCAGGTTCTGGAGCAATACCGGGGAGCAGGCAAGACCGCCCTTTTCACCTGCGCCCACTGCGGGTTCGGCATCTTCCATCCCCCTATAACCGGCTCGGACGGGTTTTATCAGGAGATCTCGGGAGCGGGTCAGGGCGGTTACTATTCCCGGGATACTTGGGAGCACCGCCAAGCCTTGAATGCCTTGCAGGACTGCCGCAAAATTCTGGAAATCGGTTGCGGCGCCGGGTTTTTCCTGGAGAAATTGCAATCCCGAGGCAAAGAGGTCCAGGGGGTCGAACTCAACAGCGCCGCGGCCCGGTTTGCCCGTTCCCGGGGAGTGCCGGTGGACCAGGCGGCGATTGAGGATTTTGCTCCCGGTCATATGGAAGAGTTCGATGCGGTCTGTTTCTTTCAGGTTTTGGAGCATGTGGCCCAACCCCTGGTCTTTTTTGAAAACGCTCTGGTCTGTCTCAAACCCAAGGGACGGTTATTCGTCTCAGTGCCCAACATGGCGGGCATCCTGGGGAAAATGGCCCCCCTGGTGAGCAACGTGCCGCCCCATCACGTGACCCGCTGGACGCCTGCGGCCCTGGCTCACCTGGCCCGGCGCTTCCAACTGACCGTGGCTGCCTGGGGCTACGAGCCCGCGTACAACCTGCTCCCGGCATACTTGCAGGAAAGCTTCAAGGCCCAAGGCATCCCGGCCTGGATTTATCAGAACAAAATTTGGCGCTTTTTTCAGTCCCTATACATTAAGTTTTTGCGCGCTTTTAAACCCCGGGGCCTGGAATCCCTGCCGGGGCATACGGTGTATGTAATCCTCACCAAAGGATAAGGTTTTTAAGCTTTAGGAGAAAAGGCCATGCACGCGGAAATGCTGGTACTGCGTTTTTCCCGGGAGGTGGTGGATCAACCTATTATTTACCGGTTGGTCAAGGATTACGACCTGGAGTTCAATCTCCTCAAGGCCGCGATCAATCCCCGCCAGGAAGGGGTGATCGTCATGGAGCTCCGGGGGCATCCCAAGAACTTCCGCCGGGGCCTCAAATACCTGCGGGATTCCGGGGTCCAGGTCAAGAGCGTGGCCCGGGAAGTGGAGCGCAATGAAGAACTTTGTTACCAATGCGGCACCTGCACCGCGGTCTGCCCCTCCGGGGCCCTGTCCATCAAACGCCCGGAGATGGAAGTAGTTTTCGATCCCACCAAGTGCAGCGCGTGCGAGCTTTGCTGTCCGGTCTGTCCGGCCCGGGCCATGGAGGTGAGGCTCAACCGCGACGCGGTCTGATCCCGGCTGACTCGTGCTTCATTTTTTTATCAGCGCCTACTCGGTCATCAGCTCCTCCCTCTATTTCTTTCTCCCCCTCTACCTCAAGGACGGCCTCCATTTTACCGGCTCCCAAATCGGTCTTTTGTACGGAGTCCTCAGCCTCAACGCCATCCTGGTCTCCTTTCCCGTGGGGGTCACCGCGGACCGCTACCCTACCCGCATTTTGACCCGCATCGGTTTGGTGGCCACCGCCTTGTGTCTCTGGATTCTCTCCAGCGTGAGCCGGTTCTGGCCCTTTCTCCTGATCTTCTGGGGCTTCGGCCTGAGCCTCCAGCTTTTTCGCCAGTCTTTGGATATTTTGCTCTTTAAGGAAAACCGCGCCGATATTTCCCGGGTCTTCGGGGAGTACAACGCCTGGCGCATGGCAGGGATGATGTCGGGCGCGCTGGTGGGGGGGATATTGCTCTATTCCCTGGATTTCCCCCTCACCCTCAAACTTCTGGCGATAATAATACTGGCTCTGTTTTTCCTCACCGCCCGGCTGCCCCGTACTATTGGAGTGCGCACTCCCTTGCTGCAATACGGCCGGGATTTTCTCACCAGGCCGGTCCTCTTTTTCGCGGCCTGGCTTTTTCTCTTCACCCTGCACTGGGGCGCGGAAGCCACCAGCCTGGCCCTGTTTCTGAAGAACAATTTAAGCCTCAACACCCGGGGCATCGGCTTTTATATGGCCGGGGAGTTCGCAGTGGTGGGCCTCACCGCTTACCTCTACGGCCGCTTTTGGGCTGGTCGCCTGAAACCCCTGCATTTTCTCTCCATGGCTCTGCTCGCTTCCGGGGTAGGGCATATACTGATGACCTACCCTTCCCTGCCCTGGTCCTTTTTCTGGCGGGCCATCCACGGCTTCGGCGACGGCCTCATTCTCATGGAGGCCTACACCACCATCGCCCGCCTCTTCCACGTGGACCGTATCGGCGGCAACTCCAGCCTTATCTCCCTGATCACCACCCTGGGGGTCTTTGCCGGCTCCCTGATTTTCGGCCCCATGGGCGCGCACTACGGCTACGCCTGGCCCCTGATCATCTCCGGGGGTATCAGCCTGTTCCTGCTGCCCTTAGCTTATGCGGGATTGAGGGAGGAATAGTAATCAGTAATCAGTGATCAGTGAAAGGGATCACTGATTACTGATCACTGATCACCGGCTCCTTGCCAGCACCGCGGCAAAAAACCCATCCAGTTCCGCGGAAGCCGAAGAGGTCTGAAAAAAGCCGGAGGGTTGCAGGAATACCCTGGCCGCCGGGGGCAGCGGTTCTGAGTGGGTTAACAGACGAAACTTGGGGTGCGTTTTTAAGAACGCGGCAATAACTTCTTCGTTCTCTTCCGGCTCGCTGGTGCAGGTGACATAGATAAGCCTGCCTCCGGGCTGGAGCAGGCCCGCGGCCTGTTCCAGCATGGCCAGTTGCCGGGGAGGGAAGGTGGAGAGATCTGCTTCTTTGAGCCGGGTCTTGATCTCCGGGTGGCGGCGCAAAATGCCCAAACCCGAGCAGGGCGCGTCCACCACTACCGTATCCAGGCTCTTTTCTTTAATGGGCAAGGGCCTGGTGGCATCCGCCAACAGGAGTTGGGACAGGGATGCGCCCCAACGCCGCAAATTGAGCCGGGCTTCCTGAAGACGGCCTCGATGATAATCCACGGCCAGGAGCAGACCCTGGTTGCCCATCAGCTCCGCCAGATGGGTGGTTTTTCCGCCTCTACCGCAACCAATCTCGGCGATTTTTTGGCCCAGGGCTCCAGCCGCGAGGTAGGTCACCAGTTGCGCTCCCTCATCCTGAAAGAGCCACAAGCCCTCCCGGTATGAAGGCAGGTCCGTGGGCGCGGTCTCCAGCGCGGTGAGTCGTAGACCCACAGGAGAAATGGGGCATGGCTTTGCGACCGCGCCTTCCTCGGCCAATCGTCTTATCAATCTTTCCGGGTCGGTCTTCAGGGTATTAACCCGGATGGTCAGGCGCGGGATGCGGTTGTTGGCGGCCAGCCGGGCCGCGGTCTCCTCATAGCCGTAACGGGCCAGCCAGCGCCGCACCAGCCATAGAGGATGGGCATGGTTAACGCTCAGGGCCAGGGCCGGGTCCTGGGCCGCGTCCGGCAAAGAGGGAATATCACCCGCGGCCAGCCGCCGCAGTACCGCGTTGATAAAGCCCGCCTGGGCCGGGGCCAGGCCCCGGCTTTTCGCCAGATTTCCCGCTTCGCTCAACACCGCCCGGGCCGGCACCTTATCCAGGTATAAAAGCTGGTAAGCGGCCAGCCGCAGTATTTGCAGGACCAGGGGGTGCATCTTTTTCAAGGGCTGCGGGGCCAGCTTTGCCAGGAGATAATCCAGGCGGATTTCCCAGCGTTTCACGCCCTGGACCAATTCCAGCAAAAAGGCCCTTTCCACGCGAGGAAGGGAGGGGTGCTTCTTGAGCGCCCCGCTCAGCAGGTCTTCCACGGACTCCCCCCTTCTTTGGGCCGCGGCCAGAATCTCCAGGGCCAGGGCCCGGGCGGTGGGGATTGGGGAGGGTTTTGGCTTAATCAAGTTCTAATTATGGTGTTTAAAGTCCCCCTTTTTTAAAGGGGGATTTAGGGGGATTTTACGAGTAGCCTAAAAATCCCCCCTACCCCCCTTTAGAAAAGGGGGGAATGCCATGGATGAAGGGCTTTTCCTTGAAGTGGAAATCGTGCTAATTTCGGACCCCGAAAAACTAAAATTTTACCTTGGGCGCGGCCTTCTCGGCCTCCGGGATTTGGTAGTATTCGGCCTTGGTGACCCCCGCCAGGCCCGCGAAGAAGCTGCCGAACACGGTGCGGATATAGGTATTCAAAGTGCGCACCGCGTCGTTGTACCGCTTTCTCTCCACAGAGATGCGGTTCTCGGTGCCTTCGAGAGAGTCCATCAATTTCAGGAAACTCTCATTGGCCTTGAGTTGGGGATAGGTCTCCCGGAGCATCAGGAGCCGGGACAGGGCCCGCTCCAGGTCCCCGGAGGCCTCGATTTTGCTTTTGACGTCCGGGGCCTGGAAGTATTTGGTGCGGGCGTTGGCGATATTTTCGAAAATCCCCTTTTCATGGGCTGCGTAGCCTTTCACCGTTTCCACCAGATTGGGGATGAGATCGTAGCGCCTTTTCAGTTGATTCTCCACCTGGGCCCAGGAGGTCTTGACGTTCTCATCCATGGCCACCACGGTGTTGTAGCCGCCGACCACCCAACCGCCGACGATCACCGCCAGGCCGACGATTACGCCCAGGACAATAAGCAGGTTTTTATTCATCAATTTCCTCCAGCGCGAATTTGAACTGTCGATTCCTCAGATTAATAGAACCTGTTTTAAAACCTAATCCAGGCTGCAATATGTTTTTAACCAGCAACGAGTCCTGAGAGGCGGTTTTAAAGTCCCCCTTTTTTAAAGGGGGATTTAGGGGGATTTTCAGGCGCTTATAAAATCCCCCTTACCCCCCTTTAGAAAAGGGGGAGGTTATTTCCAAATTTCCCCTCGCGTAGCTGATTCAAGATGCTGTCAAAAATAGGTTTGGGAATAACTTCTAAAGATTACCAATCTCCCGAAGAGCCGCCGCCGCCGAAATCACCGCCCCCGCCGCTGAAGCCGCCGGAATCACCCCCGCCAGAAGACCAGCCGCCGCCGCCCCCGTACCAGTATCCCCCGCCGGCATACCCGGTTCCACTCTTTTTGATCCTCCTGGCAATTAGCCAGATGATAATTATGGGCGCGGCGATGAAAGAAAGAATAAGGATGATCAAGCCGACCTGACTTGATCCGCCCCTTTCTTTTGGCGGCGCCTCTTCCCCAGGATGTGCAGGCGCAACTTCAGCACCGGGACCCGCGGCTATTTTGCTGCTGATCTCCGTCACCGCGGCCGCGATACCCCCGGCGAAATCCCCTTTTCTAAAGCGCGGCACCAGGTATTGCCTGCCGATGCTCCCCACCAAACTATCCGGCAAGCTGGATTCCAGGCCGTACCCCACTTCGAAGCGATATTTTCTATCTTTTACGGCCACGGTGAGCAAGACGCCGTTGTCCTTGCCTTTTTTGCCGATGCCCCATTTCACCGCGGTCTCATGGGAAAAGCTCTCAATGGGTTCCCCTTCCAAGGAAATGAGAGTGAGGACCACCACCTGGGCGGTGGTCTTATTCTCCAGGTCTCTGAGCATGGCATTGAGCCTGGCCCGGGTGTCGGGCGGCATTACCCCCGCCAGGTCCATCACGTATTGGGAGGGGTGCGACGGAAGGGGCGGCGTCACCGCCATCACATAAGAAGGATAAGCCCAAACTAACAGGAATAAAAAGAGGGCCTTTTTAAAAATCTTAGATTTGCAAGCCATCCACCACCTCGGTCAATCTTTCCGTGGCCCGGTAAAATTTTTCAAATAATTGGGTGATTTCCTCCGGCGAGGGTGGGGCCAGGTTCTTCTTGATATCGTAAATTTCTTGGAAAACCTCAATTTCCATGCCCGTCAAAGAGCGCATCTGCGCCAGTGCCTCTTTCAAGCCCGAGGCCGGCTCTTGTCCCAGCAGATGCAAAATGCCCCGGAATAATGGCAGATAACCGTCAAAATGGCGGACAATATCCCCTGCCAGAATCTTTCTATCTCCCATGGCGGACACATAAATCCGGTGCAGCCAAATTAATTTCCCCTTGAGCTCCCGTTCGCACTGATACCGGAGCTCCTGCTTATTGATTTCCAGCCCGGCAAACAGGTCCTCCCCATAGAGCGGGTAATGCAGCAGCTTGAAGTTGAGAAATTCCAAAGGAAAGACGTCCACCGAGTTGCGGATGTAAACGGGGTCCATGATCAGGGGCGCGGCAATCCCTTTTTTGCCGTACTCCTTACCTAGGGGGGCCAGGATATCCAGAAAAGCCAGGTCCATCTTCTGCAGCACGATGACGCTGTCGATCTTCGAGTCTTCCTGATAATCCGGGGTCAAGGCCCCGCCCACCAGGTAAAGGGAATGAATCTGGGGGGCTGAGGTTTTTAGGATGTCATGAACAAAAGGAGAAATTTTATCTTGAAGAGCCGGACTTAAATTCTCGGTCCGCAGACAGGTCATAGATTAACCTCCGGGAGGATTAGGTCCAGGAATCATTTTGCCAGTAATGAGGCGAGAGGTCAATAACCGCACCTGGAAGGATGAAATTACTGAGGCCAGAACTTTTTCTTAACTTTGAACCTTGAACCTTGAACTGGTGCCCTCACTCCGGTTTTTTTTCTATTTGGATTTCGCAGACCGCCGCGGAGTAATCAAGGTGGCAGCAATGGTCCAGCCGGTAGAGGATGATGGTCAGGACCAGGCTGCCGATAAACATCCATTGGGGGCCGAAAAGCCATAAGGTGACCACCACCGCCAAGTAGTAGGCCCGCATACCCAGGGTGTAGTGGGTCATCCCCAAATCCAGGGTCTTGGAGACAAATTCCGGCGTCAGCAGGGGGTCGCAATCGATGGGCACATTGATCATAAAATTCATCTGGTTGAAATAGCGGATGGCCAGGGTAAAACTGAAGAAGGCAAAGAAGAAATGGATGATCAGCAGCATCATCTTGGCGAGAAAGAGGGCCCGCATATGGGAAAAAATCTGGGTCAGATCGAAGGGAATTTCGGTGATGTGATCCGGCTTGAAAATAAAGCTGGTGAGTCCCAAGCCGATGAGCATGGCCGTGGAAGCCAGAAAACTGGAGGCCATGATGGAGTTGCGCAGGGTCTGCACCGACAGGATATCCCGTTTCTCCCTCATAATGGATTCCACCCACATGTGGCGGAGATGCCGGGTCAGCCCCAGGTAGGTTTGGAAAGGCGACCGATGCACCTGATGAACCCAGTAAATGTGATAACTGGTCAACACCAAGAAGGTGGCGGCGGGGAAGACGATTTCGCTCCAATGAATGCCGATCATCTCAAATCCTCTGTTCAAAGTTCAAGGTTCGAAGTTCAAAGTTAAAGGGGCGCGCCGCGCATCCCAGGCGGCCGCTGACCAAATACTTCCTGTCATTAAGATTAAACTATCTGAATTAATTAGGCAATCCCGAACAAAATAGTCTCGGGAGAGCTGATATATGTTCTTTGCAGCCATTAATCGGCGGGCAGATAATGAGGGCAGACCGCGTTTTGCCCGGTCTGGCAGAATCGCGGACGACCCTCCGCTATCCGGAAAAGCTGCTCGCGGCAGAGTCTTAACTTTGAACTTTGAACCTGGAACCTGGAACTAGCTGTTATCACCACCAAGGGTCCCACGGCCCATACAGGTCCCAATTCATCTGGGCATCATAGTTCATCTCCGCGGTCATCCGCTGCTGGGCCGCAATCTGCCGCTCCACCTGCAACTGCTGGTAGCGTTGATAGGCCGCCTCGTCGCCCACATACAAACACTTGCAGTTCAGGGCATCGGCGTAAACGTAATAAACCTTGCCGCCCCGCTGATGGGAGATCAGCTTCCGCTGGGTCAGGGTCTGTAAATGGGCCATCTTCTTGGGGGTATCGGCCAGCCTTACCCGAAAGCCCGCGGCCGCGAACAACTGCTCCGTATCCGAGGCCTCACTTTTCTGGACTTCCTTAACCACCGCGCATCCGGCCAGGGAGATCAACAGGACTATGGCCATTATGGCGCCTGTCCGCCAAACTCTTTCTTTTTTCATCGTCAGACACCTCTCTTGTCAGATTTTCAGTTGCAGGTAATAAGAAATCCTAGAAAATTCAAGCCGACCTGATCCCCAACGGCTTTGCTCCGACTTTCAGGGACTTAGTGGAAAGGTAGGGAGTCACCGGATGGATGTCAACCGAACCCTGCTGGATTTTCCCGAGGTTAGACAGAGCTGTCAGTCAAGGGTCTCCTGCCGCAACTTGGCACTTGGAACCTGGAACTATTCCTCAAGTAATCGATCTATCAGTTGCTCCACCAAAAACAACAGGGATTCCAGGTCCAAAAAGTCACCCACCGTGGAGTCGAAGAGAAAATGGGCCAGAGCCTGGAAATCCTCTTCCGGCTCGGCGTCCCAAAAGAGCAGCAGCACCGGCACCCGGGGCAAGGGCCAAAAAACGCCCTGAAAATCCGCATTTTCCGCGGCCTGAGCCGGTTGAGCGCCCAAGGCCGCGGCCCGGTCCCGCAGTTCGCTTACCTGTCCGGCAAAATGCTCTGCCACTTCCTTCTCCAGACGGGCCAGGGTCTTGGCCTTGGAAACCGAATTAGGGAGGCTTTTATAGGGAATCCAGGTCCCGGTGAGCTTTGATTTCCCTCGGGAGGCGATGTAGTTGTAAAGCAAAATGGCATCCCAGGGATTCGCCTCGACACCGGGGGGATAGAGCACTTCGTCTTTATATACCTGGAGGGTCTGGCCGAAAAAAGAGAAGGTGAGATAAGGCCGACCCCCTTTTTCATCGTAAACGGCCCCTAATCCCAGGGCCAGTTCCTGGAAATTAAGGGGCGCGATCTTCTCATGCATTACCTCCAAGGAAATGGCCAAGGATTCCCGGCGGCGTCCTACGCCTTTTGCCTGTTGACTGCTGATGGCTCCGGCCAACTCTTGCGCGTCCGGCGGCAGATAAGGACACTTGCCCAGGTCTTCCCCCTCCTTGATCACTCGGGTGGCAAAAGCCATACAGGTGGAAACCCCACACTCGCCGCAATTGGTGCGGGGCAGCTTTTTCAACAAATCTAACACAGTGAGCGCCATGATCAGTTTCCGGTTTCCTGGATTTAATTTCAGTGCGGGTCTTTCCTGCTAATTATAGAATAAGGAGCCTCTTGCAAAAGTCTTTTCTCCGCGTGTCTTTTCTCTGCGCTCTCTGCGTCTCTGCGGTAAATTCTCCCTTTTCTTCACCGCAGAGACGCAGAGGACGCAGAGAAAACGCAGAGAAGATGTATTTTGCAAAAGCCTCGAATAAAGTTTAAATTATTTTTGGCAAATCTGCTTCTCCAGGATTTCCATAACCGCATTAATCCAGGCCCTCTGCCTGCCAAACCTTGAATATCCGGTCTTCATGTCCTACGTTAGTTGGTATCCATTTTGTCGGAGGATTCAAGATGCTCCTTTATCTGGTCCAACACGCCGCAGCCAAGAGGGAAGAAGAAGACCCGGAGCGAGACCTGACGGAACAGGGCCGGGAGAATATCGAAAGCGTGGCCCACCACCTGAAAAGGCTGAATATTCAGGTTTCCCAGATATTTCACAGCGGCAAGACCCGGGCTAAAAGCACCGCCCAGGTCCTGGCCAAGCATTTACAGCCATCTGCCGGAGCCGCGGAATCCCCAGGCCTGGCGCCCCTGGATGACCCGGAGATTTGGGCGGACCGCATCGCCCAGATGGACGAAGATATACTTCTGGTGGGACATCTCCCCCATCTGGCCAGATTGGCCGCCATCCTTTTGTGCGGGAATAAAGAGAAAAGTACGGTTAATTTCCAAATGGGGGGCGTTCTCCGCCTGCGTTGCCTGGAGCCGGGCCAATGGGCGGTGGAATGGATGATTGTGCCGGGGACAATTCTCTAGGTTTTAACTTCAGAATCGCAATCGGGTAGCTTAAGATTTGTTCCATAATCCCTCTTCCATTTGCGAATAGCTCAAACTCCGAGAAGTGAAGTCGGAATTTGGATAACTTTCCAACAGGCAGTCACTTAAACACACCTCTATTTCCAAGTCAATAAAGAGCATGTTTGTTGCAACAAAAAGACCCCTATCTAATATTCCCTGGTTAATAACAAAATAAAAGTTATATATTTTTGGCCTATTTTGCTCAGTTAAAATTATTAACTATGATTATTATTGTCTTCCATGATCCCTATCTTTCATGAAAAATATTATTGACAAAAGAAAAAATTTTTGAAATAAGATTTTTTATCTCCATCTCAACTTCTCTATCCGAAAATTTTAAAAAAACTTACGGAGGGAGACAGGATGGCCAAGGAAACGTTGGTAAAAAGAATTTTAAATTGTATTCCATCACGAGAAACTCAAAATGACTGGACCATGGCCACCGCCCAGGAAGCAGCGGCGGTGGCGGCACCGCCAATTCCAGCCAGTAAAGATTTACAGGAATCATGGTGGAAAATTGGCGACCAGGGTGCAACTGGATCGTGCGTCGGATGGGCCACCGCGGATTCTGTTCTACGGTGGCATTTCGTGAAAGCCGGACGTCTTACCAAAACCGACTTACTCTCGCCTCGCTTTATCTGGATGGCCGCCAAGGAGACCGATGAGTTCATCACCCGCCCAACGACATTTATTGAGTTGGACGGCACCAGTTTAAAAGCCGCGCTGGATATCGCCAGGAAATTTGGCGTGGTACGTGACCGCGAATTACCCTTCAAGACGGGGCAACTCTATCAAGGAGATGCCAAAACTTTCTATGCCATAGCCGCCCAACTGAAGATTGCCAGCTACTTCAACCTCGGCCAAAACCTTGCTGATTGGCGGGCATGGCTGGCAGTCCAAGGACCCATCCTGACTCGTCTGGATATCGATGCAACCTGGGACAATGCCAAAGCCACCAAAGGGAAACTGGATGTCTACAAGCCCAATACAGCCAGGGGCGGACATGCAGTTGCTCTGGTGGGTTATACGCCGGATTACTTTATTGTACGAAACAGTTGGGGAGTCGATGCCTGGGGAGACAAAGGTTTTGGTTACGCCTCCCCGAAATATGCCCAGGCCGCATTCACGGAGGCTTATGGAGTAACCATCTGACCCGGTTATTTCTTCCGCTTCCCGCGCTCCGGCCCTAAAGTTCGCCTCGGTCCCGCCTTCCACCCTCTCCCACCGCCGGAGGGAGAGGGGCCTTCTCGAAAACTGGAAACCGAAACAGTATTAAGCCGAGGCCTTGAATTTCTCCTTCATGGCCCGCATCATCCGTTGGGCCACGGCCATGCGCTCCTCCCTCTGGCGCAGGCGCTCGCCCAGGAGCCGGCCCGCGGCGGCCGCGGCCGCCATTACCTCCGGCTGCTTGGCGACGTCCGGAGTGGTCTCCGGAGTAATCTTAACTCCCTCCCCAAATAAAAAGTGGGGAATGCCTATCTTGCAGGTTTCCCCAAAACCGCAAATATAGCAAGAGGCCGCGCCCTGAGCCGCCACCTTGGACACCGTTTCGATGAAACTGTAGGCCAAAAATTTTTCTATGTCATCCGCGGGGGGCTGCCCCCCGGTGCCCCCCACGCCTACAGCCACCCCCAGCTTGCCCCAGAGAAGGCCGCACTCCCGGTGGCGGAACTGGAACCAGCGCTCCAGGAAGGCATGGGTTAAGGCGTTCAGACCCGTATAGTAATTGGGCGCGCCGATAACGTAGGCGTCCGCGTCCACGATCTTTTCCCGCAGCGGCGTAAAATCGTCTTGCACCTTGCAGACATTGTCCTCTACGCAGCCGAGACAAGAGATACAACCGGCAATTCTCTTCCCGCCCAAGGAGACGTATTCGTATTCGCAGCCGGAGGCCTCGAGCACCGCCCTGACCAGCTTGGCCGTCCCGGAGGTCCCTTCTTTTCTGGGACTGCCGGAAATTCCCAAAATTTTCATTGCCCCCCCTCTTTAGAACACTTCAAGGTTCAAGGGTGATGATTCCGTTAAAAAACCAAAATAATTAAAACCTATTTTAAAACCTAATCGGAGGCTTCAAATATGTTCTTAACTGGCAAAGAGTTCTGAGAGGTGGTCTCTAAGTCCCCCTTTTTTAAAGGGGGATTTAGGGGGATTTTCAGGCGCTTATAAAATCTCCCCCTCCCCCTTTGAGGCAGAGGGTCGGGGTGAGGGGGACGTTTCCCACTACTTCTTCTTCAACTGATCCGCCACGGACTGGATCGCGGCCTGGACCTTCTCCGGATCCCCCAGATAGTAGTGCTGCAGCGGCTGCAAGTCCTTATCAAGCTCATAGACCAGGGGGATGCCCGTGGGGATGTTTAAAGAGACGATGGCCTCGTCCGAGACCTTGTCCAGGTATTTCACCAGGGCCCGGAGGCTGTTGCCGTGTGCGGCGATGATCACCTTTTGCCCGGATTTCACCGCGGGCGCCAGGGTTTCGTGCCAATACGGCAGAAAGCGGGCCACCACGTCTTTCAGGCACTCCGTCAGGGGCAGCTCCGCCTGGGGCACCTTGGCGTAGCGGGGGTCTTTGGCGGGATAATAGGGGCTGTCCGGGGTCAAAGGCGGGGGCGGCACGTCATAGCTCCGCCGCCAGATCTTCACCTGCTCCATGCCGTGCTTTTCCACGGTCTCCGTCTTGTTCAGCCCCTGGAGCCCGCCGTAGTGGCGCTCGTTCAAGCGCCAGTTATGGTGGATGGGCAGCCACATCAGGTCCATCTCTTCCAGGGCCAGCCACAGAGTCTTGATGGCCCGTTTCAATACACTGGTATAGGCCACGTCAAAAACAAAACCCTCTTTCAACAAAACCCGCCCGGCTTCTTTGGCCTCCTCGGTGCCCTTGTCCGAGAGCCCCACGTCAATCCAGCCGGTGAAGCGGTTTTCCTTGTTCCAGACGCTCTCCCCGTGGCGCAGCAATACGAGCTTATACATTTATGGCGGTCTCCTTCCCCCGAATTATTCTGTTTTTAAACCGGAAAGGGGGCCTGTGCAACCCTTAGTTATTACTTGAAGCGAAAAAGCAATGACGGTCCTGTAGGGGCGGGTTTAAAACCCGCCCCTACATCAAGGTTCACTGGTGCAATTACTTTTCTGCCTCCATTAATAAAAGACGAGAATATAAAATGATGTCACGCAAAGACGCCAAAGCGCAAACATATGATAAACAGCAATGAAGCGCCCTGTGGGACGCATTCTTCGTTTATCTTGCGCTATTCTTTGCGTGAAAATTTCTTTTTCTTAGTCCCGCCGCTCCCCGAAGATCCGCAGCAGCATCAGGAAAAGGTTGATGAAATCCAAATACAGGGCCAGCGCGCCCATGACCGCGCTTTTGCCTTCCTGTTCCTCATCCGCAAACCCCTGGAGCGCCATTTCTTTCAGTTTCTGCGTGTCGTATGCGGCCAGGCCCACGAAGACCAGAATCCCCGCGTAAGTCACGATCCAGTAAATCATGGGGCTCTTCAGAAAGATGTTTACCACCGAAGCCAGGATGATGCCGATGAGGCCCATAAAGAAAAAGGAGCCCCAGCTGGTGAGGTCCCGCTTGGTGGTGTAGCCGTAGAGGCTGGTGACCCCGAAGGTGCCCGCGGTGACAAAGAAGGTGCTGGCGATGGAGGTGCTGGTGTACGCCAGGAAGATCACCGACAGGGTGAGGCCGTTTAGGGCCGAATAGAGAAAGAACATCGCCGCCGCGGTGGAGTATTGCAACCTGCCGATGGCCATGCTCAGCGCGAAGACCAGGATCAGTTCGCCGATAATCAGCCCGAAAAAGACCAGAGAATTGCCGAAGATCATCTGTAAGAGATAGGGATTGCTTGCGGTATACAGGGCCACCAGCGCGGTCGCGCCCAGCCCCAAAGCCATCCAGTTATACACCCGGCGGATAAACTCGCCTTGCACCGCCGCGGCCCGCTCCCTGGAATACGTTATATGGCCGTTAGTCATGTGGGTTCTCCTTTGTTCATCATAAGCAATGATTTCATTATCTGAATATAAGCATTCCCTAGAACCTATTTCAAACCCTAATCAGAGGGTTCAGAAAAGTTTTTAACCGGAAAAAGTTCTGAGAACTGTTTCTTAAGTCTCCCTTTATAAAGGGGAATTTAGGGGATTTTCAGACGCCTATAAAATCCCGCTACCCCCTTTCAAGGTCTTTCATAAAAAAATACTTATAGGTCCATAACGCGGTAAATATACCGATAAAAGCGCCGAACAGAACATCACTGGGGTAATGGTCGGCTAACACCACCCGGCTCGCCCCAATCACTGCCGCCAGGGAGAGAAAGAGCGCGGCGGCCCGCCGATGCAGCAAAGACAGGGCGGTTAACAGGGAAAAGGCCCTGAGGGTGTGGCCGGAAGGCGTGGAGTTTTCCGCCCAATGGGAAGAAAAGAAATGCAGCCCATAGAGGTTATGCTCAAAGAGCATGACGGGCCGGTAGCGGCCCAGAAGATATTTCAGGCCGCCCCCGATAATAATGGCCACGGCCCCGGCAGTGCAGATAAAAAGCAAATTCCTGGCCCAGCTTTTTTGTAAACCGGGATCGCTAAGGAGAATCAGAATAAAGCCCGCGGTTAATCCCAGCTTGACAAAACTCCCCTGGGCCAAATAAGAGATATAAGTCCCCGCCGTAAAAACCCAGGTATGCGCCCAATTTTGATGCACCCAGAGATCAACGGCCCGGTCAACGAAGAAAAACAGCACCAGATAAATGATAAACGTTATGCCCGCAGCCACCGCGGTTTTCTTCAATAAATCTTCCATGCATCTCCCAGCTTCCCGGCTGTAAAATTAGTGCAGTAAGGTGCGTCTTATCCCCCACCATCCCCTGGTTCCCAAGCCCCAGCTTGGGAACCCGCTTGGACGCGAAGCTCTGCTCGTATCAGATAGGGTGCGTTCTAGACCACGTAATTATGCCTCTGTATTTATTACGGGGTCATTCCATTCTTTTTTTCCGCTCCAACTTGCTAAGAGCATCTAAATGTATTCGCGTACCCAGGAAGACAACCGACAGGTTGAATTGGTTTCGAGCCTTAACACGCATTTGTTCTATGGTTGCTTCTATTTCTAGCTCTTCCTCCTCACCTAAAAGAATTAATCTCCAAGATTGGAGTTCATTACAGGCTTTCCTAACATTGGCTTCTCCAAAATCTAATTTAAGGTGCTTATGTGCAAAAAGATTCCTTATCTCAGCTATTTTTAGGAGATCATTATAGGCTTTCTTCTTAATGAGGCCAAGGCAATATGCTAAATCTGCTCGGGTTACAAATCCGCCTATTGCCCCATTCTGAGGATTAAGAATTTTCTGTGAAATCCTTGTTTCAATAAAAGCCACTTTAAGGGTGCTTGCCAGCAATTCTGCAAGGTAACTTGCTCCGATAAGTACGCAAGCAAGATCAGATTCTTGATTGAGAATATTGAGAACCTGTTGAGTGTCCTCGGAAAGCTCCTCAAATTTGAGTGGCTGCCAATCCTTCACTCAGTTACTCCTATTATCTCCTGGTTCCCAAGCTCCTGCATGGGAACCCAATTCTGCTGCAATCTTCTTTTTTAAATAAAACCGGGCAATCCCGACGGCAACCATTCTATTGCCAAGAGTGAGCTTGTGGACTAAGGAACATTAAAACTTCATTCTTTATCGCCCTGAAACTCTTTTTGACGGTCCTCCCCCGCCACCGCCACCAAAAACGTCTGCAGCGCTTCTTCCACCCTTTGGAGGTTCACCAGGGTGTCGTAGCAGGGGCCGTGGGGCCGGTGGTTGAGGATGCCGTAAACGGGCAGGGGGTAGCTGTCCTGGATGCCGCTGGAGAGGTCGCGTTCGCAGGCCACGGCGATGATCAGCTTGGGCCGCCGCTCCACCACGATGCGCCGGGCCAGGGTGCCGCCGGTGGCCACCGCGATGCCCACCCCGTACTTGTCGGAGAGCTCCGCCAGGCCCTTGATGGGGCACTTGCCGCAGCGCTGGCAGTGGACGATGTTGCCGGTGATGCGGAACTTGCATTCGTGGAACTGTAGGCAATGGGGCATGAGCAGCAGCAGTTTGTCCGGGGTGGTCTTCAGGTGCTGGGCCAGGACCAGCTGGTTGTTGATGGCGATGAAGGAGCGGCGCACCTCGTCTTTGTCCACGCCGCAGAGTTTGCCGATGCCGCTCATCAGGGGCAGCAGCAGCTTGATCACCACCCCCCGGAGCTTTTTAGAGAAGAAGAGGTCCCGGCCCAACACCACGGTGAGGCCCAGCATGGTGACGATGACGAAAACCAGGACCAGGAGGATGACGAAGAGCGTCCCCAGGATCAGAGGCAACTTGGGGTGCAGGGTGGTGAGGCCCACGTAGGGCACGTACCAGAGCACCGCCAGGATGGCCGCGAAGAGCACGCAGGTGACCGCCAGCAGGCCCAGAAAGGTGCGTTTCTGGGGCCGCAGCGAATTACCGCCGTTTAGGATTTTGGGGGCCTCGTCCATTCAACCCCTAGGTTTTTGCAGATTCTCCCTCTCCCCTCGGGGGAGAGGGTTGGGGTGAGGGGGGATGCTGCCGCCTAGCCGCCTACCCCTCACCCTAGCCCTCTCCCCTAAAAGGGGAGAGGGGATTTGGCCGATTTTTCAATTAGTTCTATCTGACTGCAAAAAACCAGACTTATTAATTAAAAGTATACTCAAAAACCTAGAGTGACTTAAGTCCCCCTTTTCCAAAGGGGGATTTAGGGGATTTTCAAGCGCTTATAAAATCCCCCCGGCCCCCTTTAGAAAAGGGGGAGAAAATACTGGTGCTAAATATTATAGCAGTCATTCTTAGGCCTTGGACCGTTCATCCGAAAATTATTAAAAGTTTCTGCGGGTTATTCTTTTATTACTCGGAGCAATAATCAATTACGTTCCCGTAGGGGCGGGTTTGAAACCCGCCCCTACATCAAGGGTCGCTGATGCAAAACTTTTCGAATTCACCCTAAAACCTGTTTAAGCAAAGGCTGCCCCCTTAAGAAATCCGCGGCGGGCAATCGCTTATGTCCGGCCAATTGTAGTTCGGCGACGGTGACGCTGCCTTCCTGGCAGGCGATTTCCAGACCCTTGGGGGTCAGACTCACCACGGCTCCCGGCGCCGCGACGTTGCCTGCCATTCGTTTCACCCGCGCGCCGAAGAGCCGCAATATCGTTCCTTGAGCGAAGGTATAAGCCCCCGGCCTGGGGTCCAGGCCCCGGATCCAGTCGGCCGCCTGCTCCGCGGGCTGGTCCCAATTAATCACCCGCATCTCCGGGGTAATCATCGGCGCGTAAGTAACCTGGGACTCATCCTGAATATCCCGGACGGCCTCGCCCCGGCGCAGCATCTCCAGGGCCTGAACCAGCAGGGCCGCGCCCCGCTCGGAGAGTTTTTCCGCCATGGTCCCGGCGTTATCTTCTTCCCGGATGGGGACCCGCTCCTGGAGAAAAACCTCGCCGGTGTCCACTTCGTATTTCACCCACTGGATGGTGACCCCGGTCTCCTGATCCCCCCGGATCAGGGCCCAATTGATGGGCGCGGGGCCCCGGTAGCGGGGCAAGAGCGACGCGTGGACGTTCAGAAACCCCACCGTGGGGAGCGCCAGGATTTCGTGGGTGAGAATCCGGCCATAAGCCACCACGATCATCAGCTCCGGCGCATAAGATTTCAGCGCGGCCATGAATTCCGGGTCTTTCAGCTTCTTCGGCTGCAAGACCGGGAGGTTCCAGGCCAGGGCCAACTCCTTCACCGGCATGGGGCTGACTTTTTGTCCCCGGCCCCGGGGCTTGTCCGGCTGGGTGACCACCGCCACCACCTCTTCGCCTGCGGCCAGCAGGGCCTCCAGGGAAGGCACGGCAAACTTGGGAGTGCCCATAAAAATCAAACGCCAGGGTTTGGGATCACGCTTCATTAATTGCCATATAAATTATGAGGGGGGCAGCCGCATTGCGGCTCTTAAGTTCCCCTTTTAAAGGAGGATTTAGGGGGATTTTGCGAAGCTTATGAAAATTCCCCCTGCCCCCTTTAGAAAAGGGGGGGAATACCTCTCATTTCCCGGGCCGTTATCTCTTAGAGGTTTCAGTTTGCGACCTGGAACTCGGAACCCGGAACTCGGAACTCGCTTATCTCCCCTTAGCCGCCAATTGTTTTTTCAACCGCCTTAAGTACAGCCCCCGCTTCAGCCTGCCAATGTGGTCGATGAACAGCACCCCGTCCAGGTGGTCGATCTCGTGCTGCAAGACCACCGCCAGCAGGCCTTCGCCGCTGATCGTCAGCGGTTTGCCTTCCCGGTCCACACCGGTGACGGTGACCCGGGCGTGGCGGCGCACCTCCGCGGCAAAATCCGCCACCGACAGGCAGCCTTCCTCCCGGAGCGTCTCCCCTTCCCCGGCCTTGATGCAGGGGTTGAGGATCACTTTCAGGTCCTTGGCGCCTTCCCGGTGGGCCACGTCCAGGACGATGAGCCTTTTCAGCACCCCCACCTGGGTCGCAGCCAGGCCGATGCCCGGCGCGGCGTACATGGTCTCCGCCATGTCGTCGATGAGGCGCTGCAGCTCGCCGTTGATGTCCGTAATTTCCTGGGCCTGCTGCCTTAAGACCGGGTCCGGCAACTGGCGGATGGGCAATTTAGCCATATAATATCTAACAATCGGTAATAATTAATTAATTCTACGGCATTTGGAGAGAGTTTTCAAGGACAAGCTCGCAGGGGGAGATTTGCCGAGAAGGTTTCATGGGAAGGCAGCTAATAGCCTCTATCATCGTTATTTTCTTAATCTCAGAACTTTTGTCTCCCCCTATTTTCAAAATTACCAAGCAAATTGTGCATTGACTAATTTAAAAAGGTTACTATAGTAAATTTTATAATAATTTCTGATTGATTTCATACGCCACCATGGATGGGCCAAAAGCCAGGATGGGTCGGAGATGGCCGGGGTTCTCTATGGCAGCGAAGCGTGTGATGGAAGCCGGATCACCTGAAGGCCAACAGGCGATCTGGCTTTTTGTTTAAAGGGGATGATTTACGAGGTCAGGACTGATCTTGGAGGACTAAAATAACAATCTGAACGTCCCACCCTTAAGCTTCGGTTATCAAGATTAACCTTTCACCCTGGAGGTGACTGAAGCCTCTCCACACTCCCGTCATCATTAGCCAGATTCTACGCATTGAACCCCTCATCTTTCCCTGAGCAAGAGAACGGAGGTCTATAATGTTCAATTCTGGAATTCTTGATGTCGCCATCGGGCTGGTTTTCATTTTCTTACTGTTAAGTCTTATCTGTTCTGCGATCAGTGAAATGATCGAGGCCTTATTAAAGAAGCGTGCGGCGGACTTGGAGAGGGGAATACGGGAATTTCTTAATGATAGAGATGGCACAGGTTTGGCCAGTAAACTATACAATCACCCTTTAGTATTTGGACTCTTTGATGGAGATTATGAGCCTAAAAAGACTTCGAAATTGCCCTCGTATATCCCATCCCGCAACTTTGCCCTGGCTTTGATGGACATTATACAGCCTGCCGATAAAACAAAGGTTTCCGGGGCGGTTGATGCTGTTGTTTCTACTCCTCTCACGCCGCCAAGTTCCCCCGGCAGCGGGACGCCGCCTCAGACAAGGTCTACAGATCCAACAAAGGATTCTGAAGCCCCAAGTTCCGGGGTTTCCACCGCTTCTGCAACTCCGCTCCCTTCTGGCACCGGGACGTCAAATGCTCCAACTCAATCCCTACGCGATGCCATCTCTAATCTCCAAAATGCGAAGGTCGAACAGGCATTATATACCCTGGTGGACGCCGCCGGAAACGATCTCCACAAGGTGCGGGAGAATATCGAGAAGTGGTATGACAGCATCAATGAACGGATAACCGGCTGGTACAAGCGCCGGAGCCAATGGATCATTTTGGTCTTGGGATTAGCGGTGGCCATAGCGGTTAATGCCGACACCTTAACCATTGCCAGAAGTCTTTCTAACGACACGGCCATGCGCAATTCGCTGGTAGCCGCGGCCCAGGAGTATACCAAAGCTGTCAACGCTTCACCAACCGCTGACAAGGAGAAGAAGGCGGAAGAAAAACTGAAAGAGAACCAGGAAGCGCTTCAGAAGCTAGGTTTGCCGATAGGCTGGAAAGCAGATGATAAAAGGTTAATCCCAGAACGAGAAGATACGACTGGCTGGTTTCTCAAGATCATCGGCTGGTTGCTGACGGCAATGGCGATCTCTCTGGGCGCGCCGTTCTGGTTCGATCTCCTGAATAAATTCATGACCGCGAGATCGACCTTGAAGCCAAGTAAGACTGAAGAACCGCAAAAGGCCTGAGTTGTCTTCTCTTCTTGACCGTTGAATCTTGCCCTGGTCAAATTCGACGATGCCCCGGTAGAGGGGACTGGCCGGAGCCGACCTCTCCGGGGCTAAGCTTCCCCGAAGACGTGGGATGGAAAAAACCATAATGGAGGTTTATATGTCCAGACTCGGTTACAAAATCATTCCTTGGTCGATTTTATTATCTCTTCTCTTCCTTACCGCCCCGGCCTTCGGCTGGCACGACAAGACGCACCTGGCAGTGGCCCAGGCCGCGGGGTATGAAGGCTGGTACAACGCGGCCGGCCCGGACGTTACCAAGACGAAGGCCAAGGACATAGAAGATGGAAACCACTATTTTAATAACGATGCTAAAGCTTATGTCACCGAAAAGATGGTCTTGGACCAGGTGCAGCGATACAACACCACGAAGGATGAGGAAGGCCATCTGTACGGAGCCATCATCGCTTCCGTCAAGGATTATAAAAATGAAAAAAAGAAGGGCAAATATGCTGAGTATCATCTGGCTTTTTGCGCGCACTATATCGGCGACCTGTCCATGCCCCTGCACAATGCGCCATACGGAGAGTTTAACAAGAAACATCATACTGAGGAGGACGGCGTGGTTGAATTCAGCGTCCTGAACAACATTGGCTTTATTCAAAGAAATATATACGAGATCAAAATAAAGGATGAAAATGGCCTGGCTCGGGAAATCGCCAGAATCGCCAATATTTCCCGCCAGCTAGCCTACAAGATGGAAGCCAGGGGCAAGGGCATGAGCCAGGATGAGGCTTACAAGCAGCTGTTCCACAGCGCTTCCCTCTTGAAGGCGGTGCTGGAATATGTGAAGGGAACTAAATAAGGATTCTTGGTGGAATTAATTTGGTAAAGATGAGACTGAAAATCTTTTCCACAGGTTGGCGGTCTCTTTTTACCTTCTCAAATCATCGCGATGATTTTCTTGGCGGTATATTCCGCAACGTCCGCCAAGCCGTCGATGGGCATAAATGAATGGGCATTATGGGCGAACAGGCAGGTCACCGAAGCCGGAAACTCGTCATCAGGCAGGTGAAAAATATAATAAAGGGGAACCCGGGGCAACGGGAACAGGGTGAAGGAAAAGTCGCCACTCATGGCGTCTTTATTGCTATGGCCGGAAAACCTGGAGATGATTATTTTTTGGCGTAAGTTTATTTGGTCCACATAAGGGACCAGAATCCCCTCGGCATTGGCTGCAAAAGCGGCATGATAAGGCATGCTATTGGGCAGGTCTTTAAAGGATTTAAGGGGATGAAGCTGTATTTCCATGTTTGAAACACAACTGGCGTAAAGGGCCACCAGCAAGCCCACAGGCCCATCCGCCGACTCTCCGGCAAGGGTTATTTCCTCCCGGCTCAGGAGGCATTTCCCGCTAAAAGCCTGGAAAACGAGACAATCACCCTCCATCTCGGCAGGCAAACACCGGGATAATTCTTCTGGTGTTCTGGCCCATGCTTTTTGGAGATATTCGTCCCGAATCTGGAGGTAGCGGCTCATTCTTGGGGGAAACAACCTTACCGTGAAGGTCGTAATCTTCGATTAAATTCAGCCTATTAGTCTTTGCTAGACTATCACAATTTTCCGTCAGTACAAGGATAGCGCATTTTTAGCAGGCGGCTTATCGTCGCATTCTTAATGGAAATCAACGGTATCTTTTTCTCTGGTGAAAGTGGCGGATTGTTGCCGCCCGCAGCATTGGAAGGCGGCCTGAAGCACTTCAAAAAAGAGTTCGGCCTTAGATGTCTGGGGGTGAACTTCCACCCAGGCCCCGCATTTTTCGCATTGGGCTAGATACGCGCCGTCTCCGGTTATCCTGGTGGCCATCATTTCGTGCTTTCAGGTCCCTAAACAGCCGCTAAATCGGTCTTAATAAACCCGTTTCTGCAAACATTCGTAAATGGACTGTCTGGCTTTATAGCCCTCCACTCCTTGTCCCGCGTCCACCCGGGATTTTACCCAGGCCGCGAGCGCGGCGCACATCCCGGCCCACTCCCCGGTATGGTCCTGGCCGGTAAAAAGGTGCGCCAATTCATGGCAGAGGGTGGCGAGGCGGCATCCCGGCGGATAAAAACGGATGGACCCTTCCCCATGGTCGGTTTCCGCCATGAGCACCGAGGTCTCCCGCCGGAAGAGGGCAGGATTGTCATCTATCTCCAGGAGGATGGGAGGAAAGCCAAACGCAGCGCAAATCACCCGGCTCCAGGACTCGATCTCCGGGAATTCCCGGGGGCGGATCAGCTCCCGGTCGTAGGAATGACACCGGTCGCACCAAATATGGCCATCAAAGACCAGATGCCCATGATTCACCGGGTTAAGGACGGCGCGGCATTGCGGACACTCCAACACCGAGGCTTGCTGGGCCGGAGTGAATTGCCCGGATATTTCGCCATTCTCCGGCTCAGCCATGAGGCGGCCCCCAGAGCAGATACTCCACGGGATAGTCAAAAGTTAGCCAGGGCGCGCGCTGCTCTAAGGCCGAGATCGTTTCCTTGATCTGCGCCACCCTGCCCTCCCTTTCTTTATCCTCGGGATGCTCCTGCAGAGCAGTTTCCGCGGCGCGCAGGGCTTTGCGCAATTTCTCATACTCCAATAACAAGGGTTGGTCTTTCTTCAGGAAGATCTGATAATCCTCCAATTCCTCGGCGTCATCAAAAAACCACATGGTCATATAGCTATCAGCCTTCAGCTTTCAGCAGGATCAGGGCATGAAGCCCCGCAAATCCTTGACATTGAAGATTTCCAGGAAAAATGGCCTCAAAAATTCCCCAGGGAACATGAACCTTCGTCGCCCTCGTAGGTCGGCTTGCCGTCAAAATTAAACTTTTCCCCGGATTCATCCAGGGTCAGGATTTCCAAGGTTTCATCCCAGTGACCCCAGCGGGTGTTAGCCCCGAAGGAGATGGCCCCCCGACCGAGATGGTGGCAAACGGTGATGGAACCCAGATCTCCCGCAGGCGTCCGAAAATGGTAACAGGAGATGAGGCTTTCCCCTTTTTCCGCGACCTCCCGGGCAATGACCTCGATCACCGCCTCAGCGGTCACCCCCATCTCCGTCAATGCCGGTTGCCAGTTAGCCTGAGTCAGCCGCGATTTTTCCTGGTAATTTAACAGCATTCCTGCGGCATTCCTTTATTTCTAAATTTAAACCATGACTGCTAATAAGCAAGAATTGTTCCGGGCCATGAAGGAATTTCTTGTCAGTCTTCAGCGAGAGAAAAGGCAAGGCCTTAATGCCCCATGAAATAATGGATAGTTTGTTGTCATTCCAATAAACTTTTGGTTGGCATATTTGCTCCTTTGTGCTTTTAGTCTAATTTAAGACCCTCCCTCTGTCTATAATTTGTACAGGTCTTTAAGGCAGAATATTGGCCACTTCCGCCAGGAGGCAAATTATGGCCACCCCCATCAGTCCCTTCGCCCACCGGCAGACCAAGGATCCCCTTAAGTCGGAACAATTTCTCTTAAGAATTTTTGACAGTTTCGCCGACCCCTTGGCCGTTTACGACCGGGATTATCGCCTCATTAAAGTTAATGCGGCTCTGTTAAGATTTTACCAGCGTACCCCCGAGCAGGTCTTGGACAATCACTGTTATCGGGTTTTTCATGGCCGGAACGCCATGTGCGATGATTGCCATGTGGGGCAGGTCTTCAGGACCGGCAAGCCCCAACGCCGGGAGATGCACATTTCTCTCCCCGACGGCAGTCGGCGCCATTTCGTGGTGCATGCCTATCCGGTTAAGGATAGCAAAGGAGAAACCACCCAGGTCTTGGAGCACGGCCGGGATGTTTCCCATCAAAAGGCCCTGGAGCTGCAAATCAAAACCTCGGAGGAAAAATATCGCACCATTGTGGAGTTGGCCCGGGAAGGCATTTTCATGGTGGACACCGAAGGCAGGCTGACCTTCGCCAACCGGTTTCTCACCAGGATGTTGGGTTATGAGGCCCAGGAGATCATCGGGAAATCGGCACTACACCTGGTGGATGAAGATCATTGGGAGGTGGTCCGGGACCAGCTGGCAAGGCGCCGCCAGGGTCTCTCGGATTCCTACGAACTTTCTCTCCGGCGCCGGGACGGCTCCTCTTTGGCGAGCCTGGTTTCCGCCGCGCCCTTTATGGTCAACGGCGCTTTCCTGGGCTCCATTGGCATCGCTACGGATATCACCCATATTAAACAGGTGGAAAAGGAGCTGCGCACCGCCAATCAATTCCGGGAAAAGATCATCAACGGCATCACCGATAACCTGGTGGTCATCGATCCCCGGAATTACCGGATTATGCAGGCCAACAATTCCTTTTTGGCCCGGATCGGTCTGGAGGCTGAGGCGATTCTGGGGAAAACCTGCTATGAGATCATGCTCCGGCGGCAGAGTCCTTGCACCGCGGACGGCATTGACTGCCCGGTGGAAGAGGCGGCCAGAATCAAGCAAGCCGCGTTGGGTGACAGGATTTATCCCGATGCTCAAGGGAATGAGCGGATTCTGCAAATTGCCACTTATCCTCTTCTGGACAGCCAGGGAGAAGTGGACCTGGTTATCCGCCTGGAGCGGGACGTCACCGAGAAGCGGGAAATGGAGAAGGCCCTGGCCTTCCGGTCCCGGGAGTTGCAGAGGACTCAGCATCAGTTGGAGACTCTTTTCGAGGTTTCCCGGCAGATGAACGCCAAAGATTCGCTCACCGACCTCATTAACTCCTTAAGAACCATAACGGAAGAAATCTTCCCGGAATCAAAATCGCTATTTTTTATCCTGGACTCCCAGCGCCATAATTTTCTGCATCTTGAAGAAGGGTTGGATTATGTGGTCGAACAACCGGGCCTGGTGGCCGATTTTATCAGCTATTTGGGCAAGATCCAGGATGGCAGGGTCCTTACCGACAGGGATGGTCCGAGCAATCCCGCTTTTTTAAAGATTATTTCCGAAATTTTTCCCCATTGGTTCGGCATGCCGGTCTTGGTGCAAAAACAGTGCATGGGGTTTTTCCTCCTGGGTTCCCGCTCCCCTCTGGATTATTCCAATATGGACCTGCATTTCATTCAGGCCCTGCTGGACCAGGCATCGGGCCACATCCGTTCTTTGGTCCTCCATGAGACGGAAATCAAACAACTCCGCCGCCATGCCCCCAAGATCTCCCACGGAGAGCTCATCGGGCAAAGCAAAAAGATGCAGGAAGTCTACGAACTCATCGACCTGGTGGCAGGTTCCGACGCCACCGTGCTGATTACCGGCGAAAACGGCACCGGCAAAGAGTTGGTGGCCCGGGCCATCCATCGCCAGAGCCATCGCCGCAAGGGGCCGTTTGTGGTGGCTAACTGTTCAGCTTATTCACCCACCTTGCTGGAAAGCGAGCTCTTCGGCCACGAAAAAGGGGCGTTTACCGGGGCCATCCGCCAGAAAAAAGGACGCATTGAAAGGTCCCACGGCGGCACCCTTTTTTTGGACGAAATCGGGGATATCTCCCCCGCGACCCAGGTGCTGCTCCTGCGTTTTCTCCAGGATCATTACTTTGAACGGGTGGGGGGAGAAAAAGCCATTGAGGCCGATGTCAGGGTGCTGGCCGCCACCAACCAGGAACTCCAAAAAGCGGTGGAAACCGGGAAGTTCCGGAACGACCTCTATTACCGGCTGAATGTGATTGCTATCCACCTCCCCACTCTGCGGGAGCGCAAAGACGATATTCCCTTGCTTTGCCGACATTTCTTAAGCAAATGCAACGCCAAAGAGAAGAAAAACATCCAAAAATTCTCAGCCAACGCCATGCAAATCCTAATGGATTATGAGTGGCCGGGGAATGTCCGCCAGTTGGAAAACGCGGTCAACCACGCGGTGATCATCGCTCAGGACGACATCGTCAGAAGGAGGCATTTGCCCCGTTTTCTCAAAGAAGCAGGGGATGAACCCATCTCCACTTCCCTGGCGGACAATGAGCGCCGCTTAATTTTTCGGGTGCTCCAGGAAACCAACTGGAACAAACACGACGCAGCCAAGCGCCTGCAGGTCACCCGCAGCACCCTTTACAGCAAAATTCGACGCTACAGCTTGGAGAGAGTGACTGGTTCCTGAATGGAGAAAGGTCCAAATTTAAACAGAGTATTTTGAATAGATTATTAGGACTTTTTCTGGTTTCTTTTTTCGGAAGAGTCCGATTTCATACATTTTAACCATATTTTATTTAATTAGAATTTCTCATGATAAAGACAAGGGGCCGAAATCTCGGCCCTTTTTATTTTTGGCAGAAATCTTGAATAGATGTAACTGGTCAGCGCACTAGAGGTGGGGCCCTGGTGGGCAGACTGGAAATAAAATCATTTGACGCTGGTATACCAGGCATTTTGGCCGGGAAGGAGGTGAGACTTTTTTATTAGAGAAGGCGCGCGCCATCCACAGGTAAAAGACCTATAAATGCTTCTGCTTTCTCTAAGATATTGGCCTCTATTTTGTCGTGGACATTTCTCCTAAGCGCAGTATTTCCCATCAGGAGGAACCTTGGTCTTCAAATCCTTCAAGTCGTAGTTCATTCCTTCAGGTCTGCAATAAAGGCTACTCCTATGACGCCAGATATGGGAGGTCAAAAGATGGCGAAAGAAAAACGCGACATTGAAATCAACAGCCGGGCCGATACCCTGCCTTTAATGGGGCCGGAAGTCAGGCCCTGGCCGGTGACTCCACCACCGACACCCGAATGGGTTATGGACAATATCTATGCCAAACGCAAAGCCCAGGAGTTCGGCAAATTCCTGGAAGACAATCTGAGGCTCGATTTCGTTTTCGATAAACCGGAAGCCTTGCAGGGGCTCCGGGTAATGTGCAACGGCATCTGGCAGATCAGCAGGATGTTTGCCGCCAGCCTGCTGAGCGAGCAGGGCGCCGAACTGGTCCATATTGAGCCCCCCAGCGGCGACCCCCTGCGGCAGCTCACCCCCTTCGGCCGGGAAGAATACTTGTTCAAGGACAACGTCACCGGCGAGCCCTGCGGCATGGACTTCCTCCACGAGTTCCGGAACGGCAAGTCCGTCACCCTGAATCTGGAGACCGAAGAAGGCCGGGCCATCTACAAGAAAATGGCCACGGTCTTTGACGTTGTCATCGAGGCCTGGCCCCCAGGGTATATGGACTCCCTGGGGATCGGCTACAGGCAGCTTTCCAAGCTCAACCCCCGTCTGATCTACTGCTGGGTGGGGGAGCGGGGCCAATGGGGTCCAGGGAAGGATCAGGTCTCCAAACATGGCCAATGGACCCTGGATCCCTTCTCCGCCGCGGCTGATTCCTGGATCCACAATACCGGTTTCCCGCCGGACCAGTGCCCCCGGGGCGGCAAGGGCGGCGACGTCATGCGCTCCGGCGCCTGGCTGCCCTCTTACGTCTGCGGCGAGCAGGCCGCGGTTAATATCCTGGCCGCGCTTTACTGGCGGGACGGAGTAAGCGGCGGAGGCCAGTTCATCGAAACCACCGCCGCAGAAGCCCTGATGGACATCCTGGACTTCGACATCGGCTGGTACGGCTTCAACGCGTCCATCAAGGCCAGAACCGGCGCCTGGGACCCGAACCTGAACCAGTACGAGTGGAACCCCTGCAAAGACGGCTACATGATGATCGGCGGCCAGACCGACCGACTCTGGTACCGCATCGGCATGTGCATCGAGCGGGAGCTGCCAGAGTTCGGGCGGCTGATCCATGAAGACCCGCTGCTGAAAGAAATGGGCGCCCGCAATTCCCTCCAGGGTCTCATTAAGACCTACTCCATCACCACCAAGTGGCTCCGGGACATCAATCGCATCGAAGCCGAGCAGAAGCTGATGGAGTACGAGATCGCCGCGGGTCCGGTGCTGTATATCGACGAAGTGGCGGAATTTCCCCACTTCAAATACCGCCCCTGGGTGAACACCATTGAGACCCAGTTCTACGGCACGGTGATGTATTCCGAATCCTGCGGCGCGTTCCAGCACCGCACCCCGGCCCGGGTCAAGGACGTGGGTCGGCCCCTGGGGCATGACAACGGCGAAGTCTATAAGCAATACCTGGGCATCGGCCCCTTGAAACTCCGGGAACTCAAGGCGAAGGGGGTTATCTAAATGGACGAAAAAGAATTCAACAAACTAAAAGTTTGCGACTTCGAAGAGCTCCCCGGCCCCAAGAGCAAGGAAGAGCTGGAAGAGATGAAGATGCCCTTCGAGGAGTATTGCCGGAAGGCCTTTGATCCAGGCAACGAGTTTCTCAAGCCCGAAGCTCTGAAGGGTATCCGCTGGATGAGCACCACCATGTACATCTTCACTCCCCACTCGGTGGCCAACCTGGCGGAGCTGGGCGCGGAGTGCATCAAGGTGGAGATGCCCCGCATGGGCGACCCCATGCGGCACACCTCGCCTTTTAACGAGGCTTATCTCTATCCCCTGCACGACACCCGGCCCATGACAGGCACCGGTTACGGCTTCCTGAACGCCAACGTCAACGAATACTACATCACCCTTGACTACCACGTGCCCGAGTCCAAGCGGATCTACTACGACCTGGTGAAGTTGTCTGACGGTCTCACCGAGTGTTACCGCCACGGCACCTTCGACCGCTGGAAACAGGGCTACCGCCACGTCATGGAGATGAACCCCCGGTTCATCTATGTCTGGGGCGGCGGCTTCGGCTACGGCCCCAAGATCTTCGGTGGCTCTTACGACATCCTGGGGCAGGCCCACGCGGGGCTGGCCAGCATCACCGGCACCCACGAGGACTTCGGCGGCCATGCCACCAAGTGCACCAATTGGTGCATCGACTGGTATTCCGGCACCCAGATCACCGTGGCCATCATGGCGGCCCTGAACTGGCGGCTGAAGACCGGGCTGGGGACCATGATCGAGTTCTCCCAGGTGCAGGCCGCCACCCGTATGTGCGGTTACACCGCGCCTCTGTATGGCAAGTTCGGCATCGTCCGCCAGCGCTGGGGCAACTGGGACACCCAGCTCTGCGTCCACGGCATCATCATGACCGGCAAGGTGGACTTCCCTGACGCCAAGAATCCCCAGGACAAGTTCGAGAGCCGCTACGTCATGCTCAGCGCCTTCCAGGACGCGGACTTCAAAGAGCTGTGCGACGTCATCAGGAAGCCCGACCTCTTCAGCAGCTACAAGAGCCACAAGGAAAGGATCGGCGCGCCGGCCCAGATGGAGATCTACAAGGCCATCGAGGACTGGGCCGCGGACAAGACCCGCTCCGAAGTGGTGAAGATCCTGAAAGAGGCCGGCATCCTGGCGGAGCCGGTGCTCAACGACCGGGAGGTCTATGAGAACGAGCACTTCCGGCAGCGGGGCACGGTGCGCTGGAATGACGACCCCCTCTTCGGGGACATCCTCATCCATAGCGGCTACTCCGCGGGTCTCATGTCCAAGACCCCGCGGCGGCATCGCTGGCAGTGGCGGCCTGTGGGCGCGGACAACGTCAAGATCTACCACGAGCTCCTCGGTTATCCCATGAGCCAGATCGAGGACCTCTACAACCGGAATATCATTTAAGCGGAGGGGACAGGCATATGTGCGATATCATCTGGTGCAAGAAAGAGGTGGGCGGCAAAGTCTGTGACACCGTCAATTACCTGGACCCCTATTGCTTCTGGAACTGGGAAGGCAAGATCGGCTGCGCCGAGTGCGGCGCAGTCTATTATATCCACATGATCCAGGGGCACATGTACCGGGGCCCCGATGAAAAGCCCGGGGAAAAGGCGGACATTTTGCCCCTGTTTGCGGATAAGCCCAATGACGGCTATAGCTGCTATCTGCCGGGGATCGAAGGACGCACCCGGCCCTTCACCTGCCTGCCCCGGGAAATCTACCTGGGTCACGCGGATACGGTGAAGTTCAGCATCCGCGGCAAGCCGGTGCGGGGCTGGCGTCCCCAGCCGCCTTCCGCGGGGGTGGCCGGTTCGTTCGGCTTCTTCTGGGATATCGAGAAGCTCTCTCCTGAGGTCTGGACGGAATACCAGGAGAAAATCAAGAATGGCCAAGTCAAGGACTGGTAAAGGGAGGAGCTGCTCATGGCCATGAAAAAAGAGGAAATGATAGAAGCCAAAAAGTTAAACCCGGTACAGTTTCTGGCCAAGGTGCTGGAGGCGGAAAAGCATACCGACCATATCTGCTGGGGGTGCAAGTACCTGAAATGGGTGCTCAAAGGCTCCGGGTTTCCGCCCGCGGATATCATCGGCTGGTGCAAAAAAATCCACTGGCCCCATTACTGGTCCATCTCGGAGATGGACGTGATCAAGAAGTGCTATGCCTTCGAAGCTAAATCTTGAGGAAACCCGCCGGCACGGGGGGGAAGAACTGGAAACCCTGCGGGGCATGGTCCTGGCTTGGAAAGAGGATTACCTCCAGTCAGCGCCGCACCGGGGGGGACCGGAATACCTCTTTCTCTGCCAGGATTTTTCCCAGGAGATCGAGGAGTACATCTACCCCTATATCAGCCGGATGGTGGTGACCGACCATCTCGACCAGGGCCAGGCCCGGGAGTTTTTGGACTTTTGTTACCGACAGGTCCTGGAATTGCAGGAACATCTGGAGATAGACGACGAATCGCCGAATTAAGGAGATTCAGTCACAAACTGGGTTGATTCCTCTAATTAACCGCAGAACGATAGGAGGGTAAACATGCCCGAAAAATGCCGCTTGGGTGTTTGTGGCTTTGATCCCATGCTGGTCCGGGGCTACGTCAAGACCGGATTCAGGGCCTTATGGTGGTATCTCCCCGATGAGTTGTTTGCTGATTACGACGTCGGGATCGGGGACAAGGTCAAAGGGACTTTGTTTAAGGTGATTAACGGCAAGGAAGAAGTTACCGCCACTCCCAATGAACCGTTTGAATGGGTGACCAGCAAGGAGACGGGCTATGCGGTCCTGCTCCCTGCTGAGATCATCACCAAATTTGAGCTCACGGAATTCCACTTCTTTGAGCTGCAAATCGACCAGATTCTCCGGAAAGTGGGAGGAGGCCCCGGCGGCCGGGACCAGGATGAGTTTGAGGCGGTGGACGTCTATCCCGGGGAAACCAAACAGCGCAAATGGTGGCCCGACGGGAAGATGAAACTGAAATTCACCCTGCCCTACGCCGCACCCTAATTACTTGCCGACCCAACCTCCCGGCCTCCTTACCGTAAGGAGGCCGGGAGTTTCTTCTCCAACATCACTGCTTTCCAGCCCTTTTGGCAGTGTTTATATTATTGAAAAGCCAGGTCCGACCACTCTTAGTCGTGAGGAAATAAAAGCCGATGGATGAAATCAGCAACTACGAGCTGCATACCCAAGAGAACTGGCAAACCCTGGCTGAACTCCTGAACATCAGCAACCCCCTGTTCGAGAAGACCTTTTTTCTCTTTGGGTATGACTTTTCCTGCAATATTTATCTTCTCCAGGGAGATTATCTGTCCATTATCGACCCGGGCAACGATTATACCGCGTTCATGCAGCTCCTGGAACTGGGGTTCAAACTCCCGGATATCAAAAAAATCGCCCTGACCCACGGCCATCCGGACCATGTGATGGGCGCGCTGGAATTATTCCGGGGATATCCTGGTTATAGTATTCCGGAGGTAGAGATCATCATGCACGCGGCCGGCCCCCAGCAATATAAAGAAATGGTCCAGTCTTTGGGCTGCCGGCTGACGGAAGTTAAAGGCGGAGAAAAGATCAATCTGAGCGGTTTTGAACTGGAGGTCATCCACACTCCCGGGCACACCCTGGACGGGATTTCTCTCTACCATGAGCCGACCCGGACCCTGTTCTCCGGAGATACGGTTTTGCCCCATGCCATGGCGGAAGTCGATCCCTCAGGAGGGGGCAGAATGGATCATTATCTCTACTCCCTGCGGACCTTGCGCAAAAGGGACGCCCAACATGTCTTGCCCGGCCATGGCGGCCTGGTGGCTCACTTCGGCCGGCAAGTGATTGACGGCACCTTTGAGGGGTTGATCAAGAAAGTAGTGGGGCTGGAAACCTCTTTCATGGAAGGGGCCATGACCCTGGCCCAGAAAGGGTTGCTGGAAGAGGCCCTTTTTTATACCCAGAAGGAACTCGCGGCCAGTCCTGAAGATACCCGGGCTCTGGAAATGCAGGCCTTCCTATTGCTTGACCTGGGCCGGAATGATGACGCGACCGGCATCTTCGATAAAATCTTGCAGCGGGATCCCCGGCATTTTCATGCCCTCTTGGGCAAAGGCAGGGCCCTGATGGGAATGGGTGGAATTCAGGCCAGCCTGGATTATTTTGACCGAGCCCTGACCATCAACCCCCAGGATCAGGAAACTCTGATAAATAAAGGTCTGGCCCTTTATCTTAGCGGTCGCCAAGATGAAGCCCTGGATATCGAGGTCTTCCAAAAGGAGTTTGCCCACAGGGTAAAGCAGGAATTTGCTAAAGAGCCGAAGGCATTCTCCTGAGGAGGCAGGGCTTAATTTGACGGGAAAATGCTGTAGATCACCAAGTGCGGCCTTTAACCCGAAAAGGGGGCGGAGCGCGACATGGGGAAGATACTGCGGCTGGACCGGGAAAAGGAAGCCATTGAAAAAGCCCTGCAGGCCCTGAATACCCTGCCGGTGGAACAGATCGTCGTTGCCGCCAAATTCTCCGACCGTTCCGAAGAAGTCTTTTTCTACGGAAATCCCAAAGAGATCATCCAATTATTAGCTTTGGCCCAGTTTCAGATAGGCTTCCGCTTCCCTCTGGGTGTCTGGAACGGGGAGGAAGAGAAAGACAGGGATCAAGATTGACTTGGTTCGCGGCCTTCCAATGTTTGAAATGCGAGCACTCCTGGCGGGAGCCGGCCCCGGCGGACGCCTGGGAGATGGCCTGTAATGTGGCTGCGGTGGCCGCCTGCCCGCTGTGCGGCGCAAAGATGAGGGAAGGCGAAGTGGAGTTGTTAAGTCATCGAGATTTAAATATTGCCGTGGTCGGCTCCGCTCCCCATATTTTTACTTCCAGCCAATGAATTTTACAGAGAAACCTTAAGACCGATAAAATCAAGTTAAACTAGGGTCGATTACTGAACATAATTTCATTTATAAAGAGTCGGAAATTATACAAAAATAAAAATAGAAACAACATATTTGTCTTTAAATATTAAATAGTTAAATTAATTTAAAGTTGGCTCATTCTTTGCAGTTAAATTAATATGTAAGAGAAAAAGTCATCGGACGCTTTTTCCTCCTTACGTGCCTCTTTCACGCTTTGGGCCCCACGGTCGATGCGCCGTGGGGCCTCTTGTTTTGCGTCTGTCAAATTTTAGACAACCTGCCTTCTTCCCGGAAGGTTCCCATCGAAAGACAGGTTCATTGCCCATAAATTTGATCAGCCATGAAATTTGCGCCTACCTTGTTGTTAATTTCTGAGCCACAAACCCGTAATTTTCTGTGCAGCCTGCTCTCGGAAAACCAACTTTCCCCCCTATTAATGAGCGACAAGAAAGAGCTATTGCGCGAACTCAAAAAACAACCATTTGCCACGGTTTTAATCGATTGCGGCGCGGTGGCTACTTATGGAGCAGGAATAATCTCGAAAATTAAAGTAAGTTGCCGTCATAGTCGCATTATTATTTTCTGCGATAAATCGCACCTGGCCGATGGTCAGCATCGAGAGCTTATCAAGGAAATTTTAGCCATCGGGGTCTATGCCTGTATCATGGCCCCTTATAAAGGATGGGAAGTAATAAGCCTGGCTAGTTATTAATATCATTAAGGAAAAATAAAGATTGCCACATGGGTTGATGATAAAGCAAAATTAGGTCGAGGTTTCGGCAAAGGGCTCATAAAAAAGGGCGGGACAGAAGTCCCGCCCTTTTGGTTTGAGGTTAACGGGGGTTATGCGTCGGGGGTTTCGCTACTAGAAGCCGCAGCCCGGGCCCATGCCCATGCCGGGGCCGTCACCGGCCATGGCCATACCCATGCCCATCATGCCCATGCCGGGGCCCATACCCATGCCCCGGCCCATGCCTTTGCCGCCCATGGGGCAGATCTTCCGGGCCTGGAGCCGGTAAGCCGTCATTTTTTCCTGCATCTGCTCCCGGAGCGCGTTCAGCTCCTTCTGCTTGACATTAATCTGGGCCTGATCGGGGTTTTCCGCTTTCCACAGCGCGGCCATCTCCGCCCGTTTCATCCACATGGCTTTGCGCAGGTTGGCAGTCTCATTCATGAACTTTTCCTTGAGGTCGAAAAGCTGCCCCGCTTGTTCCGGGGTGATGTTGGCGCCGGGACCACAGCCGAAAGGCCGGGCATAGGCCGCGGTGCTCAGGCTCAGGACCAGGGCCAGCATCAGGGGGATCAGGGGTAATCCCTTGGCCAATGTCTTTCTATTCATGCGAAATCTCCTCTTTTTTTCGGGTTAGGATTTGCAGCCCTTTAGCGGCTGTTATCTATTAAAACCCAAGAGGGATTGAAACCCGGCGCGCCAGGATAAAAAAAAGTGATCAGTGATCAGTAATCAGTAAAAGAAGAAAAGGCCACTGATCACTGATTACTGATCACTGATCACTGGCCAAAGATTTAGAAAGAGGTTAGCGGCTATTTCCCAAAAATGCGGGTCTTGATGGCTTGGATGCGCTCCTGCCAAAGCCGCCAGGAGATGGGCAATAGAGGCAGTTCCCGCACGGTGCGGCGCCAGAGGTAGACGGCCACTCCGGTGAAAAGAAAATTGGCGATCCAGGGAGCCAGGTGGGGATTGAGCCGGGCGCTGAACGCCAGGCGCCAGGAGGCCGTAAAGACCACGTAATAGACCAAAAAGACCAGCAGGCCCAGGATCAGGCCCCAGGTACGGCCGTGATGGCGGGGGGTCATCCCCAGGGGCATGGCGATGAGACACAACAGGAACGCGCCGCAAGGCAGGGCAAATCTGCGGTTCAGCTCCACCGCCAGCCGGATGTAGCGGTCCGAACCAAGGGTCTCATGGCCTACGCTCCGCCACAACTCCCCCAGATACATCTCGTCTTCCGATTTCTTATCCTTCAAAAAGGTGAAAAGCTGCAAGGGCAACTGGTAGGTCTTGAATTCCACGGTCTGCCACTTGCTCAAGCCCTCTCCCCAGCGGACCACCCGGCCCTCTCCCAGGTGGAGCACCAGGGTCTCCTGGGAAGGATCATAGCTCAACTCGCCTTTCTTGGCGTAAACCGTATTGGGATTATCCTTGTCCCGGGAGTCGTAGATAAAGATGCCTTCCATGGTTTTGCCCTTCGGGGGCACATGGTTGACAAAAAGCATCAGATCCTGGAAATCGGTGTTGAAGACTTGCTCTTTGATTCCCAGGTCCGCGCGGCGTTTGACCACCTCCACCATCAGCTCCCTGGTGGCCTTCTGCCCCCAAGGAGCGCCGTACGCGGTGAAGAACAACGCCAGCAGCGCACATGCCAGGGAGAACAGGCAAATCGGCGGCAGCAATTGGGTATAGCTCAGGCCCGAGGTCTTCAGGGCAATGACTTCCTGGTCCACGGTTAAACGCATGAGCGCCAGCAGGATGCCCACGGTCGCGGCCATGGGCAGGGTAAAGACCAGCAGATAAGGGAAGAGATAGGCGCAGGTCTTGAGCACCTCCATCAGGCCCACGCCTTTGACCACGATCATCTGGGTCACCTTCATCATCCTGCCCAAAAAGACGATGATGGTAAAGGCCATCAGCCCGGCCCCAAAGGGGGCCATGATCTCCTGGAGGAGGTAACGGTAGATGATGGAGGGCATGGTCAAGGCGCGCATGGCTTAAAGATCGTTTTCCGTTTTCCGTTTTCCGTTTTTCGTTTTTCGTAAAAGACTAGGAAATTAAGGCCTTACAATTAAGATTCGGGAGGGATTGAATCAACTCCCGAGAGTTTGCAGTCCTAACTTTGAACTTTGAACCTTAAACTTTGAACTATTCCAAACAGTTGTTAACCCCAGAACCCAAAACCCAAAACCCAGAACCCGAACCTTGGAACCTGGAACTTTCTTCAGCTCGCAGGAATTCTTCCCCGTAACTTAATAAAATACTATTTTTATGCCGGGCCAGGAAGTGAAAATTTCCCGGCAATTCCCGCTCCAAAGCGGCCCGGTCTTTGGCCCGCAGGAAAAAGAAGACCAGGGGCTTGGTACGAGCGAACGCGGCCATCTCCTGGGGAGTATCAAAAAAGAGGGAAGTGGTCCCGACCAATTTCCGCCCGTAATCCAACTCCGTAGAGAAAGAGAGGAGATGAAAAATTTCGCCGCTGTAAAACGACACCCCCTGGGAATAAAGGCGGTAACCCACCAAAGCCGCGCCCGGCTGCCATTGGGATTTCAGCGCCAGACCCATCTCCCTGGGGGAGCGCTGGGTGCTCACTTTTTCCATGCCCCAGGGGACCAACAGGCTCAGCAGCAAGGCCCCGGTCACCAACACGCCGGGCCGCCGCCAAATCAGGGTGAGGGTGGGGGTCAGGGCCAGGATCAACAACCCCGGCAGGAATAAAGGAGCCAATAGCTCGCCCTTGGCCAACAAGGCGGCGACCCAAGCCGGAGGCAGGAAATAGACCCCCAAAAGACACCAGGCCAGGAGGCCCCAGATTATCAAGGAGATTAATAAGCCCCGGCCCCATAAAAGCCCTGAGTTGGAACGGGCCTGCTCCCACAGACTATGCCCCAGCAGCAAAGCCAGGGGCAGAAGGGCCGGGAGGATATATGGCGCGAGCTTGCCCCGGGAGACGGAAAAAAAGAGGAGGATTACCCCCGCCCAGATAACGAGAAACAGCCGGTCCGGGTCCCGGACGGGCTTCTCCCGGGCCAGGGCCCAGGGGAGCAGCCAGAACCAGGGGACCATGAATCCCAGAAGAATAGGCAGATAGTAATAAAAAGGCTGGTGATGATGGATAGCCTTGGTCAAGTAGCGCCCTAAATGCTGTTCCAGGATGAAGAACCGCAGAAAATCCGGATATTGCAACGCCGCCAGAACAAACCACGGGAGGCAGACCGCAGTTAAAAGCGCCACTCCCCGAAGATGGAGCCAGGAGCGGAGCCAGGGCCGCTTCTGCCAGATACACCAAATCATCCAGATAATGGCCGCCAGGACCAATACCACCGGCCCCTTGGTGAGAACCCCCAGAGCCAGGGCCAGATAGGCCCAAATCCACAGCCTGGGCCGCTCTTGGCGCATTGCCAGGTAGCCCAGAGCCACCCCTAGATTCAGAAACAGGGTCATGGGCATATCCAGAATAATGAGCCTGCCCAGGGCCACATATCCTCCGCAGGTGGCCATGATCATGGCGCTTAAGAAGCCTGCCCCCGGCCCCCAGAGGGCCCGCCCCAGGCCATAGGCCACCAAAACGCCCCCCAGCGCGCTCAAGGCCGCGGGCAGGCGCGCGGCCCACTCCGATAAACCCTGAACCTGAAAACTAAGGGCCGTGAGCCAATAAACCAGAGGCGGCTTTTCCAGATAAGGCAGCAGGTTGAGGCGGGGGATTATCCAATCGTTTAAAAGCAGAATTTCCCTGGCAATCTCCGCATAGCGGCCCTCGTCCGGATCCATCAGGCCCGGTGCGCCCAGACGGTAAAAAAAAAGGGCCGCTCCCGCCAGAAGAAGAACGGCAAGATAAAAAATTTCATGGCCAATCCCAGCGCGACTGGTTATAGGCGAAGTGGTTTCGGGCAAAATCGTCTTCCTAAATTACCTTTCTGCCTGGGAAACGCAGGCTAAAGCCTGCGGCTACCAAATATAGCAGTTTGCATGGAAAATGGCATTAACCATTGTCTTGGAATCCATAACTATTCTCAGCAAGACCCCAAATAAAAAAAAGGCCGGTTCCCTCGGGAACCGGCCTTTTCTTTTACTTAGCGCCTTTGCGGCGTTGCGTGAGAATTACTTAATGAGCAGAGGCACGATCAACAGGGCCACAATGTTCACGACCTTGATCATGGGGTTGATGGCCGGGCCCGCGGTGTCTTTGTAGGGGTCGCCCACGGTGTCGCCGGTGACCGCGGCTTTATGGGCATCGGAACCCTTGCCGCCGTAGAGGCCGTCTTCGATGGCCTTCTTGGCGTTATCCCAGGCGCCGCCGCCGGAGGTCATGGCAATGGCCAGGAACAGACCGGTGACGATGGAGCCGATGAGCATGCCGCCCAGGGCCACGGGGCCGAGACCCGGGCAGAAGCCCACGACCACCGGGGAAAGCACCGGGATCAGGGCCGGAACCATCATCTGGCGCAGCGCGCTCTTGGTGACGATGTCCACGCAGGTGCCGTATTCGGGCTTGGCGGTGCCTTCCATGATGCCGGGGATTTCCCGGAACTGGCGCCGCACTTCTTCCACCACGCCGCCCGCGGCCTTACCCACGGCCTCCATGCAGAGAGCGCCGAAGTAGTAGGGCAGCAGGCCGCCGATGAACAGACCGGCCAGGACCCGAGGATCGGACAGATCGAAGGTCATGGCGCCGGGGAAGGACCGGGAGTACTCGGCAAAGAGCACCAACGCGGCCAGAGCCGCGGAACCGATGGCGTAACCCTTGGTCACGGCCTTGGTGGTGTTGCCCACCGCATCCAACGGATCGGTGATGTTGCGGATGTCTTCGGGCAGTTCCGCCATTTCCGCGATGCCGCCGGCGTTGTCGGTGATGGGCCCGTAAGAGTCAATGGCCACCACGATGCCGGTCATGGAGAGCATGGCCACCGCGGTCAGGGCGATGGCGTAGAGGCCGGTGCCGGGGTTGGCCAGGCCGCCGCCCAACTGGAAGGCCGCCAGAATGGCCAGGACGATGACCACGACCGGGGCGCCGGTGGACTTCATGGAGATGGCCAGACCCTGGATGACGTTGGTGCCGTGGCCGGTGGTGGAGGCCAGGGCAATGGACTTAACCGGGGTGAAGCTCTTGGAGGTGAAGTACTCGGTGATGCCCACGATCAAGCCGGTGAGCAGCACGCCGATGACCGCCAGCAGGAAGACGTTAAAAGTCGGAATCACAAAGCCCGCCGCGCCTTTGCCGGCCGCTTTGGCGGCCACGCCGGTCATGAATTTGCCGGCCAGGGGATAGAAGGCGATGATGGCCAGGACTGCGGCCACGATGAGGCCCTTATAGAGAGCGCCCATGACGTACGCGCCTTTGCCCAAGCGGACAAAATAGGTGCCGATAACCGAAGCGATGATGGACACGCCGCCCACCACCAAGGGGAAGAGGATGGCCGGGGAACCCGCGCCGTACACGGTGTAGGCCAGCAGCATGGCGGCCACCACGGTCACCACGTAAGTCTCATAGAGGTCCGCGGCCATACCCGCGCAGTCACCCACGTTGTCGCCCACGTTGTCAGCGATAACCGCGGGGTTCCGGGGATCGTCCTCGGGGATGCCGGCTTCCACTTTACCCACCAGGTCCGCGCCCACGTCCGCAGCCTTGGTGTAAATACCGCCGCCCAACCGGGCAAACACGGACACCAGGGAGCAGCCGAAGCCCAGGCCCACCAGGGCGTGCATGGCTTCACCCGGAGCTGTGGCCATCAAAAACTTGAAGTAACCGGCCACGGACAGCAGGGCCAGACCCACCACCAGCAAACCGGTGACGGAACCGCCCCGGAAGGCCACGGTGAGAGCATGGGCCATGCTGGTAAACGCGGCCTGCGCGGTGCGCACGTTGCTCCGCACCGACACGTACATGCCCACGTATCCGGCCAGGGCCGAACCCGTGGCGCCGAGGGCAAAGCCCACTGCCACCCATTTGCCCAGGCCGAAGAAGAGCAGGACAAAGACAACCGCACCCACCATGGCTACGGTTTTATACTGCCGGTTTAAGAAGGCATTCGCCCCTTCCCGCACCGCCGCGGAGATTTCTTGCATCCGGGCGCTGCCTGCATCCTGCTTCAGGACCCAGCCGGTGGTCATGAGGCCATAGGCGACGCCCACCAAGCCGCAAAGCAATGCAAAAGACATAATATCCATCCGCTATCCTCCTATAAGTAATAATTCCCTAAGGTTTTAAGGTTCTTAATGCCTAATGGAAAACCTACAAGAAAATCTATCACCTCCCCACCCTATTTTTTGCTCCTGGAAAACCTATCTTGAGTCGAATGACAATACATACCTCAGTTAATCACGGCTGTAAAGGAAAAATTTCACAAGTCAGGCAAGTTTCCTCACCTTAATTTGGTCTTTTGGCGCACAGCGAAGAATCACATATTTTCAGGAGGTTGGGGTTCTGCATCCCCTTTCCGGGAGCCAAACCCCTTATTAGAAGAGCTTGATAGATTATTGGGAATCCGGTTCTTCCGGAAATTCTGGCGGCGCAGGCAAGGATGCAGGCAGGTGTGAGATTTTTGGTTTTCCCTCCAGGGCCTGGGCAATTTCAGGTGGTATTTTGCCGTCCACCAGGACCACCCCGTAACGTTCCGCCAGGGTCAACAGGTACTGGTATTCCAGGGCCTTTTTCTCCAGGCGGTAGCGCAGCAGCAGGCGGATGGGGAAATAGAGCAGGGCCAGGGCCAGCAAAGCAATGAGCAGGTACGCGCCCCCCAGGCCTAAAGCCTTGACCGCATCGGCCACCAACCCGAATCCGGAGGTGCCCCAGAGGAGAAGCAAGCCTGCGCCTAGCGCCGCCAAGCCCCAAAGAAGCCGGCGTCGTCCACCTTTCCGGGCTTGGACCCCTTCCCGGCTCCCATCCCCCGTTTGCCCGGAAATCAGCTCAAAACCCCGGACAACAAATCCGAAAAGAAAGACCAGGACAATGGGGGCGATGAACGCGGCCGCCAGGTATTCCTTCCAGGGGAAGGGAATGACCTTCACCTCCCCGGTGAACATCCCTTCATCCATCTGCCAGATGAGGGTGAACACCAGGATGAGGATCTCCACCACCGCTACGATTATAAGGAAGTTGTTGAAGATATAACGCTTTTCTAGAGGATCGTAAAAGTTAAAATAGCGGGACATTTATTTGGTTTCCAGTTGCCAGTTCCCAGTTTTTGGCTTTTGGCTTTTGGCTTTTCGCTTTTCGCTTTTGGCTTTTGGCTTTAAGGCCTTGGAATTTTAATAACGTCTTATTTCAAATCCAAAAAGTTCAAAGAGGATTACTGATTACTGATTACTGATTACTAATCCCTGACCCCTGGCCCCTGCTCACCGCTCACTGCTCACTGCTCACTGCTTTCAACTCCCACCAGTACAGCCCCCCGGCCCAGGCCAGAAGAATTAGGTCTTGCAATATCGCGACAGGACCCACTTGGGTCTGAAAAAAGAGGCCGCAGCCGCAATCGATCTTCAACCCCCGGGCCATGGTCACCAGCATGACCACTAGAAAAGAGGCGATGAACAGCAGGAGAAGCAGCAAGCAGGAGCGCCGTTTCATACCCGCCACCAGCATGCCGCCCGTGGTCAGCTCCATCCAAGGAAGCACCGCGGCCGCGACCCCCGCCAGCCATGCGGGTCCCAATTGATAAGCCAGCACCGCCTCCGCGAATTCATAGGGATAGTAATGCTTCTGCAGCCCGGCATAGAAAAACAGGCCACCCAGGGTCATGCCCAGGATTCGGGGAAAAAACCGGCGGAGTCTGGATGACTTTTGGGTGGAAAGTTTTCTGTTTTCTGTTTTCTGTTTTCTATTAGCCAATTTTTTTGTGTCTCTTTGCGCCCTTAGTGTCTTGGAGGAGAATCTTTTACTTACTCGTATCCACCGGATAGGCCGCTTCATCCCAGGCCTTAAATCCTCCCAGGAAGGCCGTCACCCGTTTAAATCCCAAAAATTGCAGCTTCTCCGCCACCTTCAAGGCAATGTCGCAGTTGGCCGTGCCGCAATACACCACGATTTGCCGATCTTTGGCAATGCCGGTGAGGGCCGGGTTGTTCTTTTCCTCCAGCTTCTCCAAGGTCAGATTCACCGCGCCGGCAATATGCAGTTCCGCGTATTCTTCGGGCTTCCGGGCGTCGATGAACAACGTCCGGCCCTCCCGAAATTGCTCGTAGGCTTGGGCCAGATTAACGGTCTTGACGCCCTGGAACTGCTTCTCCCGGCGCTGCTCCCGCATCTTTTCCAGCTGCCCGGCCAGATCGCCTTTCATCGCTGTATTTACCAAACCCCATTGCTTGACCAGACCGAAGCCGATGGCCAGGATCACAATAAAACCGGCCCAGGCCAGGTCTTCCCAGAAAAAGTTGCGCGCCCTCAAGATGCCTTCCTCACTACTCTTTCTCTTTGGACTCCACGTCCGCGGTGGGATATTTCATACCCCCGAAAAAAAACGGCAGGGGCAGGAACCCTTCTTCTTCCTTCAGGTGGCCCTCCTCCCGGGTATGGCGAAAGTAGCGCCACATCCTGCCGTCTTTGAGGTCCGCCAAAAAGGTCTGTTTGCCGTCAGTTACTATCTGGTACCGGCCCATCGGCGCCGCGGCGCCCACGCCTTTCAAGGCCCAGGCGCCCTTGCCTGCCGTTTCCCCGGTCTTGGCGGCCTGGCTTTTCACGGCCTCCTCCACCTGGCGGCTCACCTCCCCTTTCAGGAAAGGTCCATAAAACCAAAAGGCCGTGGCCGCGGCAAAACCCAGCAGTAAACCAATAATGATGTTCCAACCTTGACTTCTAGCCACTTGCGGGCCCTCCCCTTTTCCCCCAGCTTTCCCTATCCTTCCTTCTCTGAGAGGAAGTTCGTCGGCTGGGTCTTGGGAGCCTATTAGAATTTATCGTCCAAAAACGTCGAAGTTTAAAAAATCTCTGTTATTATCATTATGTGTAAATCCAGATAGGGACTTACCATGTCAACTCCATCCCCCCTAAAGATCGACGCCATCGCCTTCGACCTGGGGAACGTCCTGGTCCGGGTGGACCATTACCGCTTCTGCCGCGCGATCTCGACCCTGGCCGGACTGACCCCGGAAGAGGTTTACGCCGCGGTCTTTGGCTCCGACCTGGAGCCCGGCTACGACACCGGCCGTGTCTCTTCGGAAGAATTTTACCGGCTGGTCATGGACCGCTTTGGTGTTACCCTCCCCTACCCCCGGTTCTGCGAACTCTGGAACGACATCTTCGCCCCCCTGGAGGACATGGAGGAAACCGCGGCTAAGCTTGCCGCCCGCTACCCCCTGTATCTGTTATCTAACACAAATCCCTTGCATTTTCAATATATTAAGGAGAGCTACCCCCTGCTCCGCCATTTCCGGCGCTTTATCCTCTCTTTTGAGGTGGGCAGCCGCAAACCCGAACCCGGCATCTTTCAGGCCCTTATCCGGGAAACCGGCGCACCCCCGGAGCGCTGCCTCTACCTGGACGACTTGTTCCCCTTTGTGGAAACCGCCCGCAGCCACGGCCTGGCGGCCTGGCACTTTGTCTCACCCCGTGATTTCAAAGAGCAATTGAGCCGGGAAGGACTTTGGTTAAGAAATAGTTTTTAGTTTTTAGTGGAAATATTTATTCCTCAACCGAACTGGTTTCCTGAACATACTAAAAACTGAAAACTAAAAACTAAAAACTCAAAAAGGTTTGCCAATCGCCTTATCCAGTTGCGCCTCCGCCACCCGGTAATCATACAAGGCCCGGACAAATCTCAAATCCGCCTGGAAATACTGCACCTGGGCGTCGGTGACTTCGATGATGGACCCCACCCCCACCTGGTAGCGGCCCTGGGCCAGGCGATAATTCTCCCGGGCCGCCTCCAGGGCCTTCTTGGTGGCCCGGATCAACTCCCAGGCCGAAGTGACGTCCAGATAGGCCTGTTCCACTTCTTTGGAAATGTCCTGGTCGAGAACCTCCTTATTGGCCAGGGTAGCCCGGATATTGGCATTGGCGGTCTTGACGTTATGGTAGGCGAGCAAACCGTCGAACAAGGGCACGGTCAAACCCGCGCCCACCCACCAGGAGCGATTTTCCAGGGCCTCGGTGCCGAAAGGCGCGTTAGGGCCAGACCAGCCGTACGCGGCCAGGGTGTTCAAAGTAGGATACCAGCCAGCCTTGGCGACCTGCAACGCGGCTTGATCGGAATCCTGCTGAAAGCGATTCCTCAAGATTTCCGGCCGCCGGTTCAAGCTCTGGGCCTTTAATTCGGCCAGGGACAGGGGTTGCCGGGTTACTTCGATAACGTCCTCAACCCCCTGATAAGGCCAGGTCTTCAGGCCCAGGGCCGTCATCAGGGTGACCTGGGCCAGGTCCACCGCGTTTTTGGCCCTGATGAGGTCGGCCTCAGCACTATAAAGGTTGGCTTCCGCCTTGGTGACGTCTATCTTGGCCCGCAGCCCCACGTCGTAAAAACCCTGGGCCTGTTTCACCAGTTCCTGGTTCTGGCGCACCGTCTCTTCGGTAACCTTCCGGGTCCGCAAGGCCGCCAGATAACCGAAATAAGCGGTCCGGGCGCCCAAGACCACTTTTTGGCGGTTGCCCGCGTAATCCTCCCGAGTCTGCTCGAAAGTAGCTCGGGACTGGGCTATCTGGCCCGTCGTCTTCCCAAAATCGTAAATCAGCTGGGTGGCGGAGAACCGGCTGATATAAAAATCTGAAGTCGCGGCCCCCACGCCCCCTAAGCCCGGAGGACCGCCGCTGATCGCGGCTCCGGAGGTGGCGGGAAAGGCATTCCCCCAATACAAATTGTTGGTAAAGGTGAATTGCGGCAGATACGCGGCCCGGGACGCGCCGATCTGATATTTGGCCGCGAACACCCGTTCCTTGGATTCCTTGAGAGTGGGATGCTCCTTGAGCGCCACCTCGACGGCCTGCTGCAAGGTAAGACGCCCGCCGCCTTCCTGGGCTATTACTTCAGTGGCCTCCTGGGCTTGGAGAGCCACTATGACCAGGAAAACAGCCAGCCATTTCCCTAAGTTGCCAATCACTTAAAAGCTCCTAGAATGTCTTTCGGTTCTCAAGCTTAGCTGGAGAACGGGAAAAATAGCTTACAGGCCCGGCTTGCGCTTATGCCACTCTGTGGCCTGCTCAAACGCATAAGCCGCCTGCAGCAACACCGCCTCCCCGAAAGGCGGGCCCATGAGCTGCAAGCCGATGGGCAACCCCGCGGAGCTGAAGCCGCAGGGCACCGAAATCCCGGGCACCCCCGCCAGGTTAGCGGAGATGGTGAAGATGTCCGAGAGGTACATGGTCAAAGGATCGGCCATCTTCTCGCCCAGGCGGAACGCGGGCGTGGGGGAAACCGGGGTGGCCAGGAGGTCGCATTTGCCGAAGGCTGCGTCGAAATCCCCCCGAATCAGGGCCCGCACTTGCGAAGCCTTCCGGTAGTACGCGTCATAATAACCCGCGGACAGAGCATAAGTCCCCAACATGATGCGCCGCCGCACTTCCGGGCCGAACCCCTTGGTGCGGGTGGCCGCGTACATCTCCAAAAGATTTCTGCCCTCTTCCCGGACCCCGTATTTCACCCCGTCATACCGGGCCAGGTTCGAGGAGGCTTCGGCCACGGCCACCACGTAATAGACGGCCACCGCGTATTCGGTGCGGGGCAAGCTTACTTCCACCAAGGCCGCGCCCAGCCCCTCCAGGGTCTTCAGGGCTTGCTGGACCGCGGCCTCAACTTCGGGGTCCAGCCCCGCGCCGAAGTATTCTTTGGGCACGCCGATCTTCAGGCCCCCGATCTCCCGCCCCAATCCTTCCAAATAATCCGGCACCGCCGTGTCCACGGAGGTGGAATCCCGCAGGTCGTGCCCGGCGATGCAGTTGAGCAGCAGGGCCGCGTCCCGCACCTCTTTGGTGAGCGGGCCGATCTGGTCCAGGGAGGAGGCATAGGCCACCAGGCCGTAGCGGGAGACCCGCCCGTAGGTGGGCTTCAGGCCCACCACCCCGCAGTGGCACGCGGGTTGGCGGATGGAGCCGCCGGTGTCGGAACCCAGTGACGCGGTGCAAAAATCCGCGGCCACCGCGGCCGCGGACCCGCCGCTGGAGCCGCCGGGGATGTAATCCCGATTCCAGGGGTTGTGCGTGGGGCCGAACCCCGAGTTTTCCGTGGACGAGCCCATGGCGAACTCGTCCATGTTCACTTTGCCCAGAAAGACCGCGCCCGCCTGGCGCAGTTTGGCGCAGACCGTGGCGTCGTAGGGCGGGACAAAATTCTCCAGGATGCGGGACGCGCAGGTGGTGCGCAAGCCTTTGGTAACCAGCACGTCTTTCAAAGCCAGGGGGATGCCGGTCAAAGGCGCGGCTTCGCCCCGGCCGATTCGTGCCTCCGCGGCCTTAGCCTGGGCCCGGGCCCCCTCCGCGTCCACGGTGAGATACGCGCGAATCTGCCCGTCAAGACCATTGATGCGGTCCAGAAGCTGGTCCGTGACCTCCACCGGCGACACTTCCCGCCGGGCCAGCAACGGGGCCAGTTCACTGATGCTCAGGCTGTATAAGGAATCCTTCATTAACCTTACCTAATAATGAGTCCCAAAATCAAAAGGCGTTAATTCAAAGGACAAAGACTGATTAGGCCATATTTCTCCCCCTTTTCTAAAGGGGGCAGGGGGGATTTTATGCACCTGTGAAAATCCCCCTAAATCCCCCTTTAAAAAAGGGGGACTTAAAAACCAATACCCTAAGCCGCCTTCCCCAACCGAAGACCGGAAACCGAAAGACCTGAGACCCAAAACTGAAAACTGACCACTGACCACTGACCACTGTCTTCAAATGATCTTGGGCACCACAAAGCTTCCCTCTTCCCGGGAGGGCGCGTTGTCCAGGGCCGCGTCCCGGTCCAGGCCGGGCTTGACCTCGTCCTCTCTAAAGGCATTGAAAACCGGGACCACGTGGGCCATGGGCGTCACCCCCGTGGTGTCCAGCTCCTGCAATTTCTCCACGTAGGCCAGAATATCGTTGAGCTGCCGGGTGAACAGCTCCACCTCCGCGGGCTCCAGGCTGAGCCGCGCCAGGTTCGCCACGTGCAGCACTTCTTCCCGGGTCAAGGCCATGCTTCTTTCTCCTCAACGCGCCCCAGGCTCGGGGCGGAAAATCTAAAAAGTAATTATATAACCTTGGCTTGAAGAAGAACAAGGATAACCGGACATTTTTCCCCGGGGCGCTAGTTAAAGGGCGGGGAGACCCCGCCCCTACCCCTACTGGGGAGGCAATTTTTTCCCAGTGATTACGCCTTCATACCTCTCCGATTAGCCCCTCCATTCCACTTTTTATTAATCAATTAAGATACATAGCCAATGGTCCGCTTGTTGCAAGATAGGCCTAAAAATGTCTCAGAACCTTAACCCTGCGTATCAAGGTGCGCAGGCGCACCCTATTTTAACTTGGAACCTGGAACTTTGAACTTGGAACTATTCAAAGGAGAAGGCAAATGAAGGTGGTCATTCTTGCCGGTGGTCTGGGCACCCGGTTGGCGGAGGAAACCGAAGTCAAACCCAAACCCATGGTGGAGATCGGCGGCCGGCCTATCTTGTGGCATATCATGAAGCTTTACGCCCATTATGGCTTTAATGAATTCCTCATTGCCCTGGGCTACAAGGGCGACTTCATCAAGCGCTTCTTCCTAGATTATTACCGGCTGAACGGCAGCATGACCGTCAATCTTTGGAACGGCGACGCGCTCATGCACCACAAGAAAACAGAGGACTGGACGGTACACCTCCACGACACCGGCGCGGGCACCATGACCGGAGGCCGGGTCAAGCGCCTGGAACCCTATCTGAAAAATGAAACCTTTATGGTGACTTACGGGGACGGGGTCAGCAATGTTAACCTGCAGGACCTGCTGGAATTTCACCGCTCCCATGGGCGGCTGGCCACCGTTACCGCGGTGCGGCCCCCCGCCCGATTCGGAGGTCTCATCTTTGATGGCGACATGGTAGCCCAATTCACGGAAAAACCCCAGATCGGTGAGGGTTGGATTAATGGGGGATTTCTGGTTTTTGAGCCGGGGGTCTTCCTTTACCTGAAAGGAGATCAAGCCATTCTGGAGAAGGACGTCCTGGAGCAGTTGGCCGCGGAAGGCCAACTGGCGGCCTATCGCCATGACGACTTCTGGCAATGTATGGATACCGTGAGGGACGTGTACCTGCTGGAAAATCTCTGGCAAAAAGGGAGTCCGCCATGGCAGGTGTGGTAGTGACCCCGGGCCCATCATCTCCTTTCTGGCAGGACCGGCCCACCTTAGTCACCGGAGCTACCGGGTTTTTAGGAGGCTGGCTGGTGCAACGCTTGCTGGACCAGGGCGCAGACGTAGTCTGCCTGGTCAGGGATTGGGTCCCCCAGAGTGAGTTAGTTGCTAACGGCTTGCTGGAGAGAGTTAAAGTGGCCCGGGGCGAGGTTGAAGATCAGGTCTTACTGGAAAGGGTGCTGGGAGAATACGAGATCGACACCGTCTTCCATCTGGCTGCGCAGACCATTGTGGGCATTGCCAATCGCAACCCGGTTTCCACCTTTACCTCCAACATCGGCGGCACCTGGGCCATGCTGGAGGCCTGCCGGCGCAGCCCCGGGGTGCGGCAGATCGTTTTGGCCTCCTCGGATAAGGCTTACGGCGAACATACCGGCGAGCCTTACCGGGAAGACAATCCTTTGCAGGGGCGGCATCCCTATGATGTCTCCAAGTCCTGCGCGGACCTCATCGCCCAGGCTTATGCCGCCACCTACGGCCTGCCGGTGGCCGTCACCCGCTGCGGCAATTTTTTCGGCGGCGGCGACCTGAACTGGAACCGCCTGGTGCCGGGGACCATTCGCTCCATCTTAAGGGAGCAGCGGCCGGTGATCCGCTCCGACGGCCGCTATGTCCGGGACTACTTCTATATCGAAGACGCGGCGGCCGCGTATATGCTCCTGGCCGAAAAATTGGCGGCCCAGCCGGAACTGGCGGGTGAGGCCTTTAATTTTGCCCATGACATCACTCTGACGGTGCTGGAACTGGTGGAACAGATCCTCAAGCTCATGGATTCCCGGTTGACTCCGGTGATCCTGAATGAGGCGCAAAGCGAAATCTTATTTCAATCCCTGGATGCGGCCAAGGCCCGCCGGGTTTTGGGATGGCGGCCCCAGTTCTCCCTGGCCGAGGGCTTGGCGCGCACCATCGCCTGGTACCGGGAGTTTCTCGGCGCAGGGCAACCATTTCTGCAAGCCGCCACGGGAGGATAACTCCCAGAAAGGCTCGGGACATGATTATTCATCCTTTGCCCATCGACGGGGCCGCGCTCATCGACGCCGAGCCCTTCCAGGACCACCGGGGCCTCTTTGCCCGCTTCTTTTGTTCCCGGGAACTGGCTCAGCTTTTCGGGGAACGGCAGATTGTGAACATCAATTTCTCCCGTACCCTCAAGACCGGCGCTATCCGGGGGATGCACTTTCAGTACCCCCCGCACCAAGAGATGAAGCTGGTGCGCTGCCTGCGGGGGTCCGTCTTTGATGTGCTCATTGATCTGAGGCCTGAATCTCCCACTTTCCTTCAGTGGCACGGGGAGATTCTTTCGGCCGCGAACCTGAAGATGCTCTGCGTGCCCGAAGGATTTGCCCATGGTTTTCAGGTCCTGGAGCCCGACAGCGAGCTGCTCTACCTCACTACTGCCTTTTATGTGCCGGACGCAGAAGGAGGGCTCCGTTACGACGACCCCGCAGTGGGCATCGAGTGGCCTCTTACGGTCACGGAGATTTCCCAGAGGGACGCGTCGCATCCGTACCTTAATCAGTACGACAACTCCTCGGAGGCCACCGCGTGGGACCGGTGGCTTGGGACCTTAGGCCTTCCGGGAGGCCAGGAGCAGGTTGACCCAATGGAGGGGGCAGAGGCCGACAGCCTGGGCTTTCTATCCCGGGAAAACCCCTGGCCCTGGCTGCCGGTGCCGAAATCAACCTTTTAAATAGGTGGCACAGGCCTTCCAGCCTGTGCGCAGCATAAATATTTGCGTCTTAGCGTCTTTATGTGAGGTTAATTTTAGGATTCCCGCATGAAAGTCTTGGTAACCGGCGCCACTGGATTCATCGGCAAGCAGGTAGTGCAATTCCTGCAAGGCCTGGGCCGGTGCCATGTCCTCACTAGCGCCAGAAACGAAGAAAGGCTCAAGCAACTGGGGGCGGATTATATCGTCTACGACCTTAATGAAGAGCCGAATCATTGTTATGAGCGGCTAGGGCGACCGGAAGTGCTGATTCATCTGGCCTGGGAGGGTCTGCCGCATTATCAGGAATCCTTTCATCTCGACTGGAACCTGATAAACAATTACCGCTTTCTAAGAAGCATGGTGGAACAGGGGCTGCCCAGCCTCACGGTAACGGGCACTTGTTATGAATACGGGTTACAAAACGGCTGTTTGCAGGAAGAGATGCTGACCAACCCCACCACCAGTTACGGCATCGCCAAGGATGTCTTGCGGCGCCGGTTGGCAGCGCTGCAAGAGAAGCATCCCTTCCGGCTGCGCTGGCTCCGCCTTTTCTTTATGTATGGGCCCGGCCAGCCGGACCGGACCTTGATGGCCCAGGTGGACCAAGCCCTGGCCGCAGGGCGGGAGACCTTCGACATGTCCGGCGGCGAGCAGCTCCGGGACTATCTGCCCGCGGCGGAGGTGGCGGCCTTGATCGCCAAAGTGGCCCTACAAACGCGCCACGATGGGATTTTCAACATCTGTTCGGGGCAACCCATTTCGGTGCGCCGCCTGGTGGAAGAGCATATCGCCGCTAAACGCGGCCGGCTGCGCCTGAATCTGGGGGTTTACCCTTACCCGGCCCACGAACCCATGGCCTTCTGGGGCGACCCCGCCCGGATGCGTTTCGCCGTGACCTCCTTTGAGGAGGAGCAAAAAGAGACTGCACCCCCCTTAAAAGCAGTCATATAAAGGAAAATTAAATGAAGGCAAAAATTAAGCCGCGCATCGAACTCGAAAATAGAACCAAGTTAGAAAAAGTCATACCGCTAGAAGTGCCTTTTGTGGTGTTTCTTGATCCCGCGGATATTTGCAATTTTCAGTGTAAGTTTTGTCCAACTGGTAACCGGGATTTAATAAAGAATATTAATCGAAATTCTGGTCTAATGGATTTCGATTTATATAAAAAGATAATTGATGACTTATGTGAGTTTGATAACCCTATAAAAGTCTTACGTCTTTATAAGGATGGAGAACCACTGTTAAATCCTCAATTTGCCAAAATGGTCCGCTATGCCAAGAAAAGCGGCTGCACCTTGCAAGTTGATACTACTACCAATGCCTCGCTTCTTAACCCTGAAAGAAATCTTGAACTTATTGATGCCGGACTGGATAGGATAAACATTTCTTTGGAAGGCATATCCGCAGCATCCTATAAAGAATTTGCCGGGTATAACCTTAATTTTGGAAAATTTGTCGATAATATCCGGCATTTTTATGAGCACAAACAGGATTGCCTGGTCTGTATAAAAATTGTGGGCGACTTCCTTTCTGAAGAAGAGAAAAACCGTTTTTACGACATTTTCGGTGATATTGCCGACCGCGTATTTATCGAGCATGTCGCTCCTTGTTGGCCGGAATTCGAGATGCAAGAGGTTGTTCCGAATGCGGAAGTTGGCATCTATGGCCAGGAGATACGGGAGGTGGAGGTTTGTCCTTATATCTTTTATTCCTTAAGTATTAATACGGACGGCCAGGCCAGCCTCTGTTTCCTGGATTGGTCCAGGAAGCTTATGGTGGGCGATGTGAGGACTGAAAGTTTTAAGAATATCTGGCATAGTGAAACTTTATTTGCCTACCGCAAAATGCATCTTTTAAAGCAACGTAAGAACCATCCGATTTGTGGCGTTTGCGGCCAATTATCCCACTGCCTGCCGGATGATATCGATCCTTTTGCGGAGATGTTACTGGAACGTTTGGAATCTTCCAGGCTCAACCATGCAAGGTGGGTTGGAGAAAAACATGAAGAACATAGAACGCACGGCTAAGGGAACTAAAAAGATCTTATTTATAATTCCGCCGTTTTTCCATATCGGTGACTACCTCTCTGCCCAACATACGTCCCAGCAGCCGGTATTTACGATTCCTTATGGCGTACTTTCTTTGGCCGCTTATGTGCAGGCAAATGCCCAACATGATGTTCAGATCGAAATTATCGACCTGAATCTTGAAGCTTACCGGCTCTGCAAAAATTCCGCAGATCTTGAAGATGATTTAAAAGGTCTTATTCGAGACAGAGTTCTTAATTATCAGCCTGATATCGTTGGTATTTCCGCCCTGTTCAATACTTGTTTCAATTATCTAGGACTTATCTCTAGAGCGGTCAAGGAAACGGCTAACGATGTATTGCTGGTGATTGGGGGCGGGTTGGCAACTAATTTATCCAGCGAAATATTAGCGAGCTTTCCCTATCTAGATGCCTGCTGTTACGGAGAAGGGGAAATTCCTCTCCTGCAATTGGTGGATGCCGTTAACGCCCCCCAATATCTACGGGCAAGTTCTTCCTGGATTACCCGGGAAAGCCTCCGGGAAGGGCGCAAACCGCAGCACGAGTTCATCCAAAATCTGGATGAGATCCCTTTTTTTGATTACGGCTTAATTGATCTTAGCAATTATATGGGCAGGTCGTTGGACAAAAGCTACGCTCAGAAATCTTTAAGAGAAATAAGCATACATACATCACGTGGCTGTCCTTTTAATTGTGTTTTTTGTTCAAATGGAACGGTCCACGGGAAAAAAGTTAGATATATGAGTGTCCAGAAAGTCATCGATGAAGTGGAGCGAATGGTGAGATGGTATGGCGTCGAAGTATTATTGGTAGAGGATGATCATTTTCTAAATAATAAGGACAGAGCCAAGAAAATCCTAGAAGGAATTCGTGAATTTAATCTGAAAATCGAATTTCCCAATGGCATCGCGGTTTATGCCATCAATGAGGATATTGGTGAATTGCTGAAGGTTGCCGGTGTCACCACAATTTCACTGGCAGTGGAATCAGGTTCCGATTTTGTTCTCAAACAAATTATCGATAAGCCGCTCAGGGTCGCCGCGATCAAACCCGCGGTGGAAATATTGAGAAAAAATGGCATCAGTGTGCATGCCTTCATCGTCATCGGGCTTCCGGGGGAATTGGAAAAGCACCGGGAAGAAACCATGAAAATGCTCCTCGACGTCGGCTTCGACTGGGTAAAAATTTTCCTGGCCATACCGGTTGCAGGCAGCAGACTTTACGAAATATGCAAAGAAAACGGATACTTGCTCGATAGCGATTTCAGCCGGTATGTCACCACCAAAGCTAATATCAGGACCCCGGAAATAGATCCCGATTATATCGAAGATCGAGCGTATTTAATGAATCTCGAGGCAAATTTCGTGAAAAATTATAATTTGATGACCGGAAATTTCCACAAGGCCTACTTGCATTTTGAGAACATTGCTAAAAGGTATCCTGATCATGCCTTTGCACATTACTGCCTGGCGAAATCATATGAAGGGCTGGGCAAGAATGATGAAAATAATAAGTATCATCACCACAAATTCTTGGAATTAATAACCACAGATAGCACCTGGGAAAGATATGCCAGACATTTTGAATTATCTGTTTCTTGAAAAATATTTGAACGTTGCATGACAAAGATCAAATTAATATGGGAAATGGTTAAGAGATATCCAAATATGCCTCGAAGCGATCGAGGCCGGCAAGCTGCTGCAGTTAATGGCAAGCAGAGGGTGGAAAAGCATTTATAAAGGATTGCTGAATCATGAAATCAACGAGAAAGAAGTCTTTATTGTTAATTAATGGATTCGGAAGTCCGATGGCGATTATTAACGAATTCTTATCGAATTCCGCCACCGACAGCAACATTTATCTTTCTTATCCATTAAGTGTCTTGACTCTGGCCGGATGGTGCAGACAGGAGTTTCCCAACTTCGATATCCAAATCGTAGATGCCATGATGGATCTTCATAAACATATATCAAATCCTGATAGGGAGCCGATAAGTGTCGACTCCTTTTTGGCTAACATGTTGGATCAAGTGAATTTTATTCCAGATTTTATCGGCATTTCCATTTGTTTTTCCAATGGGAATAAAGCTTGTTTGCAATTATGCCGCCTATGCAGAGATAAATGGCCAAAGGCCAAGATAATTGCAGGAGGAGTTCATGCAACGACCTTTACTCACCGGCTTATTACTAATCCTCATATTGATTATGTTGTAAGAGGGGCCGGCGATATTGCCTTCGTTGATCTGCTTGACTGTTTGTTGGAAAACCGGCAGCCAGGTCATATCCCCGGTGTGGTAACAAGTATGGAGGATTTATCCAGTAAGGCATTGCCATTGGATGATCTCGACAAGATCCCCCCATATCCATACGACCTGATTGATATGGAATATCTGGTGGTCAACGAATCTACCAACCCACTATACGAAAAAGGCACTCGCACCGGCATTATTTTCATGTCTAGGGGTTGCATATTCGGCTGCACCTTTTGCGCCGCCGACAAAGTTCATGGCAGGAAGGTATATTTTAAAAGTCTCGACAGAATTATCGATGAAATTGACTATCTGATCAATAATTATGGGGTTAATACTATCAATATTATTGATGACTTATTTGGTGCCGATAAAGAATACTTCTATGGATTCTTTAAAAAGATTAAAGAGCGGGAATTAAAATTCAAGCTGGTCATTCCGGCCGGACTCTCCATTGCGATCTTTAATGAAGAGATGATCGATGTCTTAATAGAACATGGTTTGAACGCCGTTAATTTCCCGCTGGAATCCGGCTCTAAATTTGTCCAAAACAATATTATGAAAAAAAGGGTCGACCTCGATAAGGCCGTTCGGTTAATCAATTACACAAAACAGAAAGGATTGTTTATAGGCATAAATATTATTTTGGGGTTTCCCGGAGAGACCAAGGCGCTAATCTATGAAACCTACGAATTTATTAAAAAATTACCTGTAGATTGGATATCCTTTTTTGCTGCCTATCCATACCCTGAAACCGTAATGACCAACATACTATTAGACAGAGGGGCGATCACTGAAGATGGTCTTATCGAGATATGGGATAGTTCCACTCAGGGATTTAAAAAGAGACCTTTTGATATTCAAGAGATTTCCGGACAAGAGTTGACAGATCTTATATATGATTTCAATATTGAATTAAACTTCTTCTCTAATTACAATATTAGGACCAAAAAATATTCAGATATTTTAATAAAACTCGACAAGGTGATCCAACGATATCCCTTCCATATAGTGGCGTTGGCTTGCCGAGCCAAGTGTTACCACGAGCTGGGACAGCAAGATAAGGCATTCAATGATATTACGAAGATTATTGATCAAATAAACAAGAACCCAGAATCTCAAAAGCTACTTAAAAGATATGGAGGGCGGATTCAAGAAACCTTGGATTTTGCCAGCTCGTTAGCCGAATTATCAATGATATTTCCTGGAGAAAGGAATGAAAAAATTGCCATCTAAGGATTGTCCGATTTGCCGGTCTGCGGACAGTGAAACTATTCACACCCTTGCTTGTGGGAATCTGGATAACTCCGAGCTTTATCCGACTCTCCGAATTAATAATTGCCGCCGGTGTGGCCATACTTTCAATGAAATTTCTCCAAAAGAACTGGCGGGGCTAAGCAATTACTATAGTTTTGAATATGCTCCGGCTAATTTGCAGGCCGTGGATGCGAAGGCTGACCGACCGGGAAGTGCCGGCAAGTTGACCACGGATCGCTACGCTCAACTATACGGAGCTATCTCCCCGTTTATTCATGAGCAGCAGGAGGTCCTTGATGTCGGCTGCGCGTTGGGAGGTTTTCTCGATTACTTGAGACATCATGGGTTCAGCCGGCTTGCAGGAGTAGATATGGCCGAAGCCTATGTCGAGCAGGCCCGTTTAAAACAACAGTACCGGGTCAAACTAGGGAATGCCGAATCACTGCCGTTCAGTGATCAGACGTTTGATGCGATTGTCATGGAGCAGGTGTTGGAGCATTTGGCTAATCCACTGAAAGCCTTCCAGGAAGCAAAAAGAGTCTTAAGGGATGGCGGAATATTTTGTATCGGGGTTCCTGATGCTTCCAGGTATGCAGATTTTTATTATTTTGACTTTTATTGGCTGCTTCTGCGTGAACATATACAACATTTCGATGTTGATCACTTAAATTTATTGGGGGTGCAAGAGGGCTTTGAGATGGTGGAATGTCATCAGACGGCCCATGCGGTAATGAGCGAGCGCATGATTATGCCGAATCTGTATGTTGTTTTTCGTTTAACAGGATCGGCTGATAATACGAAGACATCATATCATGGCAATTCCAGATTGAAACAACAAATGATGGATTATATTGATAAAGAAAAATCAAGGCAGTTAATCAAAAGTTGTAAGATTGCCGAACTGAGTAAGTCGCGCCGGCCCATTTACGCCTGGGGCATCGGTAGGGAGTTTCTTTATCTCTACGAATCAGCGGGATTAAAATTTTGTAATATTGCCGGTCTTATCGATGCGAACCCATTTAAACAAAAGTCATTTTCGGTCAACGGGATGAGAATTGAAGACGGCGGCGATTTGTTACAGCAAGCATCTGCCGATGCGGTTCTGGTGATATCCGCTATAGCCCATGCCGATGCCATTAAGGATGCCGCGCGGGCCCTGGGTTTTAACGGCGAGATCTTTGACTGGGGCACCAACGGTAATCCTTCTTAAATGGTGAATACCTTGAGGCAGAAGATGAAGACCGTTCTCCACATAACTCCCCACCTGGGGGGAGGCGTCGGGAAGGTTTTGCTGAACTATCTGGCCAAGGTTAAGGGAAACCCTGATTTTTTCCACCAAGTCCTATCTCTTGAATATGCCAACGCAAAGGCTCTTGCCGCTTCCCAGGCTACCGGGTTCCCTCTGCTAGATAAGATGGCATCAGACCATGAAGCCATGATTGCCGCGATTACCGCAGCCGATATTGTCTTGATCCATTGGTGGAACCACCCACTGCTATATGCCTTTTTGGTCCGGGAGACGCTACCCCCCGCCCGCATTATTTTCTGGAGCCATATATCGGGCTTTCAAGCGCCGTATGTCTTTCCCAAGCCAGCCCTCTATTATCCCGACTTGTTCGTCTTTACCTCGCCCTTGAGCCTGGAAGTCCAGGAAATAAAAGCTCTGCCAGAGACGCGACAAAAATTTCTGCGGGTTATCTGGTCCACCGGCGGTATTGATCATGTCACCTCCGTGCAACCCAAGCCGCATCAAGGATTTAAGGTCGGTTATATCGGCACGGTGGATTACAGTAAGATGCACCCTAATTTTTTGGAAATGAGCAGCAAGGCAAAAATACCCGAGGCGCAGTTTATTGTCTGCGGTGGTCCCAGTGAAAAGCAGATTCAGAAGGAATCCTTGCAATTTAATGAGGGAAAACGATTTATTTTTACGGGACAAATCCATGACATAACTCCTTACCTGGCTGAATTTGACGTGTTCGGTTACCCCCTCGCTCCTTATCACTGGGGCACCTGTGAACAAGCCTTAGGGGAAAGCATGGCCGCGGGGGTGCCGCCGGTGGTTTTGGCCAACAGGACGGAGAGTTATATTGTCGATGATGGAGTTACTGGGATAGTGGCGACAAATGCAGCAGCATATACCCGGGCTCTAGAGGAACTGTATCGGCATCCGGAAAGGCGCCGGACTTTAGCCGGCAATGCCCGGGAAGCAGCCAGAAAGCTATTTTCACTGGATTTGATGGTCAACCGTTGGGAAAAGGTGTTTGACGAAGCCTTGAAGTTTCCCAAAACCGCAAGAAAGTGGACCGGCCGATACCAGGGAAGGAGCACCTCCCCCCACCATATTTTTTTGGAATCTCTGGGAGAGCACGGCAAGGAATTTAATTGCACCCTGAACGCCCACAATAAGAGAGATAATCAGGTGGCGAGAGATGGTATCACCAGGCTTTACAAGTCCTCCTACCTTTGGCGGTCAAATACCCGGGGAACTCCGCATCACTATCATCATTTTTTCCCCGAAGATATCTTTCTCCAACGCTGGAGCAATCTGAGAAGATCGATCTATCCCCCCGGACCTGGGTGCAACTCTTACGGGAATCCCCAAAATTAAGGAGATCTACCACCATGCCAGCCCCAAAGATAACTGACCAGCCCCTAGTGTCCATCGGCATGTGCGTCTTCAATTGCGATCGCTTTTTAGAAAAATCAATCGAATCTCTACTTGCGCAAGAATATAAGAATTTTGAACTGATTATTTCGGATAACGCCTCTAAAGATCGCACCCAGGAGATATGCCGGGAATACCAGGCCAGGGACCCCCGTATTCAATTCTCAGCCAATGCGACCAATATGGGAGCCAGATTTAATGGTCTCAAGGTAATGAATCTGGCCCGGGGAAAATACTTCACGTGGGCCTCGGATCATGACCTGAAGCATCCTGCTTTTCTGACCAAATGTGTGGAGGTCATGGAAAATGATCCCGAGGTGGTCATGGTTTATCCCCGGGCGCTGCGGATCGATGCCGCGGACCAACCCCTGGGGCTGTGCCCCAACCAGATCGATACCAGGAACTTGTCTCCCTCGGAGAGATTTCGCCGCATAATTTGGGATGTACGTGGCGGGGATATGATTTACAGCCTGATGCGCACCGCGGTCATCCAGACCCTGGGGGTGGAGAACCTGCCCTTATGGGCCGACGACCAGGCCATCTTGGCGGCCCTATCCCTCAAGGGCGCGTTCGCCCATATCCCCGAGGTCTTGTTTTACTGGCGCATGATTCGCAACGAAGCCATGGATTTCCGGCAAAAGACGGTGCCCCTGGCCCTGGATCCAGTGAAGGGCCAGGGCTTGGTCCACCTGGAATTGCCCCAGCTCTGGCGCCTCTACGGCGATGCTTGCCTGGGTTTCATTGACCGCAGCTCCCTGTCGGCTCGGGAAAAAGCGGCTCTCAAGGAGGACACCAAGCACTGTTTTGTGGAGCGCTACGGGGTCAATTGGGAAGAAGAGCCACCCGCTAACCAGCCGGAAGCCCGTTCCCAGAAAAAAGGATTAAATATCCTCCTCACCACCTCCGCGGCCCCGAGCCAGTCGCCTTTTTCCACCACCGAGAAAAGGCCGCCCATCGGCCTGGGTTTTCTCATCTCGGTACTTCGGGAGGCCGGGCATGAAGTCTTCTTCATTGATAATTATTTGAATCCCAGCAATTTTTTGGAAACCGATTATCTCCAAAAAAACCAGATCGATTTCGTGGGCATTTACGCCAACACCATCTGTTACCGGGATACCCGGCGGATGCTGCACAAGCTGGAGTATCTCCGGCAGACCGGCCAATGGCGGGGCAAGATCATCATCGGCGGACCCCATACCAGCGTGGCTTTGGACACTATCCCTTCCTTCGTGGACTACGTGGTCCAGGGTGAAGGGGAGCAGGCCATCCTGGATATCGTCGAAGGCCGGGGCAGCGAGCGGGTGGTCAAGTGCAAGCGCATCCAAAACCTGGACGAATTGCCCATGCCCGCCTGGGATTATTTCGTCAATCTCCCCTATAACTGGGGCGGGGACTGGTTTGACGAAAAACCCGTATTCACCATGAACACCAGCCGGGGCTGCCCCTTTAAATGCACCTTTTGCTCCGTGGGCTCCATCTGGGGGAGGCGATACACTTATTTCAGCGCCGAACGGGTCGTGGCCGAAATTGAGCATTTAATCCAGAAATATGGGGCCAAGGGCATTTATTTCCGGGAGGACAACTTCACCGTCAACAAGGAAAGAACGGTGAAATTCTGCAATCTGCTCCTGGAAAAAGGCATAAAGATCGCCTGGGCCTGTGAAACCCGGGTGGACACTCTGGACCGGGATTTGCTGGACCTCATGGTCCGGTCCGGGCTGAAGGCGTTTTACTTCGGCGTGGAAAGCGGCTCCCAACGGGTCCTGGATTTCCTTAAAAAAGGCATCAATATCGCCCAAACCAAGGCCGCGTTCAAGTTATGCCAGGAGTTCGGCGTCAAGACCGCGGCCAGCGTCATTGTGGGCACGCCCGGCGAAACCCCGGAGGATTTGCAACAAACCATCGCCTTAATTAATGAGCTTAAGCCCAGTGTCTGCTGGTTCAACGTCTTCGTGGGCATACCCGACAGCTTCCTGTACCGTTACACCCTGGAACACAAGCTCCACGAATTCATCGATGACCGGGGTCTGGTCTATCTTAAGGGACATAACGACCGGGTCCAGGCCTTTTACGGCGGCCAATGGGACGCCAAGGTGCCCGTGGCCCGGAACGACCGGGGCGAGTTGCCCGACCCCAAGATCAGCGTGGTCATGGCCGTGCACAACGGCGGCCCCTACCTGGAAGAAGCCATCAGAAGCATCTTCCAGCAGACCTACCAGAATTACGAATTTCTCATCATCGATGACGCGTCTACGGATGAGACCACTAGGATTCTGAAAAATCTGGACGACTTCCGGGTTCGGGTCATTACCAACAAGGAAAACCTGGGCCTCACCAAATCCCTCAATCTGGGGATCAGTGAAGCCCGGGGCGAATATATCGCACGCATGGACGCGGATGATCTGTCCCTCCCTCACCGCCTGGAGAAGCAGCTGGAATTTCTGGAGAAAAATCCGGAACACGCCCTGGTGGGCACTCCTTACTACCAGATTGATGAGGCTGGCAATATAAAAGGCCTGGTGCGAGTGTTGACCGACGACTGCGAACTGCGCGCCGGTTTGCTCCAGCAAAACTGGTTCGGCCACGGCAGCGTCATGATGCGCAAAGCCGCGGTGATTAAGGCCGGCGGCTATGATGAACGATTCACCTATGCCCAGGACTATGATCTGTGGCTGCGCCTGGCGGATGATCACCGGGTGGCCAACCTGGGCGAGCCGCTCTATTGCTGGCGGGCTACTTCTACTTGCATCTCCAAGGAGAAGGCCAGGCAGCAGCAACACTTTGCCCGCCTGGCCCAGAAAAGGGCCCGGGAGCGGCAAAAATCTGCTGCCGGGGACACCTTTAAGCAGAAACCCGGGGCCTCTACCCTCCCCCTGGTCTCGGTGATCGTGCCCACCTATAACCGCCCGGATATGCTGGTGGCCACTCTGCAAAGCATCCTGGAGCAGACCTATAAAAACCATGAAATCATCGTGGTCAACGACTGCGGCGTGGACGTAGCCGACGTTGTGGGCTGGCTCAACCAACAGGGTAATATCACCTATGTCCGCCACGACCGCAACCGGGGTTTGGCCGCGGCCCGCAACACCGGCCTGAAATTGGCCCGGGGCAAATATATCGCCTACCTGGACGACGATGACCTTTTCTATCCCGAACATCTGGAAACCCTGGTAAATTGCCTGGAAACCACCGATTTCAGCGTGGCTTACACCGACGCGCACCGGGCCCATCAGGGCAAAGAAAAAGGCAGATATGCGACCACCTGCCGGGACCTCCCCTACTCCCATGATTTCAACGCGGATCATTTGCTCGTGGCCAACCAGTTCCCGGTGCTCTGCCTGATGCACGAAAAGGCTTGCCTGGAAAAATCCGGCCTCTTTGACGAAAGCCTGACCACCCATGAGGATTGGGATTTATGGATCCGGCTTTCCCTCCATTATCCTTTCATCCATATTAAGAAAGTCACCTGCGAGTTCTCCTGGCGCCAGGACGGCAGCACCATGACCAGCCAAAAGAGCGCGGATTTTCTCCGCACTTTGGAGATCATCTATGCCAAATATCAGAAGTACTTACAGGACCGGCCCCATTTAAAGGCAGCCCAGCAGGTATTTTTAGAAAAACAAAGGGAAGCTCTAAAAATCTCTACTCCGGAAGGCGCGGCTGCGGTCTGCCGCTCCAAAGGTCTGTTGGAGAAAGCCACCGCGGCCATGGAGCGCCAGGACTGGGCGAATGCTGAAAATCATCTGCAGGAGCTCACCCATACCTATCCTGACCTCCTGGAAGCTCACCTCTCTTTAAGCGACGTCCTCACCATCCAGGGAAAACACGGGGAAGCCGGGGAAGTCTTGCGGGCCGCGCGGCAGGTGGACCCAGAGGCCTTGCCCCTATTGCAGCGCCTGGGCCTTAATTGCCGCCAACGGGGCGACCTTAGCGGCGCCATGGCGGCCTTCACCAAGGCCTGGAACCAAAACCCCAAGGAGCCCGAAATCCTTGGATACTTGGGTGCTACTTGCATCGATTTGGGACTCTTTCAGGAGGCGAAAAGCTATTTCCAAGACGCGGTGCAGATCAATCCCCGGCATATCGACGCCTGGCTGGGATTGGCTCGGGTGGCCCAACATCTGGAAGACCCGGAAGCTTTTGATGAAGCCTGTCGCCAAGCCGCGGCCCTCAATCCCCGCCACCCCCGATTGCGGGAATTGACCCAGGGGCGCATGCCGGGCAATGGCGATGCCGCCGCGCCCAGCCCCCCAGAGGCCCGGCAAAATCCTGCAACCCCTTCTGAACGGGTTTTGTCTTCCATCATTATCCCGGTGTTTAACAACCTTTCGCTGACCAACCAATGCCTGGAATCCATCTGGGAACACACCGATGTCCCTTATGAGATCAATGTAGTCGACAACGGCTCCAGCGACGGCACCAAGGATTATCTGCACCGGGTGGAAGATGCAAGAGGAGTTCGGGTTATCTCCAACCACGCCAACCTGGGCTTTGCCAAGGCCTGCAACCAGGGGGCCCGGGCGGCCCAGGGAGATTACCTGGTCTTCCTTAACAACGACACCATCGTCCAGCCCGGCTGGCTGGAGGAGCTGGCCGCGTGCGCCGGAAAGGACCCAAAGATCGCAGTCGTGGGGGCTAAACTGCTTTATCCGGACGGCACCATCCAGCATGCCGGGGTAGTCTTTAACCATGACAAACTGGTGCATCATATCTATAAGCTCTTTGACCCGGATCATCCTGCGGTGAATAAAGAGAGGGAATTCCAGGTGGTGACCGCGGCCTGCGCGCTCGTTAAAAAAGACCTCTTCTTTAAGGCGGGCGGTTTCGATGAAAACTATCTCAACGGCCTGGAAGACGTGGACCTCTGTTTCAAGCTCCGGGAACAGGGCTACAAGGTGGTCTATAATCCCCGGGCGGTGGCCTATCACCTGGAGAGCAAGACTCCCGGCAGGTTCGACCGGGATCGGGAAAACTCCCGGCTCTTCAGATTAAAGTGGCACGACAAGATCGTCCCTGATGATGAAAAATATTATGCGGAAGATGGCATTACTGTTGAAGTTCTGAACAGGGATGGAAACGCGGCCACGATTTTAACCCATGACAGCAATGACAACTTTTTCTGGCGGGAAGCAGCGAAGCATCGCCAGGAAGGGAACCTGGACCAGGCCGAAGCCTGCTACCTCCGGGCCTTACGGTTCAATCCTTTTGACCCTCGCATCGGCCTCGTGGCCCGGGAATTGGCGGAGCTCTATGAGAACCTGGGCAAGAGTTCCCAGGCCGAGACAATGCACCGCCTGGCCGCGAACATGGCTCCTCCTCCAGGTGTGCAAAGTGGGGAAGAGATTCGGGACAGCGCCGGGGTATCTTGATGGGAGAGGGCTTTATTAGCTTTCTGCTTTCAGCGAACAGCCATCAGCTTAAAAAAATATATTAAGGTTACGCCAGGGTCTTCAGCTTAGGTAAATTGGAAATCCATGGGAATTTTTTCGGGTGGGCGAACCTGGGTGTTCGCCCTTACATTTCATACCTGTTTGGCTGCCATTTTGGCTGCCATGGAGTATCACCAGGAAGAGGCACGTTCCCAGCGACTGGACAAACAACCATAAACCCGAAATCTGGAATCTTTAAGACAAGGAACTCTTTTCCCGCAAGGGCACCAGCACTTGCAGGGGTTCCTTGATCCCTTCGGTTTCCGCAAAATTGTGCAGGCGCTGGATGATCAACCGCGTCACTTCCTGGCCCTTAGCGATGAGCAAAGTGCCGTTCATCGTGAAGACGTCGTCGTCCAGGATCATGCTGTCTTGCAGGTCCTTCAGATGGATCACCTTCACCAGATATTTGCCTTCGATCCAGACCACGGCTTCCAGCGCGGTCAAGACCCCGGGGTCGTACCAACCTTCCCTATGTTTGAGTTGGGTGATGGCCTTGCTCTTGGAAAGTCCCGCGGTGAGGAGAGTGTCGAAATCCAGGGCCACTTTGAGGACCCGGGCGCCCAAGGGAATCTCCAGCCGCCGCACTTCATCCACCGGGATGCCGGTGCCGTCAAAGTGCTTTTCCTGGTAGGAGATGATCCTGGCGATCTCCTCCAAACGGGGAATATTCTTTAACAGGTCAGAAGTGATGAAAGGATGCATATCCATCAATTGGATTTCTTCAGGAGTAAGCTGCTGGCCGTGGTAGATTTTCTTCAGGGCCCCTTCCGGCAACAGGATAAAACCGATCTGGGACAGCATGGCCGCGGTTTCCAATTGCCAGATTTCCCGGATTTTCATTACCAGGCCGATTTCCCGGGAATAACGGCTGATGCGGGAGGCGCGGCCGAAGGCTTCCGGGTTCAACAATGACAAGATTTCCGTCAAGACCTTGATACTCCCTTTCAAGGTCTTCTCTAAAAGCTCCTTTTCCGCGGTGATCAGCCGGTATTGCTCGATCCCTGAGTCCAGGGCCCGGCTGAGAATTTCCGGCGGGCAGGGCTTGGTGAGAAAACGGAAGATATTTCCTTCGTTCACTGCGTCTATGGCGGTTTTCACTTCGGCAAAACCGGTGAGCATCATGCGCACGGTGTCCGGGGCCATTTCTTTGACCCGGGAGAGAAACTGGATGCCGTTCATCCCCGGCATCTTCAGGTCGGAAACAATCACCGCATAAGGCCCCGACTTGGCCACCGCCTCCAGCCCCTGCTCCCCGGCCAGAGCCGTGTCTATCTCATATTGTCTCCGCAACTGGCGCTGATAGGCCGCCAGGATATTGGGGTCATCATCCACAAATAAGATCTTAGCCGCCATGGCTGTCCCCTTCTTTGAGGGCCTGCCGGCAAAGGGCCTGCCACTCGGAAAGTTTGTGAAGCACTGCTAGTTCAGCCAGGTATTCCCTGTCCAATTTACCATCGGCATCCGTTTCATCGTGGAGCAGCAGTTCCTGATAGTTTCCCACATGGACCGCGGTCAGGACCCCCAGCTCTTTATGCGGGCACTTGCCGGGAAAGTGATGGTGGGCTATGGCTTCCACAATGGGGAAAGGCAACCCCCAAAGGGCCAATAAATAAGCACCCACTTCTGCATGGGTGACCCCGAAGGCCTGTTGTTCCGCTTCCAGGTTCGAGCCGCCTTGAGCCCGGGCCGCTTTCAAAACTTCTTTATATCGCTGCGGCAGATTGGCGGCCAGAACCAACTTCCCCGCATCGTGAAGCAACCCGGCCATGAACGCGTCATCAATGGTTGTGCATCCTTGGTTCTCGGCGATGGCGATGGTTCTGGCAAAAATCCCGGTAGTCAGACTATGGTCCCAGATGCGATCAACGGCAAAGACTTTCATCGCCGCCTGGTCCAGTCGGGAGAAGATCTTCACGGATAGTACCAGGGCCTTGATGGTTTCCAATCCCAGCAATTCCGCGGCTTCCGCCGGGCTGGAGATATGCCGGCGGAAGCCGAAAAAGGCCGAGTTGACCAACTGGAGAATCTTGGCGGTCATGCCTATATCCTTGGATACTATTTCCCCGATCTTTTGCATGGAGGAATAAGGAGATTCCATTTCCCGCAGGATTTCGAGATACAGCGCCGGCTGGCTGGGAAGGGAATCTATCCGGGAAATCAACTGCTTGAGGGAATTGTTGGCCAACAGGTCCCTTAACCCGCAGGACCGCTCAATGGTGGATTTCAATATTTCATCGCTGCAAGGCTTGGAAAGATACTGGTGCGCGGGCCTGATGGATTTCAACACCATTTCCCGGTCCGACTGCCCGGATAAGACAATGCGGACGATCTCCGGGTAGCGGTTTTTGATCTCCTGGAGGAGTTGGTTCCCATCCATGCCCGGCATCCGCATATCGGTGACCACCACGTCCGCCGGCGTCCGGCTCAGGAAGTCCAGAGCTTCATTGCCGCTGCCCGCGGTGTTGATCTCCCACTCGCCCCGCATACTCCGCAGCATTCGTTGCAGGCCCTGGAGCACGTGGGGCTCGTCATCCACAAAAAGAATACTTAATTTCAATTGCTTATCCTTCTTTCCGGCTCAACTCCTTCCACCGGCAGGTTGATAATAAAGGTAGTTCCTTGCCCCGGGACGGTTTCAAAATTGATGGAGCCGCCGTGTTTTTCCACGATCACCGCATGGGAGATGGCCAATCCCTGCCCCGTGCCTTTGCCCACCTCTTTGGTGGTGAAGAAGGGGTCGAAGATCCTGGACCTGTTCTCCTCGGGAATGCCACCGCCGGTATCGCTGATGAGGATCTCCACTCCGTCTCCGTTCTTTCTGGTTTTGATGGTTATCGTGCCTTTCTGATCCGGCTCCCGGCCCACCACCTCGGCAATGGCATGCGCGGCGTTGATGATGATATTCAAAATCACTTGAGCCTCTTGCAAAAATCATAAGGATTACCGGTCGGCATAAGGCAACGGCAAGGCCATGGGAGTCTTAAGTCAATGAAATCCTGCTATTCTGTCCTTTTTGTGGAAAATCGAGCCGCTTTTGGCG
>Ga0233423_10000032_pt1 | contig 87505 bp, 85 predicted proteins | sample Watercolumn_Mata_FD_180713 | JGI IMG/M metagenome (GOLD analysis project Ga0233423, IMG submission 180713) | Freshwater microbial communities from Lake Matano, South Sulawesi, Indonesia - Watercolumn_Matano_2014_112_MG | ecosystem: Environmental > Aquatic > Freshwater > Lake | place: Indonesia... | reverse complement strand
TACAAAAGCTGCTGCCGTGGAAATATTAAAAGTGTGCTTCCTGTCTCCGCCTGTGCAGCAGGTATCCAAGATAACTCTGTGTTTTGTATGAATTGTTACGGCGTGGCGGCGCATAACCCTGACTGCCGCGGCAAATTCCTCTGCGGTCTCTCCCTGCTTATTTAAATTTGAAAGAAAGGAAATAATCTGGGGGGTTTCTACGCTGCCGCTCATAACCTCTTCCATAACCGCTTGCATCTGGTCTGCGCTTAAATCCTCGCCCTTAGATAATCTTTCGGTTGCCTCTTGAATCATATCTTTAAGAAATTATTCAGGATATCCCTGCCAACTTTAGTCAGTATGGATTCAGGATGAAACTGCACTCCCCATAAAGGATATTCTTTATGCTTTAAGCCCATTATCTCTTTTTCTTTTGTCCAGGCAGTTATTTCAAGGCAGGGGGGTAAACTCTTCCTCTCCACGAGTAAAGAATGATAGCGCGTGGCTTCGAAAGGACTGGGGATATTCTTGAATATGCTCTTACGGTTATGGTAAATCAAAGAGGTTTTCCCGTGCATCAGTTTTTTCGCTATTACAATGCGGCCTCCGTAAACAAAACCAATTGCCTGGTGACCCAGACACACCCCTAATATGGGAATCTTACCGGCAAACTTTCGTATCAACTCGCAGGAAATACCCGCATCCTCCGGCCTGCCAGGACCAGGAGAAATAACGATTTTCTTAGGCCTTAACTTTTTAATTTTCTCTATAGTTATTTTATCGTTTCTGAATACCTTGATATCTGCGCCAAGCGACCCTAAATACTGCACGAGGTTATAGGTAAATGAATCGTAATTATCAATCATTAATATCATAGTTTATACCCCTGGGTCAATAGTCGATAGTCTATAGTCGATAGTAAATACTATAGGCCATTGACCATAGACTATAGACCCGCTTATTTTTATTATGTAATTTATTCTTTTTCTCTCCAAATCCTGGCGCCTAATTTCTCTAATTTCTGGTTAATGTTTTCATATCCGCGCTCCAAGTGATAAATTCTGGATATCGATGTTTTACCGCGGCCAGCCAGCCCAGCCAATACAAGACACGCTGAAGCGCGCAGGTCTGACGCCATAACCGGCGCGCCTGACAATTCTTTGACGCCTTCTATAATCGCATGAGGGCCTTCTCTCTGGATATGCGCGCCCATACGGTTTAGTTCAGCCACATGCATAAATCTATCCGGATAAATCTTTTCATTAATCACGCTTATGCCGGACGTTACGCTCATCAGCCCCATAATCTGCGCCTGCATATCTGTAGGAAAACCCGGATACGGAAGAGTGGTGACATTGACAGACTTAAGCTGCCTCTTATACTGCACGCGCACAGATTCATTTGCTCTGGTTATACATGCGCCTGATTCTTCCAGTTTATCTATAACTGCGCCCAGATGCTGGGATAGAATATTTTTTATGAGAATATCCCCGCGGGTAATCAAAGAGGCAATCATCAATGTGCCTGCCTCTATCCTGTCCGGGATTATGGTGTGAGTTGCGCCGTGCAAGTGCCTTACGCCTTCAATTTCTATAATCGGCGTACCATAGCCCTTAATCTTTGCGCCCATCTTATTCAGGAATTCCGCCAAATCCGAGACCTCCGGTTCGCAGGCCGCGGATTCAATCACGGTCTTTCCGTGGGCTAATACCGCAGCCATCATCACGTTATCTGTGGCCAGGACCGACGAGCCGTAAACTCCACCTAAATACATATGCGCGCCTCTGAGCCTCTCTGTTTTTGCCACTACATAACCGGATTCAATACTGATATCTGCGCCAAGGGCTTTTATCCCTTTAAGATGTAAATCTACAGGCCTGACGCCTATAATGCATCCGCCGGGTAGAGACACTTTTGCCTTCTTAAGTTTAGCGATAAGCGGGCCTAAGACGCAGAAAGACGCGCGCATTGTAGAAACGAGCTTATAATCGGCAATATAATTTGTATTTTTTGCGCCGGATGAAACCGCTACTACGCCTTTATCAAAGTCGGCAGTCTTACCCAGGGAGCGCAAAATCTTCAGCATAGTATTAGTATCGCGTAAATGCGGCACGCCTTTAATTATGCAGGCATCGTCGGTCAAAAGCGTCGCGGCTAATATCGGCAATGCGGAGTTCTTTGCGCCTGAAACTATCACCTCGCCCTTAAGGCTCACCCCGCCTTCTATTATTAGTTTATCCATCTTTCCTTATATTCTTTGCAACTATTACCCGCTCTATATTATTATAATCATTTACAACTTCTATTATCTCAAAATTTCCTGATTTTTGAAAAATATTTTCTATCTGCGGCCTTTGGCCGAACCCCATCTCCATAATTAGAAAACCGTCCTCCTTTAGGTAACCCGGAGCGCAAGCGGTTATCCGGCGGTAAAAATCCAAACCGTCCCTGCCTCCGTCAAGAGCTATCCGCGGCTCGTATTGTATCTCGGGCTGTAAGTTATCAATTTCTGCGCTGGGAATATATGGAGGATTGGTTATAATTAAATCGTAGTCGGTAGGATTAAATAAATCTCCCTGAATAAAATTAATTTCTGCATTATTTAACCAGGCGTTATATTTTGCCATGGCTAATGCTTTTTCTGATATATCTATTGCGTCAACTTTTGCCCGGGGCAGAAATCTTGCTAAAGATACGGCAATGCAACCCGACCCCGTTCCTAAATCCAGAATGTTTGACACTTGACACTTGACACTTGACACCAATTTTAATGCCGTTTCTACCAAAATCTCAGTCTCGGGCCTGGGTATAAACACATCCGGAGTTACTTTAAATTCCAGCCCCATAAACTCTGTCTTACCAAGTATATATTGCAGGGGCTCTCCGGAAAATCTCCTTTCCAGGGTTGCAGATATAAATAAGGACTGCTCTTTATCAAGGGCGACATCTTGATTAAGATACAGATGCGCCCTGTCGCAATTTAATATTTCGCTAAACAATAATTCCGATTCTGTCATTGTTGTTTTGCCTTTTCCTCAGCTGTTTTTATCAGCGCATCTGAAAGCTCATCCATCTCGCCTTCGAGTATGGCTTCCAATTTATGCGACGTAAAATTGATGCGGTGGTCGGTAACCCTGCGGTCAGGAAAATTATAGGTGCGTATTTTTTCGCTGCGGTCTCCTGAGCCTATCTGGGTTTTCCTCTCATGGGAAATCCTCTTTGATTCCTCCTGCCTCTTGGTATCAAGAAGCTTGGCGCGCAAAATCCTCATTGCCTTATTCTTGTTCTTAAGCTGCGAGCGCTCATCCTGGCAGGCAACCACGACACCCGTGGGGATATGCGTAATCCTCACCGCAGAATCGGTCTTCTGCATATGCTGGCCTCCGGGGCCAGATGACCTGTAAGTATCAATCCTTAAGTCTTTGGGTTCAATAACCAGGTCAACCTCTTCGGGTTCCACTAATACCGCTACGGTGGCTGTTGAGGTGTGGATGCGGCCCTGAGCTTCTGTAATGGGCACGCGCTGCACGCGGTGAACGCCGCTTTCAAATTTAAGCCTCTTATAGGCGTCTTTTCCTTTTACGCTGAAGATTACTTCTTTAAACCCTCCGGCATCACTGGCACTGCTTGACATCAATTCCACCGGCCATCCCTTATTTGCAGCGTATTTTGCATACATCCGGTAAAGGTCAGCGGCAAATAACCCTGCCTCATCTCCGCCTGTGCCCTGCCTTACTTCTACGATTATATCCCGGCCTGCATCTTCGTCTTCGCCTGCCAGGGATTGCTTTAGCCTCTGCTCTAAATCCGCTGCCTTTGCCTTTAAATCCTGGAGTTCTTTTTTTGCCAACTCTATAAACTCCCGGTCGTGCTTTTCCTCTAATACTGCTTCCAGCCCCTCTATCTCTTTAGATACCTTCTTATGCTCCCGGAACAGGGATACCGGTTCTTTTAGGCTCGATAACTCTCTGGCGTATTTATTGTACTTCTCCTTGTCAGCGAAGGTTTCAGGGGAAACAAGGAGCGCCTCCAATTCCTGGTAACGGGTTTCTAATTTTTGCAATCGGTCAAGCATTTAAGCTGCTTTCTTTCCGTATTTCTTCATAAACTTATCTACGCGGCCTGCAGAATCCACAAATTTCTGTTTACCGGTAAAAAACGGGTGGCACTTTGAGCATATCTCAACGCGGATACTCGGCTTGGTGGAACGGGTATGTATCGTCTCCCCGCAGGCGCAGATAATCGTACTCTCTTTGTAATTAGGATGAATCTTGTCTTTCATTTAATTAATCCTCCTTAATTTGCTTGCTAAATATTTTTATCGGCAAATTAACCCCCCTTCTTGCTTTCGCAAGAAAGCAGGGGGGTAAGTTCGGACAGATAACTTATGTTCGCTATCGCTCCATAAGTTATGTCCTCACTTACTGATTCATGCTATTTAAGAACTCCTCGTTGTTCTTTGTCTTCCCGAGTTTCTCAATCAATAGCTCCATCGCCTCCACATTATTGAGCTCGTTCAAGACCTTCCTCAATATCCAGATTTTCTGCAGCTGGTCCTGTTTTACCAGTAACTCTTCATGCCGGGTATTGGAGCGCTTGATATCTATGGCGGGGTAAATACGGCGCTGGAAGAGATTCCTGTCAAGCTGTAATTCCATATTTCCCGTGCCTTTAAATTCCTCAAAGATTACGTCGTCCATGCGGCTTCCGGTCTCAACCAGGGCAGTGGCAATTATCGTAAGGCTGCCGCCTTCTTCAACTGCGCGCGCCGCGCCAAAGAATCTTTTTGGTTTTTGCAGGGCATTGGAATCTATGCCGCCGGATAATACCTTTCCGCTATGCGGCATAACCGCATTATACGCGCGGGCAAGCCGGGTTATGCTATCCAAAAGCACCACCACGTCTCTCTTATGCTCTACGAGCCTCTTTGCCTTTTCCAAGACTATCTCGGCAACCTGCACATGCCTTTCCGGCGCTTCGTCGAACGTAGAGGATATGACTTCACCCTTTACGTTCCTCTGCATATCTGTCACCTCTTCCGGACGCTCGTCTATCAGGAGCACAATCAGTATTACATCCGGGTTATTGCCGGTTATGGCATTGGCAATCTTCTGCAAAAGCACGGTCTTACCGCTGTACGGCTGGGCAACAATCATTCCGCGCTGGCCCTTGCCGATAGGAGTAAGCAGGCTCATCACCCTCATAGATATCTCTTCCGGTTTTGTCTCCAGGTTAAATGCTTCGCGCGGGTACACGGGAGTGAGATTATCAAAAAGCACCTTCTCCTTTACCTCCTCGGGGTTTTCAAAATTGGCAGCCTCCACCTTAAGAAGCGCAAAATACTTTTCTCCCTCTTTAGGAGGCCTAATCTGACCACTTACCGTATCTCCGGTCCTTAAATCGAACTTCCTTATCTGCGACGGAGAGATGTAAATATCGTCCGGGCAGGGCAGATAATTGTAATTGGGGCTGCGCAGGAATCCGAACCCTTCGGGGAGTATCTCTAAAACCCCTTCCCCGAACATCAAGCCTTCCTTCTCTGCCTGCGCTTGCAGGATCTTAAAGATTAAGTCTTGCTTTTTAAGCCCGCTTAACCCGTTGACATTTAGCCCTCTGGCCAACTTGTTCAATTCCGTAATCTTCATCTCTTTCAGTTCTCCGATATCTAATTTTTCCACAACACCCTCCTCTTTATTTGTTCTACCTGTTTTCTGGTCTCCTGTATTGTGCCGCTATTATCTATTATAAAATCCGCTAAACGCAACTTCTGCGACAGGGGAATCTGGGATTTAATCCGCTTCAATATATCTGTCTTAGTTAGAGACATCCTATTCTTAATCCTCTCTATCTGCGCATCTCTATTTATTTTTACCACTAACAGTTTATCTACGAGCCCCTTTAAGCCCGCTTCAAGGAGAAGCGGAGCGTCTAAGACTATAACTTTTGCCCTTGAAGAATTTATTTTATCCTTGATGAGCCGGATAACCTGCGGATGGATAATGTTGTTTAATTTTATTAACAAATTTATGTTGTTAAATACAACATCGGCTAACCTCTTGCGGTTGATTACCCTGTTTTCCTTAAGGATCCCTCTGCCGAAGGTATGGATTATTCTTTCATAAGCAGGGTTCCCCCGGCTAATGCAGCCGTGCGCTAACTTATCCGCATCTATCACATAGGCGCCAAAGGATTTAAGCATCCCGGCTACCGTAGTCTTACCGCTGCCAAAACTGCCGGTAATCCCGATGACAATCCGCTTCTTATTTTGCTTTTGCCTTTTCATACAAACGCAGGTATTTTTTACCCGACTCCTTCCAGGAAAAGTTACATTTCATCGCTGTCTCCATTAGCGTATCCCATTTATTTTTATTTTTAAACGCCGCGGTTGCGTTCTTTATTATCTTGAGTAAATCGTCTTTGCTGTAACGGCTGAAGACAAATCCGTTCTTCTCACTTACCGTATCAGCGAGGCCTCCGGTCTTAAATACCAGGGGTATTGTGCCGTATTTAAGGCTAATCATCTGGCCTAATCCGCAGGGTTCGTATCTGGAAGGCATAAGAAATATATCCGAACCCGCGTATATCTTATGCGCTAAAGGGTCGTCAAACCTTAAATGCAGGGAGATAACCTTAGGATATTTCTTTACCATATCCTCTAAAATTAAATGATACTTTAAGTCGCCCGTGCCTAAGATTACGAGCTGTAAATCCATTTTACAAATGCTGTCAATGCCTGTAGCCAGTATATCAAACCCTTTCTGCTCGGCTAATCTGGATACTATGCCAAAAAGCGGGACGTCCGCTTTTACCGGCAGATTACAAAATCTCTGCAGGTCTTGCTTATCCTCGCGTTTATCCTTAATATTTTCCAAAGAATAGTTCTTTGCAATGAATTTATCTTCCGGGGGGTTCCAGATGGAATAGTCCAGGCCGTTTAATATGCCAAAGACAACATCGCGCCGTTTATTTAAAACCCCTTCCAGGCCAAAGCCGAATTCCTTGGTCTGTATTTCTTTGCTGTAGGTGGGGCTGACTGTATTTATATAATCGCAAAATTCTATTCCTGCCTTCAGGATGTTTACTTTACCGTAAAACTCAAAGCCCTCAATATTAAACAGGCTCCAGTCCAGGCCTAATTTGGGGAATTCCTCGCGGGGGAACAGGCCCTGATAACCTATGTTATGTATGGTCAATATTGTCTTTATATTCCTGTAAAAATCATCATCGGCATATAAGGTCTTTAAATATACCGGAATTAATGCGGCCTGCCAGTCATGCACATGGATGATGTCCGGCTTAAAATTTATTTCTTTTAATAGCTCCAATGTCTTCCTGCAATAATAAGAAAACCTCTCCAGGTTATCTTTAAAGTCCCCGGTTTTATCGCCGTACAAGCCGTCGCGGTCAAAATATTTATCATTCTTAATAAAATATACCTTAATATCCCTGCCGATACTTGAATAAGAGATGCCGTTCTTTAATTTTTTGATTGCCTTGTAGCCGGGCAGGGCAATAATTACTTCCTGGCCCAGGTCCTCCAACGCTAAAGGTAAAGCGCCGGCCACGTCTGCAAGACCTCCTGTCTTGGCAAAAGGCACAACTTCCGATGCAGCCAAAAGTATCTTCATTTTATAGCCTCCATTTCCAGCCAATTCCCCCCGAACTTTATATCCACCTTGATAGGCACATCCAATTGCAACACATTTTCCATTCTCTCTCTGACTAACTCCGCAAGTTCCTTTAATTCCTCGTGGCTCACGTCAAATACTAATTCATCGTGAATCTGCAGTATCATTTTTGCTTTTAAGTTTCTCGTATGTATCTCGTCGTGTATCTTGAGCATCGCTAATTTTATCAGGTCGGAAGCAGACCCCTGCACAGGGGTATTTATGGCTTTGCGCTCGGCAAACTGCCGTATAGCCTGATTTTTATTGTTAATCTCGGGGATATATCTCCTTCTTCCTAAGAGAGTAGTCACAAAACCGTTTTTTTGCGCTTTGAGAACTTGCTCCTGGATATATTCTTTTACTTTGGGGTACCTCAAGAAATAGGTATCGATAAAATCCTGGGCTTGGGCAACAGGTATCCCCAAATCGCGGCTTAATCCGTACGAGGTAAGTCCGTAAATGATCCCGAAATTCACCCTCTTTGCCACCTCGCGCATCTCATCAGTGACGCTTGCCTCATCCAGGCCGTAGATTAAACTTGCAGTAGCCCGGTGGATGTCTTTGTTCTTCTTAAAGGCAAGGGTGAGATTCTCGTCTTTTGACAGGCATGCCAGGATTCTTAATTCTATCTGCGAATAATCGCAGGACAAAAGATAGTTCTTGGGGCCGGAAGAAATTATCGCCCGTCTTAAATTCCTGCCAATCTCTGTTTTTACAGGGATATTCTGCAAATTAGGGTTACTGGAGCTAAGCCTGCCGGTCTCGGTTCCTGTCTGGTTAAAAGAGGTGTGAATCCTGCCTGTATTTTTATCTATCAATTGAGGCAAGGTATCCACGTAAGTGGTCTTAAGCTTCATCAACTGGCGGTATTCCAGGAGCAATGCGGGTAATTTGTGTTGAGCCGCTAACGCCCTTAATACCTCCTCATCGGTGGAAGGGCCGGTCTTGCTTCTTTTAACCACGGGTAATTTCAGTTTTACAAAGAGGATTTCCCTCAGCTGCTTCGGCGAATTTATGTTAAACTGAGTCCCGCTCATCTCATAAATATCATTAATCAGCCCTATCAGCCTCTTCTCTATATCGGCAGAGAGTTTCTCCATTACCTTTAAGTCTAACTTTATGCCGTTGAGCTCCATCTCTGCCAATACCTCTACCAGCGGCATTTCCAGGGTGCTAAAAAGGTTAAAAAGGGACTTTTTATGCAATTCTTTTTCTAATTTCGGTTTTAATTGCAATATTAATTCTACCGCTTTGCGGTTATCGATTGTCTTACCTGAGGGGATACCCAGATAATCCCAGGCTATATCCGTTAAAGCGTATCCGGATTTAGAAGGGTCGACTAAATACGCGGCAATCATAGTATCAAAATGCAGCCCCTCTAAACCGATATTCTCCTTTGCCAGGGATATTTTTATTTTCTTAAGGTCGTGGCTTATCTTTTTAACTTGCGGGTCTTCTAATATGTTTTTCAGGTTTTCGCCTCTACGTTTTATCCTGAAGAACTCGCCCTTTGCACAAAATATCAAATCATCTGCAAACGCGCCATACAGGCTGAGTTCATCGCCTCTATGGACTATGTTTTTCAGTTCCCTGTCCTCCAATGCGGTTAACTCTGCGTCCGGCTCTCTATCTTCTTCTTGAGGCAAGTCATTTAAAAAGCGCTTAAACTCCAGATGCTTAAATAACCTGAACAGCTCTTTAAAGTCAGGCTCAACAATTTTTAATTTCTCCAGAGCAAAATCTATATCCACGTCTTCATTCAACGCGGTTAACTCTTTGCTTAAATTCAGCTGGGCAATATTGTCCGTAATTGCCTTCTTTATTTTTTCCTGCTTCAGGTTATCAATGTTCTTTAACAACCGCTCTAAAGAACCGAAATCGCTGATTAAGCGCACCGCGGTTTTCTCTCCTATCCCAGGCACTCCGGGGATATTATCCACCTTATCTCCCATCAATGCCATGATATCGGATATTTTTTGCGGCTCTACGCCAAACCTCTCTAACACCTTTTTGCGGTCATAGATTACGCCCTCGTCTTTATAAGGGCTAAACACTTCCGTCTTATCATCCACCAACTGTAATATGTCTTTATCAGAGCTTACAATTACGGTGGAGAGCCCCTCTTTCTTTGCCTTTTTTGCCATCGTAGCGATAATGTCATCCGCTTCAAACCCTTCTTTCTCAAAGAGGGGAATCCTGTAAGCCAGGATTATCCGTTTAATCAAGGGTATCTGGCTGAACAAGCCCTCAGGCATCGCCGGCCTTTGTATCTTATATTCCGCAAATTTCTTCTGCCTGAAGGTGTCCCTGGATACGTCGAAACATACGGCCAGGTAATCCGGTTTTTTTTCCTTTAAAATTTTATTTAAAATATTTATAAACCCGTATACGGCGTTTGTGGGCTGGCCGAAGGACGTCAAGAGCTCCGGCAGCGCATAAAATGCGCGGTAGCAAAAAGCCGTAGCATCAATTAGATACAGTGTTTTCTCACCCATTAAGTAACATCAGGAATTTCAATTATGGTAGGGGTTCCTGTGGTCTTCTATCTTGACAATGCCCTTGTTTGAGTCTTTTCAATAAATTTCTCAATCTCTTCGTTAGCGGAATCAAGATGCTGGGCATCCAATGCTTCCTTTATGGCTGTGGCGTAGTCCTGCTTATTGTAACTCTGTTTTGCCTTTTCAAAATGATGCCTCGAAAGCGCTTTATCGTCTTTCCTGAGGAGGGTTTTCTGGGCTGCCACATCTTTTAATAATTCCACGACCTCCTGTTCCCTGATGAGTTCTCTAAGAGGCCTGTCTGATAAGACCAGGCTTATGTCTTGCGCTCGGTTTCGGGCCTTCTGCGTCCAGGGGTCATCGGGTGAGCCTAATTCTGCCCTTTTTTTCCAATAGATGCTAGATTTATTAAGGTCGCGTTTATTCTCATAGAGTAAAGCCAGATTGGTATAAGCGCTTAAGTAATTTGGGTCAATCTCGATACATCTCAGATAAGCCTCTTCTGCCCGGTCAATTAATCCTTTTGCCTCTAAGATTATGCCTAGGTCGTTATAAGGCGCGGCATAGGCGGGGTCTAACTCTATAGCCTTTTGATAGTAAGCCATTGCCTCATCGATGTTACCTATGCGCTGATATTCCAACCCTTGAGCCCGATAAACCCTTGCCTGTCTCTGTAATCCCGTTAAATTCTTTTCTTCATACCGATAAAGATTAGGCGCAGGCTCCTTCTTTTTCCTCTCAGGTATATCGTGAGATTCAATATAGCCCCGGTTAAAACTCTGGTCTAATCTTGGCTGTTCAGCGAAAAGAAAAGAAACGCTACAGAGGATAAATATTATAATGGCTATATTTTTTATACTATACAGGTGGGAATAAATAGACATTTGCCTTTACAGTTATTATACACTCTAAAAACTTCCCGTCAAGGGAAATTATCCGCCGGATTACATCATCGGCTGCATTTTCAAGGCTGGGTGCCCTGCTTTTTCCAGGAATTTTAACAGTTCTTCCGAGGTTGTGGCTATGGTCTCATCAGCGATTTTATTAATCAAATCGGGCTCTCCTAACTCTTCTGCCCGCTTCTTTAACCTTTCGCCTAAAATCTCCTTTAATTCCTTGGGCATCCAGACCAGGCGTTTAAGGCCTCCCTCAGCCAGGATGAATTTTTTGCTCAATATATATAATTTGCCCACGCCTAAGAACCCCGGTGTTTGCACCCCTCCTCCGACTGAGCCGGCCAAGGTGGTAAAGGTCATCCCCGCAGGCGTTGCCCCTGAATAATCGCGGTGCACAACCATCACTCCGTTTGCCTCGGGGATTATGGCTACGATGCACTCAAAGCAGCCACAGGAACTCTGAGGAGAATCCATCAGCGAATACATACTTACTTTGTCAATAGTCTTATTGGACTTCTGTTTTACGAATTCATTGACATTATCCCACTGGCCTAATTTCTCGTCGCCTATAGTACCCTTTGTTATAGGCTGGTTCGGGCCTGTGGGCGTAATCTCAAAAGACGCCTTGGCATCTAACCAGGAATAGGCCCCGCATAAGCCTAAGCGCTCAGGCGTAACCACGCAAACGTGATTGGGCGCAAAAGACTGGCAGAGGAGACAGGAATAAAAAGTATCCACGCTCTCGTCGGTCATTCCGCTTATGCGCTCATCGCGCTCATCAAATGTTTTTTTTGCTGTGGTCAATAACCTTTCTATGTCAGCCTGTTTCGTATAAAGCTTGACCTGCACTTTATCCACGATAGCGCTGTATTCCTGGTGCAGCATAGCGTGCAGGATTACTCCGATATGCCTGAGCCTGAAGCCCTTGTTAAAGGCCTCGTTACTTATCCTTATCCAGTTCATATCGCGCTGGCCAACATGCATCAGGCCCATTGCATAATTTGTAAAACGGTGTATCTGGCGTTCGAGTATCGGTTCGAAATCCTTCTGCATCTTGCGGCCGTATACCTCAACTATAATCGCTAAAGGCAGGGACTTTTTGCCCTCCTCTAATTTATCTATATCCTGGCCGATTAGCTCTACTTTACCGTCCTCGATATCTTCGGATTTTCCCGTAGTCAGGTACTCAAACGCAACGCCGCTTTTCCCGCCGAATTCAACGTATAAATTTTCCCTTCTTACCCGCTCTCCCTCAAAGGCTGCAGCATAAGGAACAGGTATAGGAATATGGCTAACCCTTACTTTTACTCCCCTTACTTCGATACAGCGCGGGACAAGCTTTTTGTAATCTAATTCTTTTACCAATGCCTCGTAGGTGGTAATACCCGAAGGCTTTATCTCTGGAATATCTGTATCAGCAATTATGGGGAATCCCATATTTATGGCGCCTGCGCCGGTAGCATACTTTATATCGTCGAGCTCTCCCAAAACCAGGCCAAAGGCAAACACGCGCTCTTTGGTATACAAAAGGCACTTCTGGGACTGGCTGGGTTTTATTCCGCCAAAGGTCAATGCCGAGCGTATTGCCCAGTTTAAAGGATAGATTGCCGAAAGCGTATCGCGGCCGTAAGGCACGATATAATTATCCCAGCCCATCTGGACATTCTCTTCCAGGAGCTGGTCAATTATGGAGCGGCCGTTTGCTTGCGAACCGACGAATATAAGAATATTCCTCTCCTGCAATTCCCTTATAATTTCAACTGCTGTCTTATTATCAGGCGCAGCTCCCAATATTGCGGCAAACCCCGGCATACGTCCGTCTACAAGCTGTATCCCCAATGAGCGCATAATCGTATCAGTAAAAAAGCCGTTACAATCCTTTTGCGGCTCCTGCGCATAGAGATAACGCAAAGCCATGATTATCTCCTCGCAGAATAAAGTAGCCATTCCCGCATTTAAGGCATCCCCTAAATAAGGAAGCCAAACATTATCAGAAGGCAATTTAGGTAACAGCGACTTTGCGTGTTCCACAATAGGCAGCGCGTCCTCCAATGTTTCTATCCTTACGCCCAATAGGGCATTTGCCAGAGGCAGATAAAAGGCAGTTTCAGGAAACCCGATTTTTTGCTTAGGGCCTTTTTCCTTTATTGCTTTATTAAGGAAATCCGACGCCTGTTTGAAGATATCTTGAGCGCCGCGTATAACCGCTTCTGCCACAACCTTAGACATAGATAGTCTCCTTATCCTTTACAAAATCCATAATCTCAGGGTAACCGAAATTCTCCTGAAGCAACCTATCCTTAAAAGATGAAACATCTACCCTTTCCTTAATCAGCCTTAAGAAGACGCCGCTATTTTTAATATCGCCTGCCAATACAGCGCCGACGATAATTTTATTGTTTAAGATTAATTTTTTATAGAGGCTTGCTTTTGCGTCTAAAACCTTTAACTCTTCGTAACCCTGCTTTCCCTCTTTTACCTTATATATACCCAGGGAAATAACCGGCAGGCCGAAAAATTCTATGGAATTCATACCTAAAGAGCCTTCGTAATTGAGATTACCACCTGCCATATTTATTCCGGCGAGCCTTCCCTGTTCAACCGCAACCGGCCAGAGCGCATTTACAGAAAGTTTGCCCAGAGTTAAATCAAAACTCTCGCATACATCTCCGGCACTAAAAATATTGGGGATATTGGTTTGCAGGCGGTTGTCCGCGATTATGCCTTCATTGACCTTAATCTCGGTATCCTTGACTAAAGAAATATTCGGAGAAACGCCCTTACCTACTATTATTAAAGAGCATCCTAATGCCTTACCTGAATCAAGCTTAACTGCCTTTATATCGCCGTTACCGATTACTTCTACCACATCCTGGCCTGTGATTATTTCAATCCCGTTTTCTTCCAATCTCTGCTGCACAAAATGCGCAGCCTCATAATCCACTATCTGGGAGAGTACCTGCTTGGATTTTACAATGACCTTTACTTCAATATTTCTTTTCTTCAGGCCATAAGCAGCCTTTAGTCCGATAAGGCCGCCTCCTAAAACGCAGGCAGTCTTGGTTACAGGAATAAGGCCGGCAATATCCTTTGTATCTTTTATGGTGCGAAAACCAAACACGCCTCTTTTTTTGATGCCCGGAGTCTCGGGAAACTTGGGAGAGGCGCCTGTAGCAATAAGCAGGCTGTCGTAACTCATCTGGCTCTTGTCTTCGCAGATAACCCGGTTTTTGGCAGGGTCAACGCGGATGACTTTCTTATTCAATAGGAGCTCTATATTATTTTCTTTATAAAAATCCTCCGGACGGTATAAAATCTTATCCTCACTGACATCGCCGGCTAAATAATACGAGATAAGGCAGCGGCAATAAGCAGGGTAATCCTCATCCGAGATGATGACAATCCGGGATTCCCTGTCCTTATTGCGTATCGCCTCTGCCGCAGCAATCCCCGCCGCCGAATTTCCGATAATTAAGAATTGTTTCATACCATTCCCGCCCACCACAACTAATATGGTATTGCTACCTCTAACCTAAACTAGAACCGATCAACACCTTACTCTACTTTACCACGGACTATCTGAAGTACAACCGACAAACACCTCACTCCCAGTCGTTAAGTTGCTTTCGAGATATATACAAGCATTCGGATCCCCCCCCCATTGTGGGGCTTTACCGTTCGCTGTACAACGCCACGCAACCCCTCTAAACACCGGATCTGAAACATAAACCGATACGTAGTAACTAAAATAATGCGAACTTCTGCACGGATAGGGAATTTGGTCTGAGCCTGGTCCTATATTTACATCAGAATAAGCTATTCCAGTTAGTGTGCCATTTGCTAACCTATACGCATATGCAAGCTTACGCATATCCCCTAAAATCTGCCTTGCTTCAGCGCCTCTTGTTTTCTCCACCATTCTCCCGTACTGGGTAAAAGCTAAGGTGGCAAGGACACCTATAATCAGAATTACTACTACTAATTCAAGAAGGGTAAAGGCCTTGTTCATCTATTTTTAATCCTTCATAAGGTTTATCCTTAACCGGGAGACTTCTGCCAGAGCTTATTATATTGCATATAGCTATCCGGAAACGGTCTTAATGGTTTTCGGCCGGGCTCAACTGCGGAAAATTTGAAGCTAACGATAAACTTCTCTACGGTGTTTTACTCGATAAATAGAGATAAGTTTCTGTTCATCATCTATTGTATATAATATGCGGTAATCCCTAATCCTTATACGCCAGCCCTCATCCCCTAACAGTTTCTTAACGCCATGAGGCCGTGGATTTAGCTTTAAACTTCTAATCGTATCTGTTATGCGCTGGATTATTTCATCAGGAAGTGACTCGATCTCTTTAGCGGCCCGATGTTCAATAATAATCCTGTACATCAATGTAGGCGCCCTTTTTTCTTAAGTTTGCTGGCGAGTCTTTCAAAATCAATAAATCCTCTGGCAGATTCTTTAGCTTTTCTTAAATCTATAGCATCCTCGAGATCCTCAAGGTATTCTACAAGCTTAAGGTAGTCTTGAATAGATAGGACTACCGATTTCTTTTGTCCTTTTTCATCAATAAGATACTCTGCTTGAATAGTCATTCCCTTCACCTCCTAAAAAAGTTTAACACAGCCTAAAGATAAAATCAATTAAAATCTCCAAATTCTTAAGGGTTTATAAATAATCCTGACCCCGTTTCGCTAAAAAATAGAACCGTCCCATTTTTTCCTCATCCGAAATAATGACAATCCGGGATTCCTTGTCTTTATTGCGTATCGCCTCTGCCGCAGCAATCCCCGCCGCCGAATTTCCGATGATTAAGAATTGTTTCATATTTATTAAATCCACCTGCCGAGCTGCTCGCTCAAAGTCGCTTTTGCCTTTCACTTCGCTCAAGGCCGCCAGAGTTCTTTCGCATTTTCGGCGGCTGCTGAACTCGGAGCATTTGCTCCAGCAAATGCTCCTCAAACAGCATCGCCGTGCCTGTTTTGTCGCTTCGCTCCACAGGCATTCCCGAAAATGCTCAAGCTCCTCTGGCTAAAAGCTCCATTCGCTCGCGCCTCGTCAGCTGTATTTTTACAACCAAGCCACCCCTAAAATAATTGCCCTATTTATTAAACAAATTGCCGATTAATAAAATAACTCCTATACAAATTGCTATTATCAAATAAATCGAGACTCCTTTAGCAATAACGGATAGCATTCCTCTTGCCATATTATAACTGCAGCCATATTTTAGTTTACTGGCAATCGCAAATAATATAATTGGTAAACCAAGAAAGAAAATGAACTGTGTCACGATAAAAAATAAGGACTTATTATTTTCCCATGATGGCATATCGTGTGCTAAAATAAAAATACCCAAAGGCAATATAATGGCGCCTGTCAATATACAAAAGAGCCTTAGTAATCTTTTAATAAAATTTGACATTAGATTTTCTCATTCATTCAATCTTAATTTGCAAATCTGATTTTGTGGGTGACGAGGCTTGATTTGAGCAGCACATTGAAAATTTGAGCGGGCACGGTTGCCCCGCTATATATGAAATCGGGCAGAGCGAAAATTTTCACTGAGCGAGCAATTCCTCGCTGGGGAATTGCGAGCGGTGCTGCGAGAACAAGACTCGGCAGGACCCACAAAATCAATCATAAATTAGTCAATGAGCGAGAAACCCGACAGGTTCATTTCTTAGTATCTAAAAGTATCTCTTCCTGCCAGATGATTGCGCCTGTTGGACAGGCCTTGACGCAGGCAGGCTCATCCTTATCCTTGCATTTATCGCATCGAACAGGTATCTTTGTCTTTATATTTGGCCTGATTGCAGCATAAGGGCAGACCATCACGCACATCCAGCAGCCCACGCAGCGTGTTTCATCATGGATAACCATACCCTTTTCTATATCATAGGTTAATGCCTTAGCCATGCAAGCGTCCACGCAAATTGGCGTTTTGCAATGCCGGCAGGAAACCGGGTAGTTCTTGCCTTTTGCAGCCAGGACTTTCTTTCTCGGCAAAGACAAAACCTCTTCGCGAAGAGCCTTGAATAAATCCGCGCTGACCGAGTGCGCTATTGCGCAGGCAATCTCGCAGGACTTGCATCCGAGGCATTTTTTTACATCATAATATAATTGCTTCATTTATAGAGTAAAAATACCTATGGGTCTATGGTCTACAGTGTTAAAGTTTTTGCTTTTACCATAGACTATCGGCTATTGACTATCGACCCGTATCGCATAATTATTTAATACATCATTGGCTTTAGCTTCAAAGCCTGCCTCTTTTTATCAATATGGCTAATCATCAGTTCGGCCATCTTTAGCGGGTCATCAGAGAACCCAAACCTTCCCCCGCAAACTTCCTCTAATCCTTTAGTTAAATAATCAGTCAGGTTATTGCTTCCTAAAGTAGCAAAAGGGCTGGCGCCAAAAACAGTATAAACTCCCGATGCCACAAAGTAAAAACCGATAGTAACTGCCTTTTCAGACATCCATTCCGGAGCGCATCCTGCTGCAGGGATATCTGATAAATCCTCGCCCAAGCCGCCTTCTTCTATAATATAGGAAGCTGCGGTTAATATGCGCGAATTATCCACGCAGGAGCCTAAATGCAAAACCGGCGGGATACCCACTGCCTCACATATTTCCTGTAGGCCTCCTCCCGCATAAGTCTTGGCTGCCTCCGGAACAAGCAGGCCCTGTTTTGCGCAGGCAATCGCAGAACATCCTGTCTGTAAAACCAGAACGTCATTCTTAATAAGTTCCTTAACCAGCGCAGTATGAAAATAATCGTGCGTCTGTTTCGGGTTGTTGCAGCCGACCACTCCAGCCAGGCCGCGCAGCCTCCCGGAAATAATCGCTTCATTTAAGGGCTTGTAAGTAGCGCGGTACCTGCCCCCTAAAATCTGAAAAACAATCTCTTTGGTAAATCCCGCTACCAAATCCATCTCCTGTTTAGGAATGTTTACGCTCTCTTTATTCCTGTTGGAGAAATTCTCAACAGCCAGCTTAACGATTTGTTTGGCTGTCTCATAGGCGCTCTCTGTCTTAAATTCAACATGGGCTACCCCGGGAAAACGCGCCTTGGGATTGGTAGTGATGAGTTTGGTGTGAAAACAATTGGCAACCTCCTGCAATGCCGGCATAATGCACTGGACGTCAACCATCATCACTTCTACCGCGCCGGTAATAATGGCTAACTCCTGCTGCAGGAAATTCCCGGCTACGGGAATCCCGTGGCGCATCAAGACCTCATTTGCAGTGCAGCATATGCCTGCCAGATTGATGCCACTAGCGCCCTTCTCCTTTGCCAGCTTTAACAAGTCCGGGTCTTGGCTTGCTTTAACCGCCATCTCCGATAAAACCGGCTCGTGGCCATGCACGACTATATTTACGTAATTCTCCTTTAGCACGCCCAGGTTGACTTTGCCTCTTATGGGTTCAGGGCTTCCTAAAATAATATCCTGCACATCCGTAGCAATCATTGAGCCGCCCCAACCGTCGGATAGAGCGCAGCGCATGCCATTAGTGACAAGATTCCTATAATCGTTATCCACGCCCATAGTAGTGGTGTGCAACAATTCTACCACTTCCCTGTCTATGCCGCGCGGGATAATGCCTAATTTTTTCCATATAGCCTGGCGTTTCTTCGGCGCGCGCTTAGAAAATATGAGTTGGCCTTCCTGCTTGCCGAATTCTTCCGACAATTTCCTGGAGAGTTCGCACGCAATCTGCTCCTTTGTCTTGTTGGTATCAATGCCGAATTCCTGAGCCAGGTTTTTAAGCTTTTCAATATCCAGGACTTGATAATCGTGCGTATGGCCTTCGGCTACCAATGATAATGCCTGCGCCACGTCTCTTCCGTGGTCAGAATGTGCGGACGCGCCCACAGCGATTTTGCGCGCCAGATTTCTTGCAGTAATGGTATCTGCATCTGCGCCGCACACGCCAGCTTGCGCGCCTTCGCCAAAGGGGTCAATCCTGCAAGGCCCCATATTGCAGATTGTGCAGCATAAACCTAATTGCCCGAATCCGCACTGCGGCTGCTGCGATTCCAGCCTATCCCAGGTGGTCTTTATATTTTCCTCTTTGGCTTTTTTCAAAACCTCCTGCGTTGCTATATCTATGGATTTCTCTTCAATCTTTGACATATCAATCCTCCGTATATCTATAATCCCGCTGCGTCCAGGACCAGCGGAACCTTTTTATCCCATCCAATGGGCATAATATGAATGCCGTTACACATCGGCTTTAATTCCTTGATTAAACGGCTGGCAATTTCTACTGATTTGGCTGTTTTGTCTTTTGTCTCTTCCATTTCCTTTATGAGGTTATCAGGCACAAATACGCCTGCAACATTCTTATTCATATACCTTGCCATGCCTGCGGACTTTAATAAAACGATTCCGGCTAATATGGTAGTTTTCAAATGCTTTATCTTACTTAAGAAATTCTCAAAAACTTTTATATCATAGACTGCCTGGGTCTGGAAAAATTCCGCGCCTGCCTCTATTTTCTTCTCCATCTTGATAATCTGCGGCTCAATAGGGTCTGCACCGGGATTCACTACTGCGCCCACGCAAAATTTTGGCGCTACTCCTTCTAATTTATTACCATTCATATCAAGGCCTTGCTGGAGTTTTTTTACCACCTGCAACAACTGCACAGAATCCAGGTCAAATACAGGCTTTGCTTCAGGATGGTCTCCCAGCGTCGGATGGTCACCGGTTAAAATCAAAAGGTTTTCTATACCTAAACTTGCCGCGGATAAAATATCGGATTGTAATGCAAGGCGGTTCCTATCGCGGCAGGTTACCTGAAATACCGGCTCAAAGCCTTTTTGTTTCAGGAGGCTGCAAACCGCTAATGAACCCAGCCGCATAACAGAACTCTGTAAGTCCGTAACATTAATTGCGTCAACGCGGCCGCGGATAAGCTCCGCATCCTCCAAAATTGTCTTTGTCTCAATCCCCTTCGGCGGCCCAATTTCAGAGGTCACCAAGAACTTCCCAGCCTGAATTTTTTCTTTAAAGGTCATATTATTCTACTTGCTTTTGCAGTCCACATAACATAACAACCCCTATTGCTTTCCGTCTTTGCCTTGCGCGTGCTGAAAATTTTCTAATGCACGCTCCGGCAAAGCCGCGAAAGCAATACAAGTTAGCTACTAAAATGAACCTGGCGGGTTTCGCAGCGAATGTCGATTTTAGCCAATGGAGCTTGAGCATTGAGGGTATCCCCGTGGAGCGAAAGCGACAAAACGGGGATGGCGAAGCTGTCTGAGGAGCATTTGCTAGAGCAAATGCGACGAGTTCAGCAGCCGCCAAAAATACGAGAGACCTTTGCCGTTAAAAAACCGACTTGAGCGAGAAAAACGGCAGATTCATTTAAAAGAACGGTTAGTGTTTAGGGACAGTCCATTATTGTAGCTTTGCTGCTTCGACCAGATTGCGCATCAGCATTATAACTGTTAATGGCCCGACACCTCCGGGAACAGGCGTAATCCAGGATGCGCGCATTTGCGCAACCTCAAACTCCACATCGCCTACGATTTTATCAGCTACCCGGTTTATCCCTACATCAATTACTATGGCGCCCTCTTTAATCCATTCACCTTTTATAAGACCGGCTTTACCCACTGCCACAATTAAAACCTCGGCTTTTTTAACGTGCTCCTCTAACTTTCCTGCCTTTGAGGTGCCGATATGGCAAACCGTAACCGTGGCAAATTTATCCAGTAATAAGAGTGCTAAAGGCTTGCCCACGATTTCGCTGTGGCCGACTACCACAACCTCCTTGCCGTATAAATCAATGCCGGTTGAATTCAATAACTCCATAACTGCGGCAACCGTACAAGGCAGAATCTTTGCTTTGCCGAATACTATCTTACCTATATTATCCGGGTGCATACCTTCTATGTCTTTTTCCGGCAGGATAAACTGGCTTATCTTTTTATAATCTATCTGAGAGGGCAGGGGCATCTGGATAATTATTCCGTTAACTGACTTATCGGCATTTAATTTCTGGATGAATTCAATTAATGATTTTTCAGAAGCCTCCTGCCCTAATTTATCCAAACGATACTCTATACCTAAACTTTCCGCGGCTTTCTGTTGCGATTTTACATAGGCACTGGCGCCTGCGTTTTCACCTACCTGAATACTTGCCAGAACCAACTTTTTCTTTAAGGACATTATTTCCTGTTTTATTTCTTCCCTTATCTTGTCTGCCAGGGGCTTACCCTCTAATAATTTCGCCAACTTTCTCCTCCGTTTTTGCTCTTATTCTTTTCACCAAATTTTGTTTGCTTTTCAATTCTTGTCTTACGTTTCTACTTAATTTCTTATCTCCCAGGGATTTCAAGTTTATCTCGACATTAAAGTAAGCGCAAGTAAAGGCAGACTCTAAGAAAACTGCAGCAACTGCCACGTCGCTAATCAGGTTAACATTTCCCTTCTTTATCAACTCCGGGCACAACTTCACACCTTCAAAACAAAGACGCGCTACCATAAGAGGCACATCCAGGCAGTCCCTTAAATTTTTGCTTTTGTAAGCAGCAACATCCAAATCCACTAAATTCAAAAATGTCTCTCTTAATTTTTCTGATTTGTCTAATATCTTTTTAAGTTCTTCTTCGTATTTAGCATACCTGGGTTTTCCCAGGGTAAAATTAACCACCATGCTGATAAGGGCGACACCCAAAGCCCCATTCAAAGCTGCTGCTGAACCTCCACCAGGAGCCGGAAGTTTAGCTGCCAAATCATCTAAATATTGCTTTAAGGCCTGCTCTTTATAGTTCATGACAATCCTATGATATTGCCTTCCTCATCAATATCTATTTTCTCACCTACAGGGTGGCTGGGTAACCCTGGCATAGTCTGCATTGTGCCGCAGAGCGCGTATAAAAAACCTGCCCCCACTGAAGCGCGTATATCTCTTATCGGGAAGACAAAATTACAGGGCCTTCCCTTGACATTCGGGTCGCAGGATAAAGAAAGATGCGTCTTTGCCATACACACGGGTAATTTATCATAGCCCCTTTCTGTATAAATTTTAATTTTTTCTTCCGCCAGAGGCATATACTCCACGTCCCTGGCTCCATAAATCTTTGTGGCAATGGTCTTTATTTTTTCTTTTATAGGCATATCCAGAAGATAGAGAAATTTAAAATTCTTCTTTTCCTCGCTTGCTCTTATTACTGCCTTGCCTAACTCAAGCCCGCCTTTAGAGCCCTTTAGCCATACCTCGCTTACGCAGCAATCATATGCTCCGAATTCCTTTGCCTTCTTTTTTACAAAATCTATTTCTTTATCCGTATCGCAAGAGAACCTATTTATTGCTACGACGACCGGTATACCAAAAATCGAAACATTCTCTATCTGTTTTTCCAGATTACAGATGCCTTCCTCTATTGCTTTTATGTCTTCTGTTTCAAGGCAGGTATCTAACGGCATTCCGGCAACAATCTTAAATCTTCCGCTATGGGCTTTAAGCGCCCTTATAGACAGGACTATCACCGCCGCATCCGGGACAAGGCCGCTTGCACGGCATTTAATATCAAAAAACTTCTCCGCTCCGCAGTCAGCGCCAAAACCCGCCTCAGTTACTACGTAATCCGAGTAGGAAAGAGCGATCTTATCAGCTAAAATTGAGCTATTGCCATGGGCGATATTGGCAAATGGTCCTGTATGGACAAAACAAGGCGTATTTTCTATGGTCTGAATCAGGTTTGGCTTGAGCGCATCCTTTAAAAGCACGGTCATAGCGCCTGCGACTTTTAAATCCTGCGTTGTTACAGGTTTTCCGTCAAAGGTATCGGCTAAAACGATCTTTGCGATGCGCCTGCGCAAATCTTGTAAGCCGCTGCTTAACGCCAATATCGCCATTATCTCAGAGGCAACCGTAATATCAAATCCCGTGTCTCTGGGGGTACCATCCTCTTTTGAACCAAGGCCAATGCGCACATTCCTCAAGAACCTGTCGCTAACATCAACTACCCTGCGCCAATATATCTTATCCGGATTAATCTTAAGCGGATTCCCTTTAAATACGGAATTGTCGAGGAATGCCGCTGCCAGGTTATGCGCAAGGCCGACTGCGTGCACGTCTCCGGTAAAATGCAGGTTAAAATCCTCCATAGGAAGGACCTGCGAATATCCTCCGCCAGCAGCGCCCCCCTTTATGCCAAAGACCGGTCCTAAAGAAGGCTGCCTGATACAGGTAGAGGTAAGCCTACCTAACCTGTTTAAGGCCATAGAGAGGCCTATGGTAGTTACGGTTTTTCCCTCGCCCAGCGGCGTAGGCGTAATCGCGGTAACTAAAATATATTTACCCCGCGACCTGTTTTTGATTTTCTCTAAAATACTTAAGTCTATCTTGGCAATATATTTACCGTAGGGGATAAGATATTTCTTATTTATCCCTAATTTTTTGGCTATCTTTTCTACGGGTTCTTTTTTTGCCTTCTGGGCGATTTCTATATCGGATAACATTTTCTTAGTAGGTAAACTTCTGGTCTAATTCAAAGGCGTTCTTAATCAAATCCAGTTTGGGCTTATCCCCTGTCAATACTACGGAAACCACGTCAAACCTCGCATTCCTGTCCAATAAGTTATTATCTTTAAGAAAATTAAGCGCTGCCTTGGAAATCTGCCTTTGTTTACTACTTAAAACTGCTTCCTGGGGAGAGCCGAACCTATCCGAACGCCTGGTTTTTACCTCAATGAAGCATACCGTATCTTTTTCATTGGCTACAATATCTATTTCGCCTAATTTAGTCCTATAATTTTTTGCTATAATCTTATAACCGTTTTGCTTCAATAAATCAACGGCTAATTCTTCTCCGGACTTACCTAAATACAGGTTTTGCTTAGACACTGCAAAAACTCTTTCTATGGATTACGCAAGGGCCTAATTTCTTTAATATAGCCCTGTGCATCCTTGTAGGGTAACCTTTGTGCCTGGTGAATCCGTATTCGGGATAAATCCTGTCATATAATTGCATCATCCTGTCCCGCGTGACTTTAGCCAGGATTGATGCGCAGGCAATGCTCTTAGATTTGGAATCTCCTTCTATAATGCAGGTATAGGGTAAATCAATATCAAGGCTTAAGTTTCCGTCCACGATGATATGGATATGCCTGCGTTTAGCAGGCGGTAGTTTATCTATTAGCGAGGCAACTGCCTGCTCCATAGCCAGGCGCGTGGCTTTCAGGATATTCACGCGGTCAATTGTCTTTTCACTCACTACGCCGATACCGAATACGCACTTACTGATAATTTCCGGGAATGCTTTCTCGCGGCCAAGAGAAGTTAACTTTTTTGAATCGTCTATGCGATGCTTAAAGCGATAGGTATTCAATGCCGCGGCTGCTGCTACCACAGGCCCTGCCAGAGGACCGCGGCCCGCCTCATCTACGCCGATAATTAAATTAAAACCTTCTTTCTTAAGCTTCCTCTCATAATAGAGCACGGTATCAGTAACTCGTAAGCTCGTAACTAGTAACTCGTAATCTTTAAAAAAACTTTTGCAAAATAAATTACTAGTTACGAGTTACTGGATTACTAGTTACGAAATCATTCTTTTTCTTCCTGGGCCTCGATTTTTGTGGCTTGTTTTCCGACCTTGGCTCTTAAATAATAGAGTTTTGCCTTTTTTACTTTACCCGGACGCGTAACCTCAATGCGTTCGATGCTGGGCGAATATAAAGGAAAGACGCGCTCAATGCCTTCACCGTAGGAAACCTTTCTCACGGTAAAACTCTTGCCTACGCCGCTACCCTGTTTTGCGATGACCACTCCTTCAAAGGGATGCAAGCGCACTTTATCCGGGCCTTCGGGGATTTTAACCAGAACTTTTACCGTATCACCCACATTAAATTTCGGAACTTCTTTCTTGGTATATTCCTGTTCGATGAGTTTTATCTTATCCATAATTTGCTTCTCCTTCCTAACTTTTGCGCTGTAGAATATCGGGCCTTCTTTGTTTTGTCCTTTTTAAGGCTTGCTCTTTTCTCCAAATTTCTATTTTCTTGTGGTCTCCGGATAAAAGAATTTCAGGCACGCGCATGCCCTTGAAATCAGCGGGCCTGGTATACTGCGGATATTCTAATAGATTACCTTTGAATGACTCAAAATTCAAGGAATTTTTATCTCCTAGGACCCCCGGCAGGAGCCGCACAACGGAATCAATTAAAACCATTGCCGGCAATTCTCCTCCGGTTAAGACATAATCGCCTATGGAGATTTCTTCGTCAACAAGATGTTTCCTTACCCGCTCGTCAACTCCTTCGTAATGCCCGCAGATTAAAATCAGGTGCTTGCATCCTGCCAATATTTCAGAGATTTTCTGCGTCAATCTTTCTCCTTGAGGGCATAATAAGATTACTTTTTGCCTTTTACCTTTTGCCTTTGCCTTTATGTTCTCTACCGCATTAAATATGGGCTCAGGCCCCATCACCATACCGGAACCGCCGCCAAAAGGCCGGTCATCAACTTTCCTATGCTTATCGCGCGAATAATCCCTGAGGTTATGCACATATATTTTTACCCTGCCCTTATTCTGCGCCCGCTTGATTATAGACTCATTCAATATGGGCTCAAACATTTTGGGAAAGATTGTGACGATATCAATGCGCATAATTTTTCAGGAATTCTTTCTTAAATTCCGTAAACTTGTCCTGAGCAATCGCTTCCCTTATTTTACGCATCAGCTCCAGATAAAAATAAACATTGTGCAGGGAAACCAGGCGTAGGCCCAGTATTTCTTCGCTGTTAAATAAATGGCGTAAATACGCGCGGCTGAAATTCCTGCAGGTATAACAGGGACACTTGGCATCTAAAGGCTGCAGGTCTTCTATGTAAGGCGCATTTCTTATTGTAAGTTTTCCTTCGCTGGTAAAGGCAGTGCCGTTTCTGCCGTAGCGGGTAGGCACAACGCAGTCAAACATATCCATGCCCGAGCCAACAGCCTCAATTATATCCTCCGGTAACCCCACGCCCATCAGGTACCGGGGTAAGTTACCCGGCAATAAATCAGCTGAAAAATTCACTATATTATATCTTAAATTCTTCGGTTCGCCAACTGAAACCCCGCCTATGCCAAAACCGTCAAAACCTATATCTAGCAGCTTATGAATACACTCTTTGCGCAGGTCCTCATAGGTGGCTCCCTGCACAATTCCGAACAAAAGTTGCTGATTCTCGTTGATAACTAGCCGCGAGCACCTTGCCCATTCAATAGTCCTTTTCATGGCAATCTCTGCGCGGTCCCTGGCGCAGGGATAATGCACGCATTCATCAAGGGGCATTATAATATCCGCGCCTAAATCCTGCTGGATACTGACGACGCCTTCGGGCGTCAGGAAATGCTTCAACCCGTCGATGTGCGACTGAAACTCAACGCCTTTATCGTTTACCTTTCTTAAAAGCGCAAGGCTGAATATCTGGTAACCGCCGCTGTCTGTCAATATGGGCTTTCCCCACGAGATAAATCTATGCAATCCGCCTGCTTTCTTAATTACCTCCCTGCCTGGCCGCAGGAAAAGATGGTAGGCATTGGACAATACAACCTGCGCGCCGGCCTCTTCTAATTCCTGAGGAGATAAGGTCTTGACTGTGCCCTGCGTGCCTACGGGCATAAAGCAGGGAGTATCAATTTCTCCGTGCATAGTCAACAATTTCCCCAGCCGGGCTTTACTATTCTTATCTTGATGAATTAAAGTAAAAAGCATCTTAGATAATCAGCATTGCATCGCCATAACTGTAAAACCTGTATTTCTTATCTATGGCTCCCTGATATACTTTCTTAATCAATTCTTCTCCGGCAAAAGCGCACACCAGCATAAACAGGGTCGTGCGCGGAAGATGGAAATTTGTCAGAAGGCAATCCGTTATTTTGAATCTGTATCCAGGATAGATAAATAAATCCGTATGGCCCTCTCTAACGCCTTTTGCATACGTCTCTAATGCGCGCAGGCTGGTTGTGCCTACGCTGAATACGCGCGATTTTCTCATCCGCGTTTTCTCAAGCAAATTTATTGTCTCATGCGGTATTCTAAAATATTCCGGCTCCATCTTATGTTTAGTAATATCTTCTGTCTTTACCGGCCGGAATGTGGCATAGCCCACGTGTAAAGTTATGTAGGCAATATTTACGCTTGAGGATTCTATCTTTGCGAGCAGCTCCTTTGTAAAGTGCAGTCCTGCCGTAGGAGAAGCAACCGCCCCTTCTTCATTAGCGTACACTGTCTGATAATAAAGATTATCCGTATCTTCGGGAGCCCTTTTTATATAGGGCGGGAGCGGCATACATCCTAAATTATATATTGAATCTAAAGAGTCGGCATTAAAGGTGATTTCATTTTTAGCGCTAATTTGTCCCGTGATTTTACCGCCGTTAAATATTATCTTTTCACCGAGTTTTACGCGGCTGGGCTTGATTAATGTTTCAAAGGTCAGGCGATTCTTGCGTTTAAGAAGCAAAACTTCAACTTTGCCCGAGGTTATCCTTGAACCCTTGAGCCGGCAAGGCAAGACTTTAGTATCGTTTAAAACCAGGAGGTCATCTTTATTAAGATAATCTGTTATGTCTTTAAAAACGCGGTGCTCGATGCTATGTTTTGCGCGGTTCAAGACCAAAAGCCGCGCAGCATCGCGTTTCTTTAAGGGGTATTGCGCAATTAATTCTTTGGGAAGGCTGTAGTCAAAATCCGAGAGCTTCATCATATTGAAGTGTCAGGAGAGATTTCTGTACCGGGATAGTAATATTTTAGTATCTCGTCTGCGGTATAACCCTGCTTTGCCATAAAATAAGCGCCCCACTGGCACAAGCCCACACCGTGGCCCCAGCCAAAACCCTCAAAAACAACGTCGTCTTTAATAACGTTTACACTGAAATTAGTACTCTTGATAATATTGGGACCCATGATGTCTCTGAAATCTTTGGCAGAAATCTTTAAATCCTTTTTACCGGATACTATTTTTAAATCTGTAATGCGGCCGGAGTTGTCTTTACCCAATATAATTATATCCTTTATGTCCTCTGTTTTATAGCCTGCTTTTGACAATTTTTCCTTAATTTCATCCGGGCTTCCCACATAATGCCAGGAAAAATGCGGGGATTCTCTGCAGAATCCGCAAGCAATACCCTTTAAAGGCGCTAAATTTATATTCCAGAGCATTGAGGCATCTTCTGTATGGCCTGCGCAGGTGGCATGGTAAAAAGCAGGGAGAATCCTTCCTTTATATGTAAGCACCAGGCCTCTTGTTTCATCCACTGCCTTATTTATGCGGTAACGCTCGGCAGCCGTACCGCTGTACACCTGCGAATATATATCGCTGGTCAAATCATAATCCTTTCCAGCGCTCTCCCCCATCTTATAGATTGCAAAGGTGCGAAAGACTATCACCTCTGCCTTTAGTGCTTCAGGCGGCCAGTAATGCGATATCTCGCGCACTGAAATACCCTTGACGTAATCTTCCAGGTCAATATGATTTACTGCCACAATCTTCCCGTTATCTTTTTTTATCAGCTCAATATTGCCTCTTAACCTGCGGCCATTAATTACAATTATCCCTGATTCATCGGTCTTTATAAAAAGCTTCGGCGTATTGGAAGTAACTTTGCCCAGGAGAATCCCGTTTTTATAGGTGGTTACCGTAGTCTTTAGATTGCGGCCTCTTGATAAAACTTTTTGGGTACGCGAGTCTCTTATTTCGTAATGACCCGGAGCCTTAAGGCTTAATGACGAGGCGTCCTCCATCACTGCCACGCGGATATATTTCTGCGGCTGGGCAAAAGAATTGGCAGTTAAAGCCGTAAATATAACCAATAATTTTAATATATGTTTTATCGGCGAGGCCATAGCCAAAATATTAAGGAGAGGATAATGCTTAGTAATATGGAAGTCATAATAGGGAAATAAAATGTAAAATGCTTTCTCTGGATGAGTATGTCTCCCGGGAGCTTTCCTAAAAAGGGAATTTTGTTAAAGAAGGTTAATAATAGACCAACCCCTATTAAAATAATCCCAAAGATAATTAATGTTTTTCCGATTTCCTGCATCTTTCTATCTCTGAATAAATGCACCCGCAGTATTTCTGGCAGTATATCCCTTGCGTCTTGGCTTCATCATGCGCTTTCTTAAAGCCGCTACGAAAATCCTCATAATAAAATTCTATCCCTTCTTCTTTTGCAATATCCTCTCCTATTTTCTTGAGCAGCTCCTGATTCTGATAGGGGCTGACTAAAAGAGTAGTAGAAAAATAATTGCACCCCATTTCCTTTGCCGCTTCTGCTGTCCTTTGCAACCGTAGAGACCAACAGATAGAGCACCTCGGAGGGAAATCCTCTTTTAGATTTACCTCCTGAAAGAATTCTGCCGGGTTATATTCAGGATAAATCATCTCTAAATTATGCTTGTGACTAAAATCCAGCACTGCCTGCTTCCTGTTTTTGTATTCGGCAAAGGGGTGAATATTGGGATTATAAAAATACCCCCGCACCTTATACCCCTTCTCTTTTAATTTCTCTAAGGGATATATTGCGCACGGCGCACAACAAGTATGGAGCAATAATTTCATAATCCTCACCTTTTAAATGACCCTGTCGGCTTTTCTCGCTCAAGTCGCTTTTGCCCTAACGGGCACGCCAGAGTTCTTTCGCATTTTCGGCGGCTGCTGAACTCGCCCTATTTGCTCTAGCAAATAGGGCTCAAACAGCATCGCCGTCCCGAGATTGTCAGCCTCTCGGCCGACCTCGGGATTCCCGAAAATGCTCAAGCTGCTTTGCCTAAAAGCTCCATTCGCTCGAAAACCCGAGCAGGTTCATTTATTGTTATAATATTTCTTTATAAAATCTCTAAAAACTACATTACCTCCCTTATTATAATAATCCTCCCCGGATATATAATCCATATTTAACTCTTTCTGATCGAATATTACAGGACTTACAACTGTACCGCTTGCTATTTTAGCAGCACTTATTTCTTCGGCTTCTTCACCTATAATCCAAAGGTCGTAGCCAGACCTATCAGGATTAACTACTTTTTCATAATCCCATTCTTTATCAAAAATCCGTCTCTTTATTATATTCTGCCAAATTATATTTATAGGAAATATATTAATGTTAAATAACTTAATGCTTATTAATGACCCAAACCCAATAATTATTACTGTAGCCAAAATCATCACTTTATTTACTCTTTTCATTTCAATATTCTTATTTATCTTTTACGTGTATCTGGACTTTATTTCTAGCAAACCTAGAGAAGATTTACGGCTTTGCTGGAGCGTGCATTAGAAAATTTTCGGCACAGCTATATCAAATAGTCTGCAAGGAGTTACGACGAGCGAAGGACGCTAATCCGATACAGGCTATCCGTAGCGAGGAAGTAAACCGCAGCAGACGGCGAAAATTTTCAGCACGCGGAAGCAAAGACGGAAAGCTTATCCTGAGTCCTTGCGAGAAACAAACTAAGGCAGGACCCACAAAATCTGCTGTAAATTTCAATGAGCAAGGAGTCGCCCCAACTTGAGGTGCCAAATTGGCACCTCAAGTTCATAACCTCTTGTCCTATAATGGGTATCCCTAAAACAGTTCTTCTTGTTTTTCGTATTTTATGCCGAAGTGGTCGAATGCCAGTTTTGTGGCGAGTCTGCCGCGCGAGGTGCGCTTTAAATACCCGGCTTTAAGCAGATACGGCTCTACTGTGTCTGCAATGGTATCAACTTCCTCATTAAGGCTGGCAGCCAAAGCCTCTACTCCCACAGGTCCGCCGCCATATGATTCCAAAACTAATTTCAAGACCTTGCGGTCCAAATCATCAAGCCCTGCCTTATCAATGCCCAACTCATCTAAAGTCTTACTTGCAACTTCTACATTTATCTTGTTTATCTTCTGAACCTGGGCATAGTCTCTAATCCTGCGCAATAGCCTGTTGGCTACGCGGGGGGTGCCGCGCGCTCGCCTGCCAATTTCTAATGCTGCCTCCTCATCTATATCCATACCTAATATTTTAGCAGAGTGTTTTATAATCTTTGCCAGATCTTCTACCTTGTAAAAATCCAGGTTGTAAAATATCCCAAACCTGCCCCTTAAAGCCGCAGTTAACAAGCCAGTGCGGGTAGTAGCGCCGACCAGAGTAAAAGGCTTAAGATTAAATTTGATGGTCTTGGCATACGGCCCCTTATCAATCACAAAGTCAATCTGGAAACTCTCCATCGCAGGATACAGGAATTCTTCCACGACTTTGGAGAGCCGGTGTATCTCGTCAATAAAAAGAATGTCCCCTTTTTCTAAATTGGTTAATATGCCGATTAAATCCCCTGCCCGCTCAATTGCCGGGCCGCTTGTGGCAGTAATCTTGGTATTCATTTCATGGGCAATAATATGCGAAAGGGAGGTCTTCCCCAGGCCAGGCGGGCCGCTTAAAAGCACGTGCTCCAACGGCTCCTTCCTCTGTTTTGCCGCCTGTATGGAGACCTTAAGATTATCCACTATCTCCTTGTGGCCGACGAATTCAGAGAGTTTCTTTGGCCTTAACGAGATATTTAAAACTACATCCTCTTCTGTTTCCCGCGTCTCGTTGACTGCGGGAGTGCCTTTAAGCAGGGCCTGTCTTATTTCTTCGCTCATAAGGTATAATATTCTCCTTATTCCTTACAATCTCGATATCCTGGAATAATTCTGTCTGCAGGCAGATGATCTCCTTCATCCTGGTTAACTCCAATATCGCCAGGAAAATCACAATTATTTCCAGTTTATTCTTCGCCTTGTTAAACAAATCCGATAATTTCACAGACGAGTTTACGAGTAAGAGGTGCAGGATTTCGTGAATCTTTTCTTCAATAGTAAATTCATCTTTTATAACTTCATAAAATGCCTCTTTGGGGACATCCTTTAACGCCTGGGAAAACGCATTGATTAAATCAAATATGCTTGCCTCAAAATATACTTCTTTTTCGCTCAATACCTCCTTATCCACATCTATCTCGGCCTTTGGCCGCTTAAACACCTCTCTTTGTTCAGCCTCTCTCTTGCGCAATGATTCGGCTATCTCCTTAAACTTTTCATACTCCAATAAACGCTTCACCAATTCTTGCCGCGGGTCTTCCTGCTCTTCTTCTGTGCCTGTTGATTCTTCGGCAGGCAAGAGCATCTTGGATTTAATCTGCATAAGGGTGGCTGCCATAACCAGGAATTCTCCGGCGATATTTAAGTCCAGAAGCTGCATTAAATTAATGTATTGCAGATACTGCTCTGTTACCCTGGCTATCGGTATATCGTAGATATTGAGGTGGTCTTTTTTTACCAGATACAGGAGCAAATCCAGCGGTCCTTCGAATAATTCTAACTTTATTTTGTAAGACATTTTATAAATTAAGCGGCTTCTTTACTTCAGACATAGTTTCAGCTGCGGCTTTCCCTGCCTTCTTCTCTCCATCCTCCAATATATCAAATACCCGGTTTTTATCCTTGAGGAGTTCGTTTCTCTTTTGCTGAATCGGCTCCAGAAACCTGATTAATATCTCAGCCAGTTCTTTCTTGCAGTCAGTGCAGCCGACCTTGGCCTTGCGGCAGAGTTCGTCAACTTCCTTCTTTCTCTCCGGCGCAAATACCGCGTAATAATTATGCACGTTGCAGTCTTGCGGATGGCCGGGGTCGCTAAATTTTATCCTTGTGGGGTCGGTAAACATATTTGAGACTTTCTTGCGTAAACTATCGGGCTTCTCCGATAAGGCGATATAATTATTGTAACTCTTGCTCATCTTTCTTCCGTCAAGACCCAGGAGCCTCTGCGCCTGGGTTAAGAGCGCTTTCGGCTCAGGGAAAAAATCCTTCTTATAGAGATTATTGAATTTCCTGACGATCTGCCTGGTCAGCTCAAGATGCGGAAGTTGGTCCTCTCCGACAGGTACTGCTTCTGCCTTATAAAGAAGAATGTCTGCTGCCTGTAAAACCGGGTATCCCAGGAACCCATAGGTGCTTAAGTCCCGGTTGGTTATTTCGCGCAACTGCTCTTTATACGTCGGGCAGCGCTCAAGGAGCCCCAAAGGAGCTATCATTGATAAAATCATGTATAGTTCCAGGTGTTCCTTTACGTGCGACTGGATGAAGATTGTGGATTTCTTAGGGGAAATCCCAAAGGACAGCCAATCAATAACGTTATCGAGGATATTTTCCTGTAAATCCTTAGGGTCTGCATATTCAGACATCAGCGCATGCCAGTCAGCAACCATAAAAAAGCACTCGTATTCATCCTGCAGCTTTATCCAGTTATCCAATGCGCCGACGAGGTGGCCTAAATGCAGTTTACCCGTAGGCCGCATCCCGCTTAATATACGTTTTTTCATAGTTTCCTTGCTATTTTTTCTATCTCATACGCCTCAATGATGTCGCCTTCCTGTAAATTATCAAAACTCGTTAAAGCCATTCCACATTCAAACCCTTCTGCAACATCCCTGACATCGTCTTTAAAACGTTTTAAGGAAGAGAGTTTCCCTTCAAAAATAACCTCGCCATTCCTTACCAGATTAATCAGGCTGGTACGGTTAATCTTACCCTTGGTAACAAAACAGCCGGCAACCGTGCCTGGCCGCGATAACCTGAAAACCTTCCTCACTTCAGCCCTGCCCAGGAAAATCTTTTTTATCTTGGGCTCAAGCATCCCTTCTACCGCAGCCTTTATGTCGTTAGCCAGTTCATAAATAATATTATAAGTCCTGACATCAATACCCTCTTTGGCAACCATCTCCCTGGCAAGCTCATCCGCAACAACATTGAACCCTAATATTAGGGCGTTCGACGCTATTGCCAGTATTACGTCGGATGAGTTTATGTTACCTACGCCTGTATGTATGATATCCAATTTAATCTCGGAGACATTCAGCTTATTCAGTGTTTCCTTTATCGCCTCTGAAGACCCCTGCACATCCGCCTTGATAATCAATTTCAATTCTTTGAGCTTACCCTCTTGTATCTGGCTGTGTAAATCCTCCAGGCTGATTCTTTTTACTGCCTTTATCTGCTGCTGTCTTTCTTTTTCAAGGCGCACCTTCGCCAAATCCTTTGCCTGTTTCTCGTTCTCAATCACGAAGAACGGTTCTCCTGCATCGGGGATTCCGGAAATCCCCAGGACCTCGACTGCAAAAGAAGGAGCAGCAGAGGTAACAGAGTGGCCTCTATCATTGAACATCGCCCTTATTTTTCCATAATATTTACCGACGATTATATTTTGATTGAGATGCAGCGTGCCGTTTTGTATGAGCAATGTTACCACAGGGCCCCTTCCTTTTGCCATCTTCGCTTCTATAACCACTCCGCGGGCAAGCCTCTCAGGGTTGGCTTTTAATTCCAGTATCTGGGCTTCTAGGAGTATCATTTCCAATAAATCGTCAATCCCCTGGCCTGTCTTTGCCGAAACCGGCACGGTGATGGTCTTTCCGCCCCAATCCTCAGCCCTGAGTTCAAGCTCTGAGAGCTGCTTTTTCACGCGGTCAAGATTTGCCTGCGGCTTATCAATTTTATTTATGGCTACGATTATCGGGACGCCTGCGGCGCGTGCGTGGTCTATAGCCTCCTGGGTCTGAGGCATCACTCCATCATCCGCAGCCACGACCAAGACTACTATATCGGTGATGCTTGCTCCCCGCGCCCGCATCGCGGTAAAGGCCTCATGGCCGGGCGTATCCAAAAAGCTGATTTCTCCGTGCGGCAGAACAACCCTGTAGGCGCCGATGTGCTGCGTAATTCCGCCGTGCTCGGTTTCTACGACCTTGGTCTTTCTTATTGCGTCTAATAGCGAAGTCTTACCGTGGTCAACGTGGCCCATCAGGGTTACTATCGGAGAGCGTGGTTTTAAATTTTGCGGCTTGTCTATCTCCCTGTGTATGCTTAAAGTCAGTTCTTCTTCAGTGGGCGCTTTTTTTATCCTGCATCCATATTTCTCGCAAAGTTTTACTACTGTTGCCTCTTCCAATACCTGGTTTATGCCCACCATTATCCCCATATTCATCAGGTTCTTTATGATAATAGAGGGTTTCTCCTGTAATTTCACTGCTAAATCCTTAACGCTGATAGGTAGTTCCAATTCCAATTCTTTTAATGGAATGGGTGCTGCGACAGCAACGGGTTCGGGTTTGCGGACGGGAACCTTAGGTATATCAACCGGCTTAACAGGGATGGTTTCTACCGGCTTTTCAACAGGCGCAGGTATGGGCGCAACAGGGACTTTTACCTTCTTAACCAGGGGCTTGCGCTTAAGCGCAACTGCTTTTTTAACTTTAACCGCTGCCGGTTTCCCGGCTTTTGCAGGCGCTCTGGCTTTAGCAGGTTTGCGCGCTGTTTTTTTAGGCTTGATTTCGGTTTTTTTCTTTGCTGAAACTTTCTCTTTCTTTGCCATAAGATTGCCCTACTTGCTCAATTTCTTTGCTTCCTGGATTAACTTCTCTGCTCTTTTAGTGCCAATACCCTTTATCTTGGTCAGGTCTTGCGGTTTTGCCTTTAAAATATCCTGTATACTTTTTATCCCGGCTTCCGTGAGGTTCTTTAGAGTCTTTTCTCCCACTCCTGGTAATTGCCCTAATGAAATTTCTTCTTTCTTCAGGGCTTTCTCCTCTTTCGCAGCCTCTTCTGCGGCGGTAGTCTTTGTGCGTATATCCAACTCCCAGCCGATGAGCCTTGAGGCAAGACGCACATTCTGTCCGTGTTTTCCGATGGCAAGGGACAACTGGTCATCCTCCACGATAACCGTGGCTTTCTGCGCTTCCTTATCCAATTTTATCTCAGAGACCTGCGCTGGCGAAAGCGCGGCTTTTATATACTCTCTTATATCCTCGTTAAAACGCACAATATCGATTTTCTCCCCCTGTAATTCATTAACAATGTTTCTCACGCGGTTACCCCGCATACCCACGCAGGCTCCCACAGAGTCAACCTTTTCATTCTTGGACCAGACAGCTAATTTGGTGCGTTCGCCGGGCTGCCGTGAAATGGACTTTATCTCCACAATGCCCTCGTAAATTTCAGGCACCTCTAATTCAAAGAGTTTTTTTACCAGGTTGGGATGGGTGCGCGAAAGGACAATCTGCGGGCCTTTGGTGTCTTTTCTTACCTCCAGGACATATGCGCGTATGCGCTGGCCCTGTTTGAACTCCTCCTGGGGGCTCTGTTCGCGCTTAAGGAGTATGCCCTCGGCTTTGCCCAGGAGGTCAACGATAATATTCCCTTTTTCAAACCTGTAAACAGTGCCGCTGACAATTTCTCCCACGCGGCCCTGGAATTCATTAAATACCACGTCTTTTTCTGCCTCGCGCATTTTTTGTATGATTACCTGCCGCGCTGTCGAAGCGGCAATACGGCCAAAATCTATGGAAGTAATTTCTTCATTGTTTCTGAAAGCCCTTATTTTACCTGTGTCCGGCTCGAGCTCTATCTTTAGTTCCTCATCAGGTTTCACGTCTATGACCTTCTTGGCAGCGCTAAGAAGCGCGCTCTCTATTGCCGCGATGAGGACCTCTTTTTTTATCCCCTTTTCTCTCTCTATTTGTTCTATTATGGCTAATAATTCACTGCTCATATGTATCTCCGATTATATTACCTGTTTTGCCTTTGCAACCTTTGACAAAGGAACCTCTATGCTCTCTGTATTTATGACAATATATACCGAATCATCCTTGACTTCGGTGATAACGCCTTCCAGTTCCGATTTACCGTTTATCGGCTCATTAAGAAAAACCCTTACCTTCCTGTTTATGCAGCGCAGGAAATCATTCCTTGATTTTAGCGGCCTGTCCAGGCCAGGAGAGGAAACTTCCAGAATATATCTCTGCTGCAATATATCCTTCTCGTCTAACATCCTGCTAATTTCATTATTAAGGTAAGCGCAGTCATCCAGGGTTATGCCGCCTTGCGGCCTATCTGCCAGAACCCGTAAAACCAGGTCCTTACCCTCATACCTGTAAATGAGGTCTACCAAATCCAGGTTTTGCTTCTTCAGAAAATCTTCGATAAGGGTTCTTAATTCTGCGATGGTTTCCTGTTTATCCATTGACAAGCCTCTCAATCTTCTTTAGGATTTCCGCTTTTGGTTTAATGAGTTTGCCTTGCGTGCGGCGCATCTTTAACTCTATCTTCTTCTCCTGCGATTCCCGGCCGATGATTACCTGAAGCGGCACGCCTAACAGGTCTGCGTCTTTAAATTTTACGCCGGCGCGCTCATCGCGGTCATCTAAAAGCGCATCAATGCCTGCCTCTTCTAATCCCTTATAAATGCCGGATGCCAACGCCAGAGTCTTTTTATCGGTTACATCCAGTGCCAGGACAATGACGTCATACGGAGTTATTTCTTTCGGCCAGATAATCCCATCCTTATCGTTATTCTGCTCGATTATTGCCGGGATGAGCCTGGATACGCCTATCCCGTAACAACCCATAATTATAGGCTTAAGCTTACCGTCAGCGCCGAGAAAATTTGCGCCTAATGCCGAACTATATTTTGTGCCTAACTTAAAGATATGGCCTACCTCAATAGTATTAACCTTATCTAACGTAACTTTGCATTTGGGGCAAATATCAGTCTCTCCCTCTTTTCCCGCATCGCGGGATCCCGCCTCTGCTTCAATAGCTGGGCGGGAAAGAGTTCTGGTGAATTTGCACTTAGGGCACAATAAAACTATGTCTTCCCCGCTTTCGGCAGGCGCCATATATTCATGCGAAACACTCCCGCCCATTACTCCGGGGTCTGCCTCGGTAATGAGTATCTCCAAGCCGCATCTTTTGAATATCCTTTTATAAGCATCGTACATTGCTTTATAGTTCTTATCCAGGCCGGCTTCATCTTTATCAAAACTGTAGGCGTCCTTCATCATAAACTCGCACGCCCTGACCAAACCAAAGCGCGGCCGCAGCTCATCGCGGAATTTCGTCTGTATCTGGTATAATACCAGAGGCAGTTGTTTATAAGATGAGATATGATTCTTCATTAAATCCGTGATGACCTCTTCGTGCGTAGGCCCTAAAGTTAGATTCCTGCCTCTTCGGTCAATAAACCTGACCATTACCTCTCCGATATCCTTATCGCGGCCTGACTTCTGCCATAATTCCAGCGGTTGTAACGCCGGTAGCAATAACTCAGAAGCGCCGCAGGAGTCCAATTCCTGGCGTATAATCCTCTGGATATTCTCCAGCACCTTAAATCCCAGGGGCAGGTAAGTATAGGCTCCTGCAATGAGCATACGGATTAATCCCGCGCGTAAGAGTAATTGGTGGCTTACTGACTCCGCTTCCTGGGGCGTTTCCTTTAAAGTGGGTATAAATGCCTTTGACCAGAGCATCTTTTAATCCTTATTGAATATCTCTTTCGGCAAATTGACTCCTGCTTTTATAAATGCCGGATAAGATGAGGGTATTATCCCGGTTGCCTTCCACCTGCCCTCTACTTTACCTTCTGCATTGATTCTTTCAATATCATATACAAAAATATCCTCCAGCACAACCTGGCCGTTTTTTAAGCCGTTTACCTGCGTGACATGGGTAATCTTGCGGGAACCGTCCAATATCTGCTCCTGCTGGATGATAAAATTGACTGCTGTTGCAATCTGGCGATGGATAACCTCTACGCTAATCGGCACTCCAGAAGTCAGTATCATAGTCTCAATGCGGTAGATAACGTCCTGCGGAGAATTAGCGTGGATGACGGAAAGCGACCCCTTATGGCCGGAGCAGATTGCCTGAAGCATCTCCAGCGCCTCACCGCCCCTTATTTCCCCAAGGATGATTCTATCCGGCCGCATGCGCAGGCAATTCTTGAAAAGGTCCCTTATGCCTATCTCGCCCTTGCCTTCGATGTTCGGCTGTTTTGCTTCAAGCCTGACCACGTGCTTCTGGTTCAGGCGCAGTTCCGCAGTATCCTCAATAGTAATAATGCGCTCATCGTTACTGATATAAGAAGAAAAGACATTCAGGCTGGTGGTCTTGCCTGCGCCGGTTGCGCCAGCAAATATTAAGCTCATCTTTGCCTTTATTGAAGCAATCAGGAAGTCACTGATACGCTTATCCAAAGTACCCAACTTGATTAGGTCTTCGGCAGTGCGTATTTCTTTCAGGAATTTCCTGATGGTCACCGTAGGCCCGTTTAAAGCCAGCGGCGGTATGATAATATTTACCCGCGAGCCGTCTTTTAAAGAAACCTCTGTATAAGGATAGCTTTCATCCACCCGGCGGCGCGTGGGCGCAAGTATCTTATATACCAGGGCCATTAACTGCTGCTCGTCGTCAAAAATAGTATCGGTAAGCTCGGTATTCCCCTGCTTCTCCGCATAAACGCTTTTAGGGCCGTTAATCATAATTTCAGTTACATTGGGGTCCTCAAGCAGGTTTTCTATAACGCCGAAGCCGGTAAATTCATCAATCACATCTTTTATTATTTTCTTCCTATCATCCTCGGATAACCTGCCGTGTTCACGATGGACAATATCGTCTAATATATGCATAATCGCTGTTTCTAAGTCTTTTGCTTCGACAGCCTCCTGAGAAAGTAAGCTGCTGTGTTCGGAAATAAGCCTGCTCCTTACTTTATCTTTATATGACTTAAGCATTTAACGCCCCCATTTCTTTTAAAAGGGTGGTTACGCAATGAGAAAAAGATACTTTTTTAATTGCCCGGCCTCTTCTAAATAATAGCCCTTCTTTCTTGCCGAAGGCAACCCCTATATCCGCCTCTTTTGCCTCACCTGGTCCGTTAACCACGCAGCCCATTATGGCAACCTTAATGGGACGGGTCGATGGTCTATGGTCGATGGTCGATAACCTGCCTTCTAATTCTTTCACTACCTTAACCAAATCCACTTCGCAGCGGCCGCAAGTCGGGCAACTGATAATCTCAGGGCCGAATTTACGTAATCCCAGCGACTCTAAAATAATTTTTCCGGCGGCTACCTCCTGCTGCGGCTCGTCAGTAAGGGATATTCTTATCGTATCGCCGATTCCTTCTAAAAGCAGCGCGCCTAAACAAATAGCGGATTTTATTGCGCCTGCATACGGGAAACCCGTAGCAGTGACTCCTAAATGCAAAGGATATTCGCAAAGCCCGGCTATTTTGCGGTATGCATCTATAGTATCAAGGATATTAGACGCCTTTAAAGAAACAACGATGTCGTAGAACTTAAAACCCTCCAAGATTTTTATGTAATCCAATGCGCTTTTAACCATTCTATCCGCTGGTGACTGGTGACTGGTGACCGGTGACCGGCCACCCCTAAGCGACCCTGAATTCACTCCCACCCTTATGGGAATGCGGTTAAGTTTTGCGAGCCTAGCTATTTCTTTAATTTCTTCCTTCTTGTAGATATTGCCGGGGTTAAGCCTAATTTTATCCGCGCCGTTATCTATCGCTGCCAGGCCCAACCGCCAATCAAAATGTATATCTGCAACTATTGGCAGGCTCACCTTTTCTTTAATTTTTCTTAAAGCCAAGGCATCCTGGTTATCCTTTACAGCTAACCTGACAATTGCGCAGCCCGCGGCTTTTAGTCCCTTTATCTGTTGAACTGTTTTTTCAATATCGGAGGTTTTGGTCTTAGCCATAGACTGTATGGCAATCGGATTATTCCCCCCAATACGAACATTGCCTATTTTGATTATTTTACTCTTACGCCTTGCTATCCTCATTGTTATTTATCTTAAGATTTTTGATATCTTATCCCCGAAAAGCCTCAGGATATCATTATAAGTTATAAATACGGCTAAAGACACGATTAAAGTCAGGCCTATCTGCGTAACAATGCGCTCAGTCCTAATGCTTAAGGTTTTACCCCTTATCTTTTCTATGGCCAAAAGCAAAATATGCCCTCCGTCTAATATCGGCAAAGGCAGTAGATTGAATATTGCCAGGCTTATACTTAATACCGCCACCAGATGCAGGAGCGCAATCACCCCTAAACTCGCTGCCTTAGCAGTTATATCGAAGATGCCCAGCGGCCCGGTTACCGACTCGCGTATGGATAACTTTCCCGTGAGCATGCGCCACAATGACTTATAGGTCATTACTGTCAGGTTCCAGGTTTTCTTTATCCCCAGGACAAAGGATTGAAGGAAACCGTGCCTTACTTTTACGATCTCATCAAATGGGGTTATGCCGAGTAACCCTATCTTGCGTCTTTGACCTAACAGGTCTTCTATATTTTTTTCTTTTATCTGCACATCCAGCGTCAATTCTTTATTATTGCGCAGGATTAAAAGTTTCACTCTGGCTGATTCCCTCTCGCGCTGGATTATATTCTGTAAGTCTTCCCAAAAACCCACGCTTTTTCCGTCCACGGCGATAATCTTATCGCCGACCTGTAATCCTGCGTCTTTCGCGCCGAAACCATCGAGTAAACCGCCTACCTTCGTAGTAAGCGCAGGGTAACCCGCAAAAAAGATGAGCCAGAAACACAGGAATCCCAATACGTAGTTTAATAAAGGGCCGGAGAATATTACCCGGAAGCGCTCGCCAGGCGATTTTGAAAAATATTCGTAACTCTTGCCCGTGTATTCCTCCAGGTTATCCCCGGCAAGCTTCACAAAACCTCCCAGCGGTATTGCGTTAACCGTATATTCCGTATCCTGCCTTTTCTTCTTCAGCAATTGCGGGCCGAACCCTAAGGAAAATTTCTCTACGCGCACACCTAATCTTCTGGCTGCGATGAGATGGCCGAGCTCATGGACAATGATGAGTATGCTTAAGATTAATATAAAAATAATAAATGTAAGCATAGGCTTAGTTTAATTTACCAATAATACTGCGGGCTTCGCTTCTTGCCCAGATATCAGCCTGCCGGATGTCATTTAAGTCAGGATTTGTTTTATTGCGGTGCCGCTCAAGGACCTTTTCAATGACGCCGGATATAGAAATAAACCTTAGCCTTTTCTTTAAGAATTCTTCCACGCTCACTTCATTAGCAGCATTCAGGACTGCCGGGGTAGTCCCCAATTCTCTGGCTGCCTGGTAAGCCAACCTTAAACAGGGGAACCTCTTAAAATCCGGGGCCTGGAAATGCAATTCTTTCAATTTGCAGAAATCTATGCTCGGCAAAGATGCATTAGAGAGCCTGTCCGGGTACGAAAGGGCGTATTGTATGGGGATACGCATATCCGTGGCTGACAACTGCGCCAGGACTACCCCGTCTATAAATTCTACCATAGAATGAACCAGGGCTTCGGGGTGTATCAGGATTTCTATTTTATCGCTTGCCACATTAAATAAAAACATTGTCTCAAGGAGCTCTAATCCCTTGTTCATAAGAGTAGCGGAATCAACACTGATTTTTTTTCCCATCTTCCACCTGGGATGCTTCAGCGCCTTCCTTATAGTAACATCCTTCAGGTCTTTTTGGCGGGCTTGCCAGAAAGGGCCTCCTGAGGCGGTAAGATAAATTTTCTTTAATCTAAGACGGTCCTCGCCATCCAGGCACTGCCAGATGGCCGACTGTTCGCTGTCTACGGGAATAATTTTTATTTTCTTTGCAGCCGCCTTATTCATTACTATGGGCCCGGCAGAAACCAGCGCCTCTTTATTGGCTAACGCGATTTGTTTACCAGCCTCTATCGCCTTTAATAAAGGCAATAGCGCGCAGGAGCCGCTTATCGCCAACAATATCTCATCAACCGCTTTATTTTCAACCAAGGCTTCCAGGCCTTCATCTCCGGCTAAAACCCTGGTACCGACCTTGAGTTTCTCTTTCAGTTTTTTACTGGCCGCAGTATCCCTGACGCAGACAAACAGGGGCCGGAATTCCTTTACCTGTTCATACAGGGCGTCAATATTAGAATTGGTGCTTAAGCCTGTAACCCGAAACCTGTCCGGGAAATGCCTGATTACTGCCAAGGCGCTTTGGCCTATCGAACCCGTTGAACCTAATACGGCAATGTGTTTCATTTCAAAATAAGGCTCATATAGAAATAAAACGCCGGCGCAGTAAATAATAAACTGTCAATCGTATCTAAAACCCCGCCTAACCCCGGAAAGATTTTTCCTGAATCCTTTACCTGACAGTCGCGCTTCATCAGGGATTCGGATAAATCTCCCAGCTGAGCCAGAACCGCTAAGGATACGCCCAGCAATATTGTATGCCAGAATGATAATTTTAAGAAAGGGGTGGCTGCCAATGCCCCTAATACGCTAAAAGCCAAACCTCCGATAGAGCCCTCCACGGATTTATTGGGGCTTATGCGGGGTATCAAAGGGGTTTTACCAAAACGTACCCCTACAAGATACGCGCCTATATCCCCTAACTTGGTAATAAGCAATAGCGTCGCTAAGAGGCCCAAGCCGCCTTCAAGGTACCTTATTTTAATCAGGAATGAGAAAAACCAGGATACATAAACTATGCCGAATATGGTTGTGGAGATATCCACAATGACCCCCTGATTCTGGCGCCGGCTAAACTGCATAAGTATCAGGAATAACAGGACTGAAACAATAAACAGCAGCTCCCAGCGCCTCGTAGGCTCAAAGCGAAAAACTATTGAAAGGGGGATTATCGCGCCTATACCGATGCCGAAATATTTATATATGCTTATCCCCTTATGCTCCAGCATAGTAAAAAATTCATACAAGCCGGCGATGATAAATGCGGTTACTACTAAACCGCACACCCAGTCAATAAATATGGCCCCTGTAACAATACCGATAAGTATAACTGAAGTGATTATCCTTTTTTTCAGCATCCTATCGCCCCAAACCTTCTTTCCCTCCCCTGATACTCCTGGATTGCTTTTTCAAAATCCTGGCGCTTAAAATCCGGCCAATATTTTTTAGGAAAATACAGCTCTGCGTAAGAAAGCTGCCAGAGCAGAAAATTGCTCAGCCTTATTTCGCCGCTAGTGCGGATTAATAGGTCAGGGTCAGGTAAGCCTGCGGTATAAAGATATTTACTAAAAAGTTCCGTATCCAGCTCCTCTATGTCGGCTTCTCCTTTTAACACGGAATGCGTAAATTTTTTGGCCGCATCTACTATCTCCTGTCTTGCACCGTAATTTAAAGCCAGGACCATAATTAAACCCGTATTATGTCCGGTCAGGCGCTCTGCTTTCCTGATTTTCTCCAGGAGATATTCGGGAAGCGGGTTTTCTTTCCCGATGACTTTAAGCCTGATATTGTTTTTATTCAGTTCATCGATTTGTTTGTCTAAAAATCTATTCAATGAACGCATCAGCATATCAATTTCTTTTTTTGGCCTATCCCAGTTTTCCGTAGAGAAAGCAAAGAATGTCACCACCTTAACCCCTAATTCCCGGCTGGCTTCTACGATGTCCTTAACCCTTTCAATGCCTTCACGGTGGCCGGCAGTGCGGGGAAGGCCTCTGGCTTTTGCCCAACGGCCGTTTCCGTCCATGATTATGGCTACATGTTGGGGGATGTTGTTTTTATCCAACATTGTTAATAAACAAATAAAAGGTTACCTAACAACAACTTGATACTTGACACATGATACTTGATACAAACACATCGTTTAGTGTCAAGTGTCATGTATCAGGTATCATGTCGATTATTAAGATTTTAATTTTACTGGTGGACCCGATAATCTATATTCGGGAATATATTATCCTTGTATTCAATATCGGCGAGCCACCCTTCATCAATATAGTTTGCCCTTATGTCTTCATATAGTCGGTTAAACCTTAAGAGATGGTCTTTTGTGCGGCGCAGCGCATAACTTGTATGGGTGCCTGTTCCCATGATGAATGCCCAGTCTGAACTCTGCGCCAGGAGCAATTCCCGCAGCGCCTGGTTTAGCGCCCTCTTATTTAAACCATTCTGGTCAGGAAAACTCTTTGCCAATTCAGTCATCTTTTCCGATGCAGAATGCAGGTGCCGGTAAACCCAGTCATTGCTGCACTGCAGCCACATCTCGCTATACCCCTTCCAGCCCCAGCTGGACAGAGACGGAGTGATTACCTGATTGCGGGGATTCTCCGCCAGATATTCCGACGGCGTAATCATGCGTATCTCGTCCTGGTCAAACGCAAGTTTTCTGAAGAGAAAATCCAGCCAGAGCGGCCCCTCATACCACCAGTGGCCGAATAATTCCGCATCATACGGAGAAACGATTATGGGTTTCCTCTGCATAAAACCATAAAGGTATTCTACCTGCTTCTGGCGGTTGAACATAAAATTGCCTGCGTGTTCCGCTGCCTTGTCCCTTGCCCACTGTGGGACATACGCTTCTTTATGATTACCGGTTCCGGTAATCCGATAGTATTTTATTCCCGTATTTATCCTTACCCCGTCAGGATGGATGTACGGTTTTATATAATCGTATTCCAAGTCAAAACCTATATCCCGGTAAAATTCGCGGTAATTATAATCGCCGGGATACCCCTCAATTGAAGACCAGACCTGTTTGGATGATTCCAGGTCTCTGCCAAAGCAGGCTATACCTGTCCCCCGGCAGTAAACCGGGGCAAATACCCCGTATTTCGGCCGCGGACTGCCGTGTAAAACTCCGTGGGCATCGGTAAAGAAATAACGCAAGCCCGCCTCTTTTATGAGCTCATCATGGCCCGGATGATACCCGCATTCCGGAAGCCATATTCCCCGCGGACGCCTGCCGAATACGCTTTCATAATGGGCGACTGCCACCTTAATCTGCGCCCTGACCGATTCCCTGCAGATATCCATAAGCGGCAGATACCCGTGGGTTGCGGCGCAGGTGATAATCTCCAATTTGCCCAAGTCCTGGAAATTCTTAAAGGCAATAGCGAGATTGCGATTATACCTCTCAAAGGTATCGCGCGCTTTACAGAACTGCTCTAAATACATCGCAGCCAGGCTCTGGAAATCCGGCTGCCAGGCAGTCCTCTCTATCTCTCTGTGCGCTAATTCAATAAGTTTATTGATATGTTTTATATAGCGTTCCTGGAGCAGGGGGTCGCAAAGCATGGAAACCAGCGTCGGGCTTAGGGTCAGGGTTATGCGAAAATCTACTCCCTCGCCTATCAATTTCTCAAAGACCGATATCAGAGGAATGTAAGTCTCGGTTATTGCTTCATAAAGCCAGTCTTCCTCTAAGAAATCCTCATGCTCCGGATGCCGGACATACGGAAGATGGCCGTGTAAGATTATACACAAATAACCTTTGTTCATATTTGTTTTAGTAACTAGTAAATTAGTAACTCGTAACTGGTAATTTTTTAAGAAAACTGAATTTTTTGTATTACGAGTTACCAGTTACGAGCTTACGAGTTACGAATCATCTGGTTTCTCTGGTTACGATTGGTGTGATGGTGCGCTCTTCTGTATTATCAGAGGAAACAGCTCTCACCGGAATAACCTGTTTTCCGTCTGGAAAGGCAAACCTTAAGGTAAAAGTCCCGTCGGGCCTTAATTTTATTTCCCTGCCCTGGATAGTTACCTTTGCATCGGGTTCTGTGGCTCCGTAAACAATCAGCTCGCAATCCGCCGCCAGCCAGAATTTCCTTTCCCCGGGAATCTTTTTTACGGGGCTTGCCATAGAGGCCATTCCCGGAGAGGCCATAGCCCCTGAGAAGAGCGCTCTCTTTGCCCTCTCCTGCCAGGCCTTACCTACCGGAGAACTGCGTCCCAGGCCAAACCCCATACCATAAAGGCGCGCGAACATATCTTCGGGAATCATCCATTCCTCGTCGGTAATCCAGGACGGACCTTCCAAGGGCGTCTCGACTGTATTTGAACGCACTATGGTGATGAACCTGCCGTCAGGCAATAATAACCCTAAGTCTACACACCAGCTTCTTCCGGGCCCTGCGGTATCAATATACCAGTTGTTTGCGGATTCATTTACCTGAATATCAAAGAACCTGTGGGCATTGCTGCCGTTAAAGATAATGTGGCTGACATCGTAGACGCGCAGGATGCGTTTTGCCATGAAAAATTCATCTTTGAATTCATTCTTTAATCTTTCGAAGGTAGAAGGCCTGACCTCCCAATAGGCATGTATCCACCAGGGGTCGCGCACCTGTAAGACTATTTTATCCTGGCCGTATTGGTAAGGCAAATCAACAGGCATGGCTCTGGGTATGGCGCGTACTTGCGGATGAGAAAATTTTGTCTTCTCTATCGCTACTTCCTGCGCGCCCAGGATTTCTTTTTTTGTTTCTGTAACGCGGGTCTTTTTGGCCATCTTCATTTGCTTCTTTTTGCCCGTTTTTCTTTCTTGCGCGAGCTTTTTCAATTTCTCTTTTATATTGCGTAATATCACCATAACCTGCCTCCCTTCGCCTGCCTTAAGCAGGCTGAATAAAAAAGGGGATACTTATCCCCTTTTTTAGAACAAAAGCCCGTTCTTTTTTACCCTCCCCTATTTCATTTTTTAGACTTTGCTGGCTTACCGTGAACCAATGCCTCTTTAAGGTCTTCTTCAAGGGCTTCTTTTAGCTTAGTTACCTTCTGAAGCTCTTCTTTCAGGCTTTGATTCATCAGCTGCTCCTGCACCAATGCCTTTTTCGTAGCCTGATGAGCGGCCTTTTCTTCTTCCAATTCTTTATTCACTGTATTTAAATTCTCTTCCATAGCTGCTTTGCCTTGCGTAAATTTATTCATTTTCTCCTCTAAATCAAGCCTTGCAGCCATTTCCTTATCGCGGCCGGTTTTCTGCCGGTAGGCATTGCTACAGGAGTTCAGCGTTGAGATAAAAAATATTACGGTTAATATAGCCAATACTAAAATAATCCTGTTTTTAATGCTCTCCTCCATCGTCTAAGTCTCCCGTTTATATAACTTATTTAAGGTTTTCCAGCGATTCCTTAAGAAGAGGCGCTTCCTGCGTCGCTGCTTTTGTCTCTTTTACTTTTGTAAGTTGCGGCAGGATTACGATTTCCACTCGGCGGTTTAACTGCCGACCCTCTCTTGTATCGTTAGAGGCAACCGGCTGATATTCGCCATAACCGATAGCCGATAAGCGGTCAGGCGAAATCCCTCTTTCCTTAGCCAGATAATGCAGGACGCTTAAGGCGCGCGCCGTAGACAACTCCCAGTTTGATCTCCAGCCTGAAAGTTTAATCGGCTGATTATCGGTGTGGCCTTCTATCCCGACGTTTAACTGCGGCACATTTTCTTTTAAGACCCGGGCTACCTTGTCCAGCACCGGATACGCCTCATGCCTTATCTTGGCTTTGCCAGAATCAAATAAAAGGTCCCCGACCACGGTAATAACCAGGCCCTTTTCCATCATCTGCAGCTTTACCTGTTTATCCTGAATCTCCTGGCCGAGCCTTTCTTCCAGGAGCCTCTTTGCTTTAGTCAACTCATCTAACTGCGCGGATAATTCCTCAATCTTCTGAACATCCGAACGCCTGCCGCTCTGGATGATGAATGTGCATCCGGCTAAAGATATACTGATAAAGACCATTGAAATCGTTTTTAATAATTTGTTTTTCATGGCCATCTTCTCCTTTTCTAAATTCTAACTATAACACAAGCGCTAATCCTAGTCAAGACTTTTATAATTTTTATTTAATAAAGATAGTGTCTTCCCGGGATGAGCCGACAGAGACCATAGAAATCCTGGTGCCAAGAATACCCTGCAACCTATTTAAATATGCTTTTGCATTGGGGTGTAACTGCTGATAAGTCTTTGGCTTATTGACTGTTCGGGGCCAGCCGGGCATTTCTTTATACACTGGTTTTGCGTTCCTTAACGCCTCAAGGTCATAGGGGAAGTCGCTAAATTCCTTACCTTTATATTTATAGGCTACGCATATCTTAACGGCCTTTAATCCATCTAACACATCCATCTTCATTATGGCTAATTCTGAAAGCCCGTTTAACAAAACCGCTTCCTTTACCATTACGCTGTCAAACCAACCGCAGCGCCGGGGCCTTCCGGTTGTAGCGCCGAATTCATTGCCTTTATCCCGCATAAACCTGCCGAAATCCGGAAGAAATTCCGTAGGGAAAGGGCCCTCTCCGACCCTTGTGGTATAGGCCTTTGCCACGCCTATAACCTTGTCTATCTTTACAGGAGAAATACCTGTGCCGATGCAGGCTCCGCCTGCTGTGGCGGATGAGGAAGTGACAAAAGGATATGTCCCGAAATCAATATCCAGAAACGTGCCCTGCGCGCCTTCAAAGAGAACGTCTTTTTTATCCTTGATTGCCTTATTTAACAAATGCGCGGTATTACAAATGTATCGGGAAAATAATCTTCCGTAATTTAAATACTCTTTATAAATCCTATTAAAGTCAAATCCCTGGTGCCGGTAAACTTTCTTAAAAATCTCGTTTTTCTCTTTTAAGTTATCCTTTAATTTATCGCGAAATACAGCCGCGCTCATCAGGTCAATCATCCTTATTCCGCAACGGATGGTCTTATCGGCATAACAGGGGCCTATGCCCCTTCCGGTTGTGCCTATCTTGTGAGCCCTCTTTGTCTCGCGCAGCTGGTCCAGGATTTTATGGTAAGGTAAAATCACATGCGCCAGCGACGAAATCTTTAAACGGTTATCAATGGCAATGCCTTTTACCCGCAAATCATTTATCTCCTGAACCAGGACAGCGGGGTCAACCACGACGCCGTTACCGATGACGCAGATTTTCTCCCTATGCAAAATACCCGAAGGGATAAGGTGGAATATGTATTCCTCATTACCGGCTATCACAGTATGGCCGGCGTTGCTGCCTCCCTGATAACGCACGATATAGTCTACCCTTCTGGATAAGATATCAATTATCTTGCCTTTGCCTTCGTCACCCCATTGTGTCCCGACTATTACAATATTCATTACGGTGTCATTGTGAAAATTTTGCGCGCGATATCCGGATATGCGGCAATAAACTTTAATTCATCATCCACTAATGGCCTCTGGTTATGGACATTGGCGTATCTGACCAGTTCCAGGATTTCAGTTGCCTCCTCGTCGTCGCGAAAAGCGACTTCTAATTTCTCATACACGTTTCTAAATCCCTTTATGCCCGAATACTCGCCTGCGGTAATCTTGCGTCCGGTCTCGATTATCTCGGGCTCTCCCCTGCCTAATTCCTCAAAGTCATAAAGTTCGTAGTTACGCCTGTCCTTCAGAGCGCCGTCAGCATGAATACCGGATTCATGCGCAAAGGCATTTGCTCCTACCCCGGGCTGGTTTATAGGTATGGGCACGCCAAAGGCATAAGAGGCATATTTACAAATCTTCCAGGCTATCTTCAGATTTACTTTCTCGCTAAGGCAGTAATCCTGCATACCGCTTCCGTATTTCAGGCTTAAGATTACTGAAACCAGGTCAGCATTTCCTGCGCGCTCACCCATGCCATTGACACAGGTATTTATGTAGGCATCAAATCCGCTATCGCAGGCAGCCTTTGCTCCGGCAATAGAATTTGCCACTACCAAGCCCAGATCATTATGACAGTGGACTTCGATAGGCATAGAAACCGCCTCGGTGAGAAGTTTTATCCTTTCATAAATCGTAAAGGGCGTATCGCAACCCAGGGTGTCGCAATATCGTATCCTGGCCGCACCCGCCTCTTTTGCGCTCAGCGCAAACTCAATTAAATAATCCATCCTGGTGCGCGAGGCATCCTCGGCATTAACGCCGATAGATTCTGCTCCGGACTTGGCCGCCTCCTTGACTGCCTCTGTCATTTCTTTTATCACTGATTGGTGGTCAAGTTTTCCTTTAAATTTATGCAGAATCATCTGGTCAGAGGTTGAGATGGATAGGTTCAGGTGTTTTATATGCGGTACGAGCCTGAAAGCGGTTTTCACGTCATCTTTGGTTGCCCTGAGCCACCCCCCTAACCTCAGAGAACGAAATGCGCCCTTCTTCGCTAATTCCAGGTTGGCATTCAAGTAATTTGTCTCATGGCGCGTAACCGGAAAGCCGAATTCCGACTGGAATATTCCCATCTCATCCAGATACAGGTTTATCATTGTCTTCTGTAATTTAGACAGGCAAATACGCGAGGTCTGCACTCCGTCGCGGTTGGTTACGTCGATTATATGTATCCGGGGTTTATCAGCCATATGGTCACCTCTTGATTATCTTTTTCAATTCCTCTTTTGTGGGCACGCCGTTTGAGCCGAATATCTCCTGATTATTCAGAAGATATGCAGGACCAAACATAACCCGAAGTTCTTTATTAAGGCTTACATTGTCTTTTAAGAGGGCGCGCCCTTCCTCTCCCAGCGCGCAGCTCCTTATTTTATCCGCGTCTACTTTAGACAGGCAATTCTCCCACCAGGAACTATTGATAGACTTTGCCCGGCAACTGATATAATTCCAGAAATCCTGGGGATAATACTTTTGAACGCATACAGCGCGAAGATAATCCTCTACTTCCAGCTCGCCCCTGGCCGCATCAAACCTGTTTTCCTGTTCGGTGGCCAGAAAATGCACCGTGGGATTAAATTCTCTCATTATATCCAATAGTTCTGCGCTATTCTTATCGTATAGACTTATGAATAGGTCTAATCTTCCCTTTATTTTTTCCCTCTCGATAAAATAAGAGAAGCCGCTGAATTGTGGTTTCAGGATGTAAAAATCGCCTTTTAGCCGGAGGTTTGTCTTTAGGGTATCAAAATTTTTCTCTTTTTCTATTCCCTTATCCAGAAGATACGCCGGCAAAACGCTGATACCCATATCCCTGACCAGTTTATCGGCTTTCCTGCCGGGATAATCCAGATAAGAGAGGTTTATCTCCCCGAGCTCCTTCTTTAAAAAATTAATCGGGGTCTCGGTATTGCAGGTTATGCAGTCTTTGGGTTGAATAATTAAAAGAGTGGCCTTATCTGTCTTAGCATAGGCAGGGGTAACGGCAAATATCAGTCCGACGGTAAATAACAAATAACCGAATCTTTTCATCGCTATTATAACCTTACCACCTTTGCCGATAAGATATTCTCTGTCTTCTTTATCTTATCCAGGATTTCAGTGGAAACAGGGGTATCGACATTCAATACGCTGATGGCCTTCCCGCCTAGTTTCTCGCGACCAAAGGTCATCGCGGCAATATTAATGTTATTTTTGCCTAAAAGCGTGCCTAAATTTCCAATGATGCCCGGCCTGTCCCAGTTCTGTATAAAAATCATCTCCCCTACGGGTGATACCTCCACGTAATAGCCGTCTACCTTGACAATCCGGGGTTGTTTGTTTGCAGATAAGGTGCCGGAGATTACCTTGGTTTCTTTATCGGTCTTTATCTCCAATTGAATCAAATTTACGAATTCTACCTCTTTAGAAGACTTGGCTTCGCTAATCTTTATCCCTCTGGCTTTTGCCAGAGCCAGCGCATTGATAAAATTTACCGTCTCTTTTAAGATGGGCGAAAGTATCCCTTTTACAAGAGACATAGTCAGGGGGGTCAAGTCATACTGGACAATTTCACCGCTGTAACTTATATCTAATTCCTGGAATCTTCCTTCCACTAACTGGCTGGAGAACATCCCTAATTTTTCGGCTAAATTTATATACGGTTCCAGAAATTTGCACACCTCTGCCTCTAAGCAGGGGTAGTTTGCCGCATTACGGATGCCTTTGCCCAGGAGCGCATCGCGCACAATCTGGGCTACCTCAATCGCTACATTCACCTGCGCCTCTTCAGTGGATGCGCCTAAATGAGGAGTGGTGATGATATTATCTACTTTTAAGATTTCATTATCGGGCGCTAGAGGCTCTTTTTCAAATACATCTATGGCAGCCCCGGCAACCTTACCTCCCTTAATTGCATTTACAAGCGCCTGTTCGTCGATTATTCCGCCGCGGGCGCAATTGATTATACGCACTCCGTTCTTCATCATGGCGAATTCCTTGTCGGAAAGCATGTGTTTTGTCTCTTCCGTAAGAGGGGTATGCACTGTAATATAATCCGAGCGTTCAAGTAATTCCTTCAGTTCCGCTGCTTCCACGCCTAAGCTCTCCGCAATTTCCCTGGATAAAAACGGGTCATACGCCAGGATGTTCATCCCGAATGATAAAGCCCGCTTTGCTACCTCGGTGCCGATTTTTCCCAACCCGATTATGCCCAGCGTCTTATTATACAACTCCACGCCCATAAATTTAGAGCGCTTCCATTCCCCTTTCTTGGTAGAGACATCAGCTTGCGGTATGTTCCTGGAGAGCGCCAGAACCATGCTCAGCGTATGCTCTGCGGTAGAAATGGTGTTTCCCGCCGGCGTATTCATTACGATAATGCCTTTTTGCGTAGCCGCTTCCAAATCTACGTTATCCAGGCCCACGCCTGCGCGGCCGATGACCTTTAATTTCTGCGCTGCGCTGATTACGTCCTTATTGACTTTAGTTGCGCTTCTTACAATCAGGGCGTCATAATCTTTGACCGCTTCTTTTAACGCCTCGGGCTTTAAATCGGTCTTCACATCAACCTGAAATTCCCTGACATCCTTTAGTATCTTAAGCCCCTCCTCTGACAAAGGGTCGCTGACTAATATTTTAATCATGCAAATACCTCCTCCGCAGCTCTTACTCCCTGGCCCATCTGGAATTTATATCCCATCTGGTGCAAAACCTTTTCCAGGCAGGATATGCCTGCGATAATATCAAATTCCTCAATATAGCCCATATGGGCAATCCTGAATACCTTGCCTTTTAATTCATCCTGTCCTCCGGCTATGGTTACGCCAAAAGTATCGCGCATAGTCTTAACTAATTTTTCTCCATCCAGGCCTTGCGGGACTTTGACTGCAGTCACGACATCCGAAGCTGCTATGGGAGCGAATAATTCCAGGCCTAATGCTTTGATTGCCGCCCTCGTTGCCTCCGCCATTTTTTTATGGCGCAGGAATATATTCTCCAATCCGTCTTGCTTCATCATTTTTAATGCCTCAACAAGGGCGATAACCAGGGTAATCGCCGGAGTAAAAGGCGTATCAGTCTTCTCAATCGCCCTTCTTGCCTTCTTCAAATCAAAATAATACCTGGGGCATTTTGCAGCCTCTGTTAATTTCCACGCCTTAGGGCTAACCGAAATAAAACCTAACCCCGGAGGAAGCATAAGGCCTTTTTGCGAGCCGGAAACTACCACATCGCAGAACCACGCATCGGTCTTTAAGTCAATTGCGCCTAAGCCGCTGATAGCATCTACGGCTAATATCGCATCTTTATCCTTGACAACCTTGCCGATGGCTTCAACGTCATTTACCACGCCTGTGGAGGTCTCGCATAAAGTAATAAATACCGCTTTTATTTTGGGGTTGGCTTTCAATCTTTTTTCTATTTCAGAAGGCTCTACTCCCTTACCCCATTCTACGTCAATAATTTCGGTATTGATACCATAGGCTTTACAAATCTCCGTCCACCTCTCCCCGAATTTACCTCCTTGCACAGTTAACACCGTATCTTGGGGAGACAGGAAGTTTGCCACTGCTGCTTCCATCGCGCCAGTGCCGGATGAGGCCAATATAAAAACATCGTTTGCGGTCTGAAATACGTACTTCAGGCCTTCGCTTGCCTCTTTTAAAACCGCCTGAAATTGCGGGGTGCGGTGGTGAATTATGGGCCTGCTCATCGCTTCCAAAACCCCGGGAGGTAGCGGCGTAGGCCCTGGTGTTAGTAAATAATTCTTTCTCATTTTTTTGACTCTCCTTCGATTCGCTTCGCTCGCTCAGGATGATGAGCGAATTCGAATCACTTTTTTGTGCCGGGTAGAATTACCTCATCAATAATACCGTATTCCCTTGCTTCCTGGGCTGACATAAAATAATCCCTGTCCGTGTCCTTCTGAATTTTTTCCAAAGGCTGGCCTGTGTGGGTTGACAATATCTCATTAATCTTGTCGCGTATCTTTAAAATCTCCTTGGCATTACGTGATATGTCTTCTGCTGCCCCCTGGATCCCTCCTGAAGGCTGATGTATCATAATCCGCGAATTAGGCAGGCCGTGGCGCTTGCCTTTTGTGCCCGCGCATAAAAGCATCGCGCCCATGCTCGAGGCCTGGCCCACGCAATAGGTCGCTACATCGCATTTTACAAACTGCATAGTGTCGTATATCGCAAGGCCGGCGGTTACCACGCCCCCTGGCGAATTAATATAAACATTTATATCCTTATTCACATCCTCCATCTGCAAAAAGAGCATCTGGGCAATCACCAGGTTTGCCACATAATCGTCTATAGGCGTGCCGATAAATACTATGCGGTCTTTTAATAAGCGCGAATAAATATCGTATGCCCGCTCATAACCCCGGGATGTCTGCTCAATGACCATGGGGACCAAAAGCTGCGATTTCTCATTCATTTTGCACCTCCGTTTAGTTCGTTACCTGCCACTCCGCTTCCTTTAATAAAAACTCTATGACCCGCTGCGGCATATTATCGTCAACGGGAATATTCTCTTTTTTGGCTATCTCTGCCAGGACAAGATAATTTTTTACCTGTCTATGCGCCTGCGGCTCTAAATCATCAGAGATTTTCTTCTCGTGCTTTTCGATTTCTTCGCGCGCCACCCCTTTAAGCGCCAAATCCATTTTTGCGCGCCTGACTAAATCCTGCAATTGGCGGTTAAGCAGTGACTGCGGTAACTTAAAATCCATGCCCTTGGTTATGTTCTCTACAATTTCATTTTCTAAATTCTCTCTCTGCAGATTTTCTTTCTGCAGGAAAATCTGCCTTTCAACAGCCTTTTCTAATTCCGCTAAATTCGGGTAGCCTAACCCTTTGGCAAAACTATCGTCTATTGCATCCAGCTTCCTGGATTCTTTTAACAAATTGACATTGCGCTTTATTTCATCCGGGGTAACCGTAATATTTTTATAAACCACCTTTTGCCTTTTATAGCCTTTTAAAGGTATTTCAGGGCTTACCTCAACCACTGCCTTAAATGAAAGTTTGAGCCTGTCTAACTTAACATCAGAAATCTCAGGCAACTCTATGACATCAAGCCCTTCTTTCTTAATTGCCGCATTGTAAATGTCGGGCACCAGCTCTTTAAGCACCTGTTCATGGGCGCTGGATGAATAATGCTTTTCTAACATATCGCGGGGGGCGTGTCCCGGCCTAAACCCCGGGACTTTCGCCTCTTTTGCGATTCTCGTAAAGACATCCTCGAATTTATTCTTTACGGTGTCATCGCTTACCTCAATATTGATTTCGCGTCTGATACCGTCAATCTTTTTTACTTCTATCTTCACCCCGCCCTTCCTTTCTATTTAATAACCCCAGCCCTTAAGGAAGGGCGGGGTTCATTTCTTATTACTTTTTCACATTTTAAATTTCTCCCCCAAATATATCTGGCGCGCCTGGGGATTCTCGATTAACTCATTAGCTGTTCCGGAAATAAGGATCCTGCCCTCGGCAATCAAATAAGCCCTGTCCGTAATAGAAAGCGTCTCTCTTACATTATGGTCTGTGAGTAAAATCCCCAGGCCCTTTTCCTTCAATTCCTTGATGATCTCCTGCGCCTCATTTACCACAATAGGGTCTATGCCTGAAAACGGCTCATCCAGAAGTATGAAAGACGGGTTTGTCACCAGCGCCCTGGTAATCTCCAGGCGCCTTCTCTCTCCGCCGGATAACGTAAATGCCTTATTTTTAGCAAGGTGAGCGATGCCCAATTCATCGAGCAGGGCCTTTAGCCTGTGCCTTCTTTCGGCTTTGTTTATAGGCAGTGTCTCTAAAATTGACATTATATTTTCTTCTACGCTGAGTTTCCTGAATATCGAGGGCTCCTGGGCAAGATAGCCTATTCCGAAACGGGCGCGTTCATGTATTGGCAAACTCGTTATGTCATTATTATCAAAGACAATAGAGCCGGCATTAGGAGGGATGACCCCGACCACCATATAGAAGGTGGTGGTTTTCCCCGCGCCGTTTGGCCCGAGGAGCCCGACAATCTCCCCGCGTTTTACCGAAATATCCACGCCTTTAACGACCTGCCTGCCGTCGTAAGACTTGCTTAAGCCTTTAATTTCCAAGAGATGCATTTTTAAAGTCTCCGGTTGAGTAGATGATTAATTTCGGCCTGCCGCTTAAGATAATCTTTTTATCGAAGGCGGTATAAGTCGCCTCTTCGCTGTAAGAGACATTTTCGCCCCGCACAATCTTGACATTGCCGACTGCAATCATCTTATCAATCTTGCTAGCCGTAAGACTGCTTGAGAGTCCTTTAGCCTTATCAGCCTCATTAGTACCATGGGACGGGATAAAGTAAACATACATTTTATCGCTGGTCATTACGGAATCAGCCCTGTCAACCTTAACATTATTATAAAATGTAGCAATATTCTTTTCATAATCTATCTCTAAAGGTCCGTCGCAGGTAACGATGATTCTTTCTTTTGCCGGTTTATTCTTATCCACAGGCTGGATATCCAGCCTGACATCTTTTTCTAAGGCTACTTTTTTTAAATTAGGCTCACCCCTGGCTCCGACAGCATCAACGACCATATTCTCTCTTTGTATATTCACCGGGTCTTTTGTAGACACAAACATAGCCTTCCTGTCCCAGTCCAGAGAGTCTGTAACGAGCCTTGTGCCTGATGATGTGGTAATTACGACGTTCTGCTCCAAATGTATCTTGCCGTCCACCTTGTTGAAATCCCCCTTGTCAGCGGTAAGCCTGACATCCTCCTCTTTACCGTATAGATTACCGACTACAGTTTTAAGTTTTACTACCTCTGTGAATATGTCCGCTGATTTGCCGGAAAGGTCCCAGTTCTTCTTGCCTTTTTCGCCGTAGCCGGTAAGCGAAAACTCGTTAATCTGCTGGTCGGATTCTTCCTGCGCTTTTTGTTCCTCAGAATACAAATTTAAAGTAAGCAAGAATATTAAACTAGAGGCCAGAAAGAATTTCCTAAACATCATAAAGCTTTAGAACCCCGCTCCAGGCGCCCTTCGCTTTTAAGAGCAGTTCTGCGACCTCACGCACTGCTCCCCTGCCGCCGTGCTTCAAAGTAATGTATGAGGCAGCCTGTTTTATCTCGGAACAGGCGTTAAATACCGCAATAGGGAAGCCCACTTTCTTCATCAGGCCCAAATCTACCAAATCATCCCCCACAAAGCAAATCTCATCAAGATTTACCTTGTATTTCTTCATTATCCTATCCAGGACCGCCGTCTTTGGAGAAACGTCTGCAAACACAGCTTCTACCTGCATATCCCTGGCGCGCGGGATTATGGAGCGCGAGCCCTTTGCGGTAATAAGTATTGTCTTTATCCCTGCTTTACGCAGGACATAAACCCCTAATCCGTCGTGGACATCGAAAAATTTTGAATCCCTTCCCTTGGAATCATAGATAATCCTGCCGTCGGTAAGGACCCCGTCCACATCCAGAAGGAGCAATTTAATGCTTTTGGCTTTAGCGGCAATGCTTTCTTCCATTTATACCAGCCCTGCCTTTAACAAATCCTGCACGTCCAAAAGCCCTACCGGCCGCCGCTCCTTATCCACCACCGGCACTTCATCAATCTTTTTTTCCTGCAATATCCGCATTGCCTCGGCTGCCAGCATCCCTTTATCCACTACCGTGGGATTACGGGTCATCACTTCTTTGACCTTGCGCTTAGGAAGATTTTCATCAAGTTCAAGGTGCCTGCGCAGGTCCCCGTCCGTAAATATGCCTTTTAATCTTCCGTTTTTATCTACCACGGTTGCAGAGCCTGCCCGCGCCTCTGTAATCTTTACTAAAACCTGGGAAACCTTTTTTTCTTCGTTGACAATAGGGTTGGCTTGGCCTTTACGCATAATATCTTCTACTTTCAAAAGAAGGCGCCTGCCCAGCGCGCCCCCCGGATGAAAAAAGGCAAAGTCCTTTTCCCTAAACCCTTTCAGTTCTAAAAGGCATATGCTCATCGCATCCGCTATCGCCAGCGTTGCCGTAGTAGACGCAGTGGGAGCCAAGCCCAAAGGGCAGGCTTCTTTTTTTACCGAGACATCTAAAACCGCATCGCTGTATTTAGCCAGGATAGATTTTGTATTGCCGGTAAGCGCGATGATTTTAGCTCCGAGTTTCTTCAGCAGAGGCAGGAGCTGTTTTATTTCTTCGGTTGAACCGCTGTTAGAAATTACGATTACCGCATCATCCGAAGTGACTTTCCCTAAATCGCCGTGTATTGCCTCGGCAGTGTGCAGGAATAAGCTGGGGGTGCCTGTTGAGGCTAAGGTTGCGGAAAGTTTCTGGGCAATAATGCCGGTTTTGCCCATACCGCTTACCACTACCCTGCCTTTTATCTTTAAGATTAAGTTTATGGCTTTCTCAAAATCACAGCCGAGCCGGGCTTTCAAATCCCTGATGGCGCAAGCCTCGATATCCAGAACCTCTTTTGCCCTTTTAAGAATATCGATCTTCACCCCGCTCTTCCTCCATATATAACCCCAACCCTTTAGGAAGGGCGGGGTTCATAATGCTTTTTCTATCCTCTTAATCTGTTTCAGGAGTCTTTCCAATTGCGCTAAATTAATCATATTCGGCCCGTCGCAGGGAGCCCTGTCCGGCTCTGGATGCACTTCCAGAAAAAGCCCGTCGCAGCCAAAGGCAACTGCGGCGCGCGACAATCCCGCAACAAACTGACGCTGGCCTCCGGAGGACTTAGTTTTTGCGCCAGGAAGCTGCACGCTATGCGTGGCGTCATAAATCACCGGATACCCGAATTCGCGCATTATGCCTAAACTTCTCAAATCAGAGACTAAATTATTGTAGCCGAAACAAACCCCCCGCTCCGTAATCAGTATTGACTTATTGCCGGTAGACTCTATCTTCTTTATTATGGGCAAAATATCCCAGGGCGCTAAGAATTGTCCTTTTTTGATATTTATCGCTCTGCCTGTCTTAGCTGCTGCTACTACTATATCCGTCTGGCGGCTTAGGAACGCCGGTATCTGGATTATATCTAACACCTTGGCTGCCTCGGCTAAATCCTTCTGGCAGTGTACATCGCTTAATATAGGAACCTTTAATTGTTGTTTTACTTTATTTAGAACCTCCAAACCCTTTTTTATTCCCGGGCCGCGATAAGAATCTATGGAAAGCCGGTTTGCCTTGTCAAAACTGGATTTAAAAATATAAGGGAAATCATATTTCGCAGCAATCTCCTTTATCCTCTTAGCTGTCTCCAGACATAGCCTTTCGGATTCAATAACGCAAGGCCCGGCGATTAAGGCCAGGGGGTTCTTATCGCCGATTTTGATATTCTTCACGCTAATCTGGCGCATTATATCTTCTCCCTGCCTGCCGTCAGGCAGGTTTCTTCAGGTAAAGTTTTACCTTTTCCAGATCCTCAGGGGTATCCACGCCCACGGTATCGAATTTCGTCTCAATAACCTTTATGCCAAAACCCTCCTCTAAAACCCTTAACTGTTCCAGACACTCTATCTTTTCCAGGTTAGAGACCGGCAAATTCTTATAGGTGAAAAGGAAATCCTTTGTGTAAGCGTATAAACCGATATGTTTATAATAAAGGGGCGATTTAATTTCGGAATTATGCGCCCGATGGGGGATCGCTGCCCTGGAAAAATACAGGGCAAAGTTATTTTTATCTACTACAACTTTTACTACATTGGGGTCATTCAACTCCTGCGCGTTCTCTATCTTTTTCATAATCGTGGCCATAGAAACTCCGCTATCGTCCAACAGGCTTTGAGCCACCGCATCAATCATCGCGGGATGAACCAGGGGTTCGTCTGCCTGGATATTCACTACGATTTTTACGTCAAGCGGGTTTATTACTTCGATAATCCTGTCCGTGCCCGAGGCATGGGCTTTGGAAGTCATTATAACCTTTGCCCCGAATTCCCTGGCTACAGAGGCAACTGATTCATTATCGCAGGCAATAATTAAATCATCCAGAAGGAGCGCCTGTTTTGCCCGCTCCCAGACCCGCTGTATCATGGGTTTACCCAGGATATCTGCCAGAACCTTGCCTTCGAACCTTTTGGAAGAATACCTTGCCGGAATAACGCCGATTACGTCCATCTTTATTTCAACCTCCCTAATAATTCCTTGCGCGTGGTCACGGCAGTGCCTACCTTGCCGACTACAATACCTGCGGCAAAGTTGGCGATGTGGGCTGCCTCAAGGAAACTCGCCCCGCAGCAAAGCGCCAGCGTGAAGGTGCCGATTACAGTATCACCTGCGCCGGAGACATCAAAGACCTCCTGCGCTACAGTCGGTATATGCGTCAGCCCGCCGCTTCTCTCCAGCAGATTCATTCCGTGTTCGCCCAGGGTAACCAGCATTGACTCTAATTCCAGATATTCCAGAATTTGGCGCGCTGCTAAATCAATATCTTTTTCCATGAATAACCTGTCATTGTTTACCTTAAACCTGTTTGTCGTATCCTTGAGCTTTAAATTCCTTATCGCATTTTCGAGTTCGCGACGATTGGGCGTAATGGAAGTAACGCCGTGGTAATATTGAAAATGCTCCTCTTTAGGGTCTACGGTAATGAGCTTCTTGTGGGCATGCGCCAAGCTGATGAGCTCGGCAAGTAAATGTATATTTATTACTCCCTTGCCGTAATCCTCAATAATAATAGCGTCAAAACCATCTATATTTTTCTGTATAAATTTAATGAGCCTGTTATTTAAATCCCCGGCAAGAGGCTCAGTGTGTTCCCAGTCCACCCTGACTACCTGCTGGTGCCCGGCAATGATACGCGTTTTTAAGGTAGTGTGCCTTCCGGGTTCGCTAAATATGCCTCTGGTATTTATTTTTCTTTTCTTTAATTCCGAAAGTAGGATACCGGTATTCTTATCTTTTCCCGTAACCCCCAATAAAAAAACCTCTGCGCCAAGGGAAGCGATGTTATTCGCCACATTAGCTGCTCCGCCAGGCACATAAGTCCTTTTCTTTGCCCAGACTACCGGCACAGGCGCCTCAGGAGAAATCCTCTCCACATTTCCCCAGATGTATTCATCTAGGATGACATCCCCGACTACCAGTATTTTTGCCTTGTTAAAACGATTGATAATTGTTTTTAGATTTTTCATATCTTCTCAATAATTGCCTGAGCTAACAGGGGAAGCATTATCTCGTGATGACCGACGATATAATAGCCGTTTCCTCCTCCCATTACCGGCCTAAGGCACACGTTTTGCCAAGGCCTGTAATGATAAACCATATCGAAATTTGCCGTGGTAAAATTCCTGACCCGATTACCTAAATTACGGGCTAAGTTCAGCGCCTTTAAAAATACCTCTGGCAATATCACTGCGGAGCCGAAATTTAAGACTACGCCTCCGTTATTAATCCGGCAGATATTTTCCACGAGTAGATTAAAGTCCCTGAAACTCCCTTCTCCGGTAAGGGAGGCGTTAAAAGAAGGATGCTGATGTATAATATCCGTGCCGATACCCACGAATACGCATACGGGGACCTGAAATTTATAGGCGTTATAAAGTAAGCTGGAAGCTCTATTCGCTAGTTTTGCCTGGCTGATTTTCTTAGCTACGGCATACCCTAAGCCCAGACCCTCCATTACGCCTTCTGTTACCGCATTATTGATAAAATCAGCGGTCTCCTTGGCCATCCCGAACCTGCCGGTTTTCAGATTCTCTCCCACGTCTTCAGAGGTCCTGGCCTGGAAAGCTAATTCAAAATCGTGTATTAAGCCTGCGCCGTTTAAACAAACGCAGGTAATTATTTTCTTGCTTATCAATTCAATCAATACGGGGTTAAGCCCGCATTTTATAACGTGCGCTCCGGCCATAAAGATAACCGGCTTCTTTGTTTTATGCGCCTTTACTACCGCATTAACTACAGCGCGCAAGTCTTTAGCTTTTAATATGTTCGGCAAAGAAGCGTAAAATCTCAGGAAACCGCTCTTTGAGAGAGGCGGCTTGGCAAAATCACCCAATCTAACCTTGCTTGGCCTTTTCTTTACCGAATACCTCTTTACCTTATTTATATTAATCATAGGAACTTATAATTTTAGCACAATTTCCGGCTAAATCAACTATATATTTATTGCGCTTTCCGGTAAGGTTCGAGCAGTTTTAGGAATACAGGGTCAACCTGGCTGCCTAATCTAATTACCCAGTTGCAATGTTTTATGGCCAAATCGTATTTCCCCTGCTTATAATAAAATACGGCTAAATTAAAATGTGCGGTTGAAAAATCCGGATTGAATTTAATTATTCCATTCCACAACTCTACGGCTTTATCAATATCTTTGCTCTCGGCGTATAATGCGGCCAGGTTATTGAGCGCTTCGGAATAATGGGGGTCGATTTTAATTGCCCGCTGATACGCCTTTACGGCATCTTCTTTCCTGCCGGTCTTATCGTATAAATCACCCAATTCATAATAGGCTGCCGCGTCATTAGGGTTGATTTCGGCGGCCTTCTTGTATGTAATTATAGCCCCTTCATATCGGCCGAGCATTTTATAGCAACGGCCCAGGCTATGATACAGGTAAGGCAACCCCGGCTTTATTTCAACGGCTTTCCTGTAACTAGCGGTTGCTTCGTTATATTCCCTGAGACGCTCATATTCTCTGCCGAGATGCGCATATAATTCATAGTTATCAGGCGAATAGCGTAAAGACCTTTTTATAAATGCAAGGGGCTCATTCCAATAGATATTCTGTTTGATGGTCAAAGACGAGTAAAACAATACTACCCCCGCCATAAAGGACGCTGTTACGGCGCGTGATCTGCTCCTGTAAAGACCAACCAGGAGCTTTGCCAGGACCGAAAAGAACCCTATTGAGCCCAGGTAGAGCCAATGTTCTTTCATAAAAGAATTATTTATTTTATAAATGTTGGCATTCGGCAAAAGCCATATCAAGAACCAAGCCACAGAAAAAAATATCAACTTATCTGTATTTCTTTTCTTTAGCGCATAGGCGATCAAAAGAGATATTATTAATATGCCCAGGATTACCCTTGGGTCGCCGATACGAAACAGCCTGTCCCCGTAATCAACGCGCAGGTGCACAGGCAATATCAAGATTCGTAAATAATAAGCGATAGCCACAAAAAATCCGGGGATTCTTTTAAGAAGAGCGCTAATGTCTGGCGTATACGGGAATAACGCTTTAACCAATAAAGCCTTTAAAATAACTATCCTGAAGAAAACATAAATAAAACCAATGCCTACCAGGGAGAAAAATAAACCGCGGTTAATCCTTTTCTTGAATGTATAGTGGTACACTAAAAGCAAAACAGGCAGGATAAGAGCACTCTCTTTAGATAAAAGGGCGCATACAAAAGTCAATAAGGTAAGAAGGTATGTCTTTCTACTCTGACAGGATGCTTGTTTAAAATATAGTATAATAGTCAGCAATATAAAAAATGCGGCCAAAAGATCTGCCCGGCCGGATATACTCGCTACTGCTTCTACATGGACAGGATGCACCATAAACAATAGACTTGCCAGGAAGGCTAAGAACTTTTCCCCGTAAAGCATTAACAGGAGGCGATAAATACATAATGTTACGCAGATATGTAACGCTGTATTGGCTAAGTGATAGCCAAATTCATTGAACCCCCATAAAGCGTAATCGAGCATATAGGTGAACATCTGAAGGGGGCGATAGAAAAAGGATGGGTCGCCAGCGCCCCTGCCTACGTCTGTAGTAAGTATCTTTGGCAGGTAAGAAAAATCGGTGATATAGAGATTATTTCTTACGTAACAATAATCATCACATATAAATTCCCCGGATAAGGAATTGGCATATACAATAAAACCTATTATTATCAGTACCGTGTAATTTTTAATTTTTGCTATACTCTTGTAAGACCAGGGTATATCCCAATCCGCTTGTCCCGTTTATTTTTACGGGGACCCTGCGCTCATCCGCGCTTATCCAGATTTCAAACTTTCTCGGCCTGCTCTCAAAACGGTAAGCCATAACTTTACCTGCTGCGACACTAACTTCCTCCATCGCCACCAACTCTATTATAAATTCCTGGGTAGGCAGCCCCGCCATTAAATTATACCCAGGTTCAAGTTTAGCTATATCCCGAATATAGTAAGGGAGCAAAATCGCATTGTTGATAACGCTGTCTTTTCTAATTACTATCTCTTCCTGCCTGTTATTCTTAATCTTCTTTATGATAAGGGTGTATTTCTCCTGGTCATACTCTTCTATAATCTCTTCGGGGAACGGCCAGGTAGATACATAGCGTTCAACCCGAAGCGGCAGAAACGTCTCTGGGTCGCTATAAATCCTTTCTAAGTCGGTAAAGCGCGCTAATCTCGTCTCAAAGGTCATTAAGTTTACCTTCCTGCCCTGAAGCTCAGCGTATGGCAGATGCTCAAAGACCGCCGTTCCCAGGTTCAATTTTCCTAACCGTACCTGGTAGGTTATTCTTTCACCTACGCGTTCGCCTTTGTGGATAGGCCTGAATTTCGGCATCGAATATGTCTTTTCAAGATAAGCCTTGTTAAATGTAATAAAGACATACGCGCAGGATAAAATTATTAATAAGAATAATATTGTTATTTTTCGCATGCTAAAATTGAATCAGCCGCGTTCAGGACATAATCTGCGGTTACTGCTTTAAGACAGGCGAAGTCCCTGACGCAGTTGTGCGCCAGGCACTCAACGCACCCGACTGTTTTATAGGCAACGCGGTCTTTTTTACCCAGCGGCCCCCAGCGCTTAGGGCTTAAACCTTTCTGCGACCTGCCAAAAATGGAAATTACCGGCGTGCCAAGGCTAGATGAGATATGCACAGGCCCGGAATCATTAGATATAAATAACCGGCATCTCTTCAGTACGCTTGCCAGCTGACTAACGGAAATCTTGCCTGCCAGATTAATTGCCGGATGCCGCATTTGTCTAATGAGGTTATTCGCTAAACCGATGTCTTTGGGGCCGGCTGCAATTAAAACCCTAAAGCCGTACTTGTCCGCTAACCTATCGGCGACCTCAGCAAACCTTTCATTGGGCCAGATTTTAGAGGGGCAGCTTGCGCCGGGATGGATTGCCAATAATTTATCGCAAGCCCCTATGCCCTCCTGTCTAAATAAATCCTCCACCCACCTTTCTGATTCCGGCTTTATCGGCATAAACAGCTCTTTATCTTTAGGTTCGATGCCCAGATATCTTACCAAATCCAGATTGTATTCTAATTCGTGTTTCTCGCCTGATTGTTTGCTATGTTTGAGGCTGTCCGTGAGCAGAAAACCGAGTTTTCTGTTGTAGCCGACCCTTCTGGGTATGCCGGCAAAAAAAGTCACCAGGTGCACCCGGTTTGTCGGATGGAGGATGAGCGTCAGGTCAAATCTTTTTTTCTTTAATTTATGAGCGAACTTAATAGACCTAAGCCACCTTTTATGCTTACCGTCTTTATCGTAAATGATTACTTCATCCAGGTAAGGATTACCGTCAACGATATCCTTGGCATAAGGGGAAACCATCATTGCTATATAAGCGTCAGGGCAACTCTCCCGCATAGCTTTAATTACCGGCGTAGACAAAAGCACATCCCCGAGCCTGTCTGTGCGCACGATAAGGATGCGTTTGAAACCAACGTAATTCGTAATTCGTAATTCGTAATTCGTAATTAATATACCTTTAACTGCTTTTAATACATCCTCTACTTTTACCAGCTGCATGCATTTGATAGTCCCGAACCTGCACTGGGCTTTTTCGCAGGGACGGCAAAAGATATCTTTTTTTACCGCGGCCTTAATCTCTGACCAGGGCCCGTATTTTAATTCATTAGTCGGCCCGAATATTGCTACTGTAGGGGCATTCATATAACCGGCTATGTGTAACACCGCGCTATCATTGGTAACAACGCAACTTGCCTTTTTTAATAAAGCGGCTAATTGCAGAATACTGGTCCTGCCGGTCAGGTTTACCAGAGTGTATCCAGAGTGTTTAGCGATATATCCGGCAATAGGAATATCGTCTCTGTCTCCTACTAAAACCACTTTCACCTCAGGCCCTTTTAAAAGATTTGAAACCAGTTCTATGAATTTATCCTGCGACCACCTTTTGATATGGCTCCTTGCTCCGGGGGCTATCATAATTATTTTATCTTTATCACTGATGTTATTTTCTTTTAATATTCTGTTTATATACCCTTCATCCTCCGGCTTAATATATAAAGAAGGTTTTTCCGGCTTTTGAATTTTTAATTTTAAATTTTTAATTTTATAAAGGTGCCTCTCCTTCATATGCTTTAATTCTTTAGGGATAATCGCAAAGGGAGAAGTCCTGTGTTTGGCGGGTAGAAACACGCCGAAAAAACTGTTACGCAAATCAACCACCAAATTAAATCTTTCTTTTTTCAGTTCATTGAACAATTTTATTTTCTCTTTTATTTTTGAGCGTTTGCTATAAACCACCACCCTCTCTATGCCGGGGTTATTCTCAAATATCTCTTTTGGGCGCTCGCCCGCCATAACCGTTATTTTACTCTCCGGGAAAGCCGCTCTTAAAGAATCTAAGACCGGCAGTGTCAGGATGACATCTCCGATGTTGCTTAAGGTAATAAAAAGAATTTTATGCATCATAACCTGATTTGCCTGATTACGTCTTCTGGGGTGACTGCCTTCATGCAGCGGTTATCTTTACAGCGCACCTCGTAACAGGGTATCTTGCACCCTGTGTCTTTACGCAAGACAATTACGTTTTTCAAAGGGTAAGGCCCGGTTATCTGCGGCGAGGTCGGGCCAAAAATAGCGATTATTTTTTTTGCACCGCTTGCATTTGCGATATGCAATGGCCCGGTATCGGCAGTGATAAATAAATCCGCTCTCTTGCATAAGGCGCCTAACTGTTTTATATTAAATACGCCGCAGGTTATTACCGGTTTTTCTTTCATTGAATCCCTGATATCTAAGGCCAATGGTAAATCGCGATGGTCTCCGGTTATAATCACCTTGGCCCTGAATTCGGTTATTAGTCTATCCGCCAACGCCGCCCAATAATCTTTGGGCCAGCGTTTAGGAGGCCAGTTGCCGCCGGGATTTATGGCGACCAGAAAATCACCCTTAGCTATATTCTGCCTGGTTAAGAAATCATCAATGAACCTCTGGTCATCCTCGCTGATAAAAAACTCCGGGAACCTGTCCTCAATATTAAGGCCTGCCTTTTCAATGATATTAAGGTAATAATCTATCCGGTGGAGGCTGTCTTTTTCAGGCGCGTTAATTTTCTTTGTCAGAAGGAAACCGCGCTTTTTTGTATAATAACCGATTCTCTGCGGGATGCCGGCGAGGCGACAGATAAGCGCGCGGCTGAACGAACGGTGCAGTAAAAATACCGCATCAAACCCCTTGCTCTTAAGGAGCTTAACAAAGGTTAATTGCGCTAAGGCGCTTTTGTGCCTGTCCTTTTCATCGAAGATAATAATCTCATCAAGGTAGGGGTTCCCCTTTAAAACCAGATAACACCTGCTGGGTATTACGCAGGCAATAAAACTATCCGGGAAATTCTGCCTGATATTCCTTATCGTCGCAGTGGAAAATAATACGTCTCCCAACCAGTTGACATTAAAAATCAGTATCCTTCTTCTGTCCTGCGTCATTTTTTACGCCGCCATTCCCGCATAAAGTTATAGTAACCGCTCGTTTCTACCCAGAAAACAAAGAGATTGCCCGCGTTAGAGGAAATCCTTAACCTCTTAAGGGCAAATACATCTTTACTCGGAAAGCCTTTGCCGGGGTTTGTGGTTACAGCGAGTTTATATCCCGCATCCATTACTAACTGCTTTATCTTAGCATTAAACCTGCCCTCGGGGTAACTGAAAGATTTTACCTCCCTGTTTAATTTTTTTTCCAGTATCTTCTTGGAATCGAAAATCTCTCTCTTCAATTCCTTTTTGGATTTAATATTGACTAGGGGCTCCGGACCCAGGCAGTGACTGCCAAAGGCGATTATCCCGGAATCCCGCATAACTTTAATTTGTTTCCAGCTCAACCTATCCCCTTTTTGCCGGTCAACCTCATTTACGATAATAAACATAGTCGCGGGTAAATTATATTTCTTTAATATATGAAAGGCATAGGTATAATTATCCTTATAACCGTCATCAAAAGTCAGCGTAACCGTCTTAGGGGGTATCTTTTTCCCTTCTTTGAGCAGAGCGGCGAGCGCCTCTAAAGGCACGACATTATAATTGTGCCTTTTTAAAAACCGCATTTGCCGCTCAAATGTATTCACGGATACGGCTAATCTATTCCGCGGTTTAGCCTTTGGGTTAACTGAGTGGTACATCAATATCGGCACAACATAATTCTGCCGGATAAAACCAGCCAGTAAAAATACCGATACAGATATTACGCCAAAGGCGGTAATTAGTATTTTACGCCTAGACATTCTAAGTATGCCTCCTCTGTTTCCCGGACCATTTTTTCTAAAGGAAAGTTCTGGCGAATAAAGTTTTGGGCGTTGCGGCCTAAATATTCTCTTTTCTGCCCATCCCTAAGTAACGCCGATATCGCCTCGGATAACTGTTGCGCGTCTTTTGGCCTGACTAACAGACCATTATATCCGTCCTGAATGAGGCTCTTTATCCCGCCCACAGCCGTTGCGATAACGCAAAGGCCTGATGCCATTGCCTCCATCAGCGCTAAGCCCAGTCCTTCTTTTAAAGAGGGCATCACAAACAAATCCATAACAGAGAGCACATCCTTTGTATCATTCACTTCGGGTATAAAAAATACGCTTTTTCCAATATCCAAACTTTTCACCAATTTTACCAACTCTTCTTTCATTTTACCTTCGCCGACAATGAGTAACTGGGCATTGGGAATTTTATCCAAAACATCTCTCATCGCCTGAATAAGGTATATGTGCCCCTTTACATCAGAGAGCCTGGCCACAATGCCTATTACAGAACCGTCGCCCAGGCCAAAAGCCTTTTTTATTTCTGTTTTGCATTTTACGTTTTGACTTTTGAATTTATCAACATCTATCCCATTATGTATTACGACTATATTTTTCGCATCCACTTTAAAATCCCCGCTCAAATGCTCTTTTACAGGTTCGCTTATGGCTATTACCTTTTGCCCCCAGCAGGGAAAAACTTTGCGAAAGAATCTTTTCTTAAAAAATCCGTGGCAGGTAGAAATATGCGGGACTTTGCAGAACCTGCTCAATAAGCACCCCAGGACCTGCGTGGTGCGGGTGTTTGAATGCACGATATCAATTTTATTCTTTTTTATCAAAGCCGATAATTTAAACATACTCAAGATTATCTTGGGGCTTGCTTCCTGTTTTGTCCTTATCGGGATAGGGACGTAAATTATGCCTTCTTCAATAAATCTTGCCAGCCCATCTCCTGCGCTTGAGGCTATATATACATTGTGCCCCCTCTTTTGCATGCCCGTGGCTAAAGAGAGAAGGTAACTGGTAATGCCGCCCACATTAAGATGGTTGCTTATATAAAGAATGTTCATAAATTACATTAATCCACCTGATACAAACATAGTGTCAAGTGTCATGTATCAAGTATCATGTTTACATTTTAATAGCTTATCTATCGCCTCTAACACCTCTTCGGCGGTTATCAGCCCCATACAGATTCTCCCCTTGCATTTTGATTTGTAACACGGGCTACAGGGTAAATCTTTTTTAATCACTATGTAGTCTTTTGCCGGAGGAAGATGCCGCCGAGGGTCTGTCGGGCCGAAAAGGGCAATAAAGGGCGTGCCCACAGCTGCGGCGATGTGCAAAGGCGATGAATCGGCTGAAATAAATACAGCGCATCTTTTGATTAGACACGCCAGTTGATTAACCGTGGTCTTTGCGCAGGTATTGATGAGTTTTGTATTCTTGACCGTATTCATCAATTCATCGCTCCGGGATAAATCTTTTTCCGTACCGGTAATTACTACCCGCATATCCCTGTGCCCCAGTCCTTCGCATAATTTTATTATATTTCCTTTAGGCCAGCTTTTAGTAAGCCACCTTTCGCTCGCCCCTATATTTATGCCGATGATTCTCTGGTTGGCGCTTAACCATTGCGAGCTTAATAAATCGTCAATATAACGCTGGTCTTCCTGCGTAGGCCAGAGTTCTAAACGGGAGTTCTCTAAATCTATACCCAGCATCTTTAGTATCCTGAACTGGTGGGCTACCGGGTCTATAGCCGCTTTTTCGTCTTTGATGCGGCGGTTAAGCAAGAATCCAAACTTCTTATTGTCGTATCCATAGCGGCAAACGCATAGGCTTAAGAAAGACAATATATGGCTCCTGCGGTTATTCTGCAGATCAATAACGATATCAAGGTTTTTCTTCCGCAGTATTTTCGCCAGATTCAGCAAGCCCTTTAGGCCTTTGTCCTTGTTTTTAAAATCAGCCACCAACAACTCGTCTATATAAGGGCACCTCAAAAGCGCGTCTTTCGATTCCTCGCCTATAAGAAAGCTGATTTTAAAATTGTTTGCGAATTTTTCTCTTATCGCCCTCAAGGCGGCTGTGGATAAGATAATATCTCCGAGAGAGCTGAATTTGATGATTAAGAGATTAAAATTACTCAAGGCATCTTTGTAAACTTCAAGCGTATTTTTTACCATCAGCTCAACGTTATAAATTTGGCGCACTTTTTTATAGGCGTTTTCCGCTAAATTGCTTGCCAGGACCCTGTCTTTAAATATCCTGATTATGGCCTCTGCCATGCTGTCTGGGTCAGCAGGAGGCACAAGCAGGCCTGTCTTTCCATTTTCAATAATATCAACCACGCCCCCTACTTCTGTGGCCACTACAGGCACGCCTGCAGCCTGCGCCTCTATAATTACGCGGCCGAAGGCCTCATGAGTAACGGTAGCGAGCACCAGCAAATCTAAATTTGAGAGAATCTCAGGGATATCCCTCTGGGTCCCTAAAAATTCGGTATGGTTCCAAAGCCCTAACCTTTTGACTAAAACCTGTATCTCTTCTTTGTATGCTTCGCGGGAAGCAGGCGCATCCCCGACTATCCAGATTTTCAATCGCGGCACGCTCCTGGCCACTTTAGCCATAGCTTTAATAAAATGCAGGTGGCCTTTTATGGGAGTAATCCTGCCGATAATTCCTACGTTAAACTCTTCTTTCCTCTTTTTATCGGGGTCGGTATATCTAAATTTCTCCAAATCCACGCTGCGCGGCACCAGCCTTATCCTCTCGTAAGGGACGCCAAAATCATCAATCATATGCCGGGCAATCACGTTACTTAAAACAATTACTCTTTTTGCCCACCCCATAACCTCACTAAAGGGGTGTTTCTTATAATAACCGTGGCAGGTGGTGATAAATACTGTATTAGTCTTACGGGTGGCGAAAAAAGCGATCCAGGCAGGAACGCGCGAACGCGCGTGCACAATATCTATTTTTTCTTTTTTAATAATCCCAACCAAAAGGGGAATCATTTTGATAACCGAAAAAAGCGATTTTTTATGCACCGGCAGCCGGTAATGAATTGCGCCGCAAGATTCCAATTCCTTTACCAATTCCCCTCCGTTAGAAACCACCACTGCCTTATGACCAGACCTGACTAAATATTTTGCCAGATCCAGTGTCCCGGTTTCAACCCCGCCTACATTAAGTTCTGGTAAAATCTGCAGGATATTCATAAAATCTTCTTTATCGCCTCGCTAACTATAAGATTATCTCTTGTTGTATAAACCGGCGGCCTGTTCAGCCAGATATCCTCAATCTTTCGGCTCAAATCACAGGGGCTATCAACCAGATATATATATCTATTTTTAGCAAAATGCTCCAGAAACCTCTGGCGCCTCCTATTTAATCCCGGGGATTCAAATACCAATACGTATTTTCCGCTGTTAACAGCCTCAGAAATCATGGATATGCTCTCGGAAGAAGTAATTACAACCCGGCTTAAGCCTAAAATCCCGCCTACTGCTTCGGGAATATTTTTTTCATTGGCTATAATCAGAAGTCTGCAACGGGAGTAATCTTGAAACTCTTCCTTTACTTTAAGTTCAACCTCTCTTGAAGTGCGCCTTGAGGTGGTAACTAAAATATCTGCATCCAGTTTCTCAGACGCTGACTTTACCTGTTTGATAACCTCTGATACCGTATCCCCGTCAAGATGAAAGCCTTTGGTGTCCCCTCCAATTAATAGACCAATGGTGACTGGCGGCCGATTGGGGGTTTGCGCAGACAAACGCATAAGTTTCTCGCTCTGCTCCCTTAAATACCCTTCATCTATCAAATTCAGCGCCCCCTCGGTTACCACGATATTCTTTCTTTTGAAGGGACTGTCATGTTGAGGGATAACCGCTAAATTGAATCTTGCCGCGCTTAAGATTGACGGTTTCATAATCACTATGGACTTAGCCAGGTTTTCCCGCGAGAGGACATAATTAATCGGCGCAACCGATGAACCGCAGGAGATTATAATATCGGGCTTCATTCCTATTAGCGATTTATAAGTATCTTCCGGCAAAAATGCCCTCAGGCACCAAAGGCAACCCTGGCAATGATACTTACCTGCCAGCAGGCTGCTAAACGTCAATGCTTTCTTGGTAAAACTATTTTTGAATTTTATTTCCACTGTAGCGACATTGCTAATTATAGCCCTATCCTTAAGTGAATCGCTGACTATCTTTGCCGCTGCCTCTGCCTGTCTTAGATGCCCTGCTTTTCCGTCAGATAAGATTAAAATCCTGCGCTCTTTTGAATACTTCCATACTTTATAAGACCAGAAGTAATCCTGGGGATACCTCTCGATATTTTTTTCAAATACGCGGATAATCTCCTGCAAATTATCGCGTATATCTTTTTCCGCGTCTCCGGTATTCTTAACCTCAAATGGCGACTCGATAATGGTCCTAATATAAGGCCCGCTGACCCTGGCATAAAAAGCCGGCAGAATCACAGAACCATACCTTAAGGCCAGCCTTACCGCGCCTGTTGCCATAGAAGCGTCTTTGCCGAAGAATTTAACCAATGCCCCGCCTTTACCGCCCTGGTCAGCTGTCATACCTATGGCTTCATTCTTTTTAAGCGACTCTATTAAATACCGCGTCTGGTTTTTCCTCTGGATTATTTTACACCCTTTGCGGGTGCGGTACAGGTTAAGGAGTTCATTTAAACGCGGGTAGCGCTGGTCGCGCACAAATAAATTAAAAGGGAATCCCAGGTTTGCGCAGATAATGTTGGAGAGTTCCCAACTGCCGGAATGCACGCCGAGAAGGATCACTCCCCTGCCCTTTTTAAAAGCCTCATCTATGTATTTAAGGCCCTCAAAACATATATATTTATCCAGGTATCGCTTATCCACGAGGGGAATAAAGAATATCTCAATAATATTCTGGCCAAAGGCCTGATAAAACTGACGCGTGAGCTTGCATAACTGGCCAGAGGATAATTTATCCCCGAATGCCGTCTTTATGTTGGAATAGGCTACGGCTTTCTGTTTAAGGTTAAAGTAATAAAGAAGGTCGCCGAGCCTCCTGCCTAAAAAAAGGCTGAAACCTTTAGGCAGGACTCTAAAAAACGGCCCCGCTATTCTAAAGAGAATACAGCTTAAGTAATCTGTTATAAAATCCTTGCTCATCTTTGATTAGCAGTTCTATACGCAAGACTAAAATCCGTAACCCGTAACTCGCCTGCTCCCCGGAGCGCAGTCGAGGGCTGACTCCTGACTCGCAAAGCCTGGCAGCGTCTTTCTGCGTAGTAATAACCGTATCTATATTTTTATCCCGCGAGCTCTTGATAATCTTGTCTAAATCCTCTCGGGTATAATTATGGTGGTCAGCGAACCTGAAAGAGAGCCCGACCTGAATGCCAAGCCCGGTAATTAAATTCTCAAATGAATCCGGATCCCCTATGCCGGAGAACAAAGCCACAGTCTTCCCTTTTAAACTCTCTGTATCGGATAATTCCTCTAGGTCATGAATATTATAAAAACCCTGCGGCTGGTGGATTGACTCTATAATTAGGCCTGAAGGGTTCAACTTATTTAAAATATCTTTTATGCTCTCTAAATCCGCGTTAAGGTTAGTCTTGGTTAACACAAACACGTCAGCCCGCTTAAGGCAAGACAAGGGCTCGCGTAAGATTCCCCTTGGTATCATATGCAGATTGCCAAAAGGATTAGTGGCATCGATAGTGACAATCTCCAGGTCTTTCTTTATCCTCCACTGCTGTAAGCCGTCATCAAATATAACCGTGTCAGTTCCATACTCGCTTATTGCGCGATTAGCAGAGCGGACTCTATTACTATCTACAATGACCGGGATATCCGCGAGGCTCATCTGTAACATATAAGGCTCATCGCCCATATTTTCGTAATTCGTAATTCGTAATTCGTAATTCGTAATTTTTTTTCTTTTATAACCCCGCGTTAATATAGCTACTTTATGGCCTCGTTGCTGTAAATATCCAGCAATAACTTTTACCAGCGAGGTCTTGCCTGTCCCCCCTAAAGTAATATTGCCTACGCTGATAACCTTACAACCAAGCCGACAGGGAGAAAGCCGGTAAAGAAAAATCAAAGCCCTGATTACCAAACCGTATATCGCAGAGGCTAAAAATAAAAAAAATTTAATTATAGCGGCAATAAAGCCTCTTGACCTATCAGTAGCCAGGCTATAAAGGTATCTCTCCATCTTAAATCAGTTTGAACAGCATTAATAAGCCGATGATGATGAATAAACCCGCTCCCGAATACCTGACAACCTCGGGCCTAAGGTATTTTCCCAGGGTCGCCCCTACCAGAACAGTAATGACAGTAACGACTATATAAGCGGATACCGAACCAAGCCAGACTGACAATGGTTTTCCTGTTTTTGCAGCCATTCCGATGCCCACTAATTGTGTCTTATCAGCCAATTCCGCCAAAAACACTGCCCCAAAGGTCATAAGAAATATCTTCCAGTCCATTTCTTCCTCCTGCATAATGCAGATTTTACTATTTATTTTCAGAATAAAAGTTTAGTAAAAACAGGCATTTAGAACAAATATTTTATCATAATGGCAGGCTTGAGGCAATAGATTTTAGATACGGTTAATCCGTGGACATAAAAGAGAGGTTTCTTTCTATGAATTCCAGCAGTTTCTGCTGGACAGGGGTAGGAATATTATAAAATTCAACCCCCATGCCGGGATGAAAATGGGGCTGGATTTGCTTATCAGACAGCCACACCACTTTTGCTTCCAACTCTACCTCTTCAAATTTAGGCGGGAGCTTGAGCTTCAAAATAACTTCGTCTCCGAGCTTAAATTTATCGCAACCGAATATAAAAGCGCCCACTGCGCTTAAATTCAGGATATCCACCTTAAGGCAGGCCGGACTTTTATCGTATTTAGCTCTTAATTGCGCCTTGAACTCAATCGGCAGGCGCTTGAACCTGCGCCGCAGTTGCATTTTTTTGATGTTTTCAATAATCTTATCTTCCCTGAAACTGTTTATTGCCAGGTCCTCCGTAGCATAAATCTCAATGACCCTGTCCAGCCCGGAAATAGAAAATACCCCCCTGATGTGCGCGGGGATATTGGCAAACTTCATCCTGCCCCTACTATTGATTACCTCTTTATAGGCGATAACTATTACCGAAATACCCATATAATCAATAAATTCAACTTCTTCAAAATTGCAGAGTATATCATTATAACCGTCGCGGATGCACTGGCCTACAGCCTCAACCAGATTCGCAGAATCTACATCAATGCGGCCGGATAAATATAATATAATAACATTATTCTCTTGCCTTGCCCTGAGTTCCATAGTGACAATATTACCACAAGCCTGAATGAACGGCAACAGCTTTTATATATTCCAGATTCCTTGTAGTTGCGCCTTGGTTCTGCAGAATAAGCTGCTGACCGCGCTTGCCCCGTTCAATTGCTTTGGAGGGATTACGCAATAGCTCTGCTATGTTCATCTTTAAATCTGCCTGGTCATGGACTTCAATAGCAGCTTTATTGCTCAAGAATAAATCAGCGATATCGCTAAAGTTAAACATATGCGGGCCAAACAGGACCGGTTTGGCAAAACTTGCCGGCTCAAGGATATTATGGCCGCCCTTTTTTACAAGACTCCCTCCCACAAAGACAATATCGGCGATACTATAAAAAGAAGCTAACTCTCCGACGGTATCGAGTAGATATACCGTTCTCTTGCTCTCTTGTTCTCTCGTTCTCTCGTTCAAGAGACTGATTCTTTCTGTTTCAAAACCAAACTTTTTTATCAGGTTAAATACCGGGGCGGCTCTCTCCGGGTGACGCGGCGCAATCAGAAGCCTTAAATGAGGGAATTCCCGGCTTAATCCCCGATAAACATTTAATATAATCTCTTCCTCGCCAATGTGTGTTGAACCCGCTACAAAGAGCTTATCTTGAGAAGCCAGCGCCAATCTTAACCTGTAATCTGCGGCCTCCTGGATTTTATGCGGATAGCCTCTGATGTCAAACTTCATATTTCCGGTTATATGAATTTTATCTCCGTAAACTCCCAGATGCCTTAGTCTTTCTGCATCGCGTTCTGTCTGCACGCAGAAGAGGTTAATCTTATTCAGGATGGGCTTAAGCAAAATTTTTATACTTGAGTATCCCCTGAAAGAAGCATCAGAGACTCTGCCGTTTACAGTAACGACAGGGATATTTTTCCTGTAAAGATAGGAGATAAGATTCGGCCAGAGTTCGGTTTCCGCAATGACAAATAATGACGGCTTGATTCTATTGATTACGCTTCTCACAATGAAACTCAAATCGAGAGGAAGATAAGTTACAAGATTTCCTTCCCCGGCAATATCCCGGGCAATCTTATTGCCGGTCGCGGTTACAGTCGAGATGACTAATTTTTTATCGGGATAAGCCTTTCTTAATTCATCTATGAGGTGCCTTACTGCCATTACCTCGCCTACGCTTACCGCATGCACCCAGATGGGCTTATCTAAAGCCAAAGACGCAGGCAGAAAACCGAGGCGCAATAAGAATCCGCGGTGGAATTTTTTACGGAATAAATACGCCGGCAGGTAAATAATTGCGGCCGCCAGAAATATCAAATCATAAATTATAAACATGGTAATCACGCCCTCGGATGGGCCTTGTCATACATGCTCTTTAGTTTGTCGGTAGTAAGATGGGTGTATATTTGCGTGGTAGAGAGATTTGCATGGCCCAGGAGCTCCTGGACAGTCCTAAGGTCTGCTCCGCGATTTAAAAGATGCGTGGCAAAGCTGTGCCTTAAGGTATGGGGGGATACGCCCTGTTTTACACCAACGAGGCGTATATATTTAGCGACTGCAGCGCGCACTCCTCTGGCACTGATACGTCCTCCGTTCTTGTTTAAGAATAGCGCATCCGCCTGTTTCTTTCTTCTGTCCAGGTATTTCCTTATCGTCGAAGTTGCGGTCTCTCCGATGGGGACTATGCGCTCCTTCTTGCCTTTTCCCATCACCTTAACGATACCGCCGATAAAATCAATGTCATTAAGGTCTAACCCGACCAGCTCGGAAATCCTCATTCCGGTTGAATAAAATGTCTCCAGGATGGCGCGGTTACGTAAACCCAGCTCATCCGACTCGTTCCTAGGAAAAGCAGATTCAATTAATCTGGTAACTTCTTCCTCTGTCATAAAAGCTGGGAGATGTTTTTCAAGTTTGGGGCTGGAAAGGACGAGTATGGGGTTAACTTTTAAATAACCTTCGCGGGTGAGGAATCTAAAGAAGCTGCGTAAGGAAGAAAGCCTGCGTCCGATTGTTCTCGTCCCTAAGTTCTTTTCTTTTAAAACCGCCAGGTACTTCCTTAAGGTAAGATAGTCAACCTTTTCTAAGCCGGTATCGCCGATAAATTTCTTAAAACTCTCCAGGTCTAATTTGTAATTCAATAGCGTATGCGGCGAATAATTTTTTTCTATCTCCAGATATCGCATAAATTTCTCAATATATTTTTCCATTGCCTTCCTTAATTAACCTACCTAATTTGCGTGTTCCTCGTCTTCGTTCTCGCTGGACGCCTGCAGTTTTGCGGCTGTCTTGTGCTGCTTTCTCCCAGCACCGCTCGGATTTCCCCTGCGAGGAAATCCTTCGCTCGGGAGTCGGCTTTCGCTCTGCCTGATAAGTTATAGCGGGGCAACCATGCTCGCTTTAAGCCTCCTACGTGCTGTTAGAAATCAGCCCAAGTCATCCGCCGAGTAGTTTTAACTTGAGGCTTGAAAACTTTAGGTTTTGCTTAGAGCGTGCATTAGAAAAGTTTTGGCACAGCTATCAACTTGGCGTCTGCAAGGGATTACGACGAGGGAGTGGCGAAACTGACCTGCTGCCAAGATACTCTCGGAATTTCGCCAAACGAACGAGGAGCAAACCGCAAGCAGTCAGGCAAAACTTTTCAGCACGCGGAAAGCGAAACCTAAAGTTAGCTTGGCTTTAGCAGACAAAACCCTGCAGCAAAATTTTCAAAGTACCAAATTCTACTCTTCCTTATCGTCTTTAACTTCTTTATCTTGAGGAAGGAATTTGGTAACATACCTGCATTTAGGGAAATTGGAACAGCCGTAGAAGAACCCCCGTTTTGAGCGGCGCTCAACCAGCCCTCCGCCGCAACCGGGTTCAGGGCATTTTACCCCCGAGGTGATAGACTTGGAATTCTTGCACTCCGGGAAACCTGAGCAGCTTAAGAACTTGCCCCTCCTGCCCCATTTAATAATCATCGGCTTGCCGCATTTCTCGCAAATTTCATCTGTGGTAATAACTTCTTTTTTGATGTGTTTTAGCGCAAAATCAAGGCTCTCTTTAAAAGGCGCGTAAAATTCTTCCAATACCTTTAACCTGTTAAACCGGCCCTCTTCTATCTCGTCGAGCTCCTCTTCCAGGAGAGCGGTAAATTTTACGTCCATAATCTTCGGGAAATATTCGACCAGCAAATCCGAGACTTTAAACCCTAATTCCGTAGGATAAAAATAGCCTTTAAGCCTGCGCGCATAATCGCGAAGGATAATAGTCTGGATTATCGGCGCATAGGTAGAGGGCCTGCCGATACCTTCTTCTTCCAGCGCCTTGACTAAGGAGCTATCGGAAAACCGTGGAGGCGGCTTGGTAAAATGCTGCGAGGGGAGTAATTTAACTAAATCCAGGGCTTCCCCTTTTTCTAAAACGGGTATTATATTTTTTTCTTTCTCCTCGTTATTTTTATTATAGACAATAGTAAATCCGTCAAAGATAAGGGTGCTACCTGAAGCCTTAAATAAATATTTGCCTGCCTGGATATCAACTGAAGTTACGCTATAGCGTGCAGGCGTCATCTGGCTGGCAAGGAAGCGGTTATAGATTAAGCCATATAATTTATACTGGTCGGGCTTTAGGAATTCCTTCAGGCTTTCCGCCGGCCTTGAAATCAAGGTAGGTCTGATTGCCTCGTGCGCCTCCTGGGCGAGTTTCTTTACTTTATAGGGGTTCGGCATCTGCGGCAAATATTCCTTGCCGAAATTCTTAGATATATAATTCCTTACCTCTTTTATCGCTTCTGGGGAAGAGCGCACTGAGTCGGTGCGCATATAGGTAATCAGGCCTGCGGGAGCACTCTCGCCGATATCAATGCCTTCGTAAAGCTGCTGCGCTATAATCATAGTCTTAGTGGCATTAAATTTAAGTTTGTTGAATGCTTCCTGCTGCAGGGTGCTGGTGATAAAAGGAGGCTCTGCGTAACGCTTTTTCTCGGACTTCTCTATCTCTAAGACTCTAAACTGCTCATTCTTAATTTCATCGCTGAGATTATCCGCCTCTTCCTTATTTTTTATCTGTGCCTTTTTCTCTTCTATCTTTTCTAACTTGGCTTTAAAAGTTTTTGCATTGTCTTTCTTCTTTAATTCTGCCTCAAGCTCCCAATATTCCTGAGGGACGAAGTTCTGGATATCTCTTTCCCTTTCCACAATTAACCTCAAAACCACTGACTGCACTCTTCCTGCGCTTAATCCGCGGGCTATTTTCTTCCAGAGCAACGGGCTTAAGAAATAACCCACAATTCTATCCAGCACTCTGCGACCGACCTGCGCTTCAATCATCTTTAGGTCAAAATCGCGCGGGTTTTTAAACGCGGCATTCACCGCGCCAGGCGTAATCTCGTGGAAAATGACACGGTAAACATTTTTACCTTTAAGAATGCGCTCTTTTATCTGCCAGCCGATAGACTCTCCTTCTCTATCCGGGTCAGTAGCAACATATACCGCAACTTTTTCCTTGGCTTCTTTTTTTAGGCTGCTCAAAACCTTCTGCCTTCCCGGGATTACTACGTAATCCGGCTCAAAGCCATTTTCAATATCCACGCCCAACTCTTTCTCCGGCAAGTCAATAATATGACCCATAGAGGACACTACCGAGAAATCATCCCCTAATATTTTACTTATGGTCTTTGCCTTAGTCGGCGATTCTACTATTACCAGGTTTTTATCTTTCATCGCAACTCCTGACAAACTGCTCGCCGGGCAATTGCCGGATTAACTTCTTCAATTGCAACATCATAAGCACAGATGAAACGGCGGTAACGGACAAGTGGCTCTTAGCTATAATGTCATCAAAATCGAGAGAATCGGAAGAAAGTAAGCTGTAAATTTTAGTTTCTTCACTTGTTAATTCCGGATTAATTGGCATTTGTTTTATCTGCGCAGAGTCAGACCGGTCAATTTTAAGCTCGCTTATTTTACTTTTCAATATCGGCTCCAATTCTTCAATTATGTCATCCGCATTTTCTACTAGTTTCGCTCCTTCTCGCAAGAGTTGATTGGTCCCTTTGCTTACAAAACTATCTGCGTGGCCCGGAACGCTAAACACCTCGCGGCCCTGCTCGTTGGCATGGGTTACGGTAATCAATGCTCCGCTTCTATGCGGCGCTTCAATCACTACCACCCCTAATGATAAGCCGCTGATAATTCTATTTCTCATCGGGAAATTCACCCTGTCTGGTTTCGTAGATAAAGGAAACTCAGAAATCAAAGCACCGTGTTCTGCAACTTCTCCAAATAGCTTTTTATTCTCCGGAGGGTAAACAATATCCAAACCGCAGCCTAATACTGCCAGAGTGCGGCCATTTGCACTTAGGGCAGCCTGATGGCTAAAAGTGTCTATGCCGCGCGCGCCGCCGCTTACAACAGTAAAACCTTTTTCCGATAATTCCCTGCTTAATTTTTCAGCCATAGTCCTGCCATAAAAAGAAGCGAGGCGCGTGCCTACTATGGCAATAGAAAAATAGTCCTGAGGCAGAATTTCGCCTTTTACAAATAGGACTAACGGCGGGTCAAATATGGATTTTAAATTGGCAGGATAAAGTTCACTATTTAAGGGAATAATGGCAATGTTATCTTTTTCAATTAATTTAATCTGGCGGTCTAGATCTATTTTCCCCCTGCCTTCGACTATTCTCATGGCAACTTCCCTGCCTATATTTTCTATTTCCGCTATATCGTCTAAAGAAGCTTCTAATATAGCCTTGGGGGTTCTAAACCTTTCTAAAAGACTTTTCCCCCGCCGCGAACCTATTTCAGGTGTCAAGACTAAACGCAACCACTCTATTAAATTTTGACTTAGCATTAAGTTTACTTTTTCTTTTTGCCTTGCACTTTTGACTTTTTAGAAGTTATTCTTATAATTCTCTCTACTACTTCTTTTATGGAAAACCTGGAGGTATCAATGGTTTCGTCTGCGCGGGCATAATAAGGAGCGCGCAATTTTAGCAACAGCTCTATCTGCTTTTTAGGGTCCTTCACGTTCAGGAGCGGCCGGTGGCTGTACCCTGCAGTCCTCTTCAATATTATCTCCGGAGAAGCATTCAGGCAAATTAAAACCCCCGTATTCTTCATTACCTTTACATTATCACTGTCTATGACAATCCCTCCTCCGCAGGCAACCACAAATTTCTTCTCCCCGGCTACCTCCTTTAAAGCCAGTTTCTCTATGCGGCGAAAATGCGCTTCCCCTTCTTTGGCAAAAATATCCGCAATAGTCCTTTTTTCTTTTAATTCAATTAATTCATCAAGGTCTATAAACTGCCATTTCTTTTTTCTGGCAAGTTCCTTTCCAACCGCGGTTTTACCTGTGCCCATAAATCCGACCAGATAAATATTGTTCATACGCGAATAAGTGGTTACGGTAAAGGTAACGAAGCCCGTATCGCTTTTCGGTTACGTTAATCGTTTTAAAAACGTAACCCTAACCCAACTACGAAACGGACCTCGTAACCTTAACCGAATTACGATACTACTCCTCGTATGCGGTTAAGACCGCGTCCGTGAGACTCTGCCGCGCTTCTTTGGTTGCAGCGTAAAAGGAATTATACCACTTGCCGTCTTTTGCCTTTTCCTGCGGCATAGCCAGGAACAATCCCTTTTGCCCCTTTACAATGCGCAAGCCCTTGACAATAAAATCTCCGATAGCTATATCGGCAAAGGCCTTTGTCTTTGAATCTCCGTCGAGCCTATGCAGCCGCACTACCTTCAAAGATAAATCTTCCATCCCTATCACCCCCTTCTAATCTAATAGACGAAAGGGGTGATGATTTCTAACGGATTCTTTTCAGATAATTTTGATAAGCCTGCTTTATATCTATTAAAAAATCACAGCCGAATTTCTCTAAGAAGGCATCTGCTAATACAAAAGCGCAGGCTGATTCTGCAACTACGCCGGCAGCCTCTACTACGCAGATATCCGAACGCTCAATAGCTGCCTTGGCAGATTTATGTGTGCTGATATTTACCGAAGATAGCGGCTTTAATAAGGTTGATATGGGCTTCATACAGGCGCGTACGATAATATTCTCGCCGTTAGAAACTCCTCCTTCAATGCCGCCGGCATTATTGGTCTTACGCAAATAACCTTTATTCTTTTTATAGTAAATCGCATCGTGAACCTCTGAACCAAAACTTACTGCATAGCCAAAGCCCAGGCCAATCTCTACTGCTTTGATACCCGGAATAGACATTATATTCTGGGTAAGCCTGGCATCCAGCCGCCTGTCAGATTGCGCATAACTGCCTAAGCCCGCAGGCACGCCTTTTGCTGTCACTTCAAAAATGCCTCCTACAGTATCTTTTTTGTTTATCGCTTCCCTGATTTTTTCCAGCATCCCCTGTTTTGTATTTTCGCCTCCGATAGACAATACCCTGCTGGATACCACTACATTGAATTGCCTTAAGAATATTTTGCAAATCGCGCCTATCCCTACTGTCGCCACTGTGCTCCTGGCTGAGGCGCGCTCCAAAACATCCCTTATATCGCTGAATCCGTATTTTAAAAGGCCTGCCAAATCTGCATGCCCTGGTCTTGGGCAAAGCACTTTTTTCAGTTTTTCAATGCTGAAATCTCTGTTCAAAATACAAAGCGCAATAGGGCTGCCCAGAGTCAACCCATGCCTTAACCCGGAGATAATCTGGGCTCTATCTTTCTCAATCTGCATGCGCTTGCCCCTGCCAAATCCCTGCTGCCTGCGCTTTAATTCTTCATTTATCTTCGCTGTGTCTATTTTAAAACCTGCCGGCATCCCTTCTAAGATTGCCACAATTGCCTTACCGTGCGATTCACCTGCACTTAAATATCTTAACATAAGCCCCTCCTATTTATTTCCATAGCCCGCGCCTGTCTTCCCGCGCTTCCTGATACAATTTTAAAAATAAATCTGCATATTTCACATTCGGCGGATAAGTCATCAGGGAAGCGTAACCCTGCTTTATAATCTCGGCGTTAACAAAGGTGCCGTCCTTTAAATAAACATAGGCAAGCAGCCGCTCGTATTTATCGCGCCTCTCCACGTCAAACTCAAGGCTCACGCGCTTACCTTCCACCAGATTTTTGGTGAATTTATAGGCCCGCCTACCTAACTTTTGAATAGTACTGATATCTTGTCTTGTACGCTCGGCATCGCGATAAAGTTTATTAGACTCGTGCATCTCAGGGGTGTCTATGCCGATTAAGCGCACCCTTTCCCCGTTTTCCAGCACAAGGGTATCTCCGTCAACCGCCCTGGTTACCAGAATATCGCTGTAATTATAAGATTTACCAAAGGGCAGAGTGAATTTAGCCTGCTCTGAATTATAAACCAAACCATTGTTTTTATCGCAGGAGCAAAGATTGAACAGCAGGAAAATCCAGACACAGAAAACGCTTATTTTTTTAATTTTTCTCATAAACTCGCCGCCACAAACCCCGCTAATACCACTATATCTTCAGTGCAGAATATTTGGGTTACGCTTCTGTCAAAAAGCATATTTGCATCAGGCCCGAATTCCTCGTCCCCGCGCCAGAGCTTAATCAACACCGGGACTCCCTCAAATGCCCCCAAAACAATAGCAACGTCCGCCTCCATTACTCTTTTAGCAGGCAATCTATCCAAAACCTGTAATAGCCCTTGCGGATTACTTCCGTATTTTCTGATTATCGGCTCAATTGCGCGCTTTTTAAAAGCAGGATAATAACCCTCTATGCCTGATAATTCCCGAAAAGTCAGCCATTCTCCTGTTAAAGCCGGCAGGCCTTTTGTCTTCTGAATGAGATAATGCAGGAGCAGGATTGTTGTAAAATCCTTTGCCGCTACATTACAGGATAAGGAGAGAACCTTCCTAGTTTCTAAGTCAACGTTGTATTCGTCAGCCAGGAATTTAACTGAAAAGTTTTTGTCCGGGTTCAATTCAGCGAGTTCCTCCCAGGCTTTATTTATGGCTATATCGTAAGTCATGGTAATATGATACTATTTTTATTAGATAAATGCAACATTTTAGATTATAATAACCCTATGATATACGACAGGTTCCAGAAGGAAGCAATAGATTATATAAACCAGGGGTTTTCGGTAATAGTCTCTGCGCCTACAGGCGCGGGAAAAACAGCCATTGCCGAACATATCATCACTGCCTCTATCCAAAACAAGATAGGCGTAATCTACACCGCTCCTATCAAAGCCCTCTCCAATCAGAAGTTCCGCGATTTCCAGAAACAGTTCGGAGAAAATATAGGTATCCTCACCGGCGATGTATCTATAAACCCTTCTGCTTCGGTCCTGATTATGACTACCGAGATATTCCGCAACAAGATACTGGATGAGCCTAAGAGTCTTGAAAAATACTCCTGGATTATCTTTGATGAGATACATTATATTGATAACCCTGAGCGCGGCACTGTCTGGGAGGAATCCCTGATATTCCTGCCAGGCCATATGAATCTGCTGGGGCTCTCTGCCACCATCCCCAACATAAAACAGCTGGCTTCCTGGATTGAGTCCATACATAATAAACCAATAAAAACGGTCATTGAAGATAAACGGCCTGTGCCGCTGCATTTCTTCTTCCAGTGCGCGAATGAAATTGTGGATAAAATAGATTACCTTAAGAGACTAAGATACGGCAAGCCGAATAAATTAAATACGCTCATAAATTACCTGCGCCAAAAAGAGGGGCTGCCCTCCATATATTTTGTATTCGGCAGAAGGCGCGCTGAAGAGCTGGCGCATGAATTATCCAACTATAATTTCCTGAATAATAAAGAAAGCCGGCAGATTGCCTCGCTGTTTAATTCCCTCTGCGAGCGCTTTGATTTAAGGAATGAAAGAACCGCCCAGGAACTATATCCGTTAATCCAAAGAGGAATTGCCTATCATCACGCGGGAATGCTGCCTACATTAAAAGAGGTGGTGGAAAGGTTATTTACCAGCCGCCTGTTAAAAGTAATCTTTACCACCGAGACCTTTGCTTTAGGCATAAATATGCCCAGCCGTTCTGTTATGTTCGACGATTTAAGGAAATTTTACGGCCGCTATGTAAGGAATCTAAAAACGCGGGATTTCTACCAGATGGCTGGTCGCGCAGGAAGGCGCGGGCAAGATTTAGAGGGCTTTGTTTATTGCCGCGTAAACCCGCATAAGATAGCTCCCCAGGAAGTGCAGCGTATTATTTTCGGCAAGCCAGAAGAGGTCAGGAGCCAGCTAAACACCTCTTACGCCACTATGCTTAATCTCTATGAAAAATACAGGGAAGAAATATTTAGAATCTACCCCCTCTCATTGCATTATTTCCAATCCCGCAAAAACGAGCAAAAAGAGGCGCTTCGGTTAATTGAAAACAAGCTCAAGCTGCTAAAGGAATTGGGTTATATACACAACGCAGGGTTGACTGAAAAAGGCCGATTTGCCAAAACCGTTTATGGGTATGAATTAATCTTAGCTGAGCTTTATGAGGAGGGAATCCTGGAGCAGTTAGATGAATTCGGTTTGGGTATTCTTGCCGCTGCAACCGTATTTGAGCCGAGGAAAAACCAGCGCTTGCCCGTACTTTCTAAAGCAAGCAAAAGGATAAAAGTCGCCTGCGAAGATATATATGAAAATATAAGGCATAAAGAGCACAGGTACAGGATTTATCCTTTTAGCAAACCCCCTTATTTTCATTTAAGTTCTGCTATAGAAGCGTGGCTGCGCGGCACTAATTTTGATAAAACCCTGCGTTTCACCGATACCGATGAAGGCGAAATGGTGCGGTATTTTAGGATGAGCGTGCAAATCTTACGGGAAATCAACGACGCAAAAGTCGCCTCCCGCATCCTCAAAGAAAAAATCAAGGAAATCATCAGGGTAATAAACCGCGATATCGTGGATGCGGAAAAGCAGCTGCGGGAAGGATAAGAGACAATAACTAAGTACAGCGTATATCTTAATTAGGTTCAAAACGAGCCTGGTTATTGTTTTGTGGAA
>Ga0233423_10000030_pt1 | contig 93623 bp, 87 predicted proteins | sample Watercolumn_Mata_FD_180713 | JGI IMG/M metagenome (GOLD analysis project Ga0233423, IMG submission 180713) | Freshwater microbial communities from Lake Matano, South Sulawesi, Indonesia - Watercolumn_Matano_2014_112_MG | ecosystem: Environmental > Aquatic > Freshwater > Lake | place: Indonesia... | reverse complement strand
TTTGCATAACATCCTCCTTTTCGATGAGTTACACGAAGGGGCCTCCATGTATTCTAACTCAGGATGTTATCTATTGTGCTATGCAGGTACTAACTCAATGCACAATCATTATATAACGTTGATCCGTTGCCTCAAAAGCAGGACATTGCACAGCACGGCAGGTGCCATCCAGACGTGCTGTGCAATGTCCTGCTTTTCCCTTTTTTCTTTCGTCGGAGTATTTTTGTACTTTACAAAAGCAATCAGCAGCCGTTCCCTCTTTGCCTTCCTGGTAGTTCACGCAGTACCCTTTTCAGTCGAATTGCCGATGTGCAATTCGGTATTTCAGACAAGTACGTAAGCTTTCTCAATGCATTATCTGCCGCAGCGCACCGCTCATCCGCTGCCCGTTAGCCCGCGAAAAGGAGGATCCATGCGCTATCAATCAAAGGTAACTATTGGTGGTCTGCCGTTCATCTCAATCGACTTTGGCCCTGATCCCCAAAGAAATGAATTCCGGGGAGTGGCGCGCGGGGTCATAGCGATAGGTGACGTTGCCCTGGGATTTCTTGCCTTGGGTGGTTTCTCTATCGGGGTCATTTCGATCGGGGGATTCGGAATCGGGGTTATCAGTTTGGGAGGCCTCTCAATCGGCCTTCTGGCAAGTCTGGGTGGATTCTCGATCGGTTGGCTTGCCTATGGTGGGCTTGCAATCGGGTATCGCGCATTCGCCGGCCTGGCAATCGGGGCGTATCCCCAGGGAGGCACCGTCATCAGATGGCCATTTTGATTCGCGCTCTATCCAGAATCATCAGGAGCTAACGAAAAGAACTGCAGGCAGAAGGAGAGATCAGGATGAGAAGACTGGTCGTCGGAACTTTCGTAACCATGGACGGCGTCATGCAGGCACCGGGCGGGCCCGATGAGGATCGCGATGGCGGATTCGCGCATGGCGGCTGGCTGGTTCCCCACATCGATGACACGTTCCTGCGCATCATGACCGAGTGGACGAAACAGGCTGGCGCCTTCCTGCCTGGACGCAAGACCTATGAAATGTTCGCAGCGTCCTGGCCCAGGTCCACCGACCCTGCAGACGAGATCGCCGTGGCTCTCAATACCAGACCGAAGTTCGTCGCTTCGCGGACACACTTGATCAGGTCGGCTGGTGCAATTCGCATCTGCTCAGGGGAGACGTGGCCGGGGAAGTCGCAAAGCTCAAGCTCCAGGATGGTGGCGAGATTCAGTTCCACGGCAGCAGCGACCTTCTCCAGACCCTGCTGAAGCACACTCTGATCGACACGCTTCGAATCTGGCAGTTCCCTGTGGTTGTCGGCGCCGGCAAGCGTCTGTTCGGCGAAGGCGCTACCCCGGGCAGTTTCCTGCTGGTCGATACGCAACAGACCGCTTCCGGTGCAGTCCTGCATGTGTACGAACGCGCCGGAGGCCTCAGATACGGAGAAGCGGAAGTCGGTGAGGAACCCGTCGTCTTCGATGACGACACATCACGGACGTGACACACCTGAATCGCCTGACGACCTGTTGAAGAGGACGGTCCGCTCCACTACCGGGCGTTCGGCAGAAAGGAGGATCCCGACATGAACATTGCATTTCTTGGTTATGGCAAGGTGGGAGCTGCATTGGCTGACCACCTGCAACGTGCTGGTCACCATGTTTCGCTCGCGGCAAGGGACCCGGATTCCGGGAGTGTGAAAAAGGCTCTTGCAAGGAATCCGGCGCTGAAGGTTGCCGGGCAGAAGGTTGCTGTCAGTGATGCGGAGGTCGTTTTCCTCGCCACCCCCTTCCAGGCCAACGAAGCCGCGCTCGGAGCTGTTGCCCTGGAGATACGGGGAAAGATTCTCATCGACTGCACGAATCCTGTCGGCGCCAACCTGAGCCACGGACTGAACAATGTGGAGTCCGGTTCGGAGATGGTCCAGAGAACCGTGCCGGAAACAAGGGTAGTGAAGGCGTTTACGATCTACGGTTTCGAGAACTTCGAGGATTCGTCCTATCCCGGCTACAACGTCATGCCGGTGATGATGTATTGCGGCAATGATTCGGGAGCGAAGAAGATCGTCTGCGAGCTGACAGCGCAACTGGGATGGCAGCCCCTCGATGCCGGCGGTCTGGAGCAGGCCCTGCATCTGGAGCACATGACCCTCCTCTGGGTCCGCATGGTTCGCGTGAACGGCCACTCCCCGGACATGGTTTGGGCCATGCTGACGAGGTGAGCGGAGGATGCTTCTGCCGATCAGGACGCTCAACAGGGCTGCACCGGCAAGACGGTGAGAGGGGGCACCGTAGGCACAATCTTGTCCGGATGCCTTTGAGAAGGGACGAAATCGACCTGAAAAAAGCGAAGCATCCTCACGACTTTCAGTGTCGCGGGATGCTTCGTTTCAGCTTGCTTGACAAGCACCTGTCTCCTTTATCTCTCGGTACATCATGCCACGGACAGTCAGAAGGCTCTGTCTGCCCCGACAGGTACCGTCACAGAGCACTTATCTCGGCGGCAGGGGTCTTTCATCGTGACGTCCGGGGCCGTCCCAGCGATCCGGTCTGCCTTCATCGCGACGGTCATCCCGCCGGTCGAAACGGCGATCGTCACGCCTGTTGTATTCATCGTCCCTGAACCGGCGAATCTGTTCGATCCGGTACTTCCTGATCCTCGGAGGCAGTTCGCGAACACGGACAGCCCTCCAGGGACCGTCGTAGCGTCCCGAACGGTACCACTGGCCGTGATCATACAGATAGTTGAAACTGCCGATCCCCTGCTCGGCGAGTCCCTCATGCAGGTCCATGCCCACAGCTCCTACCACCGAGGGCAGGTGAATGCCCGTCTCCGCGAGCTCGGCATCGAACCGCCCATGACCGATTTCATTGCATGGGTATGGGCCCGCAAACCAGTACCTTGCTGGTAGCAGCGGGACCGCCCGGAACCGCGAGGGGAAAACATCGGTTTTCGGATAGAACCATCCTTTGACATCGTATGAAAAAACTGTTTCTGTTTCTGGGTGTGCTGCTTGCGGGCTGCACGGGGGTGCCGGAGGGGATCACCGTCGTCGACGGTTTCAGTCTCGACCGCTATCTCGGCACCTGGTACGAGATAGCCCGAATCGACAACTCGTTCGAAAAGAACCTCGGTCAGGTTTCTGCAGCGTACACGCTCCGGGAAGACGGAAGAGTCAGGGTCGTGAACCGTGGCTACGATGCACGGAAAGGGGAGTGGCGTTCCATCGAAGGCAGGGCAAGTTTTGCAGGAGACACAGGCAGGGGGGGCGCTGAAGGTCTCCTTTTTCGGGCCGTTCTACGCAAGCTACAACGTGGTCGCCCTCGACAGGGAGAACTATGCCTGGGCTCTGGTGTGCAGTAACAGGAAGTCGCTCTTCTGGATTCTTGCCCGAAAGCCGGAAATGGACCCCGCCCTTCTCCGGCAGCTTGTCGCCAGGGCGGATTCGCTCGGCTTCGAAACGGGCGGCCTGCTGTATCTTGCGGAAAAACGGCCGTGAACGGTCACTTTATCCTGCTTGCCCTTGCCGGTCTGACCTGTTTCCTCCTCTTTTCCTTAACGTGACTGAGCGACCGGAACCGGCTTGTGCGCTGTTCCGGCGGTCGACGGCGCAACCTCCGGGCGCGGTCAGAATATTTGCGATTATTTCGTAAATTCCGCCTTTACGGACTGCCATACCTTTTCATCTAAATCATTCTGCACATGTCTGATCCTGTCATCAAGCGGGCACTTGTCTCTGTTTCCGACAAAACCGGTATCGTGGATTTCTGCCGGGAGCTTTCCGGCCTGGGTGTCGAGATCTTCTCGACGGGCGGAACCCTGAAAACCCTTCAGGACGCCGGTATAGCCGCTGCCTCCATTTCAACCATCACCGGATTTCCTGAAATAATGGACGGCAGGGTGAAGACGCTGCATCCGAAAATCCACGGCGGCCTGCTTGCCGTCCGCGATAACGCCGACCATGTGAAACAGGCACAGGATAACGGTATCGGGTTCATCGACATGGTGGTGGTGAACCTCTATCCGTTTGAAGCCACGGTGGCAAGGCCGGACGTGACCTTCGAGGATGCCATCGAGAACATCGACATCGGCGGTCCTTCCATGCTTCGCAGTGCAGCGAAAAACAACGAGTCGGTGACCGTCCTGACTGACAGCGCTGATTACGCGCAGGTGCTCGACGAGATGCGTGCGAACGGCGGGGCCACGAAGCGGGAAACCCGCCTCCTGCTTGCCCGCAAGGTGTTCGAGCTGACCTCCCGCTACGACCGGGCGATCGCGTCCTATCTCGTCGGCGCTGAAGAGGGCCCGGAGCCGGAAGGTGCGGCTGAAAATATCACGGTTTCGCTTGAAAAGGAACTCGACATGCGCTATGGCGAGAATCCTCACCAGAGCGCAGGGTTCTATAAAATGACCGACAGCGAGGGCAGTCGTTCGTTCGGCGCATGTTTCGAGAAGCTGCACGGCAAGGAGCTGTCGTACAACAACATGCTCGACATCGCCGCGGCCACCGGTCTCATCGAGGAGTTCCGCGGCGAGGATCCTTCGGTGGTGATCATCAAGCACACCAACCCGTGCGGCGTTGCACAGGCTCCGACCCTGGTCGAGGCTTACCGCAGGGCGTTCTCTACCGATACGCAGGCTCCGTTCGGAGGCATCATCTCCTTCAACAGGCCGCTCGACATGGAGGCCGCCGTTGCGGTGAACGAGATCTTCACCGAGATCCTCATCGCTCCCGCATTCGGGGAAGGCGTGCTCGACCTGCTGATGAAGAAGAAGGATCGCAGGCTCGTTCTGCAGAAGAAACCCCTTCCGAAAGGGGGATGGGAGTTCAAGTCGACGCCGTTCGGCATGCTTGTTCAGGAACGCGATGCCAGGATCGTGGCGGTCGAGGACCTGAAGGTGGTCACCAGACGCCAGCCTAGCGAAGAGGAGCTGTCGAACCTCATGTTTGCCTGGAAGATCTGCAAGCACATCAAGTCGAACACCATTCTGTACGTGAAGAACCGCCAGACCTACGGCGTGGGCGCGGGGCAGATGTCGCGCGTCGATTCATCGAAGATCGCACGATGGAAGGCTTCTGAGGTCAATCTCGATCTGAACGGATCGGTTGTTGCTTCAGACGCGTTCTTCCCGTTCGCCGACGGTCTGCTTGCCGCCGCCGAAGCCGGTGTGACCGCCGTGATCCAGCCGGGCGGCTCCATCAGGGACAACGAGGTGATCGAGGCCGCCGATGCCAACAATCTGGCTATGGTGTTCACCGGGATGAGGCATTTCAAGCACTGACGTCTGATACTCGCGCCCTTGTACAGGGGCTTGGCCGAGGAACGGATCATCCCGTCAGTCATGCAGACTGCACAGAAAAAAGCTATCTGGAAGGGTAGCTTTTTTCGTTGTTACGGCTTTACGGATCGGGATGCCGTGTTGTTTTTTACCGCCCGGGCGTTGCGTTTGAGCCGCCTGAGGCCGATGCGGTAGACGGGTGTTCCGAAAAAGAGTTTCCGGAACCCTGAATTGGTCAGCTTCAGGATGTCGTCGGGCGTCAGGTCGAGCAGTTCCTTTTTCAGCGTAAAAAGGCTTTCAGGTGCAGGTTTGCGCGATTCGTTGGCCGGGCACGCTTCCTGGCAGAGATCGCAGCCGAAAAGCCACTCCCCAACCATGTGCGACTCCTCGGTCGTGAACTCCCGTTTCAGTTCGATGGTGAGATAAGAGATGCAGCGACGGGAGTCAAGCTTTCCCGGCTCAAGGAGCGCACCTGTCGGGCAACGGTCGAGGCAGTTCCTGCAGGCGCCGCACCGGTTTGGCAGCGCTTTTCTCTCTTCGCGGATTTCACGGTCGATGAGGATTTCGCCGAGAAATACCCAGGAGCCGTGCGCGGAGGTCAGGCAGAGGGTGTTGTTCCCCGTCCTGCCGATACCGGCGCTTTCCGCCCAGGCTTTTTCGAAGACCGGAGAACTGTCCACGGTGATGGCTGCCGCCAACGGTCCGGGCAGGATCGTGCGGATGCATGCCAGCAGCGCCTCGAGCCGTTGGCGGACTACACGGTGGTAGTCGTCAATTACGGCGTACCGGGAGATGCGCAATGATCCGGCCGATGCGGGAGCATGGTATTCGGGCATGTTGTAGCCGATCGCTGCGGAGATGACGGTTTTTGCGCCTGGCAGCAGCCTGGATGGATCGCTGCGTTCTCCGATGCCTGTTTCAAGATAATGCATCTGGCCGTGCCGGCCGTCGGCAAGCATGCTGCCGAGGTGTTCAAGCGCCTTTTCCTGCCGTATCGGCGGGGAAAATCCGACCGATGCAAAACCGAGGCGCAATGCTTCGCGACGGATCAGGATGGCGGTATGGTCATTGGACGACGCCATGGGCGGGCACGCTGTTTGTGGCTGTTCAGTTGCCTGAGAGACTATTTATCGTTAAATTATACACTTCGATCTGTTCTCCAAACGCTACTCCGCGGGTCTCGGGTCCGCCTCTCATTCATGGAACGTCGCGAGTTTTTCAGGAAAGTGCTTTCAAGAACCGGTATCGGGGCAGGGGCTGTTGCCGCCGCCGTGACCGGTGCCGTGGGATTTTTCCAGCCGAGAAAGGAGCTGTATCGTTTGGGAGGTGCCGCTGACCGGGGCGGTGACCGCCTGCCGTCCCCGAAAAACGCTGTCGTGGTGGGCGGAGGGCTTGCGGGCATCAGCTCGGCGCTCGAACTTGCCCGGCGGGGGTTCAGGGTCACGCTGGTGGAGTCGTCTCCCTCGCTCGGGGGAAAGCTTACCGGCTGGGACATCGATGCGCTTGGCGAGCGTTTTCCTGTGGAACATGGCTTCCACGGGTTTTTCGACCAGTACTACAACCTGAACGAGATGTTCGCCTTTGCGGGAGTGAAGGAGCGTGTTTTCGATCCTGCACCCGGCTATCCCGTCCTTTTCAGCGGGAGACCTGAAGAGGTGTACGGGCAGACGCCGAAATGGTTTCCTTTCAACGTTCTTTCCGTGGTGGGACAGTCCCGTTCACTCGATATCGCTTCCTTACTCAGGAATTACCGCGGTCTCTGGCCGGTGATCGGCATGTTCCGGTACGACTACGGGAATACCTTCAGGGAGTATGACGCCATCGACTTCATGACCTACTGCCGCAAGGGTGAAATTCTTCCGGCGTTTGTCGATACCGTCCTGCATCCGTTCGCAGACGCTACTATGAACCGCACCGAGGTGCTTTCGGCTGCTGAGGCCATCAGGTATTTTCATTTCTATTTTATGGGCAGTCCTGAAGGACTGTCGTTCAGGATCACGAACCGCGACTGCATGACGGCACTTGTCGATCCGCTCGAAGCGAAACTTCGCGAACTTGGTGTCACGGTGCTCAAAGGGCAGAGAGCGGTGAAACTGCATTGCTCGAACGGAAAGGTGACCGGTGTCGAACTGCAGGCCGGAAGCGGCGTGAGCGGCATGGCATTCCGTCAGACCGGTACGGTTGCCGTTCCTGAAAAGAGGTGGACAGCGCTGCAGACGGATACGGGTGTGCCGGTCATCGCAACACGCGAAGGCGGACGGTTGAAGGCGTTCGATGCACGGTGCACGCATATGGGGTGCCCGGTAACGTACGATCCGCAAACAGGCGGATTCTACTGCCCCTGCCATGCCGGTCGGTTCGATGCCGCCGGCAATCCTGTGGGCGGTCCGCCCCAGGCGCCGCTTGCCGTGCTCGACGCGGCCGAAGAGCATGGCGTTCTTGTCTTCAGGTCTTCCGGGCAAGCATCAGGCATTCAGGGAGAGATGCTGGATGCGGAGTATTTTGTTGTGGCTTCCGACGTCAGGGGGACACGCGAGCTTATCCGCGGGTCCGGACTCGGCATGCCGGCGCTGGAATTTTCCGTTGCATCGCTCGGAGAGGCCGATCCCTACGCGGTGTACCGGCTCTGGCTCGACCGTCCGGTCTTATCCGCTGATTTTCCTTTCTATACGGTCTCGGGGTACACCTATACCGACTCCATCTCGATCTATTCGGATTTCCAGGAACCGTTCATCTCATGGGCCAAAAAGCAGGGTGGAAGCGTGGTGGAGCTGCACGCCTACGCCATCGCTCCTGGCGATGTGAAGCCTGAACCGGTCATCAGGGCTGCCATGAAGGAGGAATTCCACAGGATGTTCCCTGAAACCAGGGGCGCCACAGTCCTGCATGAGCTGTACATGCAGCAGTCGAACTTCACGAGGTGGGCGCCCGGCGACCACAGTCGCAGACCCGGCGTGGAAACACCCTTTTCAAATCTGTTTCTTGCCGGCGACTGGGTGCGCGTGGACGCGCCGGTCTTTCTCATGGAGGCAGCCGCATTCACCGGGCGCATGGCAGCCAACGCGATTTTTCGCCAGGAGAACCTGAGAGCAACTCCTTTGCCTATTGTGCCGATGGAAGGGATTTTTGCCTGAGCGGTCTGAGCGGGTCGTAACCTGTTGCTCAGATGGAATGCCAAAACAGATTCCGCGTGGAAAGAGGTTGTTCTTAGGGGTAGCTTCTCAGGGTTTTCAGCAGTTCCTTTCTGTTGCCGGCCCGCAGGACGCGGGCTTTCCACTGGCTGTCCGATGCGATCCTGCTGATGATGCCAAGCAGCCTGACATGGCTGTTCGGGTCTGAAAGCGGTGAGAGGATGAGAAACATGATCCTTGCGGTGTTGCTCGAGTTCGGATCGTAGATGCCGATCTTGCTGATGCCTATGGCGACGAGCGGTTTGTTGAGGCGATCGATCCGGGCGTGCGGGATGGCGATATCCTCGCCGATGAAGGTGCTTCCCTGCTGCTCCCGCTCCAGAATGCATCGCATGGCTTCCTGTTCGTCGATCTCGGGCGCAAGCCTGCAGCATTCATGCAGCAGTGCCCGGAAAGCCTGCTCTTTTTCCACAACGTGTTCCCAGAGGAGCGGTTGTGCATTCCTGACCAGCTCTTTCCAGTTCTGCCCGGGCTTGCTTCCCTGCTGCAGCAGGCTTTTTCTGATGTCGGAAAGTGCGGGAATACCCTGCGTTCGGAGTGACGTCGTCGCCTCTTCCTCTTTGGTGTCGAGCACGATCACGCTGGCTCCCCGGCATTCTGCGATCAACCGTTCGACGATGGTTTTCCTTCCCAGGAAACGCTTCCATACCGGCAGTTTCCGGCCGGAGTTGCCGATGATGATGTGACCGACCCGGTATTCGTGCGCGAACTGCAGGATGGTTTTCACCACATCGTCCCCCTTGTAGGTGAAGACCGTTGCTCCGAGGTTCTGGGCAAGGGTGAGGGTGTTTGAAAGCATGCGCTGGACGGAGGGTTCGATGACGGCGGGGTTTTCGGCAAAGGTCCGGACATAGACGGCATACCAGTTGCGGTTGAGCCGTCCGGCGATTCTCGACGCGTAGCGCAGGATGGTTTCGCAGTTCCGGCTTTTCGAACTGAGGCAGACCATGAGCTGGTCGGGGTTCGACTGCGGCTCTTCGAGCGGTACGCTGCGGCGGCGGGAATCGATCTGTGCGGCAAGTTCCCTCAGGGAGAGCTCCCTGAGCTGTTCGAGGTTCTCGCTCCTGAAGAAGTTGGCAAGCGCGGTTTCCGTGCGTTCGGGGATGTACACCCTGCCCTCTTTCAGCCGCTGCCGGAGATCGTCGGTGGTGCAGTCCACGTTGACGAGCTGGTCGGCCATCGCGAGAATTCGGTCCGGCACCCGTTCCCTCACCTTTATGCCGGTTGCCTGTTCCACGGTTTCGTAGAGACTTTCGAGGTGCTGGATGTTCAGCGTTGAAATCACGTGAATGCCGGCGGCAAGAATTTCCTCGACGTCTTCATACCGCTTGGCGTTCCGGTTGCCCGGCGCATTGGTGTGCGCGAGTTCATCGACAAGAACCACGGAGGGCTGCCGCTGGAGAATGGCGTCGATATCCATTTCGGTGATCTCCATGCCCCGGTACACCACGGTTTTTCGCGCAACGCTCTCGATGCCCTGAAGCAGAACAGCCGTCTCTTTCCTGCCGTGGGTTTCCACGATTCCCGCAACGACATCGATACCGTTTTCTTTCATCCTCCCGGCCTCCTGAAGCATCTGGAAGGTCTTGCCCACCCCCGCAGAGTAGCCGAGATAGATTTTCAGCTTTCCCCTCCGGGATCGCTGGATAAGCCTCAGGAAACTGTCGGGACGGTTGTTCTCCATGGTCTTTCTTTTCTTGTCAGCTGAAACCTGTTCATTGCAACCGGTCAAGAGCGCAATTCAGCAGCAGGACGTTGAAGAGCTGCTCACCGAGGAAAGGTACGGTGATTTTTCCGTTTTCCGGACTGTTGAGGATGCGCATCACGTCGTCGACGGAAATTCCCCTTGCCTTGGCGATTCTCGGTGCCTGGAATCTCGCAGAAGCAAGGGAGATATGCGGATCGAGGCCGCTGCCCGATGCGGTAACGAGATCTGCCGGGACTTTTTCGTCCGGTTCCGGGGCAAGGGCTGCAAGCATCTTCTCTGTTTTGTCCCGCATGGCCGCAGATGCCGGCGACAGGTTGCTGCCGCCGGATCCGGCAGCGTTCCAGGATACCGCCGAGGGACGTGGCCAGAAATATTCCGGACGGATGAACTGCTGGGCAACGAGCCTGCTGCCGATAACCTGACCCTTTTCGGAATAGACAAGGGAACCTGAAGAGGATTCGGGGAAGAGTCTGCCTGCCAGGTAGACTGCTCCGGTATACAGCACGCTGCAGGCAAAGACGGTGAGAGGAAGAATACGGAACGATGCGGCCAGTTCCCGGAGGAGATTTCCTCCTGATAGCGCTGTTTTCATGGTTGCTTGTCAGTTTGTTTATACAAGACCGGTCAAGGCGATAGCCATATCGATCAGCTTGATGCCGATAAACGGCGCGACCACCCCTCCAACGCCGTAAATGAGGAGGTTTTTCCGGAGCATGGCGTCGGCGCCCATGGGACGGTACCGGACCCCTTTGATTGCAACCGGTATGAGGAGCGGGATGATGACGGCGTTGAAGATCAGTGACGAGAGAATCGCGCTTTCGGGCGACGCAAGGCGCATGATGTTGAGCACGCCGAGTCCCGGAATCGCCAGCTCGAACATGGCCGGAATGATGGCGAAGTACTTGGCGACGTCGTTGGCAATGGAAAAGGTGGTCAGTGCTCCCCTGGTCATCAGCAGCTGCTTGCCGATTTCAATGATCTCGATGAGTTTCGTGGGATCGCTGTCGAGATCAACCATGTTGCCGGCCTCCTTGGCGGCCTGCGTTCCGGAGTTCATGGCTACCCCGATATCCGCCTGTGCAAGCGCAGGAGCGTCGTTGGTGCCGTCTCCCATCATGGCGAGCAGGCGTCCCTGTGCCTGTTCCCTGCGGATGTACTGCAGCTTGTCTTCCGGACGGGCTTCGGCGATGAAATCGTCAACGCCGGCCTCCTTTGCGATGGCTTCCGCGGTCAGGGGGTTGTCGCCGGTTACCATGACGATGCGCAGTCCCATGGAGCGCAGACGCGAAAAACGGTCGGCAATGCCCGGCTTGAGGATGTCGGAAAGTGCTACGACACCGAAAATGTCGCTGTCTTCGGCAACAACGATCGGGGTCATACCGCTGCGTGCCACATCGGAAACCGTTTTCTGCAGTTGTTCGAGGATGGCGCCTTCTGCCTTTCTGACATGGCTGATGATCGCGTCCGGAGCACCCTTGCGCAGGGAGCGTCCGTCCGGCATATCGATGCCGCTCAGCCGGGACTGTGCCGAAAATGCGATAATTCTTGCATCACGTATCTCTTCGGCCGGATGTCCCAGCTCCTTTTCGGCGAGGACGACGATGGATTTGCCTTCCGGAGTCTGATCCCCGAACGATGCCTGCATGGCGGTTTCGGCAAGCTTTTCCCGACTGATGCCCGGCAGCGGAAAGTAGTCGCTCGCCTGCCGGTTGCCGATGGTGATGGTGCCGGTCTTGTCGAGCAGCAGCGTGTCGATGTCGCCGGCAAGCTCGACCGCCTTGCCGCTTTTTGCCAGCACGTTGGCCGAAAGCGCCCGGTCCATGCCGGCCAGTCCGATAGCGGCCAGAAGTGCGCCGATCGTGGTCGGGATGAGGCACACCAGCAGTGCGACCAGGGTGGGCACCGGTATCGTCATACCGAAATACTTCCCGATCGGCAGGAGAGAACCGGTGACCAGCAGGAACGCAAGGGTCAGTCCTGCAAGGGTGACGGTCAGGGCAAGCTCGTTTGGCGTTTTCTGCCGCACGGCACCTTCGACGAGGGCGATCATCCTGTCGAGGAAGGTGTTTCCCGCCGACACGGAAATGCGGATCACGATGCGGTCCGATAGAACCTTCGTTCCGCCTACCACTCCCGAGCGGTCACCACCGGCTTCCCGCACCACCGGTGCCGATTCTCCGGTAATGGCGGATTCATCCACCATGGCTGCGCCCTCGATGATCTCTCCGTCTCCCGGAATGATCTCCCCTGCAAGCACGATGACCAGGTCGCCCTCCTCCAGTTCGTCGGAATTCACGGATTGTTCACGACCGTCCGTCACTTTTCTTGCCACGGTATTGCGGCGTGTGCGCCTGAGACTGTCCGTCTGGGCCTTGCCCCGTGCTTCGGCAAGCGCTTCGGCAAAGTTCGAGAACAGGACGGTCATCCACAGGATGACGGCGACCGCAACGGTATAGCCGAGATGTCCTGCACCGTCAAGTGCATGAGTTGCGGCAATAAGTGTCGTCAGTACGGCTCCGGCTTCGGTAACGAACATGACCGGGTTTTTCGCCATGGACCGTGGATCGAGCATCACGACAGAACGTCCAAGGGCTGCTGTTACAAGCTGTCTTTCAAAAAGCGAGGAGGTTCTTGCCTTGCGGCGTCCTGATTTCGCCTGTTCATAGGTATCCGGCAGGAACGTGCGGTTTGTCATGGTTTCACGATAGGTTGGTTGGTAAATTTCCTTTCCTCACTGGCGGAGTGCGGAAAGATGGTCTGCAACGGGTCCGAGCACGGCAACCGGCAGGAACAGGAGTGCTCCGATGAAAACCACGCTGCCGAGTATGATGAGGCCGAACAGCAGGGTATCGGTCCGCAGCGTGCCGGCGGTTATGGGAACCGGTTTTTTCGACGCCATCGATCCGGCAATCGCAAGGGGGAGAATGATCGGGATATAGCGCGCCAGGAGCATGACGATACCGGTGGCGATGTTCCACGGGACGGTGTTGTCTCCGAGCCCCTCGAATCCCGAACCGTTGTTTGCGGCTGCAGACGTGAATTCGTAGAGGATTTCGGTGAATCCATGTGCTCCGCTGTTCAGCACGGTTGCCGTGCCTGCCGGAGTAGCCGCGAAAAGCGCTGTTCCGCCGAGGATCAGGGCTGGATGGACCAGCAGCGCAAGCAGGGCAAGCGTCATTTCCCGTGTTTCGACTTTCCGCCCGAAATATTCGGGCGTACGTCCAACCATCATGCCGCAGATGAAGACGCCGATGATGATGAAAATGAAGAGGTTGATGATGCCGACGCCGACACCGCCGAACACCACGTTGATCCACATGCCGGCCAGCGGTATGAGGCCGGTCAGCGGGTTGAGGCTGTCGTGCATGCAGTTGACCGAGCCGTTGCTGGTGGCGGTCGTCAAGGCTGCCCAGAGGGGGCCGGCTCCGGCGCCGAAACGCAATTCCTTGCCCTCGAGATTGGGGGCAACGTCTACGGGAAGCCCCGCAAGGGCTGCAGCAGGCGCACTTTCAAGCCAGAACGCGAAAGCGGCCTTCACAAGCAGGAGCGCCAGCATCACCGAGAAAATTACCGCGCCGTCGCGCATGCGGCCCGTGATGCGTCCGAACATCCAGACCGCCGCCATGGGAATCATGACAATGCTCATGCATTCCACGATGTTGGTGTAGAAGGAGGGGTTCTCGAATGGATGGGTGGAGTTGGAGCCGAAATAACCGCCCCCGTTGGTGCCGAGCTGCTTGATAGCCACCATGGCGGCTACAGGCCCGCGGGCTATGGATTGCGTCGCCCCCTCGAGGGTTCGGGCTGCCGCAGCGCCTTCGAAGGTCATCGGCAACTCCTCCGGCAATGAGGACGATCGCAACGAGCAGGGCGAGAGGCAGCAGCACGAAACAGGTTGTGCGAAGGAGGTCGATGTGGAAATTGCCGACAGTTTTCTTTCCGCTCAGTGCCCGGGCAAGGGCGGCAAGACATGCGATTCCTGTGGCAGCCGATACAAACTGCAGCCACATCAGACCGGCAAGCTGGGAGAAATAGCTCATGGCGGCCTCACCCGAGTAGTGCTGGAGGTTGGTGTTCGTGACGAACGATGCTGCCGTGTTGAAGATCAGGCTCGCCTCCAGCGCTCCTTTTGCATCAGGGTTCAGCGGAAGCCACTGCTGCAGTGCAAGCATCAGGGTTACGAATGCGAACATGAGCGCGTTGAACATCAGCATGGAGACGAGGTACTCTTTCCAGTCCTGTTCCCGGGCGAGGGCGTTTCCTCCGATTTTTCCGAAGAGTTCCGATGTCCTCTTTCCGTAGCGGGACGTGCCGTCTGGCTCGATCAGTTGCGCCATGGCCTTTCCGAGCGGCCAGGAAAGCACGGCGGGAATGATGAGGGCAAGCAGGAGTAACGGATCCATGAGGCAATGATGTTAGAATTTTTCGGGATGGATGATTGCGTAGACCAGGTAACCCGTAGTGGCGATGAAGACGATGAGGACGGCGATATCCATCTCAGCCTCCGATGTGAAAGATGATACCGGCCAGAGCAGCCAGTCCGGCGATGCCGAGAAAAATCAGGATGCCGAGATACAGCGCCTGGTAAACGTTCATGACTGCAGGTGTTTTGTTGTGCATGGCTGTCCGGTGAAATTATGCCCTCCGTACGGGCAGGGTGAACGAGAAAACGGATCCTTTTCCGGGAGTGCTTTCCGCATCGACAGATCCTCCGTGCGCCTCCACGATTTCCTTGACGATCGAGAGTCCGAGGCCGATGCCGTTTTTCTCCCGCTGTCCGGGAACCCGGTAGAACGGCTCGAAAAGGTGCTCTATATGTTCTTTGGCAATGCCGGTTCCCGTGTCTTCAACCGAGAATCTCACGGTCCCGTCATCTTCGCGGGCACTCATCGATATGGAGCCTCCGGCGGACGTGAAACGCAGCGCGTTGGAGAGCAGATTTGCAAAAACATGCATGATGCTTTGCCGGTCGGCCATCACCTCCGGCAGGGTTTCGGGGATCCTGTTCAGCATGGTTACTCCCTGATCACGGGCAGCCACAAGAAACGGTTCCATGCCTTCCGCACCAATGCTGCAGGGTGAAATTCTGCGAAGATCCAGATGTGCCTTGCCGGCTTCGATCCGGTTGATGTCGAGCAGATCGTCGAGAATATGCACCAGGCGCTCGCTTTCTTCGCGTGCGGCCAGCAGCAGGTCGGCCTGCTGCTCGTTGAGGTGCCCGGTGCGTTCCTCGAGCAGCAGGTGGATGGACATTCTCAGCGCTGTCAGGGGAGTGCGCAACTGGTGTGAAACCGTTGCTATGACGCTGCGCTTCAGTTCGAGCTGTTCATGCACCTGCGTGACATCCCTGAATATCAGTGCTGTTCCGGAACTCTCGTCATTATCGGGTCCGGAAGGAATGGGAACGATCGTGGGCTGGAAGAAGAACTCCCGGTTATCGGCAAAATGCTGGATGTACTTTCCGTTTTTTCCGGAATCGGTGTTGCTGCTCTGCCGCAATGCGCCGACAAGCAGCTCTTCCATCCAGGGATATCCCAGGTCATGGACGTTGCTGCCGGGCTTCATGCCGAAATAGCGTTCCGCACTCTCGGTTGCAATATCGATGCGGCCGTCCGGATCAAATACGGCAACAGGCAGGGGAAGGGTTCTGAAGACATCCTGCAGGGTTTTTCTCGTGCGCAGCAGAATCTGGCTGTCCGCTTTCCTGATTCTGCGCAAGGTTGTCGCCATTTCGTTGAACGAGCGGGAAAGCTGTCCGATCTCGTCGTTCGACGAGATGTCGAGCGAGAGGTCGAGGTTGCCTTTGCTGATCTCCTGGGCTGAAACGATCAGTTTCCGGATCGGCATGAGAATCCACCGGTTTGACTGAAAGCTGAAGAGCATGGCGAGCACCGCGCTTGCGGCTATTGCCGCCAGCATGGTGTTGTGCGCCGATGCTGCAAGGTTTCTTGCATTGTCATTCGCCTCGTTCATGTTTGCCTGGTTCATGTCGAGTATCGCTCCTGCATATTGTTTGATCTCACGGAACAAAGGCAAGAGGGTCGAGAAATAGTAGTGCTGCCTTTCCAGCAGCGGACGCTGTGGATCAGTTACCCGGGCGATAACGGTGGAATATTTCCGGAACAGGGTTCTGATTCGCATGGCCTTTTCATGCTCGCCAGGCAGGGTGATATTATCGAGTTCTGTATGCAATGCTTTTTCAAAATGCTGTTCATGCTGCCTGATGTTGCGGATTCCGTCTTCGTAATGACCTGCAAAGGTGAACAGGACGCCGCTGTCGATCCGTTCGAGAGACTCGGTCATCTCCTGGCACGCGATCACGCTCCGGTAATTCTGCTTGAGAATGACGTCGATGGCTTCTCCAAGCGTATCGATCTGCCTGATCGTGAGTATTCCCATGGCGACGACGATCAGGAGCAGGCTCCCGAAGCCGAGCGCAAGTTTTTGCCTAAGTCCAATCATGTAGGTCTCTGGATGTTTTAAACCAAATAGCGTGCCAATGCAGGAACTCCTTTTATATCAACGAAAAAGCGGGAATGCAGGTTGCATGGGTCTTGGAAAAAACAAGGAATGGGGAAAACGGCATTGCATTTTTCAATGCGGTTTCATGACTCTTCAGAAGAGAGAAGTGCAAACACTCACACCTTGATCGGCAGGATCAGAAAGGGGATGCCATGAACGTAGAGGTTCTGCTGTACGGCAAAAACCGTGTAGTTGTGGAGCCAGCGGTCCATCAGGGATTCTTTGGTGAATACGAGCTGCCCGCCGAAAAAGACGATATTGGGGAAGCGGGAGGTGATGTCGGGGACCAGCCTGTTGATCTCTTCGACGACTTCGGTGCCGATGGATACATGGGCCTCGGCATAGTAACCGTGCTCTCTCATGTAGTCGACATATTTGGATGTTTCGTTGCGTACGAAGTTGCCGAGATTGCCGATTTCATCGGCTCCCTTGAAATTTCCGGCATCGATGGATCCGATCTCGACGAACACGTAGTTCCGGTAGCTTTCGCCGAACAGCCGGAAGACGCTGAAAAGGGTATGCAGCCCGAGGCCGTTGAATCCGTTCACCAGAATCGCTGCGGTTTTGGCTGCCGGATCGAAAGCCGGCATCGGGCAGGCCCCTGGACTGTTCTTGTCGCAGACATCCTTGCCGGTAAGAACGGCCGCTTCAACAATGACATCGAGCCGTTTGAGCGTGTCGTAGGTCTTTTTGTAATGAGCCTTGATAACGAAGGCCCCCAGGACAAGCAGTCCGGTGATCACGATGGTGACCCATCCTCCCTCATGGAATTTGAGAATCAGCACGGTCAGCAGGATGAAGCTCGTCAGTACCAGACCGATGCCATTCACGGCAAGCTTGCTTGCCCACTTTTTTTCTGCTTTCCGTTTCTCCCACCAGTGTTTCACCATGCCAAGCTGCGAGAGGGTGAAGGTGATAAAGACGTTGATACTGTACAGCACGATGAGAAACTCCACCGATCCTCTCGAGAGCACCATCATAACCAGTGACGCAGTGCCCATGAGAAGGATGCCTTTTTCCGTAACCAGCCAGTCGCTGAGCATCGCAAAACGGGATGGCAGCCCTTTGTCGAGCGCCATGTTCGCCAGCACCCTCGGCCCGTCGAGGAAACCGGTCTGGGCGGCAATGAAGAGCAGCACCGCTTCGGAAAACAGGGTTGTCCAGACAAAGGCCGTGCCGGAATGCCCCGATCACGAAGAGACGATGTTTTCGAAGAGAATCGCATTCAGGGTTTTGCCGTGTGTTTCACGGACTTCGAACAGGATGTACGCGAACATCAGTCCCATGACCGTAACGGAAAGCGAAACAGCCATGTATGTCATTGTTTTCTTTGCTGTTGCGACTCTCGGTTCCCGCAGAACGGGAAGCCCGTTACTGACAGCCTCGATACCGGTGAACGTTCCCGCGCCCAGACTGTAGGCTTTCAGGATAAGGAACAGTACCCCGGAGTAACCAAGGGTGCTGACCGAAGAGGCAAGCTCACTGCCGGTTTCGCGGTATACGGTTCCGAAATCCGCCATATGGGCAAGCACGGTATAGGTGATGGCGATGAAATGGGTGACAACGAACAGCAGGAATACCGGAACAAGCGGGACAACCGCTTCCCTGATGCCCCGAAGGTTCAGAACAAGCAGAACCGTAACGCCAAGCACGGCGAACCATAGTTTGTAGCCGAGCAGCTCCAGGGGAAGAAAGCTGAAGATTGCGTCAGCTCCGCTGGCGACCGAAATGGTGATGGTCAGCACGTAGTCGATAAGCAGCGCGCTGCCGGAAATGACACCTATTTCCGGCGAAAGCAGCTTGCTTGCCACAAGATAGCCCCCCTCCGTAAGGAAAGAGTTCGATGATGTGCGAGTAGCTGGAGGCGATGATCAGGATGGTTATGCCGGTTGCGATGGCGACAAAGATGCCGAGGGCAGGATGGCCGGCAAGCGCCTTGAACGCTTCGGCGGGTCCGTAACAGGAAGAGGAAAGGCCGTCCGAACCCAGCCCGACCCAGGCGAGAAATGCGGAGAGCGCAAGTTTGTGGAAAATGTTGTGGTCGCGAAAATCCCGGCTTTTTCCGAGAATGAATGTCTTGATGCGTTTGATGATATGGTAACCGGCCATGGCAGACAGACGATGATTATCCGGATGGCGGCCCGAAAACTGTCCGGGGAAGCTGGCTATGCATGTCCGGACCCGGATGCGGGCTTGCCGTCATCGGTGTTCTACCAAAAAACTTACTGAAAGTGCAGGCGGGAACATCTTGCAGAAAGCAATGGAATGCCTCGAAGTGCATTGAAATTCATTGAATTTTGCAATGCCGGTCCATTCGGTCAGTTCAGACCCCGTATTGTTTCCGCTTCCGCCACAGTGTGGCCTGATCGATACCGAGAATCTCGGCGGCTTCCTGGAGGGATTTTGCCGAAGCGAGAATGCTCCGGATATGGTTCTCCTCGATGACATCCAGAGGCAGCAGATCTCCGATGCGCACAGGCAGTGTTTGTTTCATGATGGTTTCAGGCAGCAGTTCTTCGCTGATCTGGCCTTTTTTGCCGAGAATGACCGCCCGCTCGACGACGTTGCGAAGTTCCCTGATGTTGCCGGGCCAGGCATAGGTCTTGAGGGCCTGCATGGCTTTATCTGAAAAACCGGAGAACGACTTGTGGTTCTGAGCGGAGAAGAACTTCAGCATATTTCCGGCAAGCAGTTCCACATCCTCCGGTCTTCCCGAAAGCGGGGGGAGATCAATCTGAATCACGTTCAGCCGGTAGAAAAGGTCTTCCCGGAAACGTCCTTCCCCGACCGCTTTTTCGAGGTCCATGTTTGTCGCGGCAATGATCCTGACGTCGGCTTTTCTGGTGTGGTGATCGCCGACCCGTTCGTATTCGCGGTCCTGGATGAAACGCAGGAGTTTCGGCTGGATCGAGAGCGGCAGGTCGCCGATCTCGTCGAGGAACAGCGTGCCACCTTCGCAGGATGCAACCCTTCCCGGATTTTCCCGAACGGCTCCCGTGAATGCGCCTTTCGTATGGCCGAAAAGCTCGCTTTCGAGCAGTTCCGGGCTCAGGGAAGGGCATGAGATGATGCCGAAAGGTTTTAAGGCCCGGTGGCTCCAGGTATGGATTGAGCGGGCCAGAACGGTTTTTCCTGTTCCGCTCGGTCCGCGCAGCAATACGACGGCTTCCGAGGATGCTACCTGGCGAGCAAGTTCCATCGCCCGCTGCATGGATGAATAGCGGGAAGCAAGGTACACTTCTGGATGAATCCGGTTCAGGTCTTCCTGCATGGTTGCGATACGGTTTTCCATCTCGCAGAGTCCACCGAGACGTTCGGTTACGAGTTCGAGCTGGCCGGGTGTGAACGGTTTGGCAAGGTAGTCGGCAGCTCCGAGTTTCATGGTTTCAACGGCAGTATCGATGGAGGCATATGCCGTTATAACCACAATTTTTATCCGTGGGCACAACTTCAGAAGCGATTGCAGCAGTTCGAGGCCGTTTTCTGTGCCGAGGCGTAAATCGACGAAGGCGATGTCGAAGGCGTGCAATCCTGCTTCCTTGGCGGCATCACGCATATTGCTTACCGCCGTTATCCGGTGCCTCCGAGATTCCATGAATACCGAGAGGGTTTTCCGGATGTTGATTTCATCGTCAACGATCAGAATATCAAGTTGTGTCATGGTCTGCGCGTTATATGGATGAAAGTTGCATGTCTGCAATACCTGGCACAGGCGTGTTCAGGTGAAAGTGGCCCGAATCACTTTCCGTCGATGCAGCGCACCACGGTGTCGTGCAGGAGGGGACGGAAAGTGCGGATCCTGATGTTATCCGAAGTCGGATAGACCCGGTTGCTCAGGACGATGACGGCAAGATCCTTCTGCGGATCCACCCAGATGCTGGTTCCGGTGAAGCCGAGGTGTCCCCAGGAAGAGGATGAAAAATAGTCACCAGCGCTGGAAGGCCCGGACAGGGCACGCAGGTCCCATCCGAGTGCCCTTGTATCCTGTCCGCTTCTCGACGTGAATGAAAGTACCGTCGATGGTTTGAAGAACGTCCTTCCTTTCACCCTTCCCTTGCCGGTCATCATGCGGACGAACTTCGCAAGGTCGCCGGTTGTCGAAAAGAGCCCTGCATGTCCTGCAACTCCCCCGAGCAGGGCGGCATTCTGGTCGTGCACGAGCGGTCTCGGCTGTTTGAAATGCCATGCGGTATCCGTTTCGACAGGTGCTGTTCGTGATCGTATCAGTGCGGAAGGGTTGAAGACGGTCGAGCGCATTCCGAGAGGTTCTGAAAACCTCCGGCGGAAATTTTCCCCGAGCGGGGTTCCGGTAACCTTTTCGATGATCTTTCCCAGGACGATGAAGCCGAGGTCGCTGTAGATGGTGGTCGTGCCCGGACGGGCAAGCAGGGAGTCTGCACAGATGGCATCGAGGACCTCTTCAGGAGAGCTGCAGTTCCTGTAGAACAGTTCGTGAGCTCTCAGCCCGGAATTGTGAAGCAGGAGGTTGCGGACGGTCACGGTGTTCTTGCCGTTTTGCGAAAACCGCGGCAGGTAGCGCGAAACCGGGGCATCGAGGTCGAGAGAATCCCGTTCCCGGAGCTGCATGGCTATGCTGGTGGTCGCAACGGTTTTGGTGAGCGACGCGAGGTCGTAGACGGTCAAGGTATCGACAGGGGTCCCTGAAGGATCGTAGGTCATGCGCCCGAACGCCTTGTGGAAAACCATGCGTCCCCTGTAAAGCACAGCTATGCTTGCGCCAGGGAAAACGCTGTCTCTGACGGCCCTGGAGACAAGTCCGTCGAGCGGTCTGAAATCGAATCCGGAGGCTGGTTGCGGAGCCGACATGCCACATGCGGCAATGAGCATGAAGGCAGCGATGGAGCGGAGCAAGCGCATGGGTCTTCGGAACGGTCAGAAGAGGGAAAACCGCACGTACCGCTTCGGGTTCTGCTTGAGATCGGTCAGCAGGGAGTCGAGCGAAGCGAGCGTTTGGGTCAGGTTGTTGTACAGGGCCGGGTTCGAATGCAGTTTCCCGATGGTGCCCTGATCGCTGTTCAGCTTTGTCATCAGGGATTCCGTCTTGGCCGCGGTCTCGTTCAGGCGCGCGACGGTTTCCTCGGTGTTTTTTGCCAGATTCTTGTCGTTCAGCAGCTTCGGCAGCAGACCGTCGCCGTTCGAAAGCTCATCGGTCAGTTTCGAAAGACGGGTCGATGTTGACCGGAGATTTGAAACGGTTTCCTGGAGTTCCGCTCCCATCTTTTCATCGGAGATCAGCCTGCCGACGGTTCCCTTTCCGCCGTTCAGCTGGTCGAGAAGCTGGTTGATCTTCGTGACGGTGTGGGATGCATTGGATGCAAGTCCCGCCATGCCGTCTTCTGCCGAAAGCTGCAGGTAGTCCCCGTTGGTGACCGGAGGGCCTTTTCCGGCGATGATATCGACATATTTGTCGCCCAGAACACCAAGGGATTTTATGGTGGCTCTCGAGTCCCTGGTGACGAGCTTGGCATATTCGTTCCTGAGCCTCAGGTCAGCCACCACGTAAAGGGAATCATGCCGGGTAATGAAATTCAGTTTCGACACGGTTCCGATCTTCTTGCCGGAAACGGACACGAAATTGTTTTCTGCAAGACCCTGGACATCCCTCGAAAGAATTTTCACGACCGTCACACCGGTAAGGACGCTGCTGTTCTTGCTGACCACGAGTCCGAGATAGGCGGCAAAACCGATGCCGAAAACAAAAAAGATTCCGGTTCTGAGATCGCTCCATTTCAGTTCTTTCGGATTTTTCATGGATGTGGAGGTCTTCTGATAGGTTAAAGTTCAAGTATCTTGTCCGAGAGAATCGAACGGATGAACGGATGCTGCGATTCATGCAGCTTTTCCGTGACGTCGTCGAAGATGATCTCGCCTTTGTACAGCACGGCCACGCAGTCAGCGATGGCGAAGACGTCGTCGATGATGTGGGTGACAATGACTGCGCCGAGTCCGCTTTTCTGCTTCAGCGAATCGATCAGGTTGAGAATCTTTTTCGAGCTGACGGGGTCGAGCCCTGCTGTCGGTTCGTCGAAGAGGATCATCCTCGGATTGAAAATCAGCGCCCGTCCGATGGCAACCCTTTTGCGCATGCCGCCGCTCAGGTTTTCCGGAAGCTGATCTTCGTAACCTTCAAGTCCGGCGAACTGTATCTGCTCGACGACTCGTTTCTCGATCTCCGATTCAGGCAGCCGGAGATTTTCACGAAGGAAGAAACTGAGGTTCTGGCTGATGGTCATTGAATCGAAAAGGGCGTTTCCCTGAAACACGATGCCCATTTTGCGGCGGATCGGGTAAAGCTCTGTTTCCTTGAGAGGGGTGATGTCGGTTGCGTCGACGAACACCTTGCCGCTGTTGGGTTTGATCAGCCCCAGCATCAGTTTGAGAATCGTGCTCTTGCCGACGCCGCTGGGCCCGAGAATGGCCTTGATTGTGTTGTCCCTTACCGTTACCGAGACGTTTTTGAGAATTTCCCTGTCGCCGTATTTAAGTGACACATTCCTGAGTTCGATCATGCGCTTACATATTTTCCAGTACGATCTTCGATACGTAAAAATTGGCGATCAGGACAAGTCCTGAAGAGACGACAATGCCTTTGATGGTCGACCGCCCCACTCCGGCAGTTCCGCCTCGGGCGGCAAAACCGTTGAAGCTGCTGACCAGCGTGATGATGATCGCAAAGACCGGGGCTTTGAGGAATCCGACGACGAAATCCTTCGGGATCATCCTCGGATAGACCGCGTTCCAGAAAATGCCGGGGTCGAGCCGGTGGTAGTGCTCCGCGAGGATGGCTGCGCTTTGCAGTCCTGCGAAATCAGCGAGTGCGGTCAGCGGAACGAACATGACGAGTGCTGCGACCAGCCGGGGCATGACGAGTTTCGCGATGGGGTCGGTGCCGAAGGCTCGGAGTGCATCGATCTGTTCCGATATCTGCATCGCGCCGAGTTCCGCGCCGTTTCTCGATCCGAACCGTGCTGAAAGCATGAGGCCCATGAGCAGGGGACCGAGCTCGCGGATGACCGTTATCGAGGTCGATCTGCCGAGCATGGTTTTCGCTCCGAAATCCTCGAGAAGGTTGCCGACCTCGATGGCAAGCAGGGAACCGATCGATATCGAGCTGACCAGAACGATGGGAATCGATTCGGTTCCGCAGATCGTCGCCTGGTCAAGGAAATCCCGCCAGTACCGTTTGATCTTCGGGATGGTTGCGAATGCCCGCAAGGAGAAAAGGAAGAATTCCTGCATGGTCAGCAGGAATTCCTTCAACTGGAGCGCCGCCTGACTGCTCAGGCTTCTGGCAAGGGTTGTTGGCATAGATCACGTCATGTCATTCTGACAGCATGCCGGGCCGGAACGGGACCGCATGAAGGTGCCGAAGTATAGCGAATCCTGATCAATTCTTCAATTACAGTTCCTTTACCGATACCAGCCGGCTTTTCATCTTGGTTACCCATTCGTAGGGGATGGATACCTGGCCGAAGGCATCCTCTTCCTGGTCTTTCAATCCATGGTAGTCCGATCCGCCCGAGAAAAGCAGGAAGTATTCGTTGGCTATTTCGCGGTAATAGTTCTGCTTGTAGGTGTCGTGCGAAGGATGAACGATCTCGAGTCCGTCAAGGCCGAAGGTGATCAGCTGCTTGAGAATTTCGTCCGGGATGTTCTGGGCGGGATGGGCAAGAAACGACAGCCCGGAGGCTTCGTTGATAAGCCTGATGACTTCTCCGGGGTGTGTTTCGATGCTCTTGACGTAAGCCGGGCTGTGCGAGCCGAGGTACTTGCTGAAAGCTTCGCTGAAGCTTTTGACGAAACCTCCGTCCTGAAGCACTGCTGCGATATGCGGCCGCCCCACACTGCCGTTCTGGGCTTTCACGATAATCTGCTCGATTTCGATCTTAACGCCCATTTTCGCCAGTTTCTGGACCATTCGTTCAGCCCTTTCCGTGCGTAAACGACGGCAGTGATCCAGATAGCGTTTCAGCTCAGAGTGCTGATAATCAAAAAAATAACCCAGGATATGAATATCATATCCCTTGTAGGTTGAGCTCATTTCCACACCCGGAATAAGCTCAAGGCCCTTTTCTTTGGCTAATGGCTTTGCTTTGTCAATACCTAAAACAGAATCATGGTCAGTAATGCTGATGGCCTTCAGCCCGGAGCGTAAAGCCTTGTAGACAATTTCCTCCGGTGCAAAGATTCCGTCCGAACATTTAGTGTGTATGTGTAAATCTGCTTTTTCAAAGCCATTATGCCCTACACCCGACGAGCTGTATGGCATGGCCTACTGTTTAAATTATGGTGTTTTATCTATCCCTATATATAAAAAAATTCCTGTCCTGATAACAGAAAAGACAATTATTTTTTCGGATTAAAAGTTGCCGGCGACGTCCTCCTTCGTGGTTGCTGCGGAAGGACTTACGGCAGGAGCCTTCCGCTCGCAACTGCTGCGAGGATGCCTGCACCCAGCAGCAGCCTGTAGATGATGAAGATCGACGTGGAATGGCTGCGGAGATAGCTGAGGAGGAAGGCGATCGAGGCGTAGCCGACAATGCCCGCGCTTATGGTGGCAGCAGTTATGTTCAGAAGGTTTCCGGACGATGCGGTGATGACATCCCATGTCTTGTAGAGCTGGAAGATACCTGCCGCAAAAACCGACGGAAGGGAGAGCAGAAAAGAGAAGCGGGCCGCGGTTTCCCTGTTCAGGTTCATGAAGAGTCCGCCGGTGATCGTTACTCCTGAACGTGAGGAGCCGGGGATCAGCGCGATGCTTTGTGCCAGCCCGATCAGCAGCGCCTCTTTCCAGCCGATTTCGTTCAGGGCCTTCCCCTGGAGGCCTTTTCGCATTCTTTTGCCGGTATGCCGCTCAGCAAGGATAAGCAGGAGCGCGAGCCCTATCAGCGATGCGCTGATCCAGTAGAGGGATCTCAGTGTGGTTTCAATTTCTGTTTTGAAGAGGACCCCGAGCACGACAATCGGTATCGTTCCGGCGGCAATCATCCATCCCGTTTTCGCTTCCTGGCTCCCGAAGGGTTTTCCTTCGAGGATGCCCCGGATGACTGCGGAGCTGATCGATGCGATCTCCTTGTAGAAGTAGATCATGACAGCCGCAAGGGTGCCGATCTGCACGATTGCCGTGAATGCCGCTCCCGGATCTTTCCAGCCTGCCAGCGCCGGGACAATGCGCAGATGGGCAGTGCTGCTGATCGGGAGAAATTCAGTGAGGCCCTGAACAATACCGAGGGTGATGGCCTGAAAAAGGTTCATGGGCTTTGATCCGGTTCGGTTAATGACGATGTGCGCGGACAGGCCGGCTCGCGATGCTGTCCAGTGGCTTTCTTTTCCGGCGATCCCTTTCGGGATGGCCCTTTGACCGCACGGGATGACGGCTTCCGGGAGTCACTACCCTGCCGGTTGCAGGATTTCCCTGACAGCGGCTTCCATGCCGATCAGCACCGCGCGTGCAATGATGGCGTGACCGATGCTGACTTCCTCTATTTCCGTGATCTCCCTGAGCGGAGCGACATTCAGGTGGTTGAGTCCGTGGCCAGCGACGACCCGCAACCCCAGATTCCTTGCGAAGCGGGCGGCTTTCCTGATTCTTTCGAGTTCCAGCTCTCTTTCCTCCTGCAGCTCTTTCAGCGAATAGGGACCGGTATGGATTTCCACGACATCAGCGCCTGCTTCAGCCGCAAGGGCGATGGCAGGTTCTTCCGGCTCGATGAAAACACTCACCCCGATACCTGCCTCCCGGATCGGCTTGATGAACTCGACAAGTTCCCGGTACTGGGAAGCGATAGCAAAACCGCCCTCTGTCGTCAGTTCCTCACGTTTTTCCGGAACAAGCGTCACCAGATCGGGCCTGGTCCGGATGGCTATGGCCTGCATTTCCGCCGTCATGGCCATTTCAAGGTCGAGTTTGGTCTTCACCGACTTCCTGAGATTTTCAAGGTCGGCATCCCGGATATGACGGCGGTCTTCACGCAGATGGCAGACAATGCCCGATGCGCCGCATTTTTCCGCCAGAAGCGCAGCTGCTACAGGATCAGGCTCTCTTTCGTTTCTTGCATTGCGGAGCGTTGCGATATGGTCGATGTTGACGGCCAGTTTCATGAGAGGAACATCTGTTTTACATGTTTGTGTTATCGGAAACCACGTCTAAGAGTAAGAAAAGATCGGGCAAAAAGAAAAAAACCTGTCCTGTTTGAGAAGCTCTTGCAGTTCCTGCCAGCCAGTTCGGAGACACAATGTTCTCTGACGTGTCCCCGTTGGGGGGTGATTGCTTCCCGTGACAGATACCGAATTTGCGAATATCTCTTATCTTGCCGGAAAAATCCGCCCTGCCGTCGGGCTGTCGCCGGCAAGGAGCTTCAAGGAGAAAAGGACATGGAAAGTGCAGTACTGAAAAAACTTGAATTCGACAAGGTTGCCGCCTATGCATCGGGCTTCTGTCTCTCGGCCATGGGACGCGACAGGCTGCTCGAATACCGGCGTCCCGCAACGGGTGACGAGATCCGCAACGAGCTCGGGATGGTACTCGAACTGAAAAATCTTCTCGCCGAAGCCAGTCCGCTACCCTTTTCCCATCTGCCCGATACGCGTAACCTTCTCAGGAAACTCGATACTGCCGATGCGTGGCTCGATCCCGAAGAGCTGCTCGATATTTTTTTCCTGCTCCGGAGTTCGGTTCAGCTCAGGAAGTTCATGTTCGGCAACCGTGAAGTCTACCCGTCGCTGAACGATTTCACCATCAGGCTCTGGCTTGAAAAAAGCCTGCAATACGCCATCACGCAGGTCGTCGACGAGAAGGGTCGTATCAGAGATACGGCAAGCGACGGCCTTTACCAGATCAGGGAAGACCTCGGGGAGGGACGTGCAAGGCTGAGCCGCAGTATGGAACGCATTCTCAAGCGATGCCAGGCAAACGGATGGCTCATGGAGGATACGGTTGCTCTCAAGAACGGCCGGTTAGTCCTCGGGCTGCGGGCAGAATACAAATACAAGCTTCCCGGTTATGTCCAGGATTATTCACAGACAGGGCAGACCGTTTTTATCGAACCAGCCGAAACCCTCGAGATCAGCAACAGGATCCAGGAGCTTGAAATAGCGGAACGGCGTGAAATCGAGAGGATCCTGAAGTCGGTTTCCGCACAGATACGGACAGAACTCGACAACATCCGGCACAACGAGGATATCCTTGCAGGGTTCGATTCGCTTTATGCAAGGGCAAGGATCGCCATTGAGACCGCATCGGTGTACCCCTCTCTTTCTTCCGGCCCTGAGCTCAGGATAGTCGGGGGATTACATCCCTGGCTCCTGATTTCCCACCTGCAGAAGAAAGAAAAGATCTTTCCCCTTGACCTGGAGCTGTGTGACGGTGAACAGGCGCTTGTCATCTCCGGTCCCAATGCAGGCGGAAAATCCGTTGCGATGAAAACCGTCGGCCTGCTCAGCTGCATGCTTCTTCACGGTTATCTGCTTCCGTGCAGCGAGAGCTCGGTCTTTCCCCTGTTCAATGATCTTTTCATTGAGATCGGCGACGACCAGTCCATCGAGAACGACCTTTCGACGTTCAGTTCGCATCTTGCATCGATAAAAGAGATTCTCTCTTCCGCCAGTTCCGGAAGCCTTGTTCTGATCGATGAACTTTGTTCGGGAACCGATGTTGAGGAGGGGGGAGCCATCGCCCGTGCAATCATCGAGGAACTGCTGGAGCGCTCCGTGAAAACGATCGTCACAACCCATCTCGGCGAGTTGAAGGTTTATGCTCATGAACGGCAGGGGGTCGTCAACGGTGCCATGGAGTTCGACCGTGAGGGGCTGGTTCCGACATTCAGGTTCCTGAAAGGGCTTCCGGGAAACAGCTTTGCCTTTGCCATGCTGCAGCGGATGGGTTTTCCCGCATCCGTGCTTGCAAGGGCCTCGGGTTTCATGAAAGAGGGTCCAGCAGGCATTGAACAGATGCTCGACGATCTCAAGTCCCTTCTTGAGGAAAACCGTGTGCTGCAGCTTTCCCTTTCAAGGGAGCGGACCGAACTCGAAGGCTTCCGTTCCGCTCTGCTTCAGGACAGGGCGGTAGCGCAGCGTCTGAAGCACGAGCTTGAAACGAGAGGATACCGGCAGATGCAGCAGGAAGTCGAACATGCGAGGAAAGAAATCCGTGTCCTCATGAAGGAGGTGAAGGAGCATCCCGATGACAGGCATGCCCTGCTGCAGGCGAGGGAAAAACTTTCCGGGAAGAGGAGCGAACTTTCGTCTGCCGCAGCAGGGCTTGAGGCGGCGGCTTCGGCGGCTCCTGCTGACAGCTCCATCAGGCCGGGCGACCTCGTCAGGCTTCTGGATTCCCGTACTACGGGAGAGGTTGAGGCACTGCAGGGAGATTCCGCGGTTGTCCGCTGCGGGAATTTCAGGATCACCACAGCCCTGAAGGGCGTCGAGAAGATCTCGAAAACCCGCGAGAGGAAAATCTCGAGAGAGGAAGGCCTTCGTCCGGGGGAGGAGAAATGGACGGTCCATGCGTCAGACGTGACGTCCAACAGGCTCGACCTGAGAGGCCTTACTGGTGACGATGCAGTCAATGAAACAGCCCGCTTCATCGACAGCCTCCAGCTCCACAGGATCTTCACCGGCGTGATCATACACGGGAAAGGATCGGGAGCCCTGCGTCAGCGCATTGCCGGATTTCTCAAGCAGCACCGGCACGTGAAGGGGTTCCGGCTCGGGGACTGGTCTGAGGGGGGGGCAGGTGTGACCATCATCGAGCTGCAGTGAAGGATGCCCGGCTGTTTTTTTCTTCAGCACGAGGCTTGGAGCGGCCTTCATTGAAAAACAGTCGGCAATGCATTATCTTGTGCGCTGAAGCGTGCATATTCCGGACAACCGGGTGAAACCCCTGTTTTCTTCTGACCATGACCCTGCCCAACCAGCTGACAACCCTGAGGATTCTCCTCGTGCCGGTGTTCGTCGCACTGCTTCTCCAGCATGATCCGTATCTGAAGCTGGTCGGGGTCGTCGTTTTCACGGCAGCTTCGCTGACCGACGCCTACGATGGTTATCATGCGAGAAAATACGGAGTGACTACCAGGCTCGGGGCTTTCCTCGATCCGCTTGCGGACAAGTTCCTCATCACGGCGGCATTTCTGCTCTACGTCCTGCAGGGGTATCTCGTCCTGTGGATGGTTCTGGTGGTCGCCGCAAGGGATATCGTTGTCACGCTGCTGAGGGTGTACGCCGAATACAGGGACAGACCGGTTGTGACCAGCCGTGAGGCGAAATACAAGACCCTTGCACAGAACCTGTTCGCCTACGTCATCATGCTGTTCGTGCTGCTCAGGGAGGAGGTCTTTTTCGGCAAGAAGGTCTCCGCTGTCATGACCGGCATTCTGCACTCCGATTATCTCGACTACGTCATGCTGGCGATAACGCTCTTCACGGTGTACACCGGGGTCTCCTATCTCGCAAGGAACAGGGAGGTCTACTTTCCCTGGGCGGCAGGAAAGCAGTGAGGCGATGCGGTCAGTTACGGCCAAAGTGATCGGCAGCGTCCTGGGCATCGGGTTCCTGCCATTTGCCCCCGGTACGGTCGCCAGTCTTGCGGCGGCGCTTCTCTATTTTTTCGTTCCCGCCCTTGAGGAAACGAGAGTAATGGCACCGCTGATCGTTGTTGTGCTTGCGCTCGGAGTCTGGTCGGGTTCCATGATGGAACGCGAGTACGGCAAGGACCCCTCGTCGGTCGTCATCGACGAGGTCGCCGGTCAGTGGATCGCCCTGTTTGCCCTGTCCAGGCAGCCTTTCGTCGTCCTGCTGTCGTTCGTCCTGTTCAGGGTTTTCGACATTCTCAAACCGGGGCCTGTCGACCGGGCACAGCAGCTTCGGAACGGTTACGGTGTCATGGCCGACGACGTCCTTGCCGGTCTGTTCGCCAATCTGACGCTCCGTCTCCTGCTGTTTGCCGCGGGGTTGCTCCCTTAGGGGTTTGCCTGGTAGAACCGCAGGATATTTCCGGAAAGGGTTTCGGTATCGAGCCCTGTCTCGCGATAAAGGCACTCCATGTCTCCATGTGTGATGAACCTGTCCGGCAGGCCGATTTCAAGCATGCGGCATCCCGGGTGTTTCCGGTTCAGATAGTCGAGGACCGCGCTGCCGAATCCCCCGATGACGCTGTTTTCTTCGATGGCAACAAGATGAGTGCATCGGGTGGCAATGTCGTCGAGCAGTCCGGTGTCAAGCGGTTTGAGGTAACGCATGTCGGCAACAAGGGGGTTGAGCCCTTTTTCAGCAAGCATCACCGCTGTTTCGAGAGCCCTGTTGGTCATGGTTCCGATTCCGAGAAGGGCGAGGGATTCGCCTTCACGCACGATTGCGCCTTTTCCCGGGTGCAGGGTCCTGAAATCTTTCCGGATGCCGGTACCTGTTCCCGATCCTCTCGGATAACGGATGGCCACGGGGCCGTCGATTCCATAGAGCGCCGTGTAGAGCATGTCGCGCAACTCCTGTTCGTTGCTTGGCGCCATGACGACAAAGTTGGGAACGGCATGGAGGTAGGACAGATCGAAGGCGCCATGGTGCGTCGGGCCGTCCTCACCGACCATTCCCGCTCGATCGATGGCGAAGACGACATGCAGGTTCTGCAGGGCGACGTCGTGGATGAGCTGGTCGTAAGCCCTCTGGAGGAAGGTGGAATAGATCGCGCAGACCGGTTTGAATCCTCCTGTGGCCAGACCGGCAGCGAACGTGACTGCATGCTGTTCGGCAATGCCGACGTCATAGAATCTTCCCGGGATGGCATTCTGGAACAGGTCGAGGGAGGTGCCGCTTGGCATGGCGGCGGTAATCGCAGTGATGGAAGCGTCTTTGAGGGCGAGTTCCACAAGTGTTTCTCCGAACACTTCCTGAAATTTCGGCGGCTGGACGCCGACAGAGGTCGTGAGATTCTTGCCGGTGGAGATGTCGAATCCTCCGCTGTGCGCATGCCATTTGCTCTGGTTCTCCTCCGCCGGTTTGAAGCCCTTGCCTTTCGTGGTAATGACATGCAGCAACTTCGGGTGAGGAAGCTGGCGCATTTCACGCAGGGCCTTTGCCAGCTGTTCCATGTTGTGGCCGTCTATGGGGCCGAAATACCTGAACCCGAGCGCCTCGAAGAACGCACCGGGAGTGAATGCCGCCTTGAAGCCGTCCTCGATCCTGTGCACGGCGTTTTTTGCGGATTCCCCCAGTTCGTTGTTCAGGAGGGAGACCGTGTCCCAGATGAATTTTCTCAGCCGGTTGTAGGTCTTGTTGAGACTGATGTTGACCAGATAGTTCTTCAGGCCCCCCGTGCTCGGGGAGATCGCCATCTGGTTGTCGTTCAGGACGACAAGGACATCGGATTTCGTGTCACCGAGGTGGTTCATGGCTTCGAACGCCATGCCTCCGGTCATGCTGCCGTCACCGATGACCGCGACGATTTTTTCCGGGCCGCCGGAAAGGTCCCTTGCGGCAGCTATGCCGGCTGCAGCGGAGATGGATGTCGAAGCATGTCCGGTTCCGAAAGGGTCATAAGGGCTCTCGCATCGTTTGGGAAATCCCGCAAGGCCGGTGTATTTCCTGTTCGAGTGCATGAGATCCTTCCTTCCTGTAAGGATCTTGTGGACGTATGCCTGATGGCCGACATCCCAGATGATCTTGTCCTGCGGCGTGTTGTAGACATGGTGCAGGGCTACCGTCAGTTCGACGACTCCGAGGCTGGAAGCGAAATGTCCGCCGTTTTTCGAGACAAGGTCGATGACCATTTTCCTGCAGTCGTCCGCTACTGCCTCGAGTTCGGCGGGCCGCATTCTCCTCAGGTCGGCCGGTGAATCGATTTTTGAAAGAAAGGGGTATACCTGGAGGTCGGGAAGAGAAACGGGTGCTTCCATGTCTTGACAGGATCAGATGTTGTTGAACGAGGCATTCTCATTCTAACCGAAGGGAACGGCCGCCAGTTCCTGAACCGTGCAGTCCGGTTCGACAGGCGATCATTCGCCGGCTATCTGCAGGACGATGTTCCGCTTTTCCCTTGGGCCGTCCAGTTCGACCAGGAAGACGGACTGCCACTGGCCGAGCAGCAGCTTTCCGTCAGCGAACGGTATGCTTTCAGAACTGTTCATGAACAGGCCTATCAGGTGCGAATGTGCGTTGTCCCTGCCGTCTATCGGAGAGAGGTTGTGCAGGTAGTCACCGTCCCTCGGCGCCAGCCTTTTGAGGAAGGTGACCATGTCGTGCACCAGCTGAAGCTCTTTTTCATTGATGTTGATGTATGCCGTCGTGTGCTGGCTGATGACCGTCATCTGCCCGTTCTTCAGACCAGAGCTGTTCAGGGCTTCCAGAACGTTTTCCGTGATATCGATGATATCGATCGGCTTGCGGGTCTCGAAGGTTATGGTGCTGTTCTTGAACTGCATGGATCGCAGGGTGTGCTGAATTGATGGAAAAGGCCATCCAGAAAATAAAAAGAAAAACCTTGGCGGCGTCATTCAAGATGCTGCGGAAACGCTATGCCTGCATGCAGCGACCGGATGCCAGGGGGGGCAGTCATGATGATGATGCCTTCGTGCGGTGCGAGCCTGATCCTGAGTGTTGCATCGTGGATTTCATGTTCATGGTGCCTTACCAGATTCTGGGTCGAAAAGACGCTGATCGTCTCACCTGATATGCCGTCGAGCACGGAATGGGTGAACTCGGTTTCTATCCCGGTCGCGGAAAAGTTGGCCAGTACGAACGCGCTTTCGGTCTCGGTGAAACGCCTGAATCCGAAACAAAGACAGTTGCTGGCGGGATTCAGGTCGAGCCACTCGATCTTCCCTTCCTGAAAGACGGTTTTCCGGTTCAGGGCGAAAAGGTTGAAATGAAGATACTGCACGGCTTTGTGTGCAGCCTCTTTCGACTGCCGGTTCAGTTGAACCGGCACTTTTTTCTTGAACCCCTCCATCTGGCCCTCGTAGACAAGGTGCATGCCGGGCGAAGAAAGCATCACGAGGGCGGCGACGCCGTTGTTGGGCCCGAACCGGGTTGCCGCGCGAATCTCGTCATGGTTTTCGACGAAACGGCACAGCTGCTTCTGGTAATTCCACTCTGCATGGAGGTGTTCCCTGAGCTTGCCGGTGTTGACCGGCGAGCTTCCGAGGTAATCGTAGAATGGCTTGTCGTAGGTGAAATCGAATCCCATCTGTTGCAGTTCCCACTCCCTGTTCCAGTAGGATTCGGCAAGAAAGAGGAATTCCGGGTATCTGTTCCTGACTGCAGCAATGGCCTTCGGCCAGAATTCTTCGACCATGTGACCGCTGAGGCTGCTCCAGGTGGTATTGAAGACATTCTTCAGGATCAGCATGGCAACGTCGCACCGCACGCCGTCGCACAGGTCGCTGATGTGCAGGAGGTTGTGGATCATCAGCTCATGCGTGGCGCGGTTGGCGTAGTTCAGCTGCAGCGTATCCGTCCATGGCGGAAAGTACGGATCTTTGCCGTGAGCGAGATACTTGCCTTTCACGTATTCAAAGCAGGATCGGGGATCGTGGTTCCGCTCGGTTTTTGAGACCGTGATGAAAAATTCGGGGTGATCGGGAAGCCATCGGTTGTCGAGAGCCAGATGGTTCGGCACGAAGTCGAGCATGAGCCGGATGCCCCTGACGGAAAGCTTCCGCCTGAAATTCTGGAGTCCGTCGGTTCCGCCGAGGGATTCATTGACTTCATAGGCTGGAATGGCGTAGGGCGAGCCTGCAATGTCGTCGGGCCGGAGGTCCTTGAACTGTTCGAGAAACTCGGAACGGAGGTCCGGATGCGATGCGGCAATCGCCTGGCTGTACCGGCTTGGACGCCAGACGCCCATCAGCCAGACCATGTCGAAACCGCATTCACAGAAAAATGCGACTTCTTCGTCCGGAACCGTCGAAAGCGTCACCGGTCGCTTGTACTTGTATTCAAGCTCTTTCAGCCAGACTCTCGTGTTGATTTCGTAAACAAGAGGAAACATGACGGCAAGGGTTGATGCATGAAATATTCCGCATTCTTGCTACGGAACAGATACAATATAGCAATCAAATCGGTCAAGGTTCAGCGCTGCAACTCTGGGACTGAGGTTCTTGTTGTCAGAACAGGGCAGGGCGGCAGCAGTCCTGCAGGAGCCGGGGTATGAGTCCATACCGGCATGAAAGGTTTGTAAATAGGTGAAATTGTACGAAATTCACCATTGGATTTTCTGTTCCTTGCACCTGCCCCGATGCAGGACCTCCCTGAAACACCACAATCAGCATCGATCTTGACCGATTTTCTACAGGAACTCAACGATGTCCAGCGGCAGGCCGTCTGTGCGACCGAAGGGCCCGTCATGGTGCTTGCCGGAGCCGGTTCCGGCAAAACCAGGGTGATTACCTACCGGATCGCCCATCTCATCAGCACCCGGAAGGCTTCTCCCCAGCAGATCCTTGCCCTGACCTTTACCAACAAGGCGGCCAACGAGATGCGACAGAGAATCGATGCGCTCCTTGAACGCGGCAGTTCGGCCGGTCTCTGGATAGGCACGTTTCATTCGGTTTTTGCACGCCTTCTGAGGAACCACATTCATCTGCTCGGCTTCTCCAGGAATTTTTCGATTTTCGATACCGACGACAGCAGAAGCCTCATCAGACAGGCGATGCAGGAACTCAGCCTTTCGCCCGATTCCATACCGGTCAACTCGGTGCATGCCATCATCAGCAAAGCCAAAAACAGTTTCATCCTTCCCGCCGAATTCCAGCGGAAAGCCGCGGATTACCAGCAGCAGAAAGCGGCGCTTGTCTACGATCTGTACACGAGGAAACTCCGGGAGAACAATTCCCTTGATTTCGACGATCTGCTGATCAAGCCTCTCGAACTTTTCGGCCAGCACCCCGAGGTGCTCGAACAGTTGCAGGACTCTTTCCGCTACCTGCTTATCGACGAGTATCAGGATACCAACAGGGCGCAGTACCTTGTGGCGAAAATGCTCAGCTCTGTCCACCGGAACATTTTCGTGGTCGGTGACGATGCCCAGTCCATCTACTCCTGGCGCGGAGCCGACATCACGAACATGCTGGGTTTCCAGGATGATTATCAGGATGCGAAGCTTTTCAAGCTTGTTGAAAACTACAGGAGCACCAAAGTCATCCTGCAGGCGGCGAACAGCGTCATCAGGAACAACAGGAGGCAGATCAGGAAGGAGCTTGTCGCAAACCGAGGGGAAGGCGAGCCGCTGACCCTTATCGAGGCATTCAATGAACGGCGGGAGTCCGAAAGGATCGGCGAGTACATCCGCTCTCTCCGCCTCTCAAAAGGCTATGAATACCGCGCATTCGCGATATTTTACCGTACCAACGCACAGTCGAGGGTTATCGAGGATGTCATGCGCCAGCACCGGATTCCCTACCGGATATTCGGCAGTGTGTCGTTCTACAAACGCAAGGAGATCAAGGATGCGGTCGCCTACCTGCGGCTGGTTCTGAACGATCGCGACACCGAATCCCTGATGCGGGTCATCAATTTTCCTCCGAGAAAGATAGGCGATGTCAGTATCGGGAAGCTCCGTGATTTCGCCGATTCCTCGGGGATCACGCTTTACGAGGCTGTCGGGCGTTGCGCGGAGGGCGGATTTCAGCCGAGGCTTGTCCATGCTCTCCAGGAATTCTCATCCCTTGTCGAACACCTCAAGCAGAAAGCCGAACAGGGGACAGCCTACGATGTCCTGCGTCTTCTGTACGATCTGACCGATCTTCCTGCCCTGTTGCAGGCCGAGAACACCGCCGAATCCCTCGCAAGGCACGAAAATCTTCAGGAGCTGCTCTCCATGGCCAGGGATTTTTCCGATCATCAGCCCGAAGCTGCATCGCTCGGAGATTTTCTTGCAACCATCTCGCTTGCCTCCGATTATGAGGAAGGCCAGGATTCGGATAACTTCGTTTCTCTCATGACCGTGCATGCGGCCAAGGGCCTCGAGTTTCCGGTTGTTTTCGTGACCGGACTCGAGGAAAAACTTTTTCCTCTCAACTGTTTCGAGCCCGATGACCTTGAAGAGGAGCGGAGGCTGTTCTATGTGGCGATGACCCGTGCGAAGGAAAAGCTTTTTCTTTCCTGGGCTCAGAGCCGTTATCAGTACGGTCAGCCCCAGCTCTGCCTGCGTTCGGCATTCATCAACGAGATCGATCCGGGAATCATTGCGACTGAAGGCGGCAGGCTGCTCTCCGAAAATCACCGGCAGCCGGGAGCCCCGGCTGCCGCATCGCCTGCGGCAGGCCGCAGGGTTTCCGGGGCCATTGCCGGCAGGACAGGCTCCTCTGCAGGCGGGTCACCGACCCAGCAGGGCGGACTGCGGGAGGGCACCCGGGTCCATCATGCCATTTTCGGTCCGGGAATGGTTCTCGATGTCCAGGGAAGCGGAGCAAAGCAGAAAGTCAGGATCAGCTTCAGGACAGCCGGAGAGAAGACCCTCATGGTTCAGTATGCAAATCTCAAGATTGTGCAATAAAGTCGTATTTTAGCGCTATCCATGGTTTAAACGCATACGTGCATGAAGATCCTTTTCGGAGTTCAGGGAACGGGAAACGGACATATAAGCCGGAGCAGGGAGCTGGTCAGAAAGCTGAAAGACGACGGACACGAGGTCGAGGTCGTCATCAGCGGACGGAAGGAAGAGGAGCTGAAAGAGATCGGGATCTTCGAGCCCTGCAGGGTCATGAAGGGATTGACGCTGGTGACCTTCAGGGGAAGGATGAATTACATGGAAACCATGTTTCAGCTGGATCTTGTCCGCCTGATGTCCGATATTTTCAGCCTGGATACGAACGGTGTTGACCTTATCGTCACCGATTTCGAACCGATAACGTCTATGGCCGCCAGGATCAAGGGGATTCCGAGCGTGGGATTCGGCCATCAGTATGCTTTCCATTACCATATTCCCGTTGCGAAAGGGAATATCTTCGAGAAATACACCCTGCTGAATTTTGCTCCGGCCCGCTATTACGCGGGGCTTCACTGGAGCCATTTCAATCAGCCCATTTTTCCTCCGGTCATTCCCGAGACCCTGTACAGGGAGGCCTTGCCCGCCGTGGACAGGAAAAAGATCCTCGTCTACCTTCCCTTCGAAGAGGTTGACGATGTCGAGCGTTACGTCATGCCTTTCGATTCCCGTGAGTTCTACATTTACGGCAAGGTCAGGGAGGACCGTGATTCGGGGCATCTGCATTTCAGGGGGTATTCGCGGGAAGGGTTTCTCCGCGATCTGATGGAGTGCGACGGCGTCGTGTGCAACGCAGGGTTCGAACTTCCCGGAGAAGCTCTGCATCTGGGCAAAAAACTGCTTCTCCGCCCTCTTGACGGACAGATCGAACAGGAATCGAACGCCCTGGCCATGGAGGAGCTCGGTTTCGGCATGGCCATGCACGCACTGGACGGAGCCGTACTGGGAGCCTGGCTGGAAAAGCCGAGCCGGACGCCGCTGCACTACAGGCGAACCGTCGACTACATTGCCGAATGGATAGCCGACAGGAGATGGGATGAGCTGTCCCGGTATACGGAAGCCGCATGGAAGGAGAACAGGGATTGACCGGCGGCATCCTTCACCTGCCGGAGCAGGGAGTTGAGGGCCTGTTGTCCCGGCCTCTCCCCTAACCTTACCGTTTCCGGCAATGATCAGTATTGCGGCTCTCCTGCAGGCCTACCGGCAGGGTTTTTTTCCCATGGCCGATCCTTCCGACGGCGTTGTCCGCTGGTGTCAGCCATACAGACGCGCCGTTGTTCCCCTCGATACCTATCGTCCGTCGAGGGACGTCAGCCGCCTCGTCCGGAAAAAGGCGTTTTCGGTCATGATCGACAGGGATTTTTCAGGCGTCATCAGGGGCTGCGCGCAGCCGAGGAAAGACGATGCGGAAACATGGATTTCCCGCGAAATCATCAATGCTTTCCTCAAACTGCACGAACTCGGGATTGCCCACAGCGTCGAGGCCTGGTATGACGGTGAGCTTGCCGGAGGCCTCTACGGTCTCGCGATCGGGGGGGCTTTTTTCGGTGAGTCGATGTTTTACCGGCGTCCCTATGCATCCCAGGTGGCTTTCGACCACCTGGTCGTGCATCTGAAAGAGAAGGGGTTCCTGATGCTCGACGCCCAGATCATGAATCCCCATCTGCGCAAGCTCGGCGCCGTGGAAATCGACCATGAGCTGTACATGCAATATCTGCGTGCGGCCCTCGGCAAAAAGATTGTTTTTATCTAAACCGGGAAAAAATGGTACTTTTTATCCTTCAGGACAAACCCCCGGATTTCAGGTCTAATGTTTCTTAAAAGGAGAAGGTTGTCATGCTGACGAGGGATTTACTGGAAAACCAGTCTCAACCGAGAGTCATCATCTATTCAGGCAAGGGCGGAACAGGAAAAACCACCATTTCCTCCTCAACGGCAGTTGCACTGGCCCGTCAGAACAAGCGGGTTCTGATCATGTCATCCGATCCGGCGCATTCGCTTTCAGACGTGTTCAATGTCCAGATCAGCAGGAACGAACCGCAGAAGATCGAAAAGAACCTCTACGGTCTCGAGGTGGACACCATCCACGAACTGAAGAAGAACATGTCCGGTTTCCAGAAGTTCGTCTCCTCATCCTACAAGAATCAGGGCATCGACAGCGGGATGGCTTCGGAGCTGACCACTCAGCCCGGCCTCGACGAGATTTTTGCTCTCAGCCGTCTGCTTGACGAAGCTCAGTCAGGGAAATGGGACGTCGTTGTGCTCGATACATCCCCGACCGGCAACACCCTCAGGTTGCTTGCCTATCCGGAGATCATCATCGGCGGCAACATGGGAAAGCAGTTCTTCAAGCTGTACAAGAGCATGTCCTCCCTGGCCCGTCCCCTGAGCAACAACTCGATTCCCGACGAGGAGTTTTTCAACGAGGTCAATCTGCTGCTCAAGCAGATGGAGGATATCAACAAGTTCATTCTGAGTCCTGAAGTGACCTTCCGCCTTGTGCTCAACCCCGAAAAGCTCTCCATTCTCGAAACCAAACGGGCCTATACCTTCGTTCACCTCTACGGCATCAACATCGACGGCATCGTCATCAACAAGATTCTTCCGACATCGAGGACCGTCGGTGAATATTTCGAGTTCTGGTCGGACCTGCACAGCAAGTATCTGATGGAGATAGACAACTCCTTCTATCCCACCCCTGTCTTCAGGTGCCATCTGCAGAGGACTGAACCGATAGGGTCGGATGCCCTCCATGAGATCAGCAAGCTGGTTTTCGGAGAACAGCATCCCGACAGGATTTTCTATTCAGGGAAAAACTTCTGGATTGAAAGCCAGAAGAATCCCGTTACTTCCGATCATCGCGAGATCCTCTGTATCCGGATTCCGTTCCTGAAAGACGCGGAAGAGGTGAAGGTCGATCGCATGGGTACCGATATTATCGTCACTGTCGACCGTGCACAGAGGATCATTACGCTTCCGAGGGCGTTGTACAGTCTTGAAATGGAAAAATTCATCGGAGAGGACAATCTGCTGAAAGTGGTTTTCAGGGAGTCACCCGTTGAAAAGGACAGCATGGAGCTGAACGTGAACAAGAACGTGCTCGACAAGCTTCGTTCCATGAGAAGATTGAAAATATAGGATCGGTATCGCCCTCCCTTTTGTTCCGTCAAGGCGAAATTTTACGGGAGAACTGTTTACGTTTTCGCGGGAAACTCGTATCTTGACAGCTTTGAATATTACACAAACGGGCGCTTTTTCGCCCCTTATTTCTGTAAAGAATAAGCTTATATCATGCCTGAGAAAGCGCATTATGGTCTATTGAAGGGGAAGAAAGGGATTGTTTTCGGACCGCTGGATGAAAGCAGCATAGGCTGGCAGATCGCGCTGCATGCCTACAGGGAAGGGGCAAGGATCGCCATTTCGAATATTGCCACGGCAATCCGTTTCGGCAATATCGATGAACTGGCGAAATCCTGCGGCGACGCGCCTCTTATCGTCTGCGACGCTTCGAAGAACGAGGATGTTGACAGCTGTTTCAGGGAACTGAAGGAAACGCTAGGTCCGGTCGATTTTATCGTGCATTCTATCGGCATGTCGCAGAACATCCGCAAGCAGGTTCCCTATGAAGAGCTGAATTATGAATGGTTCATGAAGACCCTCGACGTCTCCGGTATTTCGTTCCACAGGATTGTCTCCTATGCGCTGAAAAACGACGCGATCAACGACGGCGGAAGCATCCTTGCCTTGTCCTACATTGCCTCACAGCGGAATTACTGGACATACTCCGACATGGGAGATGCGAAATCGCTGCTTGAATCGATTGCCAGGAGTTTCGGCCCCCGGCTTGCCACCCGCGGCATCCGGATAAACACCATTTCACAAAGTCCGACCTACACCAAGGCGGGAAGCGGCATTCCCGGATTTGAAAAAATGTACGAATACAGCGACCTCATGTCGCCCCTCGGCAATGCGAGCGCCGAGGAGTGTGCCGAATACTCCATGACCCTTCTGAGCGACCTGACCCGCAAGGTGACCATGCAGAATCTTTTCCATGATGGCGGATACAGTTCGATGGGCGCGACCATTCCCATGATCAAGCTTGCCCATGAGGTGCTTCACGACAAGGAGCTTGCTCAAAAGGTCGGACTCGAGAATTATTCTCCTTCCAAATAGATTTCCGGGAAAAAGGCTCTGTCCGCAAACCCGGGATTGAATGAGTAGGGAAAAGCACGTAACCATTTATTCGGAAAAGGCTGTCATGCTGCCGGGCCCGCTCCTGTCGAGCGGGGTAACGGCTTGTAAACAGGTTCATCGTGGCACTGACAGCCGCTGCCGTTCACCGATGCAACGGCAATAACAATGCAATGCCCGGACTGCCGACGGTCCAGGGGTTTTGCCTTTGAAGTATACTCACCGCTCAGCCATGACAGATTCTCACGGCAGCACATCTGCCGGTTGACCCTTTTTTTCCGTAAGGGAGCTGTCCATCCTGCCACGGTGCCACTGACGCAAGTTTGACTTGAATGCTTTCTGTAAAACCTGTTAACCTGATTTAAAAGAAACCGTTATGGCAAACACAGCAACAATCATCTACACCAAAATCGACGAAGCGCCGGCGCTGGCTACCTACTCCCTGCTGCCGATTCTCCAGGCGTTCACGCGCGGAACCGGAGTCGGGATCGAAACCAGGGATATCTCGCTGGCCGGAAGGATCATCGCGAATTTTCCCGATTACCTGACGGAGGCGCAGAGAATTCCCGATTACCTGACCGAACTTGGAGACATTGCGCTGACGCCCGAAGCGAACATCATCAAGCTCCCCAACATCAGCGCCTCCATTCCCCAGCTGAAGGCCGCCATAAAGGAACTGCAGGACAAGGGATACCGTCTTCCCGATTACCCCGAATCTCCGAAGGACGACAGGGAGAAGGAAGTGCAGCAGCGCTATGCTAAAGTTCTCGGCAGCGCCGTCAACCCTGTTCTGCGCGAGGGAAACTCCGACCGCCGCGCCCCTCTTTCCGTCAAGCAGTATGCAAAGAAGCACCCGCACAAGATGTCCGCATGGAGCAGCGATTCGAAAGCCCATGTTGCCCACATGACCGGCGGGGATTTCTACGGCAGCGAACAGTCGGTAACCGTCGCTGAGGCGAAGACCGTCAGCATCGTCTTCTGCGATACCGAGGGGAAAACGACCGTACTCAAGGAAAGACTTGCTCTGAAGGAAGGGGAGGTCATCGACAGTTCGGTCATGAACGTGGCCGCCCTGCGCAGGTTTTACGAGGAGCAGATCGAAGATTCCCGCAGTACCGGAGTTCTTCTTTCCCTGCATCTGAAGGCCACGATGATGAAGGTATCCGACCCGATCATGTTCGGCCATGCGGTTTCGGTTTTCTACAGGGATGTCCTTGAAAAACACGCCGCGCAGCTCAAAGAGCTCGGTGTCAACCTGAACAACGGCCTCGGCGACCTGTACGCGAAGATCCAGGCGCTTCCCGAAGAGCGGAGAGCCGAAATCGAGGCGGATATACTGCATGTCTACAAGAGTCGTCCTGCCCTTGCCATGGTGGATTCCGACAAAGGGATCACCAACCTTCATGTTCCCAACGACATAATCATCGATGCATCCATGCCTGTCGTCGTCCGTGACGGTGGCAAGATGTGGGGGCCCGACGGCCAGCTCCACGATACCAAGGCCATGATTCCCGACCGCTGCTATGCGACCATTTACCGGGAAATCGTCGAAAACTGCAGGCAGCACGGAGCCTTCGACCCGTCGACGATCGGCAGTGTGCCGAATGTCGGCCTCATGGCCCAGAAAGCCGAAGAGTACGGTTCGCACGACAAGACGTTCACTGCGCAGGGAGCAGGCGTGATCCGTGTTGCCGATGCATCCGGAAACGTGCTCATGGAGCAGCGGGTGGAAGCCGGCGACATCTTCAGGATGTGTCAGACCAAGGACGCAGCGATACGGGACTGGGTCAAGCTCGCAGTCAGGCGCGCCAGGGCAACCGGAGCGCCGGCAGTTTTCTGGCTCGACGCAGACAGGGCGCACGATGCGAGGATCATCGAGAAAGTGAACCTATATCTCAGGGAACATGATGTCAGCGGGCTTGAAATCAGGATCATCCCGCCGGTCGATGCCATGCGGTTCACACTCGGCCGTTTCAGGGCGGGGCAGGACACGATCTCCGTTACCGGCAACGTTCTTCGCGACTACCTGACCGACCTGTTCCCGATCATCGAGCTCGGCACCAGTGCCAAAATGCTCTCGATTGTTCCGCTGCTCAACGGAGGCGGCCTTTTCGAAACAGGCGCCGGCGGTTCCGCACCCAAGCATGTGCAGCAGTTCCAGAAGGAAGGATACCTCCGCTGGGATTCGCTCGGAGAATTCTCTGCCCTTGCAGCGTCGCTCGAGCATCTTGCCCAGACGTTCGGCAACGGCAAGGCGCAGGTGCTTGCGGACACTCTCGATCAGGCGATCGGCAAGTTCCTCGAAAACCAGAAATCTCCTGCAAGAAAAGTCGGCCAGATCGACAACAGGGGAAGTCATTTCTATCTCGCTCTCTACTGGGCCGAGGCTCTTGCCGCTCAGGACAGGGATCAGTCCCTGCAGACCCGGTTTGCCGGGGTGGCAAAAGCCCTTGCTGACAACGAGACTGCAATCAATGCCGAATTGATCGCCGCACAGGGTGCTCCTGTGGATATGGGCGGGTACTATCAGCCTGATGATGCGATGACCTCAAGGGCAATGCGTCCGAGTCCGACGCTGAACGCCATCATCGATGCCCTCTGATGAACGGCAGCATTAGCGGAAAAGCCCGGCACCGACCGGGCTTTTCCGTTATCACGAAGAAGATGGAGAGGCCATCTCCCCGGTCACTGGTCTGACCGTTGCCCGGCATACGCAAAGATGAAGCCGTTCGTGCCCAGTTTTGTGCTCACCTCGTCGATCTCCTGCGGGGAGACGACAAAACAGCCGTTGCTCCTGCCGATTCTCGGGCCGTTGAACGTGAACAGGTTCAGCATGATATAGGGAATCGAGACGTACGGAGCGGCATGCAGGACGATATCCCGCCTGAATGCGTTGCTGTTGAGGAGCGGATCGAGTCCTTCGAGGCGCAGAGCCCTGCCGTGGCTGCCGGCATAGTTTCCGATCACCCGATACAGGCCGAGGCTGCTCATGCCTGATCCTGAAGTGTTGGAGAAACTGCGGGCATGGAGGGTTCCGCTCTGTTTTCCATGGGCGAGAAGATGGCAGGAAACCGCGCCGGATCGCAGATCGATAATCGCCAGACGTTTGAGGCAGGAGGGTTTGGTGTAGTCCGCGATTGCAAGCACGGACGGTTCTGCGCCGGGATGGGTCTGCAGGTAGCGGTCGAGAGCTGTCAGCGCGGCGGTTCTTGCCTGCTCTGAAACCGATCCGGTCTGCCGCATGAGCGCGGTAAGGCAAAGGCTCATGAAGAGTGCTCCTGCCGCCATGCATACGGTGAAGGTTCTCAGGACAGCTCTTCCTGTCTGTTCGATTGCAGCCATGTGCGATGCCGGGGAGGGTTCCGATAGGCGACAACGGCAGTGTTCTTACCGTGTCAGGGTCGAGGTATCACTTTGGCCTTGACAAAGGAGTTGATCCAGAGTTTCCTTGTTTCTTCCGGCATTTCCCCCCCTTTTTTCGTGTAGCTCATGACCCACCTCTTGTCGGTTCCGTCAATGATGATGATCAGCTCCTGACGTTCGGTTTCCGCCGTTTTGCGGCTTCGGATCTTCGTCTCGAACAGCAGCGAGTTCGCGGTCGTGCGGATAACCGTCACGGAAAGATTTTTCCGGTACTGTTTTTTCATGAAATCGTTCAGCTTTTCCATGAATGACTCACGGCTATCCTGCAGGCTGTGTTTTTCAAGAGTCTGCAGCGTAAACATCTCCTGCCAGATTGACGTCGTCTGACCTTCGGGAACGACCGAGACTTTCGAATAGAAATCCGGGACTGTTTTTTTGTCGGCATGCCTGAAGTCCCATCCGGTTCCGACAGGATTGAAGGCGAGCCATTCAACGGGCGGGGTTGTCGATACCGCTTCGGCAGCTGCCAGGAGGACTGCGAAGAGGAGGGAGTTGAGAAACGGAATTGCTTGCATGATGTTGATCATTTCAGGGGAGGAAGAGGCGAGGCCCTTCACTTCTGAAAAATTACGATATCGTTCCTTCAGGAAAAAGCGGTAATTAGTGAATTCCGTTTCCTTTCCCGTGTTTGACAAAGGTACCGTTCCTGTATTCCTCGAAAGCGGTACGAAGTTCTTCGCGGGTATTCATAACGATCGGTCCGTACCAGGCAACCGGTTCGCGGAGGGGTTTGCCGGAAAAGAAAAGGAATCGTACCGGCTCCTCATCGGTCGTGACCGACACGCTGTCACCGTCGCTGAACAGAACGAGGGTTTCATTGTCCATGAACGGCTGGGTTTCCATGTCGAAATAACTCACGCCCTCCGCATCGTATGAGAACGGTTCGGTCTCGTGGCAGAAATAGCCATTTCCTGCGATCACATAGGCAAGAGCGGTATGGCCGCGTTCCGTTTGCAGGCTGCATCTCGTGCCTGAAGGAACGGTAATGTCAAGGAAGCGGGGAGTGATGACAATGTCCTTGACAGGTCCTTCGGTGTCTGCGACGGTTCCGCTGATGACGCGGATTTCCACGCCATTTTCAAGATGCCGGACCGGAATCTGATCGCGCGATACGCTGCGGTAACGGGGAGGCATCATCTTGTGGGAGGCGGGCAGATTCGCCCAGAGCTGAAATCCTGCCATGATGCCCCTTTCGTCTCCGAAGGGAAATTCCTCATGGATGATGCCGCTTCCGGCTGTCATCCACTGGATATCACCCGTTCCGATCCGTCCCCTGTTGCCGAGGCTGTCTCCGTGTTCCACGACCCCTTCAAGAACGTAGGTGATGGTTTCGATGCCGCGGTGGGGATGCCAGGGAAACCCTTTCAGATAATCTTCGGGATTTCCCGACCGGAAATCGTCGAGGAGCAGGAAGGGATCGAAGACCGGCTGCTGGCTGAATCCGAAAGCGCGCTTCAGAAAGACGCCGGCCCCTTCCACCACTGGTTTGCTTTTGAAAACCTTGCTGATACTTCTCTGTTTTTCCATGGGTGCCTCCTTCGTACGGTCAGTGACAGAAGGTATAACGAGCAGGAGTCAGGAATAGTGTCCGGTGTTCCTCACATTGCGGTGCATCTGTACCGTCATTTCGGGAAAATCTTGCGTGATTCTTGCTCGAAGTGCTGCCGATTCTGTACCTTACCTTTACATGTGTATCAAAATGCATCAGCCACTCTACCTTCATGACCATGACAGGAAAACAGGTGAACATTCTTCTTATCGGCGACGTGGTCGGCAATCCTGGCCTGCAGATCGTGAGCAGGATGCTGAAAGGTTTTGTGTCGAAGTATGCTGTCGATTTTGTCATCTGCAACGGAGAAAATGCCTACAACGGCAAGGGCATGAGTCTTGAAGCGCTGCATCAACTGCTTGAGGCGGGGGTTGATGTGGTGACAGGGGGAAATCACACCTGGAACAACTTCAATTTTTTTGACACCCTGAAAACCCATGACCGCGTGCTGCGTCCCCAGAACTATCCGAAGGGAACCTACGGGAAAGGATACGGAGTATTCAAGCTTCCCCGGGGTCTCGGAAGCATCACCGTCGTCAATCTTCAGGGGAGGACATTCATGTATCCTATCGACTGTCCGTTTCGTACCGCAGACTGGGTGATCAAGCAGACGAAAGAGCAGACATCGATCATCGTCGTCGATATCCATGCCGAGGTGACAGCTGAAAAAATGGCTCTTGGCTGGTATCTTGACGGCAGGGTGTCGGCCGTGATCGGCACGCATACCCATGTCCAGACGGCGGATGAAAGGATTCTGCCGAAAGGCACGGGGTACTGTACCGATGTCGGCATGACCGGCCCGCACCAGTCGGTCATCGGTATGCAGGTCAAATCGGCGGTCGACCGGATGCTCTACCAGACCCCGCATAAATACGAATGCGCCGAAGATGATGTCCATCTTTCGGCGATCCTCCTGACGGTCGATATCCGGACAGGCAGGACCAAAGCGATACGCAGGATTTTCTATCCCGTCTTCGAAACCGGAAATCAGGAATAACAGGATGCAGTCGGGACTGCCTCAGAGCAGTCCGTTTTCGAATTTTTCGGCTGTCAGTACATCGGCTTCGCTGCCGATGTAGAGCGGTGTGCGCTGATGCAGTTCGGTCGGCCTGATATCGAGAATCCTCTGCCTGCCGTCGGTTGCCCGTCCTCCCGCCTGCTCGCAGATGAACGCAAGCGGATTAGCCTCGTACATCAGGCGGAGTTTTCCGTGTTGATGACGCTTCGTGGCAGGATAGACGAAGATGCCTCCGGTAAGGAGATTACGGTGAAAATCCGCCACCAGCGAACCGATATAGCGGGAGCTGTAAGGCCGTCCGGTCGAGGGCTCCTCCTCCTTGAGGTAGGCGATGAAACGCTCTGTTCCTTCGTTGAACTGTGCGGCCGATCCCTCGTTGATGGAATAGTACTTTCCCGTTTTCGGAGTGGTGATGTTCTCGTGCGAAAGCAGAAATTCACCGATCGTCGGATCGTAGGTGAATCCGTGGACGCCATGACCCGTCGTGTAGACAAGAACGACCGATGACCCGTAGATGACGTAACCGGCAGCGACCTGCTCCGAGCCGCTTTGCAGGCAGTCGCCGAGGCTCGCCTTGCCAGGATCGTTGCCTTTCAGTCTGTAAATGGAAAAGATGGTGCCGACGCTCACGTTGACATCGATGTTGGATGAACCATCCAGCGGGTCGAAGAGCAGGGCGTAATGACCGGTATCGTTTTTCGGCGGAATGATGATGCCGTCGTTTTCTTCGGAGCCCATGACGGCGAATCGCCCATGCTGGCCGATGGCGCTGATGATTTTCTCGTTGGCGAAAAGATCCAGCTTCTTGACCTCTTCTCCCTGCACGTTGGTCGTACCGGCAAGTCCGAGGATGTCGACAAGCCCCGCACGGACAACCTCGCGCCGAACCAGTTTGGCAGCGAATGCCACATCGTTGAGAAGATCGGTCAATTCTCCGGCTGCTTCGGGATAATATTTCTGCTGCTCGAGGAAGTGGCTTTCAATGGTAATGAGCTGGTTCATCGACGGTCGTTGGGAAGGGTTGAGAACGTTCATGGAACGATCAGGAATGGCTGACCGGCGTAATCTATGGTTTTTCATGGTTATTTCAAACGGATGATTTCCGCCGAATGCCGCAGGGATTGTATTTTATCCTGCAATGAGGAAACAGCCCGTCCACTGAACGGCAGTTTATCAAGTCTCTCAAGCCATTACCTATGAAACGATTCCGATGGAACGTTCTCCAGCCGGACGAACAGCTTGTCCGTGGGCTCTCGGAAACGATCAATGTCAGCAGCGCCATCGCCAGGGCTTTGTGCAATCGCGGCATCGCGACCTTCGAGGATGCCAGGTTTTTTTTCAGGCCATCGCTCGAGTTTGTTCCCTCGCCTTTTTTAATGATGGATATGAAGCGGGCAGTCAGCCGTGTCGTGGAAGCAATCCGCTCCGGGGAAACCATCATGATCTACGGGGATTACGATGTGGACGGCACGACCGGAACGGCAATGCTCTCCCTTTTTCTCCGCGAGCAGGGCGCGGAAACCTGCTATTACATCAACGACCGTTTCAGGGAGGGGTACGGCATTTCGGATGCCGGCATCGCCGCCGCCCGTGAGTCGAATGCGTCGCTGATCATTACCGTCGACTGCGGCATCCGCGCCGTCGATGCAATCCGCTCCTGTTCGGAGAAAGGCATCGATGTGATCGTCTGTGACCATCATGAAGCCGACGAACTTCCACCCGCGTACGCCATTCTCAATCCCAAGGTTGAAAGCTGCAACTACCCTTTCCGGGAGCTGTGCGGATGCGGTGTGGCCCTGAAACTCATGCAGGCAGTCACCGAGGACCTTGGAGCCGGCAAGGAGTGCTGGCAGAACCACCTTGATCTTGTGGCAATTGCAACCGCAGCCGATATGGTTGCACTTGTCCAGGAAAACCGCATCTACCTGCGTGAGGGACTGAACAGAATCCATACCCGGCCCAGGGAGAATATCCGGGAGATGACGGCCGTGATGGGCATCAGTCCCGAAGAGGTGAGCATGACGCATATCGCCTACGGCATCGCTCCGAGGATCAATGCCGCAGGCAGGATGGATTCGGCGCATGTGGCCATGCAGTGGCTGCTGTCGTCGGAGGCTTCCGATGTTTACAGCTCCACCGGTCGGCTTGATCAGCTCAACAGCCTGAGAAGAGAAACCGATGCAGGGATCATGGCAAAAGCCGAGGCGATGGTGGAAGGGCATTTTGCCAGTTACTGCTCTTCGATCGTTCTCTATCATGAAGAGTGGCATCTCGGAGTGCTCGGCATCGTTGCATCCAAGCTCCTCGACAAATACGCGCTGCCGACGATCATCATGGGGAGAATGAACGGACTGATCAAGGGTTCGGTGAGAAGTGTGGAACAGATCAACATTTTCGAGGTGCTGCGGGAGTGCAGCGATCACCTCGAGCAGTTCGGCGGGCATTGCCAGGCTGCAGGCATAACCCTGAAGCCCGAAAATCTCTCGGCTTTCAGAAAACGGTTCGATGAGGTCTGCAGCGGCCTGCTGCCTGTCGAAAAGCGTCAGAAGGAACTGCTGATCGATTCCGAACTCCCATTGCACTCCATTACCCGGAAATTCATGCATGTTCTCGAGCAGTTTTCACCCTTCGGGTACGGAAACCGGGAGCCTCTTTTCGTTTCCCCGGCATGCAGACTTTCCGGCGCCCCGAAACTGCTGAAGAGCCGGCATGTGAAGTTTGCCGTCCCTGACGGCAAGGGAGGGATAGTCGAGGCGATTGCCTTTGACCGGCCCGATATCTACCACGATCTTGCGGCGGCAGGTGGCAATGCGGAGTTCGTTCTCGCTTACGTTCCTGAAAGAAAACAATGGAACAGCAGGGAATACCTGCAGTTACGAATCAGGGATCTGGAAATCCTGTAACGCGCATTTCTCGGCGCTTTTCCGTTTGTTCATTTCCGGCATCGTGCGTTTTTTCATGTCTGATCCTCGAAAGAATTCCCGCCAGAGAGGAAACTGCCGCGATGGTAAAGAAGATGAGGGAGAGGGCCACGCCGGGACTGGCTTCCAGCCCGAGGAGATTGAGCGCGTAATAGAAGGTGACTTCACGGGCGCCGGCTCCGCCGATCGTGATCGGCAGGATGGTCGCCACCGTCGAGACGAGAAAAATGGCAAGATAATCGATGTCGTGTCCCGGTATGGAGAGCGCTCTCAGAATGAGCCATGCGGAGACCAGCTGGGTAATCTGCACGATCAGGGAATCCAGTAACGTCGGGACGTAGATCCTGAGAAACGGTTTCTGGAAAAGCCGGGTCAGCAGCCAGGAGAGAGGGTAGTTCAGCAGGACGACCAGTCCGGCGGCGGGAAGCAGCCTTGGGTAGAGCTGTGCGAAGGAACTTCCCATGAGCAGCACGACCGAAAGGAAAACCAGTGCGAAAATACCGCATATCCTGTCCCACACGACGGCATTGAAAATGTTCAGCACGGTCACGCCGTGGTTTTTTTTCAGGACATAAATCTTGTATCCGTCGCCTCCGATGCCGCCCGGAAGGAACTGGTTGTAGAACATGCCGAGATAATAGAGCTTCAGGTTGTACCAGGTGGAGAGGTTCAGACCCGCAATCCTGAAAAACCGGTTCAACCGAAAGGCGTTGGCGATCTTGGAGATGTTGAAGAATACGACGGACGCAAGCAGATACCACGGATCGGCATGCCGTGCAAGCTCGATGAGCCTTGCGACGTCGGTCTTGCGCAGTACCAGGTAGAGGGCTGTTGCGGTGACGCCCCCCTGAACGACGGTTTTGAGAATCTGCTTATTGAGACGGGTGATTGTTGCCAACGATCTGCCTGACGATGTAGGGTTTCTTGTTCTGGGATTCGTAATAGGTGCGCATGAGAAACTCTGCGATAAAGCCGGTCGTGATCAGCTGGATGCCGATGAATGTGAGAATGACTCCGAGACTGAGAAGCGGGCGGCCTCCGATCCGGTTGCCGAGGATCTTCAGGGCAAGAAGATAGAGGTCGATGGCGATGCCGAGAAAGAGGGTCAGGAATCCCAGCGGCCCGAACAGATGCATTGGTTTCTGGCCGTATTTCTGGAAAAAGACCATGAACAGCAGGTCACTCAGTACCTTCAGAGTTCGGCCGAGGCCGTATTTCGACCTGCCGTACTTTCTTGCGTGGTGCCGGACGTCGATCTCCTCCATTTTTGCACCGTACAGCTGAACGAGCACAGGGATGAAGCGGTGGAGTTCCCCGTAGAGGCCGAGATTTTTTGCCACGTCCTTCCTGAAGACCTTGAGGGTGCATCCGTAATCCCTGATGTGCACCTTCGTCAGGGTGCGGATCAGGGCATTGGCTATCCTGCTGGGAATTTTCCTGACCAGCACACCGTCCTTTCTTCCCGCACGCCTGCCTGCAACGACATCAAGGTCATGTTCCTCGAGGTGGCGGATCATCATGGGGATGTCTGCCGGATCATTCTGGAGATCTCCGTCCATCGTCGCGATCAGCTCTCCCGAAGCCTGGTCGATGCCGGCTGCCATTGCCGTGGTCTGGCCGTAGTTCTTGTTGAGCACGACGACACGGGTGTTGGCCGGGGCGTGTTTCCTGATCTTCGCCACAGTGTCGTCGGTCGATCCGTCGTCGACGAGGATGACCTCGTGTTCGATGCCGGCCAGTGAAGCATCGAGGGCATCAAACAGGGGTCTGATGCTTTCTGCTTCGTTCATGACCGGTATGACGACAGAAAGTTTCATGCAGGTTAAGGTTCCTCCGGCAGTTTTGCCAGAACAATTCCATATTTACTGTACAGAATGCGGGGCTTCTCAAGCCTGCCGAGATGGCTGAGCGTTGTCAGCACGACCTCTCCGGCTTCAGGCCTGCGCTTTTCGGCAAGAGACTCCGAATATACGAAAAAAGAAGGGTAATAGACTTTCCACATCACGATTTTGTACCCCTCCTTCCTTGACAGGAGAGCGGCTTCCCTGACCGGTTCCTGCATGACTGCCGAGACGACCGGCAGGATGGAGAAATTGACGGCAAGCAGCATCACGGTTCCGCCCGCTATGAAACGGTAGAGCGGCCGCATGAAGCCTGCCGTCTGCAGGCCGAGGACCAGGAGCGCGGCTGCGGCGACGACGGGGGCATAATGCCGTGCCTGCATGACCTGCAGGGCTCCCTGAAGCTGTGCCCTGACAAACGGATCGGTAACCCTCTGCAGGAGTTCGCCCGTCACCACCGGGGCGGATGCAAGGATAAGGAGAAAGGCCGCCGGCCAGAGCGCGAGCAACACTGGCCTCCTGCCGGAGGGGAAGGCGTTTGCCATGAGCAGGAAGAGCGGGGTGTATCCGTAGATCATGTAATGCGGGAGCTTGGTGCCGGAAAGGGAGAAGAAGGCGAAGACGAATCCGAACCAGACCAGGCAGAAGCGGTTCAGGGGATCGGAAACAAGTGTTCTCAGATGCCTCAGCACCACGAAGAAGAGGCCGGTGGACGGCATGATGCCGAGGAGCACGACCGGGACGTAGTAGAACAGAGAGCCGGAGTGTCCTTCGAGGGAGGAGCTGAACCTGCCGACATTATGCTTCATGAAGAACCCTTCCAGAAAGGCCTTGCCCTGGTCGAGATACTCGAGCGTGTACCAGGGAAGCACGATCAGGAGGAAAAGCAGCATGCCCCCCGGATGGGACACGGCCCTCATCCACCCATTCAGGTCGCGCTGCAGCAGGAAGAAGACGAAGGAGACCGCCAGCGGAATGAGCAGGGCGATGGGCCCCTTTGCAAGCATGCCCAGTCCTATGGCTCCGAAGGCGAGGTAGATGGATGAGGCCTGTCCGAGACGCCGGTACCGGTAGATGGCGAACATGGAGATGGCGAGACAGCAGTTGAGCAGTGCGTCGGCTATGGCCGCCTTTGCGATGATGGTGATCTGCAGGGAGAGTACCATCAGCGATGCGGCAAGCCAGGCCTCGCCGTCGTTACGCTCCTTCCTGACGAACAGGAAGGTTGTGATTGCCCAGAGGGCAGACGAAACCGCTGACGGGAAGCGGAAGGCGAACTCGCTGAGACCGAACGTCCGGACCGAGACAAGCTGCAGCCAGTAGATCAGGATCGGTTTGTCGAACCGCGGTTTCCCGTTCAGGAAGGTCGTCAGGTAATTCTTGCCGACCAGCATTTCCCTGGTTGCTTCACTGAAAGCTCCTTCGTCCACGTCGAACAGGGGGCCAGATCCCAGTCCGGCAAAAAAACTCAGCAGGATCAGGAAGCCGAGCGCGACTGACAGGCGTATGGTATCAGATTGTCGGGGAACGTGATTCATGAAGGGATTGTTGGAAGTGTATTCTGTACAGGAAGAGTACCGTCGAGACTCCAAGGAACGCGCCGGCAATGACATCACTCAGATAGTGCTGGGTGAGGACGACGCGGCTCAAGGCGATGACCGTTCCGGCACACAGGAAGACCGCCCTGAAACGGGGAAAAAGCAGCGAAAGGGTGAGTGCGGCGCTTGCGGCCGTCGCCGCATGACCCGATGGAAAGGATATCCAGGCATGCTCGACCCGGAGCAGATCGAAACCGTAGACGCCCTGCTGGAAGAACAGCCTCGGCCTAGCCCTTCCGAAGAGCATTTTCAGGAGGTCGGCCGCGATTCCTGAAACCGCCACGGAGGAGAACAGGAAAAGACCGGCCCGGGCGGCAAACGGCCTTGACTTCCTGAAAACCGCAAAGAGCAGCAGGCCGGCCACGAGGTACCACTGCGACTCGCCCGCCCTGGTAAGCAGCTTCCAGACCGCATAGCCTGTGCTCTCCCGGTATGCCCGGAAGAAAAGTGCCACCGGAGCATCGAAAAGGGCATAACCGGCCACGCATGCAAGGGCGGTCACGATCAGGAAAAGGAGGATTGTTCTGTGGTTGTTCATGGATAAAACCGTAAATAGCGATGACCCTGTCCGGGAAAAGCAAGACAGACTTTCTGCAGCCGCCGGCGCCGGGACAGGATTTCTTTTCACAACAGCCTGCCGTTCGTTTGAACCCGTACCGGCAGATTCAATGTAACATACCCATGCCATCTTCAGCAATAGAACCCTCCAAAACGGCAGTGCTCCTGCTTTCCTGCCCTGACAGGGCGGGCCTTGTGGCACGTATCGCACAGTTCATCTATCAGGGCGGCGGCAATATCCTCGACCTCGATGAGCATGTCGATGTCGCCGCGCAGCAGTTTTTTCTGCGGGTTTCGTGGAGTTTCGATCCCGGTGTCCTTCCGCCTTCGGGGATCGAAGAGGATTTCTGTCTCCTTGCAGAACAGTTCGGTGCATCCTGGACCATCAGCTATCCGCTGGAAAAAAGCAGGACGGCGATCTTCGTCTCCCGTTATGACCACTGCCTTCAGGAGATTCTGTGGCGGTACAGCCTCGGCGAGTTCGGCATCGAGATCCCCCTTATCATCTCCAACCACGGCGATCTGGAGCCGCTTGCCGCCCAGTACGGTATTCCCTTCCATGTCTTTCCTGTTTCCGCGGAGAACAAGCAGGAGACGGAACGGCGGGAGATCAAACTGCTCGAGGCACACGGAATCGATACGATCGTCCTTGCGCGGTACATGCGGATTCTCTCACATCAGTTCACTTCCCGGTTCCCCGGCAGGATCATCAACATCCACCACTCGTTCCTGCCCGCCTTCGTCGGCGGCAATCCCTACCTGCAGGCCTATCAGCGGGGGGTGAAAATCATCGGGGCCACCAGCCATTACGTTACCGACGAGCTTGACGAAGGGCCGATCATCGAACAGGATATCGTCCGCATCTCGCACAAGGACACCCTGCAGGATCTGGTACGAAAGGGGCGCGACCTGGAACGTCTTGTACTTGCCCGTGCACTTCGCTGCCACAGCGAGCACCGCATTCTGGTCAACGGGAACAAGACAGTGGTTTTCGACTGAAAGGGCTGTCGGCCTCCGTCACCAGGATGGTTCCGGGGGAATTCTTGACGGTGCGTGCGGTGTTCTGAAGAATGGGGTGCGCCTGCACTCCTGCGAACGGAACACCGAACAGGTATGGGCGAGCACCATCATGACACGCACGGCCATCACGGCCATCACCACGCAGCGAAGAACATCCGGGCGGCATTTCTCCTGAATCTCGGATTCACCGTCGTCGAGGTGGTGGGAGGATTCCTGACCAACAGCACCGCCATTCTTGCCGATGCCGCGCACGATCTCGGCGACTGCTTCGCGCTCGGACAGGCGTGGTATTTCGAGAAACTCTCCGGAGAAAAGGGCAACGCCAGGTATTCCTACGGCTACAAGCGCTTTTCCATCCTCGGCGCACTTGTCAGCACGGTTGTCCTCTTGATCAGTTCCGTGTACATCCTTGCCGAGGCGGTTCCTCGAATTCTCCAGCCGCAGCACCCTGATGCGAGGGGTATGGTTTTTCTCGCCCTTGCTGGCGTCGCCGTCAACGGCACGGCAATGCTGAGGCTGTCGCGGGAAGAGGGGGTGAACTCCAGGGTCGTGGCGCTGCACCTTCTCGAGGACGTCCTCGGCTGGCTTGCGGTTCTCGTGGTCTCGGTCGTGCTGCTCTTCAGGGATATTCCGGTGCTTGATCCCGTTCTTGCCGTCCTGATCACCATCTACATTCTGACGAACGTCGTGAGGAACCTGAAAACCATGCTGCCGATCTTCCTGCAGGCCGTGCCGGAAAACGTCAGTCTCGACAGGATCGTTGCAGAGATCGAACAGACAGAGCACGTCAGGGCCGTTCACCATGCGCACATCTGGTCTCTCGACGGCGAGCACAACGTCTTTACCGCCCATCTGGAGATCGACAAGCAGCTTGATTTCGAGCAGTATGCGTGCATCAAGGAGGTGATCAGGAAACTGGTGGAGCGCCATGGGTTCTACCACTCGACCGTGGAGCTGGAACTGCCCGGCGAAGCGTGCAGGAACGTCCTGCCCGAATCGCGAAAATCCTGATATGCCCTTCTGAAGACTGCTGGAGTCGCACTGATATCACTTTCAGAATCGGAACTGCATGGAATGAATACCGTCCATGATTTCAGTGATTCTCTCAGAATGATCGGCCATGAGCATCGCTCAAAGGGTCATTGTCTTTTCATGCACAACCTGCATCCTGACGCTGTCGGTCGTCTGGATCACAGATGTCGAAGGTTTTTGGAGTTGGGCGTCTGCCCTGTGTGCACTGTGGTTCTTCATGGTCTGGATGTCGTCCCTGCAGTTTTTGGTCAATGTGCAGTTGCCGGACTGGTGCTATATCACCAGCGGTTTCGAAAAAACCGGGACTATGAAATCCTTGGCGTTGTCCTCATTCACAAGCTCGTCCGGAGCGGCCCCCTTCATGTTTTCGCGCCTTCATATTGTTATTCTGGCAGGCGGGAATCACTTCCGGAGCCTGTAAAAGAGTCTCGACAGGCTGAAACGATTCTTATGCTTGCCTTCCTGGGTTCGTTCCTACTGGTCTCTTTCGCGCTGAACAGAGGACGGCCTGATTCAGCAAGGTGGCTGCTCCTCTTCGATGTTCTTCTGAACATCTATCCGGGGATGCTTCAGCGCTCTAATCGCGTCCGGTTGCAGAGGATACTGAGAAAGATGGGATATGCCTCGGAACGCCCTCTGATGCAGCAGCAATGATCTCAACGCTTCTTTTGCTCCTGCTGAAGTATGTCCCCGACTTCCGGGCTTCTGAAGCAGTAGAAGGCGAAAGCCGAACGGATCGGCTTCGAGACCGCTAAACTTTCAGGGAATTGCATAATCCTTCCGGAATGTTGTTGCAGTTCCTGCTGTTGTTGTATGAGTTATATGTAACAAGGGAGGGAAAGCGTATTTCAGGGGGAGCGATATGTCCGGAGTTGCAGAAAGAGTCAGGAAGTACAGGGCGGCATTGCGCAAGGCCGGAATGCGACCTGTGCAGATTTGGGTTCCTGATACCCGGCAAAAGGGTTTTGCCGAGGAGTGCCAGCGGCATTCATGGAGGGGGAAAGTCAGGGACGTTCTTCTGTAAGCGCAATAGCACCGGAGAAATATTTAGTTTTTCATCTGGAGATCAAAGAATGCAAGATGTGATGCGTTCAGTTCGCCGGATCAACTTATGGAGAGCAGGATCAGGTAACCAGCAATGTTCTGGTTGAGGAAGAACGGGATTCTGGTTGCGTCTGTTTCGGGTATCTTGAATGAATCGCGTTATGGGTGCAGTACTCGAATAAATCTATGAAGCGAAGGACAATGAACAAGCATTTCGATCTACCGACGGTCATCGTCATCATGATTACTTTTGTCCTCTTCACCATTGCGCTCTTCGTGAAGGGTTTGACGCATGATATACTCCTGGAGGCGGGTGTGTTCCTTGTTTCTGTGAAACTCATTCTCATTGGTTATAAAAACGGCGTGACAAGCAGGAAGGTGATGGAAGAACTGCAGGAGATCAAGGACAGGCTGAATGAGATGAAGGATTAGGATAGAGTGATATTCGGGGATAAGGGGGGCGTATCCGGAGAGTCGGTTGTTGTTTAGGAAAAGAAAACAAAAGGAGGGGAGATATGAGCGCATCTGGCAAAATTGATAAGTATGGCTTGTCTTTAGAGACTCCAAGTGTATACACAAACTACAAGAGAGTTATCCACTGCTATGGAAGTTTTGGGTTGGCTTTTCTCTATTTTGTTCCTGAAGAACTCCCATTGGGGGAAAACAAAAAAAGAGATGGTCAGAACGTCTATGATATTTACTACAGGATGAGGGATTGGGATGCTGCTGTGGATATACTCAGAAATGAAAAGCCTGTCTGGTTTTTCTTTGATAACTATAACAATGGAATCATCAAGACTGAGTCTGAAGAGGTAGGAGAAGAAGAAGCACAATAGCGAAAAAACGTCGGATGTCATGCAGAAAAGGTGAATCGCACATCTCATTCGGATATGAGCGCAGAGCCGGGCGTCAAGTGATGTCGGTGCCAGGGGAGATACCTGACCGGGGACGTGACGATAAGGGGAATGTGCACTCCTTTCACGTCATCAGGGGAAGCCGCGGGGCCGCGCCCGGTTTCCATCCTACACCACAGCAGCAGTGTGCTGCAGCTCCCACATTTTCCGGTAGAGCCCATCCTCGTGCATGAGTTCCTCATGCGTGCCCTGTTCCACGATCCTCCCCTTATCGAGCACGACTATGGTGTCGTACCGGTCCATCGCCTTGAGCCGGTGGGTGATGGCGATCAGGGTTCTGCCGGCCGAGATGGCGGCGAGGGTCCCTGTGACCTCCTTTTCCGTGATGCCGTCGAGGTTTGCCGTTGCTTCGTCGAGGATCATGACGGGTGCGTCCTGCAGCAGGACGCGGGCGATGGCGATGCGCTGCCTCTCTCCTCCGCTGAGCTTCATGCCGTGCTGGCCGATCCACTCGTCGAGTTTCGATGCGAAGTGGCCGAGTCCGGAGGAGACGAGCGCCTGTTCGAGTTCCCCGTCTGTTGCGCCGGGTTTCGCAAGCAGCAGGTTGTCGCGGATGGTTTCGGCAAAAAGGTAGGTGCGTTGCGAAACAAGGGAGATGTTGCGGCGCAACTCTTCGGGATCGAAGCGACCTATATCGTGGCCGCCGATGGTCAGCTCCCCTTCGGGACTTTTCCAGAAACGCATCAGGAGGGAGGTGATGGTGGATTTACCGGCCCCGCTCGGTCCGACGATGGCGACGTGCCGACCGGGAAGCACGGAAAAAGAGAGCCCGTCGAGCGTTTTCACGGTGCTGCCGGGGTAGGTGAAGCTCAGGTTTTTCGCCCTGATGGCATGATTCGCAGGGAACGGCAAGGGATCTGCCGGGGCAGATGTTTCCGGCCTGGCGTCGAGAATCTCGAAAAGCCGCTCCCCTGCATGCGTGTCGGCCTCGATATGCCGGAAAGAGGCGGGGAGCGGCAGGAAGGGCTCGAAAGAGGCCATGACCGCAAGTGCTACGACGGTGAGCGCAATACCGCTGGCGCCGCCGGTCGCGGAGGCGGGATGGAGAGCCAGGAGAATGGCAATCACGGCCCCGTTCATGAGGAGTCCTGTCAGCGATTCATGCATCCCTTCGACAAGGGCGCTTTTTCTCTGGAGCAGGAGCTTTTCCTGACTGGTTCTGCGCATCTCGTCGAGATGACGGGACATTCTGCCGTAAACCTGGAGTTCCCCGATGCCCTGCAGAAGATCGAGCGCCAGCACCTGCTCTTCGGTTTTGCGCTTCATGATTCCTACGGAAACCCCGCGGCTCAGCTGCATGGTGAAGAGGGGGATCACGACCCCCGCTGCCAGCTGGAAAAGAAAAATGACCGCAGCAGCCTGCAGGGAATACGAACCGAGGAGAACCCACGTCAGCGCGCTGACCAGCAGCGCGGTAACCGGCGGTCCGAGAACCCTCGTGTAGATGTTTTCGAGGCTCTGGATGTCGTCAACGATCCGCTGCAGCAGGTCCCCGCTCCTGAAGGCCATGAGGCGCGCCGGGGCGAGGGGTTCGACGGCATCGTAGAACCATAAACGCAGTTTCGTCAGGATCCTGAAGGTGGTGTTATGCGAGATCAGCCGCTCTGCGTAACGCAGCACACCCCTGGCAAGACCGAACACCCGAACGCCGACGATACCGAGCTGGAGTGCGCCTAACCCTGGATGCAGGGAGGCTTTCGCAATGATGTAGCCTGCAGTCATGAGGAGGCCGATGCCGCTTCCGGTCGTTGCGAAGCCGATCAGGGCTGCAAGCGCCATCCACCAGAAATACGGTTTCACGACGGCCGTCAGGCGAAAAAAGGTTTTCATGCCGTTTCCTCCTGTTGCAGCAGGAAGCTGTCGTGATAGAATCCTTCCATGCCAATCAGTTTGTCGTGCGTGCCGCATGCCGTGATCCTTCCCTGGCTGACCACGATGATCATGTCGGCGGACCGGATCGTTTCGTGCCGGTGGGCGATCATGACTGTCGTGCGTCCTTTCATCAGCTCCCTGATGGAGTTTCGAAGGATGGCCTCAAGAGAGGGATCCGTATGCGAGGTGGGCTCGTCGAGCACAAGAAGCGGCGCGTTTTTCAGGAACGCCCGCGCCAGTGCGATCCGCTGAGCCTCACCGCCGCTGAGCCTCGATCCCTGTTCGCCGATCATGGTGTCGAGCCCTTCAGGCAGGCTGCCGACAAACTCCGACAGGCCTGTCTTTTCAAGCGCCATGGTCAGGTCCTCTTCGGATGCGTCGGGTCTTGCCAGGAGAATGTTGTCTTTCAGGGAGGCATTGAACAGGTAGGGGTGCTGCGGAACCCAGGAAATCGCCCTGTGCCACTCCTCGACGGGGATATCCGCGAGCGGCCTGCCGCCGATGGTGATGGTTCCCTGCCGGGGTTCCTGAAAACGCAGCAGCAGGCTGATCATGGTGCTTTTGCCCGAGCCGCTCGGTCCGACGATGGCAGTCGTTTGTCCTGCAGGAAACGTCGCGTTGATCTGCTCGATAGCCGGACGGAGCGCCCCCGGATAGGTGTACGTGACATCGGTAAAACACAAGTCCTGTTTTCCGGTGGTGTTCTGCGTCGGGTCCAGCTGTTTCCGTTCCGGGGCAGGTGTGTTCCGATCAAGGATGGCAAAGATCTCCTTCGAAGCGGTGACTCCCTCCATGCCGGCGTGGAATTTCGTGCCGAGCTGGCGGAGGGGGAGGTAATAGTCGGGCGTGAGCAGCAGCACGAAGAGCGCATGCTGAAAGGAAAGATGTCCTCCCATGAGCCGGAGGGCTATGCTGACGGCAATGGCTGCGGTGCCGAGCGTTCCGACCAGTTCGAGTGTCAGGGAGGAAAGGAAGGCGATCTTCAGGACCTTCATGGTTGACTTCCGGAACGTTTCGCCGGTCTGCTCGATCGACTTTCGCTGCGATCCGCCCTGCGCAAAGAGTTTCAGCGTCGGCAGTCCCTGCAGGACGTCAAGGAAGTGCCCGCTCATTCTGCTCATGGTTCTCCACTGTTTTTCCGTCACTGCCCGGGCGGATTTTCCGATCACGATCATGAAGAAGGGGATGAGCGGAGCCGAGAGGAGAAGGATGATGCCCGACAGCCAGTCGCCGGGAAAGATTGCGCACAGGATCAGCAGCGGTGTGAACAGTGCGAAAAAGAGCTGCGGGATATAGTTGCTGAAATACGGATCGAGCGCTTCAACTCCCTTGAGCAGGGTGGTGCTGAGCCTGCCGCTCTGTACCGAGCGGGTGAAGAGCGGTCCGAGAGTGGCCACTGTCCGTGTCAGACGGTTGAAGAGGTTTTCCCGTATCGTTGATGTTGCCCGGATCGCTTCGATATGTGATGCCCAGTTGAAGAGTATCCGGAGCGTGCTGAACAGGGCAAACAGTCCCGTGAGCGGGATGAGACCGGCTGTGCCCTGTCTTTCAATGAATGCCGTGTCGATGATGCTGCTGAGAGCATACGCCTGACCGATCAGCATTGCCGAAGCGATGCAGCCTGAAACGACCGACAGGATGAACAGCGCCCGTTCTTGCCTGAGGAGCTGGAAAAGACGCCGGTCAATATTCATTGTTCATGGTGTTGATCGCTTTCAGGCAAGACCGTAACAAGTGTACGGAATAATATTCTTGGATACAACCGCAGGGCCTGAATGGAAATGGTTCTTCGGGTCAATGAGTTCCCGTCCTGCATTGTTCTGCCTGCCGTTCCGGAGTCGGGCAACGCGCTCATTTGCTGAAGGCGGTATGGATGAAATAGATGCCCGTGGCGGTCATGACGAGGCTTGCGAGCCGGTAGAACCATATCCTGGACCTTTCGCCGGCAAGATGGACGGTTTTTCCCACAAGCACGAGTGCCGGAGCCGTGCCGAGGCCGAAAAGAAACATCATGAATGCGCCCTGCAGCATTCCGGTGAAATGGTTCCCGGCATCCATCGCTGACCGTGCTGCAGCAAGAAGGGCGGTATAGGTCAGGCCGCAGGGGAGAAAGCCAAGCAGCAGCCCCATGGGATAGTAGGCGCCGATCGATCGCTGTTCCCTGAAAAGCCCCATGATCTTCTGGAAAAAAGGGGTGAAGGTCGGCCAGCTATTCAGGATTTTTCCGAATGGCAGAAGACCTGCGTTTGCCATACCCATGAGAGCGACCGCTACCCCTGCAAGCACCTGGATTGCTGTCTGGAAGTGTGCGATCGCGGAAGTCAGAACAAGGAAGGAACCGGTGATTCCCACAAGCCCGCCGAGCAGAGTGTAGGCGGTTATTCTTCCGATGTTGTACAGCAGGTGGCGAACGACTCCTTTTCCCGGTTCGCCGAGGGAATACGCGGCGACGACCGGCCCGCACATGCCGATGCAATGCCCGAATCCGCCTGCAAGCCCTGTAATGAACATCGCTATGGCGGGGCTGCCGAGGGCATCAGTCACACGCTGCTCCGTTTTTCTCATTCGTGGTTTCAGGTCGGGATGGCGTTCTGTTCGGCGTTTCGGCCTCGTCGTCGTCATCGAGCATCCTGTATTTCGGTGCTTCCGGATCATCGAACTGCCCGCTGCGGACCGCCCAGAGAAAGAGGAGCCATGCGGAGAGGCCGAAGACGAAGCCGATGCCGATAAGGTAATAGATGCTGGTCATGGCTTGCTGGTCATGGTGTTCGTAAACGCAGGGAGTTGCTGACGACGATCAGCGAACTTGCGGCCATCAGCAGGGCCGAGACGATCGGATGCAGCATGCCTGAAACGGCAAGCGGAATGGCGACCAGGTTGTAGGAGAACGCCCAGACGAGGTTCTGCCTGATGATCGAGAAGCATCGGGTGGAACTGCCGATCAGGACGTCTACCAGCCCGAGATCGTCGTTGAGGATCGCGATCCCAGCACTTTCAAGCGCGATTCCCGAACCATGGCTGAAGGTGACCCCGACATCGGCTTCGGTGAGTGCAGGAGCGTCATTGATTCCGTCTCCGATCATCATCACGGTCTGTCCCTGCTTTCTGAGCTCCCGGATGACGGCCGCCTTGCCGAGGGGGTCGAGTCCCGCCTGGAATTCTCCGATGCCGCTCCGTTCTGAAATATAACGGGCGACGCCCTCGTTGTCTCCTGTCAGGATCATCATGCGCAATCCTTTTTTCCCGAGAGCGGCAACCATGCCGGGGGTATCTTCACGGAGGTCGTCGATCAGGCCGATCAGGCCGGCCACCGTGTTCCCGGCGGCGACATAGACGACGGTCTTTCCGTTCTGTTCAAGAGAATCGGCGGTTTTCCTGCACCCGTCGGCAATCGCGATACCCTCCTTTTCAAGATGAGCCGCCGATCCGGCATGCCAGTCAAGACCGTTCATGGTTCCTGAAACACCCGATCCGGGAAGCGAGAGAAAATCCTCGACCATGAAAGGCTCGCCGGTCCAGGAAGAGGTTATCGCCTTGCCGATGGGATGACCTGACCATTGCTCGAGCGAGGCGCAGTGCCTGAGAAAGCATTCTGTTCTGCCGTAGTCGATGAAGTCGGTTATGACCGGCTTGCCTTTCGTTATTGTTCCGGTTTTGTCGAGGACGACGGTCGTTGTTTTCGAAACGGATTCAAAAACATCCCCGCCTTTGACGAGGATTCCATTCCTGCCGGCTGAGGTCGTGCCGACAAGGATTGCGAGCGGTGTTGCAAGGCCGAGCGCGCAGGGGCAGGCGATGACGAGCACGGATACGGCGTTCATGAGGGAGGTGATCGTGCTGCCCTCCACCATGATCCGGAAAAGAAACGTACACATCCCCAGAAAGAGTATCGCAGGGACAAAATATCCTGCTGTCCGGTCCGCGATGCACTGGATCGGGGCCTTGCGCGCCTGTGCATCTTCGACGGTTCTGATGATTCTCGACAGGAGGGTGTCACTGGCGTTTCCCCTGACACGTACCCGGAGTCGTCCGTTGATGGAGCAGGTTCCTGCAAATACCTCGCTTTCCGCCGATTTCATGACGGGTCCTGATTCACCGGTCAGCAGGGATTCGTCGACCTCGGCTTCGCCCGAGGTTACGGTTCCGTCGAGGGGAACACGGTCTCCCGGCAGGATGTCGATCAGGTCTCCAGGACGGATCCTGTCGAGCGGCACGACAACCGGTTCACCCTCACCGGGAATCAGAAGCGCTTCGGCCGGCTGCAGCTCGGCAAGAACAGCCAGGGCGTTTCCCGCTTTCAGCCTTGAACCCGCTTCCAGAAATCTTCCGAGGAGGACGAAGGTAATGATCATCGAAGAGGTGTCGAAGAACACTTCTCCGCCTGCAGTGATCATGGCGACGCTGTAGCAGTATGCCGAAAGGGCTCCCAGTGCGACCAGGACGTCCATGTTGAGCGCACGTGATCGCAGTGAGCGGGCAGCGCTTGCAAGAAAAGGGAAGCCGGAATAGAAAACGACCGGAGTCGCGAGCACCAGAGAGATCAGCTGAAAACCGGTCCTGTACTGGCTTTCCATTCCCTGGAAAAAACCGGCGTACAATGCTGCGGTAAAGAGCATCAGCTGCATGGAAAAAAAGGCGGCGGTTCCGAAACGCAGCAGCAGATCCTGTTTCTCGCGTACGAAGGCCTGCATGCCACTCGTCTGTCTTCCCGGACGGGGAATGTAGCCGAGAGAGCAGAGAAGATCGAGGATCCGTTCGAGTGTCACGGTTTCCGCATGCCAGACGATGCTCGCCCTGTGGGTCGCATAATTGACCCGCACCGAAACGACTCCCTTCACACGAGACAGCATCTTTTCAACAAGCCAGACACAGGAAGCGCACCTGATGCCCGAAAGGAGCAGGTCGATCCGATTGTTGGCGCCTTCAGGCACGACAGAATCGCGGAATGAGGCAGGTTCTGCCTTCACGAAAGAGGGTGTGCCCGGCTGCCATTCGCAGCGCTTGCGGTAGAACGCGTCCAGGGAGCGGCTGCGAATCAGTTCATAGACTCCGAGACAGCCGTTGCAGCAGAAATATTTCGTTTTCCCGTCGACCGTTACCGTCAGTGCTGACTGCCTTCGGGTTTCCTGGAGGCAGTGATCGCATCGTACCTTTTCGTACAGGGAAGAAGCTTCAGTTCCGGACATTGAAGGTGAAGGAGGGATTGTTCAGCAAGGGAGAGAGGACGGTTACCCGCCAGAGTGTCCTGCCGCTCATGCAGCGGACGATGATTCCTTTTCCCCTGTAGGTGCAGCCTGATGTTCTCGAGAGGAATACCCGGTTCAGTCCCATGTGCATGCCGGGCATGCTGAGGTCCAGCACGAGAGTGTCGGGCAGTTCGGTGCAGGGCGTTACGGTGAGCGAGAAAGCGAGATCGGCCATATGGCGGACCGGTTTCGGGCTGATATCGAGTGTGACCGAGTATGCTCCGGCCTGTTTTGTGCAGGACCCAGCATGGATGGTGCAGTCTGCTGCCTCTTCAGCGTGCAGCAGCAGCGGGATGAGGGTACAGGCGATCAGCACGGCCATGATCAGACCGATCAGTCGAGTTCGACGAACCATTTCCTGCTGGTTTTGAGTTGAGCGTTTTCAAGGTCCAGCCGGACCAGCCACGTACCCCTGTAGGGAATGTATGCCTTTGCCTGGTAGATACCGGGAGCCTTTTCCCGCATGACGATCCTGGAGTCGTAGTCTTTCTCCGACAGGTTTCCGATGAAGAGGTGGACAGAGGCTTTCTCGAAAGCTTTCCCGTGCGACGTCACGGTGGCTGTCACTGTATTCTCTCCCCTTTTCAGGCTGTCGGAAAGGCCGACTGCAAGGCCGAGTGACTGTTCGGACGACTTGGTCCGGAAATAGTTCTTTGCCGCCTCGTAATAGTTGCTTTCAACGAGGCCTTCAGCATCCCTGTAAGCGATGTAGATGCCGGTTCCCATCGCAAAAAGAAATACCGTATAGAGTACGGAGAGAAAAAGTTTCATAGAAAACCGGTTTCCCTGGACAGTGCCTTTCCCTTGCCGGAAAGGGTAATCCTGATTGTTCTGGTTCCATCGGGAGCCTTGACCAGCACTTTCCCGTGTATCGATCCGAAAGGAGCAAGACTGATCTTCCGTTCACCGATGATCGTCGTACCGTCCGGCGATGCTGAAAGTTCAAGCTCAAGAGATTCGTGACTGTTGTTCGTGACTGTATAGGAATACCGGTTCACTCCTTTCGGGAGCGGTTCCTGTTCCCTTGTCACCAGAAAGTCGACCGGCGGCCGCATCCAGATCAGGAAAGCGAGGAGTGCTCCGGCGGCTGCCGTCACACCTCCGAGGATGAATGTCTTGGGACGGAGCGGACGCCCCCTGTAATCAGGGAAGGGCGGAAGGTCCCTCCTGCTGCTGATGGCCCGGCATACGTCGATGCATTCGGCGCACGCAATGCACCGGGAGTTCAGACCCTGCTTGATATCGATGCCCACAGGGCAGACACGGACACACTCGTCGCATTTCATGCAGGTGTCATCCCTCGACCTGTCGTATTCGATGATCAATGTGTCCTTGTCGAACAGGGCATTCTGCATCATGGCATAGGGGCAGACGGACGTACAGAACTTCCTTCCGAGAAATGCGAGTTCGCTGTAAACGAGTATCCAGAGTACAAGGAAAAAAGCGGTTATGGTACTGGAAGTGAAAAGTCCCCTGATCGTTTCAAGCGGAGGGACAAAGTACCAGATCATGGTGAGCGAAACAAGGGCGGAAAATGGGAGAAGCAGGATATTCCGGGCCATCCTGCGCTTTTTCCGGCCGAAGAATGAAGCGAGATATTCCGTCAGGTCGAGCAGGACTGTCTGGGGGCAGAGCCAGCCGCACCAGACCCTGCCGAACACGGTCGTGACGAAGGTGATGAACAGCAGGAAAAAGAGGATTGCCGCAAGGAGAAGGTAGAATTCGCTGATCCTGATGACCGATCCGAAAAAAAACAGTTTCAGTTCACCGATATCGAATCTGATTGCGCTGTTGCCCTTGACCGAAAGAAAAGGCAGGCCTGTCAGCAAGACGGCCTGCAGGATTTCAACGCTCCTTCTGTACGTTCTCCACAAAATGGTCGGTTCTTCTCTGCCATTGACAATATTCCCGGTTGTCCTGCCGGACCGGTCCGGCAGGACAGGCCGTTATTTTCGTAACGACTCCAGATAGGCTACAAGCCTTGCGATCTTGTCGCTTCCCAGCTGAGGGAGAAAGGGCGGCATGCCGTTCGGTCTTCCCGAAGCTATGGATGTATAGACATCCTTGGGGGTGGAGCCGTATTTGAGCGCGCCTTTCAGCGACGGGCCGATCCCGCCTGTCCCATCGGGCTTGTGGCACGCTGAGCAGCTTGACGCATAGATCGTTGCCCCTTCAATCTCGGCCTTGGCGTCTCCGACATACCTGCCGGGTGAGTCCGAATCTGCGGTTTTCGGTGCGGACGAAGCCATCTCCTTCTCGAATTTCGTGTAGAAAGACCAGCCTGACAGAGCGGGGGTGAAGGAAACGATATACCAGATGAGCCAGGCGAGGATTCCGAAAAAGAACAGCAGCCAGCCTTTCGGAATTTTGTTATGGCTTTCCTGGGGTTCTCCCGTGTCATGCATGTGAGCCTCCTCTTGATTGGTTGCGTTCGGCATTCGGGTGATCCGACGGTCTTGCTTTTTCAGTCGTCGTCCTCGAGCATCCGGTGTTTCGGTTTTTCAACCTGCTGTTTCCTGCGGGGATTGTAGTAATAGGCGATGATGCCGGCAAGGACAATCGCAAGAAGCAGGGTGAACAGAACGTATGCAAGCGCCGGCAAGCTCAATTCTTCGCCTCCGGGGATTTGACATCCTTTCCGAGTTTCTGGAGATAGGCGATCATGGCGTCCATTTCAGTGAGATCGTTCCGGAGAGCTTCAGGGGTCACCGAGTTTCTGGCCTTCCTCGAATCATAGGCAGGAGCGGTGACTTTTGTCCGGCAGGCGTCTATCTGCTGAAGAACCTCCTGTTCGCTGTAGCCGTAACCGAGAACGGACGTTTTCCTGAAGGAATGGGTAACGTCAAGCTTCTTTTCGGCAAGCCAGCCGTATGGCGGCATATTGGATTTTCCAAACATGCCCTGAGGATTCTGCATGTGCAGGTAATGCCATGCATCGGGGTATTTTCCGCCGACCCTGTTCAGGTCAGGTCCCGTTCTGCGCGAACCCCAGAGGAAAGGACGGTCGAAAGCGAACTCTTCGGGTTTCGAATATTCGCCGTACCGGAGCACCTCGGTCCTGAGCGGACGGACGGTCTGCGTATGGCAGTTCTGACACCCTTCACGCATGTAGATGTCGCGGCCCTCGAGTTCGACGGCGGTATAGGGCTTTACCCAGGCGCTGACCGGCTGTGTCGACGGCATGAGTAGCGGGACGAACACCGTCACGACCGTTCCAATAAGGATCACCGCAGCCGACAGGACGGCGAAAACAACCGGTTTGGAATAGATCCCCATGATCGCAGCTCCTTGTTGTTGGTTGGGTTTGTTATGCTTCAGCTTCAGCAGGCTTCTGCCTGACGGTCATGATCAGGTTCCAGGCGAAAACCAGGATTCCGGCGAAATAGACCACTCCGGCCGCAAATCGAAGCCGGTAGTAGGGATAGAGGGAGGTGACGGAATCCAGGAAGTCGTACATCAGCGATCCGTCGGGACTTGTGGCTTTCCACATTGCGCCCTGCTGGATGCCGCCGATCCACATGGTGATTGTCCACAGGAGCTGGCCGACGAGAATGAGCCAGAAATGCAGGTTTGCCAGCCTGATGCTGTAAAGCTGAGTGCCGGTGATCCTCGGAATCATGTAGTAGAAGGAGGCTGAAATGACCATGGCGACCCATCCCATGGTGCCCATGTGCACATGGCCGACAACCCAGTCGGTGTAATGGAAGAAGGCGTTGAGCGTCCTGAGGCCCTGTGTCGGTCCCTGGATGGTCTGCAGCCCGTAGAAGGTTACGCCGAGAATGAAAAACTTCACCAGGTAGTTCGAGCGCATCTGGTCCCAGTTTCCCTGCAGGGTGTAGTAACCGTTCACCACGGATCCCCATGAGGGTGCGATCAGGAAGATGCTGAAAGCGATGGCAACTGTCTGGATCCATTCCGGAAGGGGGGTCAGCATCAGGTGATGGGCTCCGGTCCAGAGGTAGGCGAAAATAAGCGCCCAGAATGAAACGATGGAAAGGCGGTGACTGTAGATCGGCAGACCTGACGCTTTCGGAAGGAAGTAGTAGAACATGGCCAGGACGGGTACCGTGAAGATGAAGCCGACGATGTTGTGTCCGTACCACCACTGGACATTGGCGTCGTTCGCTCCCGCGTAAATGCTGTACGACTTGTTCCAGGTGACGGGTATTTCAAGGTTGTTGACGATGTAGAGCACAGCAACCGTGACCGTCATGGCGATGATGTACCAGAGAGAGATGTACATCTGCTTCTCCTGCCGCTTGATGAGGATGGCGAAGACATTGACGGCGAACATGACCCAGAGTATCACCACACCGATGTCGAGTGGCCATTCCAGCTCCGCATATTCCTTGGTCGTGCTGAATCCTGCGAACAGGCTGAGCGCGGCAAGGGCTATGGCCGCATTGAACAGATAGAGGTGCGCCCTGGCGAGTCCGGGAAAAGGAAGAGGGGTTCTGGTCAGGCGCTGCAGCATGTAGTAAGACGTGGCGAATATGCCTGCCAGTCCGAAGCCGAGGCCGAGACCGTTGGTATGGACGACGCGCAACCTTCCGAAACTGAGCCAGGGAGTAAGGTTCAATGCCGGAGTGAACATTTCAACTGAAATCCAGAGTCCGACAAGCAGTCCTACAATCAGCCAGAACAATGCTGAAAATGCAAAACCCCTGACGATCTGATATTCATAACCGGTTTCTTTCATGCCCTCCTCCTTGGATCGGGTTTAGAGTAAGATGGACGGTGAACATGGACGGGACATTGATGGCAATGACGGCAGCGAGGCGGAAAAACAGGCCGGTCTGTTTACAGGCAAAGGTAACAAAAGACGGGAAGTAATGGAAATGATATTCATGATCACGGTGTCCGGCAGGCTTTCGCATGAAGGGGTTGAGCGGTTAGGGCTTCCATGAACGAAGGTGATCGGTCAGCTCGCCGACTGTGTTTCTGACAGTTTCGAGTGCGGCGGCGATCAGCGCCCTGTTCCCGCTCTTCAGGGCGGTTTCCATGTCTGCAGCCGTCTGTCTCAAAGCGGGTGCGCCGATGTTCCCCGCTTCTCCCTTCATGTAGTGGGCGATTTTTGCAGCGCCGTCGAGGTTGTCTCCCGACACGGCCGCTTCGAGCTTTGCGAGATGACCGGGAATTTCTTCAAGAAACCCGTCGATGATCGTTGCCGCAAGTTCACTGTCTCCGAGCAGGCGGTGAAGCAGATCATCATAATTGAATATATCCTTCGTGTCCATGATGCAGGAAGTTGTTCATGATGGATCAGTACGGAAAAGTTATCAAACCCATGCTCAAAAAACAACGGCAAAGAGGCCGTCCCGGTTTTGCTTCCGAGACAGCCTCTGGGAAAGAAGGACATCGGGAATCAGCCGGCGAGCGTGCGGAGCGTTTCGGCGTAGTTGCCGACAACGGCCGCTTTTTCGGTAATGATGCCACGGATGATCTTCCCGGGGGTGACGTCGAAGGCGTAGTTGAGTACCGGAGTCGTCGGAGTGGCCACCTGCGTCCCGAAAATCGTCCGCAATTCATCCGCGCTCCGTTCTTCGATCTGAATCATCGAACCCTCGGGAAGCGTGATATCGATCGTGGATACGGGTGCTGCAATGTAAAAGGGAATATGGTGATGCAGTGCGCTGACCGCATGGGCATACGTGCCGATCTTGTTTGCAGTGTCGCCGTTGGCCGTGATGCGGTCTGCACCGACAACCGCGAAGTCGATCATGCCGTGCTGCATGAGAAATGCCGACGAGGAGTCGGAGATCGAGATGAACGGAATGCCGTCATGCTCCAGTTCCCATGCGGTCAGGCGGAGACCCTGCAGGAGCGGGCGGCTTTCCGAGGAGATCACTCGCCCGATCAGACCTTCCTGCCAGGCGAGCCTGATGACACCGAGCGCCGTGCCGATGCCGCAGCAGGCAAGCGTGCCTGTGTTGCAGTGGGTAAGGACGTTGAGTTTGCGGGTCTTCAGGACATCAGCGAAATCCCTCCTCAGGAGCTCGACACCGTTGCGTGCGATGCGGTCGCAGTTGTCGACCTCATCGTTATAGATTTTGTGCGCCTCGTCGGTCATCTTCGCAATGAGCGTCTCGAGCGAATCATTCTCGAAGTTGGCAGCATGGACCGCCTCCATCTTCCTGGTGGCGAAGAAGAGGTTAACCGCTGTCGGGCGCGATGCGTTGACTTCGGTTATCAGGTTTATGAAATATTCCGGAAAGCCCGCTTTGTCGCCCTGGTAAGCGTTGATGCCGAGCACAACCGTATAGCCGGCCGATGCGCCGATTAGCGGAGCGCCCCTGACGGCGAGGGTCTTGATGGCCTCTATGGCCTCATGGTGATCCTGGGTTTCGACATGGATCTCCCTGAGGGGAAGGAATCGCTGGTCGAGGTAGCGGAACGTGCCGCCGGAAAAGGAAATCGCGTCGATCATACTGTACTGAGTTATGCGGTGTTAGAGTTTCGAGACGACGTTCTTGAAGATCGTGGTCATTTTCGGTTCTGCATGGTTGGAAACCTCGATGATCTCCTCGATGCTGACAGGCTGGAGACTGTCCGGGAAGCATTCGTCGGTGATGATGGACATGCCGAAGACCTCGGTACCCTGATGGACGGCGGCAATGACCTCGGGGACGGTCGACATGCCGACCACATCGGCGCCGATGATCCGCAGCATCCGGTATTCAGCCCTTGTTTCAAGGCAGGGGCCAGGCAATGCAACATAGACGCCCCGCTGGACCCTGATCCGGTTCTCGAGGGCGACCTGCTCGGCGATATCGAGAATGCGTCTTGCATACGGAGCACACATGTCGGGGAACCGGGACCCGATTTCAGGATCGTTCGGTCCGATCAGGGGATTGCCTCCGAGGAGGTTGATGTGATCGTCGATCAGCATGATGTCACCTTTCCGGAACGCAGGGTTCAGTCCGCCGCACGCGTTGGTGATTCCCAGGGTGCGAACGCCGAGATGTTTCATGACCCTGACGGGGAAAACGATCTGCTGCATCGAGTACCCTTCGTAGAAATGAAACCGGCCCTGCATTGCAACGACTTTTTTGCCTGCCAGGGTGCCGAATATCAGTTTTCCGTGATGGGTTTCGACGGTGGAAATGGGGAAATAGGGGATATCGGCGTAATCAAGCGAGAATTCAACCTCGATCTCTTTGGCAAGTCCCCCGAGACCGGTTCCGAGAACGATGCCGACCGGGTATTCTGTGCCGGTTTTCTTTCTGATGAAATCCACGGCCTTGCTGATTTTTTCCCTTTGTTCAATCATGGTATACGAACTGTTTTATGTTGGTAAAAAAGAAGACTGGCATGTTTTGACAAAATCGGCGACTTTCAGGTACATTTCCCTGAGCTCGTTCGCTTCGGGGAGATACACGATCCTGACGAATCCGGCGGACGGGTCGGTTCCGAATCCGGACCCGTGCACGAAAAGCAGGCCGGTTGCCTCGAGGATGGCAAGGACGAGTGTTTCGTCCGAATTGAACGGCAACCGGTCGAGGTCGAATCGTGCCATGACATAAAATGCACCCTTCGGCAGGGTGCAGCTGACACCGTCCATGGCGTTGAGCATGCTGCAGGTCAGATCCCTTCCGGTCTTCAGACGCGACAGTATTCCGTCAAGATAATCATTCTTCAGCGACATGGCAGTCCTGACGGCAAATTGCGGGGGAACGGGCGCGCAGAGACGGGCATCTGCAAGACGGAACAGGGATTTCCGTATTTCAGGAACGAGGTGGCTGTTGCTCAGAAGCATCCATCCTGTTCTCAGGCCGGGTGCCATGTAGTTCTTCGACAGGCTGTCGATGGTGATGACCGGGACGTCGTCTCCTGCAGCGGAAGCCATGGGAATATGGACCGAATCGTACACGATCCTGTGGTAGACTTCGTCGGAGAAGACAATCAGCCTGTGCTTTCTTGCGATTTCCGCAAATCTGACGAGAACCTCCTCCGGATAAAGCATGCCTGTCGGATTCCCGGGATTGATCAGCAGCAGGATTTTGCAGCGCGGGGTAAGCAGGCTTTCAACTGCATCGATGTCCGGCATCCAGCCGTTGCCGGGATCGAGCGGGTACGGAACGGATTTTGCTCCAAGCCGTGCAATGATAGCCTGATACAGGGGATAACCGGGACACGGTGTCAGTACCTCATCTCCAGGATCAAGAATGGATGTGAGGGCAAGTTCTGCGGCTTCCGATGCTCCCGAGGTCATGATGACGTCTCCGGCCAGAGCAGGAATTCCACGGTTGCATGCGTTTTCCGCCACGGCTTCACGTGCTTCGGAAATGCCGGGGCCGGGAGCATAACCGACAGTGCCGTTTTTCAGCGCCCGAACAGTTGCCTCGATGATCTCTTCCGGGGGGCGGAAGCCGTACAGGAGCGGGTCCCCGATATTCAGGTAGGTGATGTTCCTGCCGTGCGATTCAAGATCCTTCGCCCTGTCGGTGATGGTACGGATGGCGTACTCGTAGTTTTCGAGTCTTCGGGCGGAAGGATGGACCGGCGTTTGTGGAATCGATGGCATAACAGGAGAATGCGCGGCGTTAAGAACGTTACGAACATGCCCGGACAAAACAGCTGACGCAGTTTCCCTGCCGGAAGCACCGCGGAAAGCCGACTTTTAATATAACCCGTAATAACTTCAGATAAAATAGGAGGGTCGGGACGAAATGATGACCGGAGAGACGGCGTTCGGGTCAGCGCATGCCGAATATGGCGCTCCCGATCCGGATCATTGTAGCACCTTCAAGGATGGCTTCCCGGAAATCCAGGCTCATGCCCATGGAAAGTTCGGTGAGTCCTGCCGGATCAGGCAAGTTTTTCCGCAGTTTCTCCAGAAGCCCCCTGAGTTCTGCAAACTCCTTTCGGGCCTTTGCCGTATCCGGTGATGCGATGGTCATCAGGCCCCGAAGCCGGATGCCCGGAAGGGACATGCATTGTTCGGCGGTTTTCATCAGCATTTCCGGTTCAATGCCGAACTTTGTGCTTTCATGGGAAACATTCACTTCAAGCAGGTAATCGATCCGAAGATCATGCTGGAGGGCACGCCCGGAAATTTCCCTGGCAGTCGAGAACCGGTCCACTCCGTGGATCATGACTACCTTGCCGATGATTGCTCGCACCTTGTTGGATTGAAGATGGCCGATAAAATGCCATGAAACAGGCAGATCACGGAGCAGGGGGTCTGCATGCTTCTCAAGAAATTCCTGGACGTAGCTTTCGCCCATGTCGGTCTGACCTGCAAGAACCGCCTCCCTGACCTGTGCCGCCGATTTCGTCTTGGAGACAGCGATCAGGCGAACGTCGCCGGGCTGCCTGCCGGCTTTCAGGCAGGCGGCTGCGATCTGTTCCCTGACTCTCGAAAGATTCGAGGCGACGGTGTCCATGAAAATCAGGTGTCCTGCCGGACAGGTTCTATGGTGTCGATGGTGACTGTCTTCAGCGGGTTGTCGTTGAAATCGGTATCCACTCCCGCGATGAGATCCACGATCTCAAGACCTGATTCCACGATTCCGAAGACAGTGTATTCTCCGTCAAGGAAATCGTTATCCGCCTGGTTGATGTAGAACTGGCTGCCTGACGATGCTTTTTCCGGATTGTTGTCCCTTGCGGCGGCCAGGCTCCCTTTCCTGTTGGGATGTCTGATTTCGGCCGGGATACGGTATCCGGGCCCGCCGGTGCCGTGAAGCTGCCTTTTGTCGTCGTGTCTCGACAGGGGGTCGTCCGTCTGTATCATGAATCCCTCGATGACCCGGTGAAAGCGGATGCCGTCGTAGAAAGCTTCGCTGACAAGCCTGGTGAAATTATCCCTGTGAAGCGGGGTGTCATCGTACAGCGAGATGCCGATATCACCCATGCTTGTTTTCATGATAAACCGTTCCGGCATGGTGGTAATGATGAGGTTTGAGTGACAGATGCTATTCGCCCGAGATTCTCCAGAGCGCACGCTGGGCAACCGCAGACGCTGAAAAGCCGGGGTACTGCCTGACGATCTCTTCAAAGATCGACCTGGCCTTATCCCGTTCGCCCGCAGCGAGATGGTTCTCGGCAGCTTTGGTCAGAAAGTTAGCCTTGAGGGCATTGTTGAGAGCCGTTGACGATGCCTTTTCATATGCAGCCGCAGCCTTGCCGTACTGTTTCAGCATAGCGTAACATCCGCCGGAGCCTGCAAGTGCCGAAGCCTGGAGATCCTTGTTCTTGTGGGAAAAGGAGGAGTAGACAGCAAGAGCCGAGTCAGGCTGGTTCATGGTGACATAGACCGAGCCGAGAAAGAGTCTTGCCATGTTTCCGCTTGGAGTGCCGCCGTACATCCTGATCAGACCTTTCAGTCCCATGCTGTTCCGGTCACCTTCCAGGGCTTTCTTGACGTCTCCCGTTTCAAGGGTGGCGGTGATCTCCGAGAGGCGGAGTGCCGCTTTTTCTTCGTTGGCCTGCATCTGTTTCATCCAGAAAAGCACTCCGCCTCCCCCCAGAAGGACAAGCAGCAAGGCGCCGATAATCACGTTCTTGTGGAGCATCACGGTTTCAAGCAGCCTGTCGGCCATTGAGGGCTTTCCGTTGGACTGCTCTCCGGCGGTTGGATTGAAATCATTCATCGCATTGTTGGTCTTTAGGCTTGATGGATCGTTCATGACATGGGAATCACGGGTGACAATGGCATTGAACCTAAGCAAGTTCGCAGGAATTTCAAAATGTTCCGAACCGTGGCAGCCTGTTTCACGGTAATCTAAACAATTCGCGCGTATTGTCGGCAAGCCCTGCAGCTACCGATTCAGGAGAGGAGTGGCGGATCAGTGCTATGGCGTTGACCACATGCACGATGCGCGAGGGTTCGTTCCTTCTGCCGCGGAAAGGAACCGGTGAGAGATAGGGGGAGTCGGTTTCAGCAAGCAGGTCCTTTAGGTCAAGAGCCGCCACGATTTCCGGAAGCGACGAGTTCCGGTAGGTGACGGTTCCGGGTATCGATATCCTGAAGTTGCTCCGGAGGCACTCCCGTGCGATGTCGAGGGTTCCGGAAAAGCAGTGCATGACGCCTCTCAGGTTCGAAGAGCGTTCTTCCGAAAGCATCTTCAGCATGTCGGGCCATGCATCCCTGCAATGGATGGCAGCAGGCAGGTCGAGCGATTTCGCAATTCTCAGCATCTGACGGAACGCGCCGAGCTGCAGTTGCCTGTCGAAACCCGGCCAATGGTAGTCGAGCCCGATCTCGCCGATGCCGACAACCTTTTTCGACCCTGCGAGCAGGAAAAGCTCCTCAAGGAGGTTCTCTTCAAAGGGCGCCTGCACTTGAAGGGGATGAAGGCCGACGTTGGCATGGATGAACGGATGGGATTGCGCGAGGTGAATCGAACGGCGGCTCGATGCCGGATCGATGCCGGGATCGATGACGATGCTTACCTGCTCCTGCTGCAGCCGGTCAATGACCGAATCCCGGTCTTCATCGAACTCCGGGAAGGAAAGATGGCAATGGATATCGGCAAACATCGGAGCATCGGGGGTTATTCGGAAACAAAAATCCTGTCGTGGAAAACAAGAAGCAGACAGGCACCGATGGTAATCGCCGAGTCTGCGACATTGAAAATCGGCCACAGTGACACGGTTCTTCCAAGCAGCACGCCCTGATAGAGATCCAGATGGATGAAATCCACAACGTGTCCAAGGAGAATGCGGTCAATCAGGTTTCCAGCCCCACCGCCGAGAATGCAGGCAAAAGCGGTGGTGAAGAGCGTTCCCCGGTCTTGCGATCTTGATACATAGATCAAGACGGCAATGGAGATTGCGAGGGTCAGCACAAGCAGTCCGGCAGGCGGGAGGAACTCGACGCCGAAGGCGATGCCGCGGTTCTCAGCGTAGGTCAGCTTCAGCCAGTCGGGGATGACGGTAATGCTGAGATGATCATCGCGCAGAAAACGCATGGCAAGGATTTTTGTCAGGCGGTCAAGGATGGCGATCAATGCTGCAAGCGAATAAAAAAAAAGCATGGCCGGGGTGATGTTGTGAAAAGTCTGTTCGTTCAGGATTGTCAGCGTATCGAGTATCCAATGTATGACTGAAAAGTGCTTTTTCAAACTCGCAGAATACATTACGCGGATGCCCCGCCGGAACGGGGCTCAGGAGACGCTTCTGATTTCCTGCAGGAGCACGTTGCGTACGGTTTCGACAGGCATCGTTCTTCCTGTCCAGATCTGAAAAGACCGTGCAGCCTGGCCTATAAGCATTTCAATGCCCGAGATGGTTTTCGCTCCGGCTTGTTCCGCAGCTCCGAGAAGGGGGGTGTCGATCGGATTGTACACCATGTCGTAGACGATCTGGCCATGATGCATCAGGTCACGGTCAAGAGGTACGATACTGTCTGCGGAATGCCGGTGCCTGCATCCTGTGCCGACAGGTGTGGCATTGACGACGACGCTGCACTCCCGGAAAAGCCTTGACCCTTCCGCAGTTTCGATGTCGTTCAGGGTTCCCGTTGTGACTATTCCGCGGTGCTCATATCCCGAAAGAATCGCTCCGGCCTTTTCGGGTTCCCTGACGAAGAGCATGATGCCTGCAGGTCTGAAAAAAAGCCGAAACGCCTCGATCGCAGCCATGGCAGCTCCGCCGCTTCCGAAAATGCAGACAGGTGTTCCGGCGATTCTTTCGGCAAAGGGCAGCAGGGGCGCTGCAAACCCTTCAATGTCCGTATTGTGGCCGGTCAGTTTTCCATTCTGATGAACGATGGTGTTGACAGCCTGTACGGCCTGCGCTTCAGGAGCGAGTTCGTCAAGGAAGGGAACGACGGTCTTTTTGTACGGAATGGTCACGTTGAAACCCGAGAGCCCGAGAGCGCGGCAACCCTTCAGGGCGTCGCCTATCAGGCCGGGTTCGGCGATATCGAAGATGGTGTAATAGTAGGAAAGGCCGAGGGCTGAAAACGCCGTGTTATGAATCAGCGGCGACCAGGAATACCCGACGTTTCTTCCGATCAGGCCGAGAATCTTTTTTGGCTCAGGCATGAAACCGGCTGTGTCCGAACGGGGATTCAGGATATGCCAAGCAGCCTTCGGACGGCATCCTGCTGGTAGAGTTCAGGAAAGGTGCTCTGAAACAGCTGTTTTTTGTCCGGATCGATCTTGAACGCCTTGCTGAGCGCCTTGAGTGTACTCTGCTTGTCGCCCATGGCAAAATAGGCGGCAGCGATCTCGAAGTGGGCATCTGCAGAGAACGGCTGCAGCTTGAGGGACTGCTCGAGTGCCCTGATGGATTCATTCATGTGGCCTGCCTCACGGAGGACCATGGCATAGTCCACCCATATCTGCGGGCTTTCATGATCAAGCTCGATGACGGCCCTGTAGGTAAGGATCGACTGTTCGATCCGGTGAAGATTGTACTCTATTTCAGCCTTGAGCAGGAGGAACTCGATGCAGTCAGGCATCAGTTCAAAAGCCCTGTGGATTGATTCAATGGCTTTTTCATAGGATTCCGTTGCCTCGTGACAGCAGGAGAGAGCAAACCACGCATCTGCAAATTCATGATTGAGTTCAATGCATCGCTGATAGCAGGCAATAGCCTTGTCGTACTCTTCAAGTTCCTCGTGAGCGATGCCGAGGTTGTAGAGCGCGTTGAGATCATCAGGCTCCAGCTCGAGCGTTTTCAGATAACTTTCAGATGCCTCGCGGATACGGCCGGTTATCGCCAGGACGTTTGCCCGGTTGTACCATGCCGAACTGAAATCATCGGAAATGGCCAGTGCCATGTCGTATGATTCGAGGGCTTCCTGGTACCGCTTGAGCTTGCTCAGCACGAGCCCGTTGTTGTACCAGGCGTTGATATTGTATGGATCAAGGTCGATTGCCTGACGATAACAGTCGAGGCTTTCGTCAAGTTTTCCAAGAATGTCCTTCGAGTAGGCCAGTTCATACCAGGCTTCAGGAAAGTCAGGGTCAAGGGTGAGGCACTGCTGAAAAAAGCTTTCGGCATCAGGGAACTGTTCAAGCCTCTGGAGAATGAGACCCCGGTAAAAGCAGGTTTCCTTTTCCGTCGAAGAATCGGGAACGACCTGATCGATCTGTTCGAGAGCCTCCTCGAGATTTCCGGTATTGAAATAGGCCAGGGCAAGATTCAGGATCATTTCGCTGTCCGCAGGACTCAGAACGACCGCATGCTCGAATGCTTCGAGGGCTTCGTCGAACAGGCCGTTCAGTGTCAGGCAGTTGCCAAGATGGAACCATGTTTCGGTGTTGTAGGGAGAAACCGCTTCCAGTCGGCGGGCAACATGGAGCGCATCCTCTTGAAGCCCGTCTTCATTGAGCTGATTGATCAGATCGATCAGCTCTTCCGAATCGTAGATGAAATCGGGATCTGTCATGCCATGGGTCGGGTTTCGGGAAGAACCTGCTGAACGGGAATTTTCATCATCAAAAGAATCTAGTACACTCATGGATTGTCAATGAGAAATTACACGATCACCAAAACAGATCAACCTTTTAATATAGAAGTTTTTTTTCAAAAACGCAGAGAAAGGTCCGGCGCTCTTTCATGAGGAACGGTCTCTTTTTTCCGTGAAATACCGATGAATCCTTTCTGCCGTTTTTCTTCCGGTTATCCTTTCAAGTTCCTCCTGTGTTGCCTGCCCGATCGAACCGACCGAACCGAAATGGCTGAGCAGCTTCTCGGCAGTCTTCCTGCCGATGCCCCTTATGCCGGTCAGTTCTGTTTTCAGGGTTCTTCCTGTTCGCAGCTGCCGGTGATAGGACACGGCGAAACGATGAGCTTCGTCACGTATCTGCTGAAGCAGCTTCAGGGCTGGTGATGTTCTGGGAATATTGAAGGGGCCTTTGTCCATTGGAGTATAGAGCTCCTCGAGCCTTTTCGCCAGGCCGGCGACAGGAATCGACATGCCCATTTCCCTGAGGGTTTTCCAGGCGATATTGGCCTGCCCTTTTCCTCCATCGACAATGATCAGGTCAGGAAGGGGCAGTTCTCGGGCAAGCGATCCTCCATACCGTCGGCTGACCGCTTCCTGCATGGCGGCATAATCATCCGAGCCCCGGGGAGAGTGCAGGCGGAACTTGCGGTAGTCGGATTTTTTCGGTTTTCCCGAAACGAACGTTACCATGGAGCTGACGTAGTCGGTTCCTTGCAGGTGTGAATTGTCGAAACACTCGATCCTTTCGGGGGTATGGTCGAGACGGAGGATTCTTGCGATTTCCTGAAGGGATGGAGGAACTCTCGAAGCCTCGCCCCGTTTCTGTTTCTCGATGAGATACTCCTGAAGATGATGTTCCGCGTTTTTCAGGCACATCTCCAGAAGCCGGGCTTTTTCTCCTATCTTCGGGACCGAGAAGCGTACCGGTTTCTGCTCCCCCTGTTTCGTCAGCAGCAGCTGCCGGAGGGCATGCTCTTCTTCTTCCGGAAGCCGGCACTGCAGAAAAATCTCCTGTGGCACCAGATCGAACGTTTGCAGGTAGTAGTGTTCCATGAGCGTGGAAAGCAGTTCGGAAAGTTCGGCGTTGCCGGTGTTGGACAGATAGAGATGCCGCGAGCCGAGCAGTTTCCCGTCGCGGATCTTGAACAGCACTCCGCATGCATCGTCGACGCCGGCGGCAACCGCGAAGACATCCCTGTCGACAAGGTCGGCGGTCATGACCTTCTGCTTTTCTGCATATCGCTTCAGTCCGTCAATCTGTGCCTTGAGCAGTGCGGCCTCCTCGAAATGCAGCCCGGCGGCCTTTTCTTTCATCTCGTTTGTCAGGGTTCTGACCAGTCCTCCTGTTTTGCCTTTGAGAAGGGTGATGATTTCACTGATCATGGCATTGTACTCTTCCTCGGACTGCAGCCCCTCGCACGGTCCTTTGCATCGCAGGATGTGATAATCAAGGCAGACCCTGAATTTCCCGGCGGCGATGTTTTCAGGGGACAGGCGGTATTTGCAGCTCCTCACAGGAAAAATCGACCCGATCAGATCAAGGATGAGGCGGAGCTGGTACGCCTCGGTGTACGGGCCGAAATAGAGCCCGCCGTCCTGTTTCATCTGGCGGGTCAGCAGTACCCGGGGAAACCGCTCTCTGGTTATGACGAGGTACGGGTAGGTCTTGTCATCCTTGAGATTGACGTTGTATTTCGGACGAAGCTCCTTGATGAGGTTGTTTTCAAGGATAAGCGCCTCGATGTCCGAGGAGGTGATGATGACATCCACATCGGAGATATGGCTGACCATCACAAGCGTTTTGCCGGAAAGCCGCCTGCTGTCGCGGAAATACGATCGTACCCTGTTTTTCAGGTTTTTGGCTTTTCCGACATAGATCACGGCGCCTTTCCTGTTTCTGAACTGATAGACCCCGGAGGCTTCCGGCAGTGACCGGAGTTTTTCATGCAGTCTTTCTGCGGGTTCCGTGATTTGCTCTGAAAGAGGCATGACTTTACGATTTCTCCTGTTTTCCGGGTTGCAGTCAAGGCAATGTAGGGATTCCCGGACAGAAAAAAAGCAGGGGGCGGCACGAAAGCCGCCCCCTGCTGTGGATCATGACACCGAAGAAGACTAATCGATATGGTCGTATTCGCCCTTGAGTGCGAACACTCCGAAAGCGATAAGGCTGAACGAGATGATCGGCATGAGCACGACGATCACGATCGACCAGAAGATCCAGTTTTCTTCAGACGGTTTTGCTCCGATTTCCTGCATGGCACGCAGGATGGCCAGAGGGATGATACCAAGCCCTAAAACCGACCATATGATTCCGGCTAACTTTTTTATTGCTGACATAGTGAAATGGTTTTAAGGTTGATTATTCCATGTCCATGTTGTTGACCTTGTTCGAAATGTAGAGCGAGCCGATCACGAAGCAGACAGCCGCGATGATGATCGGATACCAAAGGCCTGCAAGCGGGTCTGCCGGAGGAAGGTCCGGACCGGGCCGGGTCGCTTCGACAAGACGGGTCGAGATGAGAGGAACCAGACCGCCGAAGACGCCGTTTCCGATATGGTACGGCAGGGACATCGAGGTGTAGCGGATCCTTGTCGGGAAGAGCTCGACGAGGAATGCCGCGATAGGGCCGTAAACCATGGTCACGAAAATGACCTGGATGAACACGAACCCGATCATCCTGTAGAAGATGTTCTGGGGCAGGATTGTTTCCTTCTTGGTTTCAGGCTTCAGCTTGTCCTTGGGCAGGGCAGCCTTTGCTTCAGGATCGACCGGGAACTTCTCCTTCTTGGTTTCCTTGAAGGTCGTGCCGTCGGTGAATGCCTTGGTGGTCACGGTCGTGATGAGCGAGTCGGTGCCTTTCACTTCGTACTTGACCTTCTTTTCCGTTTTCTCGGCGATTTCCACCTTGTTTTTCAGATTGGCGTCATTGTACATCATGGTGTAGATCGGGCGATAGGAGATGACCGCGATCAGCATGCCGATCGTCATGATTGCTTTGCGGCCGATCTTGTCGGAAAGAGCGCCGAAAACGATGAAGAAGGGGGTGCCCAGTACCAGGGCGATGGAGATGATGATGTTGCTCTGGACGAACTCGATGTTGCAGGCATTCTGCAGGAAGGAGAGCGCATAGAACTGGCCGGTATACCAGACGACGCCCTGACCGGCTGTTGCGCCAAGCAGCGCGAGCAGCACCATTTTCAGGTTGTCTTTCTTCTGGAAGCTTTCAGCAAGAGGGTTGGCAGAGGTCTTGCCTTCCTTTTTCAGCTTGGCGAACAGCGGCGATTCGGACATCTTCATACGGATGTAGATGGAGATCGCGACAAGGAGGATGGAGACGAGGAAAGGTATGCGCCAGCCCCAGGTGGTGAAGGCTTCAAGTCCGAGCGACTGACGGACGATCAGGATAATACCCAGCGAGACGAAGAGTCCGAAGGTTGCCGTCGTCTGGATGTAGCTCGTGAAATAACCGCGTTTGTCCGATGGAGAGTGCTCGGCCACGTAGGTTGCGGCGCCTCCGTACTCGCCGCCGAGTGCAAGACCCTGCAACAGGCGCAGGACGAAGACGATGGCCGGCGCAACGAAGCCTATGGTTTTGTAGCCGGGAACCAGACCGATGGCGAAGGTTGATCCTCCCATGATGACCAGCGTGACAAGGAAGGTGTACTTGCGGCCGATGAGGTCACCGAGCCGGCCGAAGAAGAGAGCGCCGAAAGGACGGACGACGAAGCCTGCTGCGAAGGTCGCCAGGGTGGCAAGCAGAGCGGCGGTCGGGTTGTCCTTCGGGAAAAACTGTTCGGAAATGATCTTTGCAAGACTACCGAAGATATAGAAGTCGTACCACTCGATCAGCGTTCCTACAGAGGAGGCAAGAATGACCCTCCTGGTGCTGGATACTTCTTCAGGTTGATATGAGGTAGACGAGACATTTTGTTCCATAAATGTTCTCCTTTGTGTTATTCAGGTGTGTGAGATCAGAAATATTGTTACATGCTTGTTGGAGGTACGATCACTGGATGAATTCATGTTCGTTCTCCTTGACAACCAGAACCGGGCAGGGAGCTCGGCGGATCACGTGTTCGGCGACACTGCCGAGAATCATGCGCTTCAGTCCCCGGCGCCCGTGCGAGCCCATGACAATGATATCGGCCTCCTGGCGTTTTGCGTAATCAAGGATGCACTCTTCGGCGAATCCTTCGTAAATGGCGTAGTCGGCAACGATTCCGGCCATTTGCTCTTCCTCGATCAGGGCGGCGAGTTTCTGCTCTTCTGTAGCGCCCTCTTTCTCGAGGCCGTGCGAATAGTTCATGGTCGGGTCGTTTTCCACGACTCCGACCAGGAAGACTTTTGCGTCCGAAAGCCGTGCAAACTCGTTTGCGTACTGCATCGCTTTGCGCGAGAGCTCGGAAAAGTCAACCGGGCAGATGATCTTTTTGATTTTAATCATAGCCAGTCAATGAGTTAAGGTTGATTGAAACAGAAAGAAAGTATGGTACTGAAAAACATGTGCGTAAAACAGTATACCGCCTGCTTTATCCAGGCAATGAGAACTGCCATGACGACAGTGTGTAGGTCAACGTCAGGGAGTTCACGATTATGTCCAGGAAATGCTCGCCGGGATGACAATAACGTGGCATAAAGAACAACAACCTTGCTTCGCGGCGGTTCAGGCAAGCCTTGGTACGATCTGCTGCCCGATTCATCGGTTCTTGACGGGTGGAGCAGCGCCTTGATCAAAAAGCAATACTATAATATAACGACATGTCTGTTTGAAATCAAGGTAACAATTGTTAAGGGCGCCCGGAGTTGAAAAAAAAGCCGCAGTTTCCTGCGGCTTTTCAGACCTCCGGAAAAACCTTAGAAGGTCACATTGGCCCAGAGTTCGGCACGCAGACGGTCGAACTGGTAGTCTTCGTAATCCGTGCTGTAGTAACGGATGGTCGGAGAGACGGAGAATGAACCGGCTGCCGACTGGTAGACGTTGAACTTGTACTGGGCAAACACGAACAGGTTGTTGTAGTCGTAGCTGTTGAGGCTGTTCGAGCTGTCAGAGGTGTTGTTATAGTCAACCCAGGCGGTAAACGGTCCGACTTCACCCTTGACCCTGAGGAGATAGCCGTCGAAGTCGACCTGATCAGGAGCAGCGTTCTGTTCGGTGTCATCGCAGAAGGTATAGAAGCCGCTCAGGGTGAACTTGGCATCGCCAGCCGGAACGGTCAGGTTTGCACCGACGGTCATCGGGGTGACGTTCGTGTACATCACGACCGGGGCGCCGCTGCCCTGGGCAAGGCCATACACATCCTGGCTGGTCAGTCCTGCAACGAGCTGGGGCTCGAAGGTGACATCGCCGAGGTTGGTCTTGTACATCAGGTGCAGTGCGTAGCCGTCGTTGAAGAGGCCGTCGCCTTCTGCTGCGGAATCGTCGGTAACGTCGTTGTCAAGCACAACGAGTGTTGCATTCAGGTCGCCAGGGCCGACTTTCATGCCGTAGTTGAGTCCGAAGACGCGATCGTTGTTCCACAGGAAGACCGGGAATTCGATCGGAGCGAAAGAGTAGAGGGCAAGGTCGAAAACCGGGTTGTTCCAGCTGTTGAGCGGGAGACGGCCGACCATGTAGTGGCAATCTTCCTGCATGCGTCCGAAGTAGAACTGCGAGACGCCGAGAGTGTAGGTTTCGGAATTTGCGTGACCGACGGTATTGAGCCATCCCGGGCTTTCGCTGGAGATCAAGCTCTTGAAGAAGTAACCCTCACCGAGGTCGGCGGCTGCTTTCAGACGCACGCGATAGAGGTACTTCATGTCGTCTTCATTGTCCTTTACATAGTTGCCGTCCCAGTTCCGGGATTCGTAGCGGGGAAATACAAGAGCATCTCCACTGATCTTGAGCTCGGCTGATGCAGGCATGGCATAAGCCAGCATCACAAGCGCAAAAACAAGCGATAGAAGTTTTTTCATCGTGTTATCTCCGTTAGGTTGTGTGTTGCTTGTTGGTGAATGAAACTCACACGCCTTGACAGCTATGGATGAGGCAAGGCAGCATGAATTGAATTGATATGAAAGAACGTGTGTGGTTATGAATGAGGTTAAATTAAGGAAATATTATTCATTAGTGCAAGCAAAAAAGAACAGCCCTTCGCTGGAGCGGGTTTTGACGGCACCGTGTGCATGCCGACACGGCAAACAGCGGTCTGCAGGATACGGCATCCGTTCATGGTTTCAGATCATCGAAATCCCTGATGTCATAGCTCTCGACAAGCCGCAGGATATGGTCGGGTACCAGCAGTTCCAGACGCTCCGGAGTGTAGTGCATGACGAAAAAGTAATTTCGCAGGGCATGGATATCGATCGAGTAGCGGGCGAACTTGATTCCCTGCGGTCCCGATCTGGATTTCTGGAAACTCAGCAGATAACCGAACAAGAGCGGCATCGCCTTTCTGTCGTCAAGCATTCTGGGTCTCAGGATAGGTCCGATGGTAGGTTGTATGGAGGCCTTGACTGCCCTGAAGCAGTCGCCGCTGCCTTTTTCAGGGGAAATGGTGATTTCCCGTCTGACCAGATCAAGCAGTTTTTCACCTTTTTCTGTCCGGACAAGCACCCACTGGAGTTTCCCGTCAGGACTGAAAGGCGCTCCGAAATACCCGACGGTAAGGTCGGAGAGGCTGTTGATGTAATCGAAGCAGCTCATGCAGCTGTTCGAGAAGACGCCTACCTTGAGAACCGCCGCCGGAAGGCAGAAGAACGGGATTTTTTCGACTTTTCCTCCAGAGTGTACGATATGAACCATGTAATCCTGCATGAACTCGAAATTCACGACAGTGTCAGGGCTTCTGCTGATATGCCGGAACACCCAGCGGAGGTGTGCCGGTTCGAGATTGTCGGTACAGGGAATGCCGATAACAGAGAGCTCGACATCCTGCAGATAAGGGTGGCGTTCCTTGAAGTCCCTGATGACGTGGACATGGCATGCCGCTCCGATGACGAGGAGTTTCCTGATATTTTTCCGCCATGCTGTATGAATGGCCTGCAGGGCCGGAGAGAGTACCGGCTTGTTTCCCCTTTCCTGCAAAATTTCCTCGGCCGTGGTTGCAAGGGCAGCCTTCGGCTGAAGGGTGGTTCCGTGGAGGGTGACGACTGCTTCGACCAGTCCCGACTCAAGGGCTTTCTGTGCGGTTCTCGTGATAATCCCGCTCCACTGCGCACCTTCGATAGGCGGGGAAAGGCGGGCGTTGAAACGTTCCCTGCTGATACCGAATCGGAGCTCGTCGGCGTCGTCCGCATCTCTGTTCCGCCCGAACAGCTTTTTCTCGTGTTTCCCGAGCCACCCGGTATTGAAGACGCAGCACTGCAGGCTTTCTTCTGTGGGCCAGGCATTTCCCATGCAGAGGCCGCACCGGCTGCACAGCGGTTCGTCGAACCGGGGATTTTCAAGTTTTGGTGGTGGTTTCATACACGAGGAACGTCAAAGCTGAAAAAGCAAACCGCGAGATAGACATTCTGCGAGAAGAGTTCAAAGCGCAGGCGGATATTCGAAAGCCGTGAACTATTTTGCCCTCTTTTGCTGTTTGATCTCCTCATGTCAGGCTAACCGTAAACACCGTTTTCTGTCACTTATGTCTTTTCCAGCAAGAAACCAGGTCGATCTCAGGGTCAGTGCCGTCTGTTTTCAGGACGACAACGTCCTGCTTGTCGAGCACAAGAGCTTTGCTCCTGAAGATCCGGAATATCCCGAAAGCTACTGGATTCTTCCCGGAGGGGTGGTGGAGCGAGGAGAAACACTGGAAGAGGCGCTCAGAAGGGAGGTGAAGGAAGAGACGGGGCTTGACTGCTCCATCGGCGTCATGCTGTTCGTCAAGGAACTGCTTTACCCTTATCCCGGACAACCCCTTGCAGGCGGGCGGCATCATTCCGTATCCATCGGTTTCCACTGCATGGTTACCGGCGGAGAGCTGGTTACCGGCAGGGACCCTGAGTTTCCGGACAACCAGCAGGTGATTCTCCAGGCGGAATGGCTGCCGCTGGAAAGGCTGGACAGGTATCATCTTTACCCGCCTTTCCTGAAGGCACACATCGAATCTCTCCTCAGGCAGGGGGTGGAAAATCCTGTTCCGGTTTTTTTCACTTCCCACCGGTAGATTGCCTTTCAGCCCGGTGCTTTTTCGTGCATGTCACAGGTCGACAATGACGCCGAGCGTACTGTAGTTTTCAGGCTGGAAGAAATACATTCCGTGCCTGCTCATTCCTGAAAAGTAGGAACAGGCGATCCTGACGCGGTCCAGACCGATCGAGCCGAGACGGATGCCGGCCTGAAGGTTCCAGGTTCCCCTATAACCTCGGCTTTGGTAAAGCGATGTCTGCCAGACGGGAAGCAGTTTGAAATCGGCAGCCACATAGGTATCGCCGATCACGCCGATTTCTGCTCCGGCCTGCAAGGTATGCGGGCTGATATCCCCCGGGATGGAATGAAACATGTACTGGTATCCCAGATAGACCCTGCGGCCGGGAGAGCTGAGATCCACCACGAGGTTCAGGAACTCCCTGCTGTACGTGAAAGGAAGTTCGAAAGGACTGCCGCCCCGGATCCAGCGGTCGGACTCTTCATCATAGTGTCCATCCTCGAGATGGGCGGAGATGTGGCTGAGCCGGAGCCGTGCTCCCAGTTCGCCGAAAGGAAGGCTGTTTTCGGGGAGCGGGTGTTTCCATCTCAGGTTGATACCGAAGAGATAATCAATGGTGTCCACAGGGAACCGGAAGTTTTCGGATCGTTTGAGCAGGGACCATGTACCGAAATCGATACCGGCAGCAAAGGTATGTTGCTCATTCTGAAAGAGATCTACGGAAGTGCCGATGTCAAGCTGCAGTTCATTTCTGTCAAGCTTCGGCAGGACCGCAATACGCGGCTCCATGGGATCTGCCGGAAGCGGCCGGAAGAGGGTGTTGAGTGTCGGGTTCAGCGATGGCTCCGCCGTAACGGCAGCCACCGGAACGAGAAGCATGAACGGGATGATCAGCATGATCCCGGGCAGAAAACGGCGGATGGCCATTGTCGATAAGTTCATCAGTTGTGCAAGGCGTCGAGACTCTGGTGTTGAAAAAGCGTTCATGGACAGTGTGGCCGGTTTGCCAGCAGCCGGTGCAGTACCGCCATGCGGACGGCGACACCGTTCGTGACCTGTTCGAGCAGCATGCTGCTCGAATAGCCCGGCGGCTGAATCCGGTCGGCCACAAGATTCGATATTTCTGTTTCCCGGTTAATGGGGCCGGGATGAAGAACCGGGAGGAACTTGCGGATTCTTTCCAGTTTTTCGTCAGTCAGTCCATACGAGACCGAATATTCCTCCAGGGAAGGGATATACCCGCCGGTAGCTCTTTCCAGCTGCAGTCGAAGCACGATGGCGGCGTCAGCCCATGCGATGGCCTTGTCGAGATCGGTAAAGACGCTGATGCCGAGTTTTTCGATATCGTTGGGGAGCAGGGTCGAAGGGCCGCATACGGCGATTTGTGCGCCGAGCGTCGAGAGGCCGAAGATGTTGGATCGTGCCACACGGCTGTGCAGGATGTCCCCGACAATAACGATCCTGAGGCGTTCAATCCTGCTGAAATGATTTTTCAGGGTGAGGATATCGAGCAGTCCCTGGGTCGGATGCTCATGCGTACCGTCTCCGGCATTGATCACGGGATGCCCGGTAATCGATGAAACGAATTCTGCGGCACCCGACGACGGATGCCGCAGAATGAAGGCATCGATCTGCATTGCTTCAAGATTTCTGATGGTATCGGAAAGGGTTTCCCCTTTGCTGATGCTGCTCGATGAGGCGGAAAATGCAAGGGTGCCTGCTCCAAGATGCCTTGCCGCAATCTCGAAGGAGAATCGGGTGCGTGTGGAATTCTCGAAAAACACCAGCGCAATGCGCCGGTCTTTCAGGACAGGAGAAAAAGGTGCGGTTCCGGCAGCAAGTCCGGCCTTGTAGTCTGCAGCAAGGTCGAGAAGGTCGTTCAGTTGTGCGGCAGGTAATCCGAATAAACCTGTAAGATTTCTCAAATCAGATGTTTATTAGATTTTATCGCAGGATGCTTCCGTGAAAAGTACAAAATTAATATTGATCAACAATTAGCGGAAACATGCAGGAGGAACCGTGACTGATCGTGAAATTCCGGCCGTTTCTTCTTGAGAGTATGCAATGTTTTTTGTTTTCTTGTCGTTCAGAAGGAAGATATGATCTCATGCATGAAATGTCGATAGCGCTTTCCGTCATCGATGCCGTGACGACCAGGGCGCTGCAGGAGGGCGGCGGCAGGGTCACGGAAATCGAGTTGGCAATCGGAAGCCTTGCCGGTGTCCAGCTGGAATCGTTGCGGTTCTGTTTTTCCGCTGCATCGAGAGGCACACTTGCCGAACATGCGGAGATCGTCATTCACGAGCGTCATGCAGAAGCTCAATGCGTGGACTGCAGCAGCAGGTTTGCCATCGGAAGCTATCTTGCGCGTTGTCCCGTTTGTGCAGGGTACCGCTTCACGGTTGTTTCAGGAGAAGAGTTTTCCATTCAGTCAATTACCATAGAATAGATAAACAAAGCGTGCGAGGAGGCAGCAATGTGCGATAAGTGCGGTTGTTCATCCGGCGGCGGTGCGGTCATGCGCAGGCCGGGAAACGATACCGGTCATGTTCATATCGGTGAAGATGGCTCTCATGCCCATCACGATCGTGACCATGAACACGGGCAGTCCCGCAAAATCGAGGTTGAACAGGACGTTCTTCTGAAAAACAACCTGCTTGCAGAGAGAAACCGGGGATATTTCGATGCGAAGCATGTTCTTGTCCTCAATTTCCTGAGTTCCCCCGGTTCGGGGAAAACCACGCTCCTGGAAAAGACCATTCCCCTGCTGAAGGACGAACGGCCGGTTACGGTCATCGAAGGCGATCAGCAGACAACAAACGATGCTGAAAGGATCGACGCCCTCGGCGTTCCCGTCATACAGATCAACACAGGCACCGGATGTCATCTCGATGCGGAGATGGTACACCGGGCGGTCAGGGAGCTCGATCCGCCGGAGCATTCTTTTCTTTTCATCGAGAATGTGGGTAACCTTGTCTGTCCAGCCATGTTCGATCTCGGCGAGTCGGCAAGGGTGGTGGTCATCAGCGTTACGGAGGGCGAAGACAAGCCGTTGAAGTATCCGACCATGTTCCGTCATGCGGATCTGTGCCTGCTCAACAAGACAGATCTTCTTCCCTACGTCGATTTCGATGCGGAACGCTGCAGGCAGTATGCCCTGCAGGTCAATCACCGTCTGCAATGGCTTGAAATTTCCGCAAAAACCGGTAAAGGGCTCGACCAGTGGACGGCATGGGTGAGATCGAGGCTGGCGGGGCTCTGAAGTCGCGCGTGCGTCGCCGTCTCACTGTCGGCGGGATCGTGCAGGGGGTGGGTTTCCGCCCCTTCGTCTGGCGGCTCGCCGGTCGGCTCGCTCTCGATGGATTTGTCCGCAACACCTCGTCCGGCGTAGTGATCGAAGTCGAGGGCGATCCGGGAGATCTCGACAGCTTCGAGGCCGCCATCCGCGACGAAGCGCCGCCGCTGGCCCGCATCGACTCGCTCGAACGACACGTTATCGAGCTTGTCGGTGAGTACGGTGGATTCGTCATTTCGGAATCCTCCGGCGGTACATCGATAGAGACGCTCATCTCGCCCGACATCGCCGTCTGCCCGGCCTGCCTTGCCGACATCGCCAATCCCGACAGGTCGGGACGGCGCTACCGTTACGCCTTCACCAACTGCACCGATTGCGGTCCGCGGTATACCATTGTCGAGCGCATTCCCTATGACCGCCCCTTCACGACGATGAAAGGCTTCGCGCTGTGTCCGGAGTGCAGCGGCGAGTACAGCGACCCGGCCGACCGCCGCTTCCACGCCCAGCCCAACGCCTGCCCGGTTTGCGGCCCGAATCTCGAACTTTGCGACGCGGAGGGCGTCCTGCTCAAGGTTGACGACGAGATCGCGGCGGCGTGCGAACTTCTGGCTGGCGGGAAGATTCTCGCGATCAAGGGGATCGGTGGATTTCATCTCGCCGTTGATGCCTCGAACGACGAGGCTGTCAGCAAGTTGCGGAAGCGCAAAGGGCGCGAGGAAAAGCCGCTTGCCGTGATGGTGCGAGACCTCGACGCCGTCCGCTCGCTGTGCGAGATTGGCGCGGACGAAGTGGCCATTCTGAGCTCGCCGCAAGCGCCGATCGTGCTGCTCCGCAAACGTCCCGATCTGCCTCTCGCGCCGTCCATCGCGCCGGGTAACGACCGGCTTGGCCTGATGCTACCCTACTCGCCGCTGCACTGGTTGCTGCTTCACGAAGGCCCGGGGGCGCTCGTGATGACCAGCGCCAACTTGAGCGAGGAGCCGCTCGTTGCGGAGAACGCAGAGGCTCTTGAACGGCTGGCCGGCATCGCCGATGCGTTCCTGATGCACGACCGCCCCATCGCCCGGCGCTGCGACGACTCTGTGGTGATAATTATGGCCGGATCTGTGCGCCTGATTCGCCGCAGCCGCGGGTACGCGCCCGCGCCGATCAAATTGAGCAAAAGCGGCCCGCCGGTGCTCGGCACGGGCAGCGAGCCGAAGAACGCGCTCTGCCTCGTGAAGGGTGGCGAGGCTTTTATGAGCCAGCACATCGGCGACATGAAAAACTACGAGGCGTACCGTCACTTCGACGAGGTGGCCGCGCACTTGCAGCGGATCTTCAGCACGGATGCCGAGCTGCTCGTGCACGACCTCCATCCCGCCTACATGACCACGCGCTGGGCGCTGGAGCAGAAGAGGCCGACGCTCGGCGTGCAGCACCACCACGCACATCTCGCCTCCTGCCTCGCCGAACATCGCTGCGACGGCCCGGCCATCGGTCTCACGCTCGACGGCACCGGCTACGGAACCGACGGCACGGCATGGGGCGGCGAAGTGCTGATCGGCAACGCAGCCGGAGCCGTCCGCTTCGCCTCGATCGAGCCGATGCCCCTGCCCGGTGGCGACGCTGCCATGCGGCAGGTGTGGCGAACGGCGCTTGGCTGGCTCCACCGCACCTGCGTATCGCCGGACGGGCTGGACTGTTTCCGCCAGCCGCTGGCTGCGCAGGTGCTCGAACTGCTCGACAAAGGAGTCGGTACGTCGGAAAGCTCAAGCTGCGGCCGTCTTTTCGACGCCGTCGCCTCCATCTGCGGCCTGCGCCACGAAGCGCACTACGAAGGTCAGGCCGCCATCGAGCTGATGCAGGCCGCAGGCGGGCGGCTCGCCGATGCGGCATACAGCTTCGGTTTCGAGAGGCGGCTCGGCCGATGGCAGATGCTTGTCGCGCCCATGCTCCGCGATATTGCCGCCACCGTCCGTTCAGGTTCGGATGCCGGAGAGGTTTCCCGCCGGTTCCACCGGACACTGGTGAACATGCTTTCAGAAATCGTGCGTATGGCCCGGCTTGAAACCGGCCTGAAAACCGTAGCCTTCAGCGGCGGTGTTTTCCAGAATCAGCTTCTCGTCGAAGCGCTCGCACACGAACTCGAAAGCAACGGCTTCACCTTGCTCATTCACGCACAAGTGCCCGCCAACGACGGCGGCATCAGCCTCGGCCAGGCCGCGATCGGGCGGGAGTTTCTGCGGGGGAAGTATATTGGAGTTGATAGTTGACAATTGACAATTGACAGTTGGGCACCTCTATATATTCCTGAGTGATATATCTTTAATAAGATCAATAAGTTAACGGCAATAAAAACCATAAAAAGCCGTATATTCCAGCAGTATCCATCATTCTGACTCTGCTGCCATGAAAAACA